>ENA-ORDP01000222-ORDP01000222.1-marine-sediment-metagenome-genome-assembly--contig:-NODE-222-length-39013-cov-4.490888_pt1 | contig 39013 bp, 36 predicted proteins | sample MGYA00248627_ERZ508539 | MGnify/ENA primary metagenome ERZ508539 (study PRJEB26208, sample SAMN05571518) | marine sediment metagenome | biome: deep sea; feature: Hydrothermal vent; material... | reverse complement strand
CGGCAAAAATATTGGGCTGGGGTCGTAACACCCTGACCCGCAAACTCAAGGAGCTGGGTCGTTGACCTTTACAGGATCCGTTTCCGGTAACTTGCAAAACCCCTGTGGCGGAATATCCAGTGCGCTGTTGAACTTGCTCGAAAGATTCTGGAATGCGATCAGACCCGTCAGTTCCACTATCGCATCCTCATCGAAAAACTGTTGTAATGCTTCCATCATGTTATCCGTCACTTGTTGGTCAGAATAAGTCACCGCTTCCGCATAGGTCAGCACACAGCGCTCAAGTTCACTAAACAGGGTGCTGTCCTGCCAGTGATCCAATGCTTCCACCTTGGCCATCGAACCTGCCCGTCGTGCCAGGGTGGAGGAATTGATATCCACACAAAACCGGCACCAGTTGATCTGTGAGACCCGTACCGTCACCAGGGAACGCAGCACCGGGTCGAGCGGTGATTTACTACGATCCAAAACGCCATACAACATGGCGACCGCGGCAAATAACTTCGGCACCCTGGCCCACAGCAGACCAGGTTCTAAAACCACACCATAGCGCCTCTTCTGACTCCAGAAGAAAGGCCGCAAAAACAATGGATAAGCCGATAGAGGGCGGGTAGAAATTCTCATCGTGGTGGTCGCTCCTGTGACGGTAGTGATTGGCTATGAGGATGTCGATACAAATCTGCCACTATCTCAGATCATAACCATAACGCTGGATAGCGGGGCGGACCCACTCCACAATGCCGGCCAACTGTGAGCGATAATGACGATATCGGTTCACTGAATCGCTGTGGATCGCCTCATTGACCTGGGCATAACTACGTGTTTTGACGTGAACCGTACTCAACTCCGGTCTCACACAGTCTTCTTGCCAGGGCAACCCCACATATTCCAATAGCGAGTGCAGCGTTTCTTGTGGGTCGGTCACCAGATCCTGATAGCGGATTTCCCGTACAGCACACTGCGTATTTTGTTGATAATAATCAATTAGATCCATCATCCTCTGATAGTGTCTGGCGGTGATCTGCAGACTCGCAGTATAGCGGTGGAGCTCAAAATTGGCAAAATAAGCGGACAAACAAGCATCCAACGGGTGTCGCGAGATATGAATGACCGGAGCATGGGGAAAAAGCAGCCTGATAAGGCCCAAGTGCAACGCATTGTGTGGCATTTTATCAATCAGCCAGGCGCCCGACCCGTCTGATTCCCCGGTCTGTGGTAGTGTCGCATAGTAATGATCGCGCAGTTGCTGAACCTGTACCGAGGTCAGCGGCTGCGCCGGATCAAACAGGCAATCCGGATAAGGCAGGTCTGACCCCAAAATTTCCTCACAACCTCCGCCCACCAAATCCAGAATCCCCGGCATCTCACCTGTCAGTGAAACTCTGGTATGACGACCCAACATCTGCGTTAGTAAACTGGTACCGGATCGCGGAAAACCCACAATAAACAAGGGCCTCAACTGCGGATCAGGCCCCTGTACTGATGATGTCGCCAAGGTTTGCCAGTGTAACCGTTCATTCGCCGCACTGAAGGCTACCTGCAATTGATTGCACCATCGGATATCCGCTGCCTCATCAAAATCATCCACAAGCAGCCGATTCTTGGTTTCGTTGGCCTCCTCAAATATTGCAAAAGCCTCTGCATAACGGCCCAGCCTATCCAGAACGGTGCCCTTTTCGAACAAATACAGAACCTGGTCCGTACCTCCAATCATCGCATTGCTGTCAAGCTGTTCAAGCACCGACAAGGCGGTGACAAAATCCTGCTTGCGCCGAGCCAATGCAGACCTGAGTACGAGCAAACCAACATGCCCCGAGTCATTCCCCTGGCAGCGGTCAGAAACCTGGCTTGCAAGCTTGATGTTATTATGGTATTCCTCGAACCAGGCCCAATTGAACAAGGCATCTTGATGCCCGGGCTCAAGTGCCAGGGCGCGGGAAAATTGTTCCCTGGCCAGGTCGAGTTGCTCCAGTGCCATCCGGGTCAAACCGATATGATTATGCAGATCAGCAGTCTCCTTCTGCTGCAGCGCCTGTTCAAAATGCCGCAATGCCTGCTGATATTGACCCTGGTCAAGTAATAGAACACCGAGATTACTGTGTGCTTCAGCAAATTCCGGTACGACCTGCAAGGCTCGATGATAGTACGTTACAGCCGATTCTGATTGACCCAGTTGCTGACAAACCGCGCCTGCATTAACCAGTAGTAGCGGATTCCAGGGTGCACTATCCAGGGCGGTGAGATAACAGGCCAGCGATTTTTCCATTTGCCCTTGCGCCTGGTAAACCCGACCGAGGTTATTGTTAGCGTCCACGTCTTTCGGGACGAGTCTCACGGCACACAGGCAATGCTGCATTGCGCTGTCGACCTCACCGAGCTCCAGACAGGCCAGGCCCATATTACACTGTGCCGATGCATTATCAGGGTCGCGTTCGAGCAAGCGCCCGAGCAGTGATCGCGCCCTGGTCCAGGCCCTTTGCTGCAAGGCTATCAGGCCACATATTTCCAGTGCAGCTTTATGCGCAGGGTTTCTTTTTAAAATTTGACGGCAGATTTTTTCAGCCTGACGATAACGCCCAGCCTGAAAATGGTTGACCGCCCTGGTAAAATCCCCCGCTAGCCGAGCCATACCACTGCCAACCTGCCTGGGAAGCATTTCTGGAACTGCGTGTCATGTCCTCCCATCATGCCTGCTCTCAGGGTCGACTCAAGCGACTCAGGAGTCAGATGGAATGGCTGTGGTCTGTACTTCAAAAGGGGCATCATCAGAAACCGAACAAATACCTTCCGCGGCCATGCCCTTGCAGGTTCCATACAAATACATGGCGTGTTCCTGCAGGGCAAAACCGGCGTTATTGGCGATTTTTTGCTGCCGCCTTTCCAGGGCGGTATCACAGAATTCAAAAACCCGATCACACTCCACACAAAAAAAGTGGTCATGGTGACCACTGTCATTGCGCTCAAAAATAGCCCGCCCTCCTTCAAAATTATGTCGCATCAATAAACCTACAGACTCAAACTGAGCCAACACCCGATAGACCGTCGCCAAGCCGATTTCCTCACCCTGCAGCTGCAGTTGTTGGTAGACATCATCGGCGGTCAAGTGCCTCACCGCACTTTGCTGCAATATCTGCATAATTTTCAAACGCGGCTGAGTAATTCGCAAACCGACATTTTTCAGATTCATGGGTTCAGCCATCACTTTGCCTCCTGGTTAGTATCCTATCCTCAACCGCGGGCACAGGCAGGCAGCTCACCAGCCAGTCCCGTAGCCTGCCGTAAGGCGTAAAGTCGTGCCGGATTGCAGTGTCCAAACGCCTGCAACCCGGTACTGCGCAAATGGTCAACACCGGGCAAACGACTACCGAATAGCTGTTTAAGCGTATCAATAGTCCACAACAAATTGCTGTTTTCGGTCAGTCGCCAACGTTGATAACGCAGTAAAGTCAGTGGATCTGCCGGATCCTCACGGCCGCTGTGTAATTGCTCCTGCAGCAACTGCAACAAGCTGCCGACATCCAGCAACCCCAGATTGGCACCAAGTCCGGCTAAGGGATGTGTGCGATGTACGGCGTCCCCAAGCAACACCACACGTCCGGCAAAATACTTGCTGGCCTGACGACGGTATAAAGCGAAGCACTGTCGTTGGCTGAGCAGGTGTAAAGCACCAAAGCGATCTCCCACTGCAGCTTGCAGTGCTTCAACAAATCCATTGTCACCCAAAGACAGAAGCCGTTGAGCACCCGGGTCATCCGTGGTCCAGACAATCGAACAGCGCCCTTCGGTCAACGGCAGCATTGCCAGCGGCCCGCTGTGCAGAAACCGTTGCCAGGCAGTGTACAATTGTGGTTGCTCGCAAGCCACCGTCGCAACAATCGCGGTCTGCCGATAGGGCCAGCCTCGACTGGGTATACCGGCCTGATGGCGAACCCGGGAATTCATCCCGTCTGCGGCTATCAGCAAGCGGGTTCGCAGCCGTCGACCAGTATCAAGCTGTAACTCGACACGATCTTTACCCCGGTAGAGCTGTTGCATAGTGGTCTGTTCATGGATATCGATATGCTCGAATCTGTCGGCTTGCTGGGCCAGAACTGCAATCAGCGCCCTGTTTTCAACAATCCAGGCCAGCTGCGGCTGACTAATCTCCTTACTATCAAAATGGGCCTGTGCCTGACCGTTGTGGTCACAAACCTCAATATGCCGCACCGCACTGCAGCGGTAGGCCTCAAGCTGCGACCAAACCCCGAGGAATTGCAACATATTCTGTACCGCAAGATTGATCGCGCTGACCCGTAGATCATAGTCCGCAGGCGCCTCGGAGGGTAGTGGTTCAGGCAGCCTGTCCCGCTCCAGCCAAGCCACCCGCCAAGGCAGCTTACCAAGCCCACAGGCCATGGCAGCGCCAACAATACCGCCGCCAACAATAATGATGTCGTAGTCTTCAGTGTGACTCATTCATTTTCCCCTGTAGGTCTGGCCAGGGGCAACCCCAGGCTGAGTTGGCTGCGTGGTCCGGCCAAACCCATAGTGTGCTGTAGCAGCCTGCGCTGTACGAGCGGCAGTGAGTCCACCAGCAGCAACCCAATTTGCCGTGCCAGCGACAAACCGGGCCATTGTTGGGTAAATGCCGTCATCAGACCATGGGTAAAACCCTGAACCCTGCGGATGTCATCACGCCGCAATGCCGTATATTTCTGCAATACCCGGTCACTACCCAGATCTTCGCCATGCTGATGCGCAGTCGCCAGCACTTCTGCCAGGTGCGCAACATCACGCAAGCCCAGATTAAATCCCTGGCCGGCGACCGGATGCAACAGATGAGCTGCATTACCGAGCAGTACAGAGCGTTGCTGTGCCAGGGGCTCAACCCGACTCCGTGCCAAAGGATAGCGCAGGCGAATGCCTGGTGCAGTAAAAATCCCGGCCCTATAACCAAAATCAGCCTGAATTTGAGCCAGAAATTGCGCATCATCACAGGCCCGCAAATGGTCAACCCGGGCTGCTGGCAAGGTCCAAACCACGGCATAGCGATTTTCGCGCATCGGCAACAATGCCAAAGGCCCGTGTTCGGTAAAACGCTCGAAAGCGCGGCCATTATGGCTCTGCCCGGTACTCACCGTGGTCAGTAGTACTTCCGCCTCATAAGGCCGTGCATATACTTTATAGCCCAATTGTTCACGTAAAGATGAGCGACCGCCCTCTGCAACCACCAGTAAATCGCCTCGTAATTGCAGTGACCCTTGCTCGGTTTTAACCTGAACCGTTACCCGATCCACAGCGGGCTGCACCGCCTCGACCCGGGCCGGGCAATAATAATCCACTCCCAAAGCCTGCTGTAGTCGATCCAACAACACACGGCCCAGGACCCGGGTCGGAACGACATAACCCAGAGCGTCAACACCCATGCCGGTACAATCGAGACGACAGATACCAAAACCACCGCGTCGCGATATGTGGATACTGCGAATGGGTTCAGCATCGGTTGCGATAATTTGCGGCCACACACCCAAACCAGCAAAAATCAGACGTGAGCCCCAGGTCAGGGCGATGGTACGTTCATCAAAGCTGGGCTGATCAGCCGCTGCAAATGGCACGGCCTCAAGCACACAGCAACGCAAACCCGCCTGTGCCAAGGCACCACCGAGGCTGGCACCCACCAGGCCACCACCGGCGATCAAGACATCATACGGCTCAACTTGCTGTTTTCTGGTCAATCCCTGTAGTCCTTGCTATGGTAACTCAGGCAGCCATCAGGCTTTCAATTTCATCAGTTGTCCGGGCCAAACCCTGGGTGAGAATCTCGGGACCATCGCGGGTCACCAGTACATCATCTTCAATACGAATTGCGATATTGTGCCAACGGACCTCAATATCGCTATCCGGAGCAATATAAAGACCCGGCTCTACAGTAGACACCATGCCTGACTCCAGTGGGCGCCATGCTCCTTCCACCTTGTAGTCACCAACATCGTGGACGTCCATACCCAGCCAGTGGCCAGTACGATGCATGTAAAAACGCTTATAGCTCCCCGATTCTATCAAGCCATCGACCTCACCCTTAAGCAGGCCGAGATCCAGCATGCCCGTCACCAACACCCGCACAGCGGCTTCATGAGCATCATTCCAGAGTTTGCCGATACAGGTATGCTCCACTGCGACTTGATGGGCTGCCAACACAATGTCATACACCACTTTTTGTTCCACACTAAACTGGCCATTTACCGGGAAAGTGCGGGTAATATCTGCTGCATAGCAATCAACTTCGGCTCCAGCATCGATCAGTAGCAGCTCTCCGTCTTCCAGGGTTGCCTGGTTTTCGGTGTAATGCAACACCAGCGCCCGACTGCCACCAGCAACAATGGTGGGGTAGGCCTGCGCGCGGCAACCGCCCTGGTGCATCACATATTCCAGTTCAGCCTGAAGCTGGTATTCCTTCATACCGGGGCGACATACCCGCATGGCACGCTGGTGTGCTGCAATACTCAGCTTTGCAGCACGCCGCATGATCCGCAGCTCTTCAGCTCGTTTCACCAAGCGCAACTCATACAAAATAATCCCCAGATCAACGAATTCCGTAGGTGCAGTCACACCACTGCGGGCTCGGGTTTTGACCTGATTGACCCACTGAATAAGTCGACTGTCGAAATCATGGTGGCGACCCATGCTGTAATAGACTTTAGTGCGATTTTCCAATAGGCCCGGTAATATTTCATCAATATCATCAATTGGATAAGCATCATCAGCGCTATAGCGATCAACCGCACCTTCCAACCCTTCGCGATAGCCGTACCAGGTTTCCTTGTCCAGGTCTTTTTCACGACAGAACAACACATATTCACCCTGCTCTCGCCCCGGAATTAATACCAATACCGCATCCGGCTCCGGGAAATGACTAAGGTAATAAAAATTGCTGTCAGGCCGAAAATTGAATTGCACATCACCATTACGCAATGATTCCGCCCCCGAGGGGATGATGGCGACACAATCTTCACCCATCAGCTGCATGACACCCCGCCGGCGACGGGCCAATATCTCGGTATTCATCAAAAATTGCTCTCTATTCAATTATTCGTTGGTCAATTATTCGTTGGTCAATTATTCGTTGGTGTCATCCGCCAATGGCTTAGGTGCCGATGGCTTAGGTGCTGGTGGGTTCGGTGCCGTGATTTCGTACAGGTACTGTACTGCAACCTGTACGTATTCCTGGATTTCAAACAGGGACCGTTCATCACTTTCACTGTTTTCCGACACCAAAGCATCATCTACGCCTTCATATTCCACCTCAGATATCGCCAACAAGTCATCAACCAGCTCTTTAGCCTCACCCTGAAAAAACTGTCGTCTGTTATTGCCCGGTCCCAGCAAGCCCAACAGAAAACCCCGGCACCAGGCCGCCAACGCGACGGTGCGCTCAAGCACTGGCGCATCATCTTTCGGTAACAACACCCAGAAACCGTCCGCCGGGTTACGTAATACCGTATCACAACGTGCATACAGGTGCTGCAGACTTTGTACTAACGGCTTACAGGATTCATTTTCCCTATCATCCAGTACATACGATAACCAGGCCGAGTCATCATTAGCCGGGATATTGTTGCATAGCAAGCCATAAATAGCGCCCTGTGCCTCAGATACCCCACCACCCGCTCGTGCCAGGATAAATTGTGCAGACATCACCTCATAATCTTGAAAATCAGGATTACTTTGCACATTCAGATCAATCATTTGTATCATCAAGTGTTGCGTTTTTTGCGGTAATTGACTACCCTCGAACCTGGCTTGGGAGTAGCCGAATGTCATATTCTACTGGCAAACAGCTTATTGTGCTGCGCCAATCAAGTAAAACTCTGAAGTACTCGACAGATATGGGGATCTGTGTTGGAACAAGGCTTGAAAAAGATTGAATACGGAGTAGACGAGCTCATCCGTATCTGCGACCAATTGCGACAAGAGAATCTATCCTTGCGTAAACGCGGCCAACATCTGGTCCAGGAACAGGCCCGACTCCAGGAGATTAACCGCCAGGCTAGAACTCGACTGGAAAATATTGTCGGAAAACTTTATGAACAAAGCCAGGCAAAATGAAAGACACCACTGAGGGAATCAAAATCCGGCTTGGAGGACGAGAGTATTCAGTAGTCTGTGCCGATGATGAGCGCGAAGACCTGCTGGCAGCCGCCGATTACCTCAGTCAACAGATGCAAAAAGTACAACGCACTGGCAAAGTATTAAGCCCTGAACGCTGCGCGGTCATGACTGCGTTGAATATGGCCTATGACCTGAACCAGCTGCAAAAACAACAGGGCCAGTCCACCTTGACTGGTGAACGCCTGGAACAAATACAGAACAAGATCGATCATGCGCTACACCAGCAAAGCAGCCTCGAATTCAGTTGATAATTGCCCTCCCCGTAGCGCATTCGTGGTTAATTCATGTAGAATAGGTCACGTCACCTGCCGTGCTCGGAAAACCTCTTCATCCTTTTGAACCTAAAACATCATCAGGGGGCAGGCGCGAAAACCAGTGTGCAGGGCCACAGTATTATTAGTGGAAAGCCTTAAGGTTACGAAGAAGCTCCCACTTGAACCGTTCGGTTCAAGGTACCGAGGCATAACGGCATGGCGGGTGACACCCCCAAGAGGCTGTCCGAGAATAGGCGCAATAACCGGTCGGCTTCTATTTCTCGGACAGCCTCCTAGCGGCTCCACAGGAACATCAGGTGCACAAAAGCGACTTGCGTCGGAAAATTCTCTCAGCTCGCCGCGGCTTGTCAGGTACGTGCCGTCAATCTCTGAATACAGCCATCTATCATCACTTATGGCGAATTCTGTCCTCTCGGCACTTTCGACGCATTGGCTTGTATTACCCGATTCAGGGGGAAGTCGACACTCTGCCGCTCATCAGACAGCTGTGGTGTTGGCGCAGAAACTGTTATTTACCCATTCTGCCGCCATCCCGTGCTCATAATCATCTGCGTCTGCAATATGCCCTGTATGAAGCGGGCAGTACCCTGCGGCGTGATTACTTCGGTATTCCAGAGCCCATTGTGCTACCACGATACCGACTGCGTGCCCGTGATCTGGACTGCGTACTGCTACCCCTGGTGGCATTTGATGCACAAGGCTTCAGGCTGGGTATGGGTGGTGGCTATTATGACAGTAGTTTTGCTTTTCTCGGCCAATCACCGCAACGCTCCAAACCACGGTTAATCGGATTGGCCTATGGCTTTCAGTACATCGAGCAGCTACCTCGGGATCCCTGGGACATTACCCTGGATGGGATTGTGACCGAGCAAGGACTACAGCGACCACGAGCACTGCAGGACTGACCCATGCAGCACCGACCTTTACAACACTGGCTCATGAAAAGCGAACCGGGCGTATTCGGCATCGAGCATCTGCAGAACATGCCTGAGCAGCGTGATCACTGGGATGGCATACGCAATTACCAGGCCAGGAATTTTATGCGTGACCAGATGTCGCTGGGTGATCCGATTTTTTTCTATCACTCCAATTGCCCACAACCAGGCGTCACCGGAACCATGGAGGTGGTCCGTACCGCCTACCCGGATTTCACCGCATGGGACCCAACAAGTCATTACTTTGACCCAAAAAGCAGCCCTCAGAATCCACGCTGGGTCATGGTTGATGTGCAATTTCGCTCCCGGTTCAAACGGGTTGTACGCCTTCAGGAAATGAAGGCCTGCCCCGAACTCGCCGACATGCGCCTGTTGCAGCGCGGAAACCGCCTCTCCATCCTGCCTGTGACCCCGAAGCAGTGGGTATTCATCCTCAACCTGGCCGCATAAAGAAAAAGATAGAAAAAGGGGTCAGAGCCCTTTTATTTTGCTGTATCAACAAAAAAGGGCTCTGACCCCTTTTTTTGGTGGGCCGACCAGGATGTAACAAATCGGTCACATACAATTCCTAGAATGTCTGAGCGCTGGTGATTGCCAGTTGTGCCTGAATGGTGGCTTTCACATACGAACATTTCATTGCGTCACAATGGCGCTTGTGTTGTAATGCGAGCATTCAGACTCGGGGCAAGCTGTACAACCCCCAAAGGTGGTCGCGATTCTTAACTTCTGCGGCCTTTAATTAGTCAATAACAGGTGGAGAAAGCAACATGTTGAAGAAAACACTGCTCTGTGCTGCTGTGACAGCCGGCATGTCAATGTCAATTGCACAAGCCGCAACGGAGATTCAATGGTGGCACGCAATGGGTGGGGCCAATGGCGAGCGAGTCAACAAAATTGCGGCTGATTTTAATGCAACCCAGTCCGATTATAAGGTCGTACCCGTCTACAAGGGCAACTATACTGAGACCATGACTGCGGCTATTGCCGCCTTCAGAGCCAACAAGCAGCCGCATATTGTGCAGGTCTTTGAAGTCGGCACTGCGACCATGATGGCCGCTAAAGGTGCGGTTTATCCGGTAGAAGATGTCATGGCTGACGCCGGTCAACCCTTTGATAAATCTGGCTTTCTGCCAGCCGTGATCAGTTATTATCAAACCCCGCAAGGCAAGTTACTGTCCATGCCGTTCAATAGCTCTACCCCGGTACTGTGGTACAACAAGGACGCCTTTGCAAAAGCCGGTATCAAATCACCGCCGGTAACCTGGCCGGAAGTAAAGACGGATGCACAAAAAATCGTCAAGGCGGGCTACAAATGTGGCTTCTCTTTTGGCTGGCAATCCTGGGTGCAAATCGAGAATTTCAGTGCCTGGCATAACCTGCCGATCGGCACCAAAGAGAATGGCTTCGCCGGACTGGATACAAAATTTACCTTTAATAATAAATATGTTATCCGGCATATTGCCAATCTTGCCGCCTGGCAAAAAGGCCATTTATTTGTCTACGGAGGACGCCGTGGTGACAGCCTGCCCAAATTCACCAATGGCGAATGCGGTATGTGGCTGAATTCATCCGCTTACTATGGCGCCATCACGAAACAGGCCAAGTTCAAATTCGGCCAGGCCATGCTGCCCTACTACCCGGATATCATCAAGTCCCCGCAGAACTCCATTATCGGTGGTGCCACGCTGTGGGTCCTCAAAGGGCACCCCAAAGGGGATTATATAGGTGTGGCAAAATTCCTCAACTACCTCTCTTCACCCAAGGTCCAGGCCTGGTGGCATCAACAAACCGGTTATGTCCCGATTACTACAGCGGCCTATAAGCTGAGTCAGAAACAAGGTTTCTACAAATCTAACCCAGGCACAGATACCGCCATCAAACAGCTAAGTCTGAATACCCCGACCGCCAATTCACGAGGCCTTCGTTTTGGTAACTTCGTACAAATCCGCGACATCATTAACGAAGAGCTTGAGGCCATCTGGGCCGGCAAAAAGACCGCTACACAAGGGCTGAATACTGCCGTCAAGCGTGGCGACAAGCTGTTGCGCAAGTTCGAAAAAGCTAACCGCTAAGCCATTCCGGCAGGACAGCGCGGAACAGGAGCACCGGCGGGATCTGCCCATCAGATCCCGCCTTCCTGATCACGGTCCGGTCCGGATTTTATGCTTTTTTCATGCTCAAGCGCGTACATTTCAAATCATCTTATCTGCCGTATTTACTGGTGGCCCCACAGATGGCCATCACCTTGGTATTTTTTTTCTGGCCGGCGACACAAGCCCTTTATCAGTCCTTACTGTTGCAGGATGCCTTCGGCCTGAAAACTGAGTTCGTCTGGTTCGACAATTTCAAAGAGTTGTTTGACGACGCCTACTATTTGGATGCTTTCGGTCGTACCGCGGTTTTTTCATCCCTGGTTGCCAGTATCTCGATTGGCCTGGCCCTGTTTTTTGCGGGTATGACGGATCGTGTGCTACGCGGCGCCATGGCCTATCAAACCTTGCTGATCTGGCCTTACGCGGTCGCCCCGGCCATAGCTGGCGCACTGTGGGTGTTCATGTTTGATCCCACACTGGGTATTTTAACCTATATGTTGCAGGGTTTCGGTGTTGACTGGAATTACAAACTCAACGGGGGCCAGGCCATGTTTCTGGTCATGGCTGCCTCAATCTGGAAACAAATCAGCTACAATTTTTTGTTTTTTCTGGCTGCCATGCAGGCTATTCCGCGCTCCCTGATTGAAGCTGCCGCCATTGATGGTGCCGGACCGGGACGCCGTTTTCTGACCATTATTCTACCATTGATCTCACCCACCACTTTTTTTCTCATCGTCGTCAATATTGTCTACGCCTTCTTTGATACCTTCGGTATAGTCGATGCCATGACCCAGGGTGGCCCGGCCAAAGCCACTGAAATTCTCATCTACAAGGTCTATAACGATGGCTTCATTGGCCTGGATCTGGGCAGCTCAGCGGCCCAATCGGTGATTTTGATGTTTATTGTAATCGTATTGACGGTCATCCAGTTCCGCTATATCGAGCGCAAGGTGGAATACACATGATCGAGAACCGCCCCGTCACCACCGTAATTGCGCACTGTGTATTAATTGTTGGCATCGCCGTACTGGCCTTGCCGATCTGGATCACCTTTGTAGCTGCCACCCATGATGCAGTTCGAATTACCCAGGTCCCGCTGCCCTTGTTACCCGGCAACCAGTTTTTCCAAAACCTGGCCGCCGCCTGGGGTCAGGGTATCGAGGGTGCCGGCGGTCAACCGGTCGGCAATATGCTGCTCAACAGCCTGGCCATGGCCCTGATGATTGCGGTCGGTAAAATTGTCATCTCCCTCCCATCGGCCTTTGCTATTGTCTATTTCAAATTTCCCTTCCGCATGGGCTTTTTCTGGATGATCTTTATCACCTTGATGCTGCCGGTCGAAGTGCGGATTGTACCCACCTTTCAGGTGGTTGCTGACCTGCATATGCTCAACAACTACTGGGGCTTAAGCGTCCCACTCATCGCCTCTGCTACGGCTACCCTGATGTTTCGGCAAACCTTCCTGACCATTCCGGATGAATTGCTGGAAGCGGCTCGTATCGATGGAGCCGGACCCATGCGATTTTTCTGGGATATTCTGATTCCGATGTCGCGGACCAATATCGCAGCACTGTTCGTGATTTTGTTTATCTACGGCTGGAACCAATATCTGTGGCCACTGCTGATCACTACGGACCGCAGCATGTACACCGTAGTCATGGGCATCAAGCAAATGCTCGAGGCAGCCGAACAGGCCCCGGAATGGAACCTCATTATGATGACCACCTTATTGGCTATGCTGCCACCGATTCTGGTCATCATCACTATGCAAAAAATGTTTGTCAAAGGCCTGACTGAGACCGAGAAATAACATGGCACAGATGCAAATACTGAATGTGGTCAAGACTTATGGCAAGACCACCGTAGTCCACGGCATCAGTATTGATATACAAGACGGTGAATTTATCGTCATCGTCGGCCCTTCCGGCTGTGGCAAATCAACCCTGCTGCGCATGGTGGCCGGGCTGGAAGACATCACCGCTGGTGAAGTTCACATCGGTGAACGCCTGGTTAACCAATGTGAACCCAAAGACCGCAACATTGCCATGGTGTTCCAGAACTATGCCTTGTACCCCCATATGTCAGTACGCGGCAATATGGCCTATGGCCTGAAACTGCGAAAATTACCCAAGGAGGAGATCACACGGCGGGTCGACAAGGCCGCGACGCTGTTGCAGATCGAGGGACTGTTGGATCGCAAACCGCGACAACTCTCCGGTGGCCAACGTCAACGTGTAGCCATGGGCCGGGCCATTGTACGTGAACCTGATGTCTTTCTGTTTGATGAACCATTGTCCAATCTCGATGCCAAGCTGCGGGTACAGATGCGCCTGGAAATCCGTCGCCTGCAGCAACGTCTACAGGTCACCAGCCTGTATGTGACTCATGACCAGGTCGAGGCCATGACCATGGCCGATCGGCTGGTTGTGATTAATGAGGGTCGCGCTGAGCAAATCGGTACCCCGATGGAGATTTACCGGAACCCTGATACCCTCTTCGTGGCCGGATTTATCGGCTCGCCGGCGATGAATTTTCTGCCTGTTACTGTCCATGGCCAGCAACTTCGCATCTCGGACAACACGGTATTGCAACTGACAGCGGCCAGTACTCACCAAGGTCCCGCTATTCTTGGCATCCGCCCCGAGCACTTCACCGTGCCGACCAATCATTGGTCGGAACTTGAAATCATCATCGACATCGTTGAGCCTCTTGGAGCAGAATCACTGCTCCACGGTCATATCGAAGATCTGGAAATTGTCATCAAGCTACCTGCCGCCATCGCTGCCAGGGCCACTGACCGATTCACTGTTACTGTGGACCCACAGCATTTTTATTTATTCGACCCCAACAGCGGTCAGCGCATTCGCCAGTAAAAAAACACAAAGGCGCAAGGACCTCGATCTATATTAGCGGCGAATCCAACGTCGGACCGTTGAAGTGTGGCGGCGGCTGACTTCAAGTTTGTCATCAATTTTCTTAAACTGCACCATCCAACGACCGTTGGGTTGTTTCTCCAGCCCCTCTATGGAACGAACTGAGACCAGAGCATTGCGGTGAATCCGCAGGAATCGCTCATCGAACTCCTTTTCCAAACTGACCAGTGAATCTTCAATCAGGTGACTACCATCTTCGGTGCGTACCGTGACATACTTGCTATCAGCCATGAAATAGATAATCTCTTCGATCGGAACCAAACTGATGGAACCCCGCAACTGGATACTGATATGGGTCCTGGATGCCGAGTCATCCTGGTTGCGGTGTATCTCAAGCAACTGTCGGCGGGTAACCCGTCGCGCTTTGCTTAAGGCTGCCGCCAGCCGTTCTTTTCGAATCGGCTTGAGCAGATAATCAACCGCATTGACCTCAAAGGCCTCGAGGGCATGTTGATCATACGCTGTGGTAAAAATTACCGCCGGTGGCATTTCCAGCGACATCAGGTGCATGGCGGCCTCAAGACCATCCATCACCGGCATACGGATATCCATCAATAGCAGGTTGGGCTTTAAATTCATGGTTTTTTCGATAGCATCACTGCCGTTTTCTGCCTCACCAACAATGATGTGACCACCAATCTGGTTCACCAGTTCCCGCAAGCGTACACGAGCCAGTTTCTCATCATCAACCAATAGTATCCTCACCCTACCTCTCCTTTTACCAGAGCCTGTTGTGATCGTCTCTCATCCTGTTGGGACCGAGCCCACAACTCCCAGGGGCATCGTGATCAAAGGCCTCCTGGCAGCATGAATAGTACAGTATATTCCGCCTAGGAGCCTGTCCGAGAATAGCCAGTCGAAATCAGCCATCCGTCACACTCTGTCCACCTCATAGGTTAAGGGTAACCGAAGTCTAACATGGTACTCCCCACCCTCCTCCCCCGACTCTTCTCCGGCCTGCATCGTAGCCTGTCCATGGAAGTGGCGCTGCAGGCGAAGTCGGACATTCCGCAAAGCAATTTTATGGCCTTGGTGTGCGCTGTTGTGTTGCCGGGAAGGCAACGGGTTGCTGATATGAATAAGCAGATTCTGTCCTTCACCACAGATCGAAATCCGCACAATGCCACCCTCCTGACTGGGCTCAATACCATGATAAACCGCATTTTCCAATAATGGTTGCAGGGTTAATGAGGGAATTAAGGCCTCTTCAGGTACCTCGGTCAACTGCCACTCAAGCCGCAAACGATCACCCAGGCGCAATGTCTCGATATCCAGATATTGGCGTAACAACTGGATTTCCGAAGCCAACGGCACCAGTGTCCGGGCATCAGCCAGCATGGTGCGGAACACGTCGGCTAAGTCCTCCAAAGCCTTTTCTGCCAGGGTCGGGTCAATAGTAATCAAGCTGGCGATACCGTTCATGCTATTAAAAATAAAATGCGGTCGAATTCGTGATTGCAGGGCCTGCAATTCAAAAGTCTGCTTCGATTTCATTTCCATCCGTACCCGGTGGGCGAGTACGATATAACGCAGGGCAATGAGATAGATCAAGCTACTGATGGTCATGGTTTTCAGAACAAAGCTGTGCTGCCAGGACGGTTGGACAACAGGGATCCAGTGCATACTGTAGAAAAACAGAAACAGGCCTTCGGTTACCAGGTAGGTCATCACCAGTAAGGCACAGAATATGACCACCGAACCGGTACGTGCTGGCAATTTACGCAGTACTGAAGCCAGCAGTTTCATACTGAAGATCCCTGCCAGCGCCAGCACCTGACAAAACGAGGAAATGGCCACAAACTCATTCCAAACTTGTGAAGACCACTCGCTATAACGGCTTAACTCAACAACAATCGCCACCCCCTCAGCAAGCAGCAAGATCTGGATCGTGACATCGGAGCGCCCCAGGTTGGGCATGTAATCTTCCAGGGTATCACTCTGTGCTCCATCAGAGCGCTTGATAGCTCGTACAGTGCTGCGATCAGGTGACCCCATTATGCCGACTCCGCTGCGGTTTGATGGTGCAGTGCTGCTTGCAACAAGGAGCGGGTGTAGGGATGCTGCGGACTGGCAAAAATTGCCCTGGCATCACCCTGCTCGACAACCTCTCCACGTAACATAACCAGCAGAAAATGGCTGATCGAACGCACCAACTTGAGATCATGACTGATAAAAATATAGGCCAGTCCATAGTCGCGCTGCAGTTGCTTAAGAAGCCCAAGTATCTGTGCCTGTACCGAGCGATCAAGTGCCGAAGTCGGCTCATCAAGCACCATCAGTGCCGGTTTGAGCACCAGCGCACGGGCGATAGCAATACGTTGGCGCTGCCCGCCGGAAAATTCGTGTGGATAGCGATGGCGAATCGCCGGATCCATATCCACATCTTCCAACACTTGAATGACCCGCTGTTCGCACTCGTTGGCATCAGCAGCCAAGCCATGGGCCAGTAAGCCTTCTTCGATGATACGTTGTATCGACATCCTGGGATTAAGACTGCCGAAAGGATCCTGAAATACGATTTGCATTTTCTGGCGCAGGCTGCGCAGGGCCTTGCCCGGTTGCGTATCAATCGAACAACCATCGAACAGAATATTGCCGCGACTTTCCAGCAAGCGTAGGACTGCCAAAGCCAAGGTGGTTTTTCCGGAGCCTGACTCACCTACGACACCGAGCGTATGGCCGCTGCACAGGCTGAAGCTTGCGCCGTTGACTGCCTTGATATAACGTACCGTACGGCGCCACAAACCTCGCTTGACCGGAAACCAGACCCGTAGATCCTTGACCTCAAGCAGTAACGGAGCGTCTGCAGCAGCCGCCACGGCCTCACCACCCGGTTCTGCATTCAGCAATGTCCGGGTATACGTATGCTCAGGATTTCGGAACAATTCGGCAGTCGGTTTGTGCTCAACAATCTGCCCCTCCTGCATGACGTAAACCCGATCCGAGACCCGCTCGACAATACCCAGATCGTGGGTGATCAATAAAATAGCCATCTGAAAACGCTGCTGCAGCGATTGTAATAATTCCAGAATCTGTGCCTGTACGGTCACATCGAGTGCCGTTGTCGGCTCATCGGCAATCAGGATATCCGGTTCGTTGGCCAGTGCCATAGCGATCATGATGCGTTGCCGCTGACCACCGGAAAGCTGGTGTGGATAGGTTTGCAAACGTTGCTCCGGGTCCTCAATCCCAACCAGGTCAAGTAACTCCAGGATCCGTTGCCGACTTTGTTCCCGACTATACCCCTTGTGCAGCAGCAGAGTTTCACCAATTTGCTTTTCCACCACGTGCAGCGGATTCAGAGAAGTCATCGGCTCCTGAAAAATCATGCTAATGCGGTCACCGCGGATTTTCTGCAGCACAGCGGGTGGTGCGGCCATTATCTCATCGCCATCAAAAACAATGCTACCACCCGGATGACTGGCGGCAGGATAGGGCAGTAATTGCAATACCGACAGTGCTGTCACCGATTTACCGGAGCCTGATTCACCGACCAAAGCAACCGTTTCATTGCGATTAAGACACAGACTAACATCGCGGACCGCATCAACCGGCTGGGGCTGCCCCGTAAAACGCACCGAAAGATGGTCGACTACAAGTAGTGGCGTTTCCAAGGTATCGATCACAGTTCAGCCCAGATGTTTGCGCGGGTCAAAAGCATCACGAACGGCTTCACCAACAAAAATTAGCAGACTCAACATCACGGCTATAGAGAAAAAACCGGTCAACCCAAGCCAGGGGGCCTGCAGATTGGCCTTGCCCTGGGCCAGTAACTCGCCCAAAGAGGCGGAACCTGGCGGCAGGCCAATGCCAAGAAAATCCAGTGAGGTCAACACCGTCACCGATCCGGCCAAGGTAAAAGGTAAAAAAGTCAGGGTGGCGACCACTGCATTGGGCAGCACATGACGGAACATAATGGTGCGGTCGATGACTCCCAGCGCACGCGCCGCCCGCACATAATCAAGATTACGGGCACGCAAAAACTCGGCCCGTACCACGCCGACGAAACCCATCCAGGAAAACAGCAGCATCAAGCCCAATAACCACCAGAAATTGGGCTCCACCACACTGGCCAGAATAATCAACAGATACAGTGTCGGCATCCCTGACCAGACTTCGATAAAACGCTGAAAAATCAGATCCACCCAACCACCGAAATAACCCTGCACGGCACCAGCGGCGACACCGATCACGGCTGAGAAAAGGGTGAGAATAAAACCGAACAACACCGAAATTCGAAAACCATAAATGAGTCGCGCCACCACATCACGCGCCTGATCATCAGTGCCCAGCCAGTGACTGGCATCCGGCGGCGAAGGGGCGGGAACCGGCAGGTCCCAAACGACAGTACGGTAGTTGTAACGTACCAATGGCCATAGCATCCAACCCTTGGCCTGGATTAACTTCACAACGTATGGGTCCCGATAATCAGCCTCGGTCTTAAATTGCCCTCCGAAACGTGTTTCCGGATAGGCCCGGAACACCGGGCTATACATCTGACCGGAGAAGTAAACCAGCACCGGTTTATCGTTAGCAATCAGTTCAGCCCCCATGGTCAACACCAACAGCAGCAGAAAAATCCACAATGACCACCAGCCTCGACGATTGCTGCGAAATGCCGCCCAACGCCGCCGGGTCAAGGGACTCAAGACGAACCGGGAGTGAGTGATGGTGTCAATATCAGACATCACGACTCTCGAAGTCGATACGTGGGTCAACCAGCATGTAGGTGATATCACTCAACAAATTCATCAATAAACCCAGCAGGGAGAAAAAATACAGGGTTCCAAACATGACCGGATAATCGCGGCTAAAAGCGGCCTCGAAGCCGAGCAGGCCGAGCCCATCGAGGGAAAAAATAATTTCTATCAATAAAGACCCGGTGAACAAAATACCGATGAAGGCACCCGGAAAACCGGCAATTACGATCAGCATGGCATTACGGAATACATGGCCATACATCACCCGCCGTTCACTGAGCCCCTTGGCACGGGCGGTCAGCACATATTGCTGGTGAATCTGGTCGAGAAAGGAATTCTTGGTCAGCATGGTCAAGGTAGCAAAGCCACCAATAGTCATCGCCGTGATCGGCAGTACCAGATGCCAGAAATAGTCCAGAATCCGGTCCGGCCAGCTCAACTGAGCCCAATTTTCCGAAACCAGCCCGGCCAATGGAAACCAGTCGAGATAGTTGCCGCCAGCAAAAATGACCAGCAGGAACACTGCGAACAAAAAGCTGGGGATGGCGGTTCCAACCACCACTGCGACACTGCTCCAGATATCGAAGCGGCTACCATCACGCATCGCCTTGGCAATGCCCAGCGGCAGGCTGATCAAATACACCAGCAGCGTGGTCCAGACCCCCAGTGAAATCGATACCGGCAGCTTGTCCAGTACCAGGTCGGTCACCTTGCGATCACGAAAAAAGCTTTCCCCAAAATCAAACTTCACATAGTTCTTGAGCATGTCAAAGAAGCGGACATATAGCGGCTTATCAAAGCCGAAGCGTTTTTCCAGTTCCTTGATAAAAGCCGGGTCCAATCCCTGGGCACCACGGTATTTACTGGGCTGTGTGGCGGTAACGGGCTTGTTCTGCTGCAGGGTGGCGGTACCACCACTTTGGGTTACACGCTGGGTGATGGCCGCACCCTGACCGGTCAGCTGGGCGATAATCTGTTCCACCGGCCCACCTGGAGCGATCTGGATGACCACAAAATTGATCACCATGATCGCCAGTAAAGTGGGAATGATGAGCAGCAGGCGTCGCAGAATATAGCTGCCCATTATCCGTGCTCCCGTCGTCGATAATACCACCACAACCAGCCGCCGGCCAGTAGCACAAACAGTAACCCCCACCAAGGCCTGGTGCTGGTTTTTGGTGTAGAACCAGTGGACTTACCCAAGCCCGGATCACCGGCCCGACGTGCTGCAAGATTGGTGGCTTTCACCGTATCATACCACCAGCGATTGACCATGACACCGACCTTAACCGGAACCGGAGGACGACTGAACTTATCCCAGTACAAAACCCGATCGGCGGCGATGTGCCAGTTGGGAATGACATAGAAACTCCACAATAGAACCCGGTCCAGTGCCCGGGTATAGGCCACCAGCTGTTTGCGATCCGGCGCCGCAATAATGCCGTCGACCAACTGATCCACAACCGGATCATGAATCCCTGCCAGATTACGACTGCCTGGTTGTTTAGCCGCCGCACTGGTCCAGTCGCTACGTTGTTCATTACCCGGGTTCTCCGACTGTCCCCAAACGGTAATCAGCATGTCATAATCAAAGCTGCGCAACCGGTTGATGTATTGGCTCTGATCAACAAGACGCACCCGGGCCTCAATACCCAGTCGCTTCAAATTCCGGGTAAACGGCAACACAATACGCTCGAAGGCCTGTGCCACCAGCAGAATCTCAAAACGAAAAGGCCTGCCGGTACGGGTATTCACAAGCTGCATATTCCGCACCTGCCAACCGGCCTGACGCAGCAGGTCCCGGGCCTTCAGAAGATTCTGTCGTGGCCAGCCACTGCCGTTGGTCACTGGTGGCTGGAATTTGGTGGTAAAGACTCGCTGGGGTATTTTGCCCCGAAATGATCTGAGAATCGTTAGCTCCTGGCCACTTGGTAAATCACGCGATGCCATTTTTGAATTGGAAAAATAGCTTGATGTACGTGTATAGCCATTGAAAAACAGGTTGCGGTTGGTCCATTCAAAATCAAAGGCATAGCCGAGTGCTTCACGAACACGTGGGTCCTGAAACAAACTACGGCGGGTATTAAATACAAATCCTTGCATACCCGTTGGTAGTTGGTGCGGAACACGCTCTTTATTTAGCCAGCCTTTTTTGACTGCGGCCACATCATAATCCAGTGCCCAGGCCTTGGCCTGATTCTCCTGTCGAAAATCAATATCACCCGACTTCAGGGCCAAACGAATGGCCACAGCATCACGATAGTACACGGTGCGGATACGGTCAAAGTTATACAGCCCCTTATTGACCGGCAAGTCCTTGCCCCAGTAGTCTTTGACCCGCTCCTGGACCACGTAGCGACCAGCCTCGAAGGAAGTCACCCGATAAGGGCCACTGCCCAAAGGCGGCTTGAGTGTGGTTTTGCTGAAGTCTCGGCTGGCCCAATAGTGCTTGGGAAGAACCGGAATCTGGCCGACGATAATCGGTAATTCGCGGTTATTTTTTTCGCTAAAACGAAAGCGTACCCGGCGTGGCCCGAGTTTTTCCACTTTGGAGACGCTGCGATAATAAAACCGGTACTGCGGCAGACCCTTGGTAGTCAGAATTTTGAATGACCAGATCACATCATCGGCTGTTATGGGCTGACCGTCATACCAGCGTGCTTCAGGGCGCAGGGTAAAGATCACCCAGGAGCGGTCATCCGGCCAGTCGATACTTTCTGCGATCAGCCCGTAGGCGGTGAAGGGTTCATCACGGCTCTCAGTTAGCAAGGTCTCAATGGAGCCGGTACTGATGGCATTGCCTTTGGGTATGTAGGGATGAAAACTGTCAAATGTACCCTCCGCAGCGAGGCGCAGTGTGCCGCCCTTCGGTGCTTTTGGATTGACATAGGCAAAGTTCGCAAAATCAGCCGGGTACTTCGGATTTCCGTACATGGCAATGGCATGGGCGTGATGCACAGCCGCGGTGCTGATGTTCGAGAACAACAATACTGCCAGTCCCAGCGACAAAGTCACGAACAGTTGTCGGGGGAGAACACAAAGCCGTTTGCTGAATGATAAGCCCATAACTACGGTTTACCGGGAAGAAGGCAGCGAGTCAAGCCATGCTCGCTAAATGCTGAAAAAAAATCTGACTATACGTCGTATATCCTCCAGAAAATACTCGCACGACATCCCCACTCACGGTATCCTGACACGTCTTACAATCTACCCTCAAGACACCAGGAGGCTGTCCGAGAATAGGAACCGTAGCGAGGGGAAGCTGCTTTGAGGCAGATTTGTTCATGATTTGAGGCGAATACTGGTTGTATTTAACGAGAATCAGGGGGAAATCTGGCCAAAGTCAGCTTTTCCGCAGTAGGTTCTCTATTCTCGGACAGCCTCCTAGATTACCTTTGTTTTTCAATGGCATGGAAACTTATTTTCGAATGATGCGGTGATGAGCCCTAAGAACCAACAAAACTTCGCCATGGTCCTACTCCGTTGGTGGAACACAGCAGGCCGCAAGAATCTGCCCTGGCAGTTACCAGCAACACCCTACCGCGTGTGGTTATCGGAAATTATGCTGCAACAGACCCGGGTTGAAACCGTCATCACTTACTTTAACCGATTCTGTGCACGCTTCCCGACTCTGGAGTCACTGGCCTTGGCTTCGCTTGATGAGGTGTTACAACTTTGGAGTGGTTTGGGTTACTACGCCCGCGCTCGCAATCTTCATCGAACTGCTCAGCTTCTGGTAACGCAGTATCCGGGTGCTTTTCCGGGTGATGTCGAGTCTCTGTGTCAATTGCCCGGTATCGGCCGATCCACAGCAGGTGCAATTTTGGCTCTGGGGATGGAGCAATTTGCCGTCATTCTCGATGGCAATGTCAAGCGGGTACTGTGCCGTTATTTCGCAATCTCCGGTTGGCCTGGCAGCAGCGCAGTGAATCGACAACTCTGGCAGCTGGCCACCTCATTGACTCCCAGACAACGTATCGGTGACTACACCCAGGCGATCATGGATCTGGGGGCAACCGTCTGTAGCCGTAGCCCACAATGTACTCATTGTCCTGTTGCGGACCACTGCCAAGCCCTGTTACAAGGCACGATTACACACTATCCGACCCCCAAACCACGTAAGGTACTGCCAGTACGAGAAGTACAGATGTTGCTGCTTCGGGATCAACATCAGATATTGCTGCAGCAACAACCTCCAACCGGACTTTGGGGTGGACTTTGGGTGTTGCCACAAATCAACGTGGGCCAGAATGCCGAGTCATGGTGCTTTGAAAAGTTACGAATATCCGCTCGCCTGCAGGATACCTGGCCGGTATTCCGACACAGTTTCAGTCATTATCATCTTCTGATTCAACCCCATATACTGTTCTGCAAACCTGCAGAAGCAGTAGCGGAAGCCAGTTACGAGTGGCTGGACTTACATCAATCCACACAACCGGCTGTGCCAGCCCCGGTACATCGCTTGTTGCAACAACTCAAGGTGTCAGCAGCACTCTGAAAAGCCACTCACCACCAATTTTCAGTCACCACAGATCGTGGTGAATTCTGGAGTTCCTCTCCAGAATTCACCAGCTCGACCCGGATGATTACGGCACAGTTTTGTGTGACGGGCAACACCCAACAGATGGACATTGTCCGGGCCTTTGGGGTCTCTAAAATCAGTGAGCTATCCAAAAGTCGGCGATTTATTACGGGAATTGGGTTACAGCTTGCAGGCAAACCGAAAGATGTTGGAAGGTTCACAGCATCCGGACCGCAATGCACAATTCGAATTCATCAACGCCCAGAGCCGGCAATGCCTGGCAAATGGTAACCCGGTTATTTCTGTAGATACGAAGAAGAAAGAACTCGTCGGGGCCTACAAGAATAACGGCCAGGTCTGGGCTCCTGAGGGGCAGCCGGAACAGGTCAAGGTGCACGATTTCATAGATAAAGATCTTGGACGTGCAAACCCTTATGGCATCTATGATGTAGGCAGCAATACCGGTTGGGTTAGTGTCGGGACAGACCACGATACGGCCAGTTTTGCAGTTGAGACGATTCGCCGTTGGTGGAATACCTTGGGAAAACAGCGTTACCCTGAAGCAGCGGAGTTGCTGATTACGGCAGATGGTGGCGGCAGTAACGGTAGTCGTGTACGACTTTGGAAGTTGGAGCTACAAAAGTTGGCCAACGAGATAAAGATTCCAGTTCTTGTATCTCACCTGCCACCGGGAACCAGTAAGTGGAATAAGATTGAGCGCCGTTTGTTCTCCTACATCAGCATGAACTGGCGTGGACAACCTTTGATGAGTCACGAGGTGATCATCCGTCTCATTGCTGGGACTACCACCAGGAAAGGCCTGAAGGTTCATGCGCAACTCGATAATTCATTGTACCCGACAGGAGTCAAAGCCAGTAAAGAGGAGTTTGAAAAAATACGGCTTTCCCGAAATGATTTCCATGGCGAGTGGAATTACAGGATAGATCCATATCTCACATGATATGTTACGCTTATTAATTAACGAATCCTTACCTTGAATACTCCACATTACTGAACTCCCAACATAAGTCAATTAATGTGGAGCTCCACATTAATTGACGAAATTGGCTACTTGCCAATCGACAAAACCGGGGCGGATTTATTGTTCCAGATCATGAGTCAGCGTTATGAGCGTGGTTCGATTGTACTGACCTCGAATCGGGCCTTTAAAAGCTGGCCGCAAATCTTCAATGACGATGCCACACTTACTTCAGCACTGCTGGATCGGCTCTTGCACCATGCCCAAACCGTCGTCATCGAAGGCACGAGTTATCGTATGAAAGAGATCATCGAAACCTGATTATCCTGGGGTGTCACCACCAAACCGGCTGTGACACCCCGTTTTTTTGACCAACAATTTTAAACCGGCAGTTTTGATGCATTTTCACGTCGGCGCTGACAGAGGACTGCAAGGTTTTTACCGTGTTCTGAAAACAGCCACAACGCCAGCACTTCTTCGCTGCTATGGCTTGGCGCAGTTCTTGTGCGACTTGACCGAGCTTATGCGCCATGATCTGTTGGCATCATATTCAACAAAACAATACCCGCCACGACCATGACGACCCCCAGACTCTTCCAAACCCCAGCCCTTTCGTTCAGCGTTACTATCCCCAGCACGGCCACACCCGCAGTGCCGCCGCCAGCCCAGATAGGATAGACCGTACTGACTGGCAGGGAGACCAGCGCAAGGCTTACCATATAAAAAGCCAGGCCGAATGCAGTTAGTGCTAGCACGGTAGGCAATGGTTTGCTAAAGCCATGGCTGAAGCGCAGTGCCAAGGCAGCGACAATCTCGGCAACGACGGCCAGTGCGACGAATATCCATTCATAATCCATATTCAACACCCTGATCTTTTTTCAGAGCTGCTGTTGACTATCATCACACCAATAACCACCAGTGCGATGCCAATTACTTTCAGCATGTTGATACTTTCGCCGAGTAGGCCGACACCCAGCAGCACCACACCGACGGTTCCCCCACCGGCCCAAACAGGGTAAGCGACACTCACTGGCAGGCTTTTCATTACATGGCTGACCAGATAGAGCGCCATGGCAAATGCAGCCAGTGCCAGCGTTGTGGGCAGCAGTGAAGTGAAGCCCTCGCTGAAACGCAAACCAATGGCTCCTGCGATTTCAAAGCAGATCGCCAAAGCCAGTAGCCACCATGCAGGAGCCGCTGTTTTATTTGCCTGCACTTGGTTTGAGGATTTATTCATCGTGTTACCACAGAGTTGATTCGTTGATTTCGTGAATATGGAAATGAATGGGCAAATAAAAACTCATCGAAGCTGCGCCTCCAATATTTTCAGATCGCCTTTTAGGGCTTTGAGCAGGTTGATACTATGCAAGCGGTAATAGACCATCTTGCCGTCGTCACGCTTGCGCAACCAGCCCTGTTGGCGCATTGATTTAAGTTGATGCGATGTGGCGGCGGTGCTCAGCTCAAGCACATGGGCGATATCGCACACACACAGCTCGCTCTCCCCCAGGGCAAATAAAATCTTCAGCCGGGTGGTATTGCCCAGCAGTTTGTAAAACGCTGCCAACTCCGGCAGGCGCTCCTCCTCTTCAGATAAAATCGATTTAATAGCGGCAACTTTATCCTGGTCGAAGCAAGGGGTTTTGCAGGCTTCGTCTGGGTTAATTTGTGAGGAGACTTTTTTCATGGGGTCATTTGTTTCTACATTTGCGAAAATGATAACCTTTACAGCCTAGGATAGCAACACAATCCTCTACTTCGGAAATTTCGTTTTCGCATGTATAAAGATCGGTAGTCCGTTTATTTGATACCAGTTGTCGACGCCACAATATTGTTTGAGGGTGCTATCAAGGCCTAGCAGAAACTCATTCAGGCGATTTATATTAGCATTGGTTGTAACGTTGAATTTATGAATATAGGATTTTCTGGCTTTGGCGACGTCAGCTTGCAGCTTGCCGCCAATGGCGGTTCCCACCGCGCTGGTGCTAGCGGCACCCTTCATCATGGCTATGCGCGCGTTTTGCGCCATCATAAATATTGTATAGGTCCGTTCATTTTTGTACAAAGTATACAAGGCTACATCTGTCCTTCTCACATATTCATTGAAGTCATTAAAACAAGCATCATTTTCATAACAGCAGGCGCCAAGGGTTGTTTCAAACCCGGAGGATGTGTCGCCTGGCGATTCACACATCGGGTCAGCAGCACAGCCCTCGGCGGCATTGAGGTTGTTCATGCCCTCTTCAATTGCTGCAGCAGCTTTTACCATGACTGCAAAGGAGGTCTGGAAGATACTACTCATATCGTTACCAGCCTGACTTGCAGGGGCAAAAAACAAACTGCAGTACAGACAAACACAGCTGATTCTAAATGGCCGGGTAACAAACTTCATGGTCTGTCCCCTTTCACACCCTTAAATAGAGTCGGCCGCGTTGCATATTTTCCCGATGAAACCTCGCTTATTTTGTCCAGGGTCAGTGAGTCAAATAAGTCACCGGGGTGCCAGATATACAGGGCATAAAAGGTTTGGGCATCACTCTTTGAGGTAGCCTCCAGGGTGAGGCTGCCCTTGAGGGATATCCACGTACTGACCGTTTCACCGGGAACAGACTGGATAGAACGGGTTTCAACCTTTGAACCATCTTTTCCCCGGAACACAAAATGCACGAGGCTGCTGCCCGGCTGGGTGGTGATGGTGATCTGAAGATTGACCTGATCCGGCGTTTTGCCGATAAAGAAACTGTCCCCTTCATCACCATTTCCAAGAGAACCCCAAACACCGCCCACCTTGCCTGCCCGAACCCTCGGGTCCTTAGCGAGCCTGATACGCGTTGGTTTCTTGTCCGTCAGTGCTGCGTCCTTCAGGTAATCCTGATAGACGCCAGTGGCTTGCTGTGCATATAGATCACTCGTAGAAAGGGATAATGCCACTGCGAAGACAAGATAATAAAGTCGTTCTATTTTGGGTAGGGTCATCAATATGTGTTCTCTCTCTTTCTCTCACTACATGGAAACCATAGAACCAGACAAATAGTCAGATACTATTGCTCTGGTCCACCGAATAGATAATGGCTGTAAATGCCTGATTTTCGTTCCAAACTCTTGTGCCTTGATGGGTTTCCTTTCCTCATCCCTTTCGGGATTATGAATGCGCCATGTCAGCGGCCCCTGACTGGGCCCGGATCCAGTCATGATCATGGCAATGGTCGGGGAGCCAAGCCTTGTCGGGTTTCCCGCGTATCCTGCCACAAGGCCTTTGGCTTTTTGTTGGCACACCCATGGTCTGGGGTGTTATCCCCCACAGAAGATTCAGCTGTTTTTGTACAAACTGGCTTGCACCACGGCTATCTGCACCCACTATTGTGAAGCTAGACTCTTCTTTCACTGTATCCGGACCTTCCTTTTGCTTGTCAGTATCACCAGCGTTTCAGCCTCTGACGGGGAGGATACGAGGGCAATAACCACCCCATCAGGTATCGAGTCTCAGTTTTTTTCATCAGGAGCCTCTTTTCGTGGTCACACATTCCTTAGTCATAGCTTTTGATTCCCGGGAGGATGTCGAACCGGAAAATCGCCCCGTTCTTGCCTCCCGATATTTCTGTTCACTCGTCAGCATTGCGATTGTTTCGGCACTGTACGCACAGTGCATAAGCATGTTGTTAGGCATTACGTAATCCACTATGCACTGATCATCCCGCATGCCCTTGATGATGTTTTTACCGGTAAAGCCTTTGAGAAAGGGATGTGGGTAACTGAAGGTGTGTGGCGTGCACGACCTTAGCTTGTCCATGTAGGAGATCGTCCCCTCCCTTAAACCCCTTGCTTTGATAGCCGATACCGCAGGATTAGTCTTCGAACGAGTGCCTACTCTCGTCCTGTTCAATGCGGTATCCGTATCGACAGGCTTGAAACCGACTAGAAACCAGTCCCTGCCTTCCCGCATCAGGGCATAAAGTACTGTTTTGGTAGGGTTGCCCCTGCTGAGTTTCAGCATGTCCTGATTGCCGATCGTGAAGGCTACATGCGCTGTGGCCGTATCACCATTATTGGAGGCTACTTCGATGTTCCAGGCGCTCGGTCGGAAGATTCTGAAAAAGGACATGCTACGGGCGTGGGCGGAGCGGGCGTTGCGGGTATTCAGCTTCCAGAACTTTTTGGTTTCACCCACTACTGCCAGTGGGTTGTCAGACAGATCACTGGTTTTGGAGTAGTAATAGCGCTGCAACTGTCGGAAATAGGCTACCAGAACTTTCTTGCCCTCACTGCCAGAATCAGGGCGGGACACCGCAAGTCTTTTCTTTTCGAGCTCTGCCAGTGTCTTTTCCTCGCGCCGTTTTTCCCGCTCTGCAGCGGCATCGAGATCCTCGAAGGTGGCTATGTACCAGTTCCCTGCCTTGCGAATGAGTGAGTATTGCACCTGCCTGGTAAACACACCTTTTCTCAATTTGATTTGTAACGGACTTCCCACTGTCATCTGAACATAGGCACGTGCATAATCACCAGCCTTTCTGACCTTTTGAATCTTCCAGTCAGAGGGTTGATAGATCTTGAAAAAAAAGGGTGAACTTTTTCCAATGGTCATGGTTGCAGGATCCACTTTATCGGGTTTCCATAATGCCCGCATTTTTGTGACGGCTGCAATCTGTTGTTTACGGGGCAGTTCATCGCTTTTGCGAACCGGGTACACCATGGCACTTAACTCGAAGTAATGCGTCAACACTTTTTCAGGCTGTGTTCCTGCTTCCACCGGGTACTTCTGTTTGGGTAGTATCTCCCTAAAACCAGCCAACTTCCATAACCCGCCACGGCGGCTCAGTTCATATCGGCCTCGAGTGGCAAAATACATGGGAGCGTCAGCTGTCAGACTGCCGGTATCAGGAGTAAAAACCACCACTGCTGATGCAGTTTTCCCATCAACGTTGAGTTCTGTTATGACAAATGGAAACGACGAATTACGCTTGATAAACAGGAAGTCCCGGGAAACGGCCCGTTGTGACAGCCAGTAACGATCATGACGTTTTCTCATGTCCTGCCTGTCGGCAGAGGTGATTTCGAGTTGAGGCTGATAGACCCGAACGGCCAATTTTATGTATCCTTCCAATTGTTTGCCTGCACTCACCTCGGTTGCATGACCGGGATGGACATAGAGCAGTAAGAGCATGAGCAATGCGAGTTTCTGCATATCAGGTTTCCTCTGTCGTATCTGCTACTGTGCTGGCACCAGGCTAAATGTGTAATCGGAGAACAAATTGTATAACCCCGGGTTGGCATCCCGAATGCGAATCATGAGTCCATTTTTTGTCGGCGGCAAGGACAATGTAGCGTGCCCTGCCAACTTGACATAGCGTGTGATCCGTTTACCGGTGCCAGGAGTCAGGAAGTCAACGCGGAAACGAAACTTGGGGTCAACAAAGGTCAATACCAGTTGCTGAGCCTGACCCGTAAAGTAATAGGTATCGGCCCGGTCTTCCAGGCCCAAACTGGCCTGATACCGTCGGGTCGCTTCTACAGGCAATGCCTGCAGCTGATTCTTGCCGGCCTCCTGTCCTTCGGCGAGGTCGCCGGCAGCTTTCACAAGCACCTGAAACTTGGCATCCTGATGGACGGCCACATAGTTATCACCGATGGCAAAGTAAAAACCACGTCCTTCCACATCCATGAATCCGGTAGTCACATTACCGCCCCGAAACTGCCGCACCAGCACCGAGCGACCTTTGATCTGCTGTTGATCCGGGGTATAAATATGCGCTGAAAATCCCGCAGCCAGATTAGGCGCACCTTTTTTAAAAGCTGGCCGGTATTGCTGAATGGTGTTCCGGATAATCGCATGTTCCCCGATTTTTGTAGGCACAAAGAAATATCTGCGAACACCTTTCGGCAGGTCTTCGGTCAGTGTGTAGGTGCCGGGCTTAATCGTTTGCGCTGTCTCAATCGTGCTGCCACCTTTGACAGGATTAGCAAAACGATCAGGTCCCATAGCTCTCGCCGTTTTCTGCACTTGGTCCAGAACCAGTTTTAGATGTTTCAACAAGTCCGAGGCATGCCGAACATCGACAAACTGGCCACCTCCGGCAACAGCCACAGCCTTGAGCTGTTTTCTGGCGGCATCATCCAGATCAAAACCTATGACATGCACTCGCACCTCGATACCCTGGGCACGGAGCGCTTTCACGACTGCCACAGGATCCCCCTGACAAGTCTCTTTACCATCACTGATCAGCAGGATATGTGGATGTTTTTTACGGTACGGCAATAAATCTTGCCCCGCAAGCCGCAAGCTTTCGGCAATCGGAGTATAACCATAAGGTTGTAGCAGACGGGATGCTGTGCGAATCCTGGCCTTAACCGGGCCTGAAAAGGGCACCAGTAATTCAGTATTGGGGCAAGATGTGCTGGCAGTTTTTGGCAGGCTTTGATCAAAACCATAAGCTCGCAAGGCCATGGCAATGGTCTGTTCATCAATACTCTCCAGGGTGGTGTTCAGTGCCTCCTTGGCCCAGATCATTTTGCTGCGACCCTCAAGCTTCCCGGCCATTGATCCGGATGCATCCAGCACCACCTCCATATACAGCACCGGTGTTGTGCGCGCAGGCTTGCTCTTTCGCGGCTTCTGTACCGCCTTGTCTGGCAGTGAAATCACTTTTACCAATCCCGTTGCCGGGCTTGGGGTCGATCCTTTCCTGGCACTCGGAGCCGGTTTTTTTTGTTGTGCTGAAGAGCGCTGACGGTCAGCACTGCTCTTAACACCCAACGCCTTTAACAGGGTTGCTGTCGAGGTCGCAAAATGAAATGACCCCCCCCCTTCCAGGGCGATTTCTCCTAACTGTGCGCTGGGTGTGTCTTCTCCAACTGCGATGGTATCGATTTGAATACCCTGTGCCGCCAGCTCTTTGGCAATCGGCAGTGGGTCCTGCTGGCAGTTTTCCAAACCATCCGACAGCAGAATAATCTTGCGGTGACCGGCCACAGTCGATAAATCGTCCCTGGCCCGCGACAGGGCATAGGCAATAGGTGTGGCATGGCCCAATGGTTTGGTAGTGGTTATCAGGCGTGAAATTTCATGCCGGTTGCTATCGTCAAAGGGCACCCACAGTGCTGATGCCTGGCAAGCTTCAGACTTGACATCGCTGGCACTGAACGCAAAGGCACGCAAAGCCAGGCTGGTCTCTTTTGGCATAGTCGCCAACAGCTGGTGAAAGGCGTTCCGAACCACAGCCATTTTGCTGAGTTTACTGGTCCGGCTCACCGGCTTATGCATGCTATAAGAAAAATCAACAAGCAATAGCACGTTTTCCCGCTCTATGGCGGCAACGGGTGCAACCATGCTCATTCCCAAAAACCCAAGTAACAGCAGCAACACGGTGTTTTTCAACGAATACCACCCCCTCCCAAATATACCTTTACAGCTAGAGCTGCCTATAGAAACCGCAATCCAAGGCAAATCCAGCACTATATCCTTTATAAAGGATAGACCAAGAAATATTAATCTGGTGCAAAATATTGGCTGGCTTTGAGCATAATATTTCCCCCTTAAAGCAATCATGTCATCCGAAAAAATACACATCTAAGCGCTATTCCACTCCTTATTTGCTATGATAGTCATTTATTACAATAAGTTACCTTGGTCCGACCCGCGCTACTACCCGCGCTACTCGCTCTCTTTAGCTCACTACTTTAGCAAGCGACAAGGTTGTGTTTGAGCCTGGTACTGAGCCACAATCGCAAGAAGATAGGTTATGTAGTATGTAACAAGTTTGTCGGATTTGGTAGTCTTTGACAAGTATGGGTTTAATATGCCATTATAGATTCATGGTATAAGCCAATGACATTGTCTTTTTTTTGTAGACTTATTTCGAATCGAACCCGCTGTGTCTGTGCAGGGTGTTTGGTTGCCGTACTGGGATTTATGGCACTCGAAGTGCTTGCCACCCCGCTATCAGGCCAAGTTTTTCCACTGTCTACATGCCATCGAAGCTATCTATTGACCAGTTTCTGGCCAACGGCAAAGCCGATAATACTACAGCCGGCATTACCGAGCCGGTGCATCTCACTTGGCGGGATGGTCAGGCCAATAATCCACAGGCCATTGCCCAAACTGGCCTGGTACTGCAGGGCAAGAAGGGCTCTTTTCTGTATCGCGCCCCGCTACTGATGCCGGCTGGGCAATCACTGGCCCTGGTAGCAGTCGATAAAAATACCGGTGTCAAAAGTGTTTTGCCCGTCGGCATACAGACCGACAATGCACTACAGGTGTTGTATTCGTATACCGTAAAGAATTCCAATCAGTGTCTTTCTGTGCCTGACATTCCAGGTTGCAAAGAAACATTTTACGATATTTATGGTAAAACCACGGTGTATCCATCATACGGTTACCCGTTAGACAACCTGACTCTGAATTGTACCCTTACCGCTGGTGCAGGCCGCATCGAAGCTTGCGACAGGGTGACCAAGCTGAAGGACAATTTCAACGGCGTTACTGTCTATACCACGGCTCAGCCCGGACACCAGGAAAATGGAGGTACGGTTTTTGCCAAAGTCCACCTGGGTCTGAAGGGCTATCCAGAGATTCCGGGCACTGACTTCTGCGTAGCCCGCTGTCCGGATCTTCGTATCGATCGGATTGAGCCGTCAATAATCTATCGGAACACGCGGATCACAGTCACCGGGGAAGGCCTGGACCGTGTTACTGCCCTGTACCTGGGCGGGCTGGAATACAGCCGACTAGCGTTTACCGCAACCTCAAACCAGCTCGTATTTCAGGCCAATCTATTACCAAACAAGCCATGGCAAGGGCCGATAACAATCCACACAGTCTCGGGTCAACGCCATTCCAGCCAGCAGATCGTGAACCTGGTACCTGCCAAGCCATAGAAATTCGGCATTATTCACTGTCCGGACCACGGCTGGCCCGGGAACCCGCGATCAAGCGAGACAACAAAATAACCGGAATCGAAAGCCGAATCAGCCGATGTAAAACAGGATCCTGACCATCCCTCCAAGCCTGAAGAACCCCAAGAACAGAACCCGGTCTCTTCCTCTTCACAGGGCAGCTGTGAGAAGGCCCCGTCCCCACAAGGGAAGTTAATTCTCGATGCCACGGTAGCCCCCCAGGCTATCCGCTATCCAACCGACTTGAGTTTACTGAATGAAGCCCGACAATTCAGTGAGCAGATCATTGATCGACTCTATCAAGCGTCCAGTATTCAGTTTTCAGTAAAATCAGAGATAATTTGAACACTGATACAGGTTATTAACAACTCCTTTCAACCTGATACTAACTGCATTTCTCCGGCACTCACTCTGAGCATCTAAATAATTTAGATAAGCTCGACTAAGCCATGTTGCCTAAATATTCGCAGTGTTCGGGTGACATCATGCCTGATTTGCTTCGCCTGATTTGGGTAAGCTGCGGCCAGATAATTCTGGATTTGTGCAATAGTCCTTTCCCCATCACTAAGTTCCCAGATGAGCAAGCCGGAGCCATCAAGCTTAATGCTGCGCCCTGACCGCATATTTGTCAGGCGGCCCACCCCTTTGGATGTTTTCAGTTTCCAGCCTTTTCGTTTGTGTGGAACTACGCCATTGAAGTGTCCTATGTGTTTTTTGGCGAGTTCGGCTAGCTGTATAAAAGAATGCGGCAGTTCTGCAAAAGTTTCGATCTGGTCGACAAATTGAGCACGTAAGGGTTCATTTTTCCATTTCATATATCGTTCGAGCAGAGTATCATCCTGATCAAGTTTTTTCAGGTACCTGGCCAGATCGGCAGGGCTATTGAAGTCGTTTATATCGATATAGCAATCATGGCCGGGTGCATAGTCAGAAATGTTTGGTGCACCCAGATAAACCGGTATTGTTCCAACCAGTAGCGGGTCATAGAATTTCTCAGTGACGTAGTCCGGCGAGATTGAATTTTCAAATGCTATAGCAAACTTATACCGGCTTAGTACTTCAATCTTTGATTTCGCACCGGCATCATTTCCGATGGTACGGTTTTTCATAAATCGTCCATAGTGGTGGACGTCAATGTGGTGGCTGAGCTCTGTTAGATATTCCAGTCGCTGGCTTTGGTTATTAACACTGCTGATGAACGATGCGATGACGCAAGAATTCTCTTTGGTCTGAGAGGATTGTGCTATTTTTTCATATAGATCAGGGCCATAGTTTCTGCAGTAGGGTATCCAGATATCGGCACTCCTTTGGTAAGTCATTTTAAGGTCATATACGTCATCGTTGATATTTGGATAATTGGTATCTGACTCGATGCTCCATGAAACCCAGAGTTGTCCGGGAGGCTTGTTCTGTGGCTGATTATGACGACCTACATTCTGAGGTGTGTGTATTACTAAAACATCGGCTACAGACGCCAGGCTGCGGTCTTCTGAAAATATCACGCCGGGAACATGGTAATTCTCGAGGTCGAGCGATCCGCCAAACATTCTGTTGAAAAATACAATCAGAACATCACAGCTGCAGGAACAGACAGCTGAACTGTCCGCGATACTGCTTTCCTGAAAGTCATGTTCTCGCAAGAATTTATCGAGCTGACTTGAGCTTCTTATGCATAATCAGGTGCCGGGTTAATGGAGGCTGTGGACAAAAGGATGAGGGCCGGGATCAGAATTTTGAAGAGTTTCATGTATAACATATTTTCTGATTATGCTCGCGGCATTCACTGGTAAACTGAAAATCACAATTTGGCTATGAAAGTAAACAAGACAGCATACTATCAGAGAATAAGGATGAAAGATGGAGATGTTATTTTGTACAGCACTAATGTTCTATTTCTTAAGGGTGCGCGTAACACATGAGAGAGAATATTGAAAATATCTTTTCTAACGACCTTCCGCAGTAGCGATGAGTACCGGCTGGCCAACCTGGAAACGGTAATCAGTCATATCTCTGCAGAATTCCCTGACTGGGAGATCGTGGTCGTAGAGCAGGATAAAAAATGCACGCTTGCCAGGCACCCTCTGGCAAAAAAAATAAATTATATAGATGCCTGTAACCCCGGACTCTTTAACAAGTCATGGGGTATGAATGTTGCGTTCAGACATAGCAGTGGTGACATTCTGGTGGTTAGTGACGCAGATATGATTGTGTCGGCAGATGACTTGCAACGGGCGGTCAGAACCTGTGAGAAAGAGTTGGATGCTGTAAGGCCTTATGGCAGACTTATTGACATGACTGCAAGCGAAACAGAAGACTATTTGCAAGGGGGAAAGCTCCCAGATGTACCTGAAAAGACTCGTGGTTATGATCGTGGCCACGCGTCTGAGGCACTCTGCATGGCAGGAGGTATCTATATACTCACGCGAGAGTTCTTTGTCCGTGTCGGTGGCATGGATGAGCGCTTTTACGGCTGGGGTGGAGAAGACGATGCGATGTCGATCAAGCTTCAGAGCATGAGTCCAAAAGTGGCCATTGCAAGAATGGCAAAAGCCTGGCACCTCTGGCACCCAGGAGATAACTGTTACTCCCATGATCACTATCAGAAGAACAGGCAACTATTGCAGCAGTATAAATTATTGAGCAAGGACGAACTTTTGGAACTGTGTCGACAGCTGGCCAAGACCATTGGCAATGGGAGCATTACGCGTTTGTCCCAGAAGAAAAGATGAATAGCCTCGACCACTGTGCCCTGGCTGGTGGCGGACGAGGCCCCGGCCGGGAGTGCGTAAAACCCGATGCACAGGATGATCAACCACTGTGCAAGAATGCTGGTTCGCTCTGATGATCTCATTTTGTTACCGCCCCCATCCCCTGACTCCATAGATTATGCCACCGACTGGCGCTACTTATGAAATGATCAGGGCTTTTTCAACAACCTGATGGCATCAATCCGGAATACCTCACTCCGGACAGCATGGCCATTTCGCGATGCCAGGTGGCCAGGTCTTCCTTGTTGAACTGATTGAGCCGCTTGTGCCCACAGGCACGAGCCATCACCGCCATGAGCTCGGTCGCGGCGTCAAAAAAGTTTTGCAGGCGCATTGCCGCAATCCGGACATCCAGATTTTTCCTCAATTCCGGTTTTTGTGTGGCTATGCCTGCCGGGCAATTATTGGTATTGCATATTCTCGCTGCAACACAGCCTATCGCCTGCATCGCACTGTTAGAAACTGCCACACCGTCAGCGCCCAGGGCGAGAGCCTTGACAAAATCGATCGGCATGCGCAGTCCACCGGTTATGATGAGTGTAGTGTGTCCACTGGCACCTTGTTGATCCAGATAATACCGGGCACGAGCCAGAGCGGGTATGGTAGGCACACTGATATGATCACGAAAAATCTGCGGTGTGGCACCCGTTCCGCCTCCACGACCATCAAGAATAATGTAATCAGCCGTCGCGTCCAACGCAAACTGGATATCCCTTTCGATGTGATTGGCACTAAGTTTGAAGCCAATAGGGATGCCACCGGTTAACTCTCTCACGCGGTCGGCAAATCGCCTGAAATCATCGACAGATGACAAATCCTTGAATGTGGGTGGTGAAATCGCAGGCTGCCCTTCGGGAATATTTCTTACCTTGGATATTTTTCCGATATTTTTATTGCCCGGAAGATGGCCACCTGTGCCCGTTTTAGCACCTTGCCCCCCTTTGAAATGAAAGGCCTGCACCTGGCTCAGCAAGCTTTCTTTGTAACCAAACTTGGCGCTGGCCAGTTCATAAAAATAGTGGGAATTTTCTGCCTGCTCTTCAGGCAGCATGCCTCCCTCCCCGGAACAAATGCCGGTTCCCGCCAGTTCCGCCCCTCTGGCCAGGGCGACCTTGGCTTCCTCAGACAAGGAGCCAAAACTCATGTCGGATACAAAAAGAGGAATCTTCAGGGTCAGTGGCCTTTTTGCACCAGGCCCGATTACCAACTCGGTGGCAACAGGCTGATCTTCCATAAGAGGCTTGGTGGCCATTTGCGCGACCATGAGCTGGATATCATCCCAATGTGGGAGTTGATGACGTGGTACGCCCATCGAGGTCATTGGGCCATGATGGCCAACTTTTGCTAATCCCTCTGTAGCCAATTGATGAATAAGCGCTACGGTAGGCTCTTCCGGTGTGGCAATGGCCACAGGTGGCTCACCGGGCTGGCTTGCCACGCCTGGACCTTCCTGGCCAATTTGCTGTTGTGAAAACTGTTTGTGACTACCGTCGCAAAATGGTGGATTTTTTGTGTGTTTGCACATACAAAGATAGCCCTCCTCTTGCTCCACGGTAAACAGGAGCGGCTGGAACGAAGTACCCGCATGAGAGCCATCACAAAAGGGCTGCTGCCCGGATCTGCCGCAGGTACAAAAATGATAGTCTTGTCCCTTGTTCAGGACCACCCGCTTTGGTTTATTATCAACAACTATAGGTTTGGTCATGCTTTAGCTCCTTGTAATCGTTCTCGTGGTTCCGGAAGATGCGTTAGTTCATATTGGATCAGATAAAAATCACCAAAGCACATCATTTCAAGACCCATCAGGAGGCTGTCCGAAAATAGGAACCATAGCGAAGAAAAGTGGATTTGATGTAAATACTTGTGGTATTTAGCAGCGTAGGGGGAAATCGAGCCAAAGACCGTATTTGCGCAGTAGGTTGTCTTTTCTCGCACTGCCTCATGGCCCCATTCTTAAGCTGCCGTCAAATTTACCGCACAGTATTTCACCTCGGCTATTTTTGCGACCGGGTCCAGGGCTGAGTTGGTAAGGATATTGGCTGCGGCCTCGTGGTAGCAAAACGGCATGAACACGGAACCCGCCATTGAGCTTTCAGCACTGCGGGCATGCAGGGTGATGGCTCCGCGCCGCGTGGTCAGCCGTAGTGAACCACCATCGGGGATACCCAAATTCTGCAGGTCCGCCGGGTTTACCGCCACCCAAGGTTCTGGTTCCAACTCATTGAGTACATACGAACGGCGGGTCATGCTGCCGGTATGCCAGTGTTCAAGTTGACGGCCGGTGATCAACACCCAAGGGTAGTCCCGATTCGGCAGTTCATCCGGCAACACAATGGCAGCAGGGAATAATTTTGCCTTACCATCAGCGGTTGGAAAACCATGATCAAATAGCACCGCAGTACCCGGATCACCTTCATGTCGACAGGGATAAGTCACACTCTCGTGTTGCAGCCGCTGCCAGGTAATGCCGGCGATCGAATCCATACACTGGCGCATTTCATTGAAGACGTTCTCTGCGGTTAGCTCCGGCCAGTCCAGGCCCAAACGGCGCGCCAGTTGCTGGATGATCCAAAGGTCGGGTCTGGCCTCACCGGGTGGGTCAATGGCCTGACGACCTAGCTGTACGGTGCGGTCAGAATTGATAAAAGTGCCGGTTTTCTCGGCAAAGGCCGTGGCAGGCAACACCACATCTGCAAAACCTGCCGTTTCGGTGAGGAAAATATCCTGTACCACCAGGTGCTCGAGTCTGGCCAGTGCGGCACGGGTATGGC
>ENA-ORDP01000221-ORDP01000221.1-marine-sediment-metagenome-genome-assembly--contig:-NODE-221-length-39043-cov-12.610880_pt1 | contig 39043 bp, 38 predicted proteins | sample MGYA00248627_ERZ508539 | MGnify/ENA primary metagenome ERZ508539 (study PRJEB26208, sample SAMN05571518) | marine sediment metagenome | biome: deep sea; feature: Hydrothermal vent; material... | reverse complement strand
ACTTTCGCTTCAATACTGCTTCAGAGTCAGGCTATGCGGACTATTCATTTGATGGAATCAAACCGGACAATGATAAACCCCTGTTCGGCAAGCTACTGAAAAACTGGCAGCAACCATTTGACATTATTTCCGGCATACTCTCGGCAAAGGGTAGATACCGCTGGTGGAAAAACAGCAAAGGCCAGGGCAGTGATAAGCTCACCATGGAGCTGAACGTTGATAATGTGGGGGGATATTATGAAGATATATTATTTTCCCGGCTAAATTACAAAGACCATATCGAATTTCTGCCTGCCATTAAATCATCAAAATTTGCAGAGATCACAGTCAAAAATATTGATATTGGGATACCAGTTACTTCAGTAAGAGCAGAGATTCTACTAAGTGTATCCGGCAATGGGCCACTGCCATTGGTTAAGGTGAACGGGCTGAGTCTGTCACTGCTCGATGGCAAAGTGAAGGGGAATGACCTGGAAATTGATCTGAATAATGACGAACATCACCTTGTGCTAGTCGTAGTTGGTCTGGATTTAGCTCAAATTGTTGCTATGCAAAAGCTCGAAGGATTAACTGCGACAGGACGGTTAGATGGCTATATTCCGATTACCATCACCCAGAAAGGAATCAAAATAACTAAGGGGAAAATTGTTGCTCAGCCACAGGGTGGGTATATTCATTACAGGCCAAAAGGCGGTACGAATAAGATTGAGAAATCAGCAATGGGTTCTGAATTTGTGTTTAGAATTCTCGAGGACCTGGACTATGATTCACTTAACATTGATATTGATTATGATGAAGATGGAGAGATGGAAATGAAGCTTAGTATCAAGGGAATGAGCCCAAAAGTGGATGCGAACAGGCCGATTCATTTTAATCTTAATTTACAGCAGAATGTACGGAAGTTGTTACAGGGCTTGCGTTATGCGGAGGGCCTTAGTAAGGATATCGATAAAAATGTACAGGAGCGCTTCAGAAAATAGAAAAATCCGGTAAACTGCGTAGTGCAGGCTTGTCGTTTATCATTCAGCTTATATTCACAATGTAGACAGTATAATAACACTACGCCGTAGATCAGCAGTGTGTTGCTTACGAGGAAGGGAAATGTATCAATATTTGATTAAGATTTTTAGCGGCTCATTATTATTGCTTGCAGTGACTGCCTGCACACCGACGGTTAAGGTTGCGATACCGGATAAGCCGATTACGATCAACCTGAATGTAAAGATTGATCAGGAGATCCGAGTTAAAGTTGATAATGATCTCAATACGTTGATGAAAAAAGACAGTAGTTTATTCTAATCGAGAGGAAGAGAGAATGTTAAATGTATTTAGAAATAAATTTTACTGGGTGGTTCCCGCATTGCTCGCGCTGGCGCTGTTTGCTTTGCCAGCTGCCGCACTAAATCTGGCTCAGGCGAAAGCTCAGGGGCTGGTTAAGGAAACCCCCAGTGGCTATATCGCAGCCGTGAAGCCTTCAGCGGAGGTGAAGGCTCTGGTGGGTCAAATCAACGCAGGACGTAAAGCAGAATACCAGAAAATTGCAAAAAAAAGAGGCACCCCGCTAAGTGTCGTCGAACAACTTGCAGGTCAGAAATTAACGAAATGAGGTTTATTGGGGAGCAGTTCCAGGTTCCCGGTTTCAAAAAATTGTAATCGCAGAGGGCGCAGATATTCGCAGAGAGTAGTTACTTTAAAACCTCTGCGTATTACTGCAACCTCTGTGGTTAAAGCTTTTAAGGCTTTCAGGTTTTTCACGCAATTTATTTATGGTGCCCATTAAAGATAGTGCTTGAACATTGATTGCAGAACTTTTACTCTTTGCATCCCCCAAAATATGGAAAGTATTATGAATCAGGAACAGGCGCGTGAAAATATGGTTAAACAGCAGGTCCGTACCTGGGAAGTGACTGATCCCCGGGTGATGGAACTAATGTACAAATACCCGCGTGAGGAATTTGTTCCCGAATCATGGCGCGAGCTGGCTTACGCCGATACGAATATCGTACTTGATGACAGCAGCTGTATGCTGTTTCCCGGTATGGAGGCGCGGATCCTTCAGGCATTGAACGTACAGGCAGATGAAGCCGTGCTTGAGATTGGGACAGGATGTGCGTATCTGACAGCGATGTTGGCTGATCTCTCGGGCAATGTTACGACCCTTGATACCGAGGATCATGTGCAGCCGGGAATTCGGAAAAAACTTGGTAATATTCATTTCGAAACTGGAAGTATCAAGGAAGGCTGGCAGGATAAAGGGAATTTTGATGTGATTGTGTTGAATGGTTCAGTGCAGTCGATTCCTGAAGGCCTGCTCGAAAAACTGAACGCAGGTGGAAGACTATTTGCTGTGATTGGTGAGCAGCCTGCTATGTCAGCAACACTGATTAGCCGCGATGCGGATGGTAGTCTGTCTGAAGAGATCCTGTTTGAGACATCACTGCCCCGTCTTACCAATGCAGAGCAAAAGGAAGCCTTTAATTTCTGATCGATATATCCCGCTTAACCCTTCTGTGCGAATGAATTCGCACCTACAATATTTTGCCATGCGAGCGTGTTTCTATACAGGTAGTTTCAGCAAGAGAGAATATAAGTTCGGAGGTGCGTTCCAGTGCGCCGCGATTTTGCTGCACCAGTTTTTTACCTTTTTCCCCCGTTTCAAATCGCAGATTGGCATCGTCCAGATAGCTGGCAACCGCTGCTGCGAGATCGGTTTCTGAGTCTACTTGCTTGCCCGCCTGGCGTGACAGGGTCAGCTGGCTTATCTCATCAAAGTTGAACATATGGGGGCCGAAGATAACCGGCAGGCCGACTGCGCAGGCTTCGAGTACATTATGGCCACCGACAGGTACCAGTGAACCCCCGACAAAAGCAACATCTGAGGCAGAATAGAGTTTAAGCAGTTCACCCATGCTGTCAGCTACGATCACTTCCACATCGTCAGAAACAGGACCGCGCAATTCACTTCTGAGAGCAGTATTGAAACCATCCCGGCGACTGATTTTTGCAACGGCTACGAAACGTTCCGGGTGACGCGGAACAATCAATAGTAATAGATCCGGGTAACTGCGCTTTAATTCACGAAATGCGACGAGTACTTTCTTTTCTTCATCATCATGCGTGCTGGCGGCAATCCAGATGGGTCGCATGCTACCGAAGTCTCGCCGCAGGGATTCCGCTGCCTCACGTAGACTGGCCGGCAGTTTGATTTCAAACTTGATGCTGCCGGTGATAAATATTTTGTCATTTGATGCTCCCATACGCCTTAAGCGGCGTGCGTCGTCTCTTGATTGGGTGGCGATCAGGGAAACCTGACTGAGCGTAGCATGTGTCAGCTTTTCGAAACGCAGATAACCGCGCATAGACGATTCCGACATGCGCGCATTGGCGACGACAACGGGTATATTTCGTTTTTTGCAGCCATGGTAAATATTTGGCCATAATTCGGTTTCCATAATGATCGCCAGACATGGCTGTATCTGATTTAGAAATCGATTTACAGAACTGGTGAGGTCGTAAGGGACATAACAATGCAGTACACGGCCTCCCAGTTGTCGTACGACTTCAGCAGATCCTGTCGGTGTCATTGTCGTAACGAGTATTTGAGCATCGGGAAAACGCTTGAACAATGCGTTTATGAGAGGAACTGACGCACGCGCTTCACCCACAGATACCGCATGTATCCAGATTACCGGCGAGTCAGGGTTGATGTTGCTAAAACCAAAACGTTCGCCCCAGCGCCGGAAGTAATCAGGATTCTTTAACCCGCGAAGTAGCAGATGTAGAATGACTAGCGGCACAAGCAGTGGTAATAACAGTGAGTAAAGCTTTAGCATAGAGTATATGATTAGAGTAAGTGATTGATCCCTTTGAGAACAGAGAAATGAATACACACCTGTCGGCCATTATTATTACATACAATGCCGCCAGTCAGCTTGTAGACTGTCTGAACTCTTTATCATTTGTCAGCGAAATTCTTATTCTTGACTCCGGCAGTGACGACGAAACCAGAAATATTGCCCAGCAGTACAATGCAAGATTCATTCATCAGGACTGGTTGGGCTATGGGCCACAGAAACAGAAAGCAGTAGAGCTAGCAGAACATGACTGGGTATTGTGCCTGGATGCGGACGAGTGTATCTCTGAGGAACTCGCTGTTTCAATCCAGTCAGTGATGGAGAGTCCGCAATATCAGGCGTACCAATTCCCGCGCTGCAATCGCTTTATGGGACGATGGTTAAGGCATGGTGAAGGCTATCCGGACATAAGCCTTAGACTTTTCAATCGCCAGCATGCCCGTTGGAGTAATGATGCAGTCCATGAGTTCGTACAGACGGATGTATCGACAGGCACGCTGAAAGGTGATCTCCTGCATGATTCAGCAGCATCTCTGGCCAGCTATCTGGAAAAGCAGAATCAATATACCAGTCTACAGGCCGAGAAAATGTACCAGGCAGGCAAAACAGCGGGTGTGGGTAAAATGTTACTAAATCCCCTGTTCCGATTTTTTAAATTTTACCTGTTCCGGCTTGGTTTTCTAGATGGTGTGCCGGGACTGGTTCATATTTGTATTGGCTGCCAGAATACTTTTATTAAGTATGCAAAGCTAATTACTTTACAAAGAACATAATAATGTCAGGCAATTCTTTTTGTTTCTGCATACATAGCACCCATTAATATCATCGCCAGCATGGCATGCTCCTGATAAAAAGGCGTATTGAAAGAACCGGCTATGACAGGAATAACAAGCCCACCCAGCCCAGAGAGCCATACCCATTGCCTGTTGGTTTCCCTGCAATAAGGCCATTTTTTTATCAGGCGCATGAGCACGAGAGTGAAAAAAGTAAGCATAGCAACCAATCCCACAAGTCCTTGCTCAACCCATTGAGTGAGAAAAAGGTTGTGGGCATGGTTTAACTTGTCAGTGGGTTGAAGGAAATTCAGTTTAATTCCTAATTCACGAGGATCTATTGTAGAGTAATTTCTTGGTCCTATACCCCAGACTAGATCCTTGCCTGTTGATATTTTTCTAATTGCAATTTGCCAGTTTTCTAGGCGTTCATTATCTGATTTATGAAGTCGCTCAGCTGAAAATCTTTCTCTTTTATCAGGTTTATTCATGTTGGTAGGATAAGCGCTAATCAGGATAAATGCAGTGACTGTTGTAGCGACGATAAGACTAGACGATATAAGTATTATACGCCGGCTGTGATTGAGAAAGAGAAATACAACGAGACTGATGAAAGTAGCGAATATTGCCCCCCTGCTACCCATGTAGAGTATTGCTATACCCATCAGAAACAGTGATATATACAAAGACAGAGTTAACAGAAGATGTTTTTCAGTACCATCAACCATGAGACCAAAACCTGTTATGATAACTAAGCCAAGATAGATAGAAGACTGGGTAGTTACTCCCGCTGAATGAAAACCCATCGAGCTCGTGACACCGCTGGAAAATTCAATAAGTCCGAACCCTAACCCTACGAGTGCGCCCGCCACTATCACTAGCGCAATAGCTTTTATTTGCCTGCCAGTATAGTCGCCATAATAGAGACAAAGAAAAAGTGAAGCATAGCTGAGTGTATAAAAGGCACCACTGAGACCCTTTGTAATTGGCCAGTTAACAAAAGTGCTAATGAGGCTTACCAGAAAGAGTGCGATTACTGAGAGGGTGATGGCGTTTTGCTTTTTGAAAGCAAAGCCATGCTCCCGGTACCGGCGAACAAGGAAAGCAAGTATATAAAATGCCCAGAATATTGTTTTTGGTGTTTCCAGGCTCGGTAACACAAAAACCAGTAGTCCAAGTAATATGATCTCAAGCTGTTTCATCTTGTTATCGTGCGTCAGGATTTTTGTAGCAATGTATGTGTATCATTGGAATTTCTTTCAGCTATCGCAAACATTATCCCCATGACCAGCATCGCCAGCATGGCGTGTTCCTGATAAAAAGGGGTGTTGAACATCCCGGCGATAACTGGAATTGCTAAGCCCCCTATACCCCCATACCATGCCCAGCCAGGAGAATGATGTGGTTCCGAGCGCCAGATAGAAATGATCTTTAACAGGAACAGGGAAAATAAGTACAACATGGCAAGCAGACCAAAAATACCCTGTTCTATTAGTTGAGTCAGAAACAGATTGTGCGCATGAGTGTACTTCTTAATTTGCAAAAATTTGTCGTTCTGTTTGACAAATTCCATATCTTTGATGGCTTTATAATTCCTTGGCCCAATTCCCCATACCAGGTCTTTTCCATCGGCGAGTTTAGCAAAGGCAATCTCCCAGGCTTCTATACGTTGGCTATCTGATGCCTTTATACGGTCGATGGAGTATTGTGTCGTTATGTCCTTGCTGAAAATGTTATCAGGAAACATCTGGATCAAAATAGAGAACACCAGGATTGACAGGCCAGCTCCAGCGAGCCAGGCCATCACCGTTCTCAACCGAAGAGTCAGGATAGCGAGCAGGATAAAAGTCAGGCTAATGGCTAGCATGCTACCGCGACTACCCATATAGACCAGAGCAACAAGTTGAATCAACAGTGAAGCGCGAAGGAAGTTTGTCAGTTTCTGTGACACAGGCTGCTTATCCAGCAACAATCCTGCATTCACTAAAATTGAAATCCCCAGGTATATCGATGATTGAGTTAGTATTCCAGCTGAATGGAACTGAAAATCCGTCCTGAAGTGGAACAAAAACTCTACCAGCCCATAAACCAGTCCACCGAGTACACCGACCACGATTAACAGAGCAATTCGACGGTATTCTGCTTCAGTATAACCCGCGCTATAGAGGCAGAGGAATAAAGTTAAAAATCGAAATTCATCGAGGAATCCTTTAAAGCCATTGTCAAACGGCCAGTTGACCAGGGTGCTGATGAGGGTGGCGAGAAGATAGAGCGTGACAGCAATATTGGCAGATTTTTTCGGTATTAATGTAAGACTGCCATTCTGAAAACGCCTGATCAGAAAAATAATGAGATAGGAAAACCAGAACAAGGTTTTTAGTGCTTCCAGGCTTGGCAACACCAGTACCAGTAGTGAAAGCAGGCCAAGTTCGTATTTGTATAGTTTTTCTGGCGTCATTTAGTGGCGTTTATTTCAATGGCAGCAGTAAATACAGCATCCATTTTCTCAATCATTTGTTGACTGGAAAAATTCTTTTGTGCATTTAGATGGGCGGCTTCAGACATAGTAGAAATCATTTTATTATCTTTATATATCTGTTCGAGGGCGGCTAGTACAGCATCACTGTTTCTGGGTTCAATAATAAGTGCTGTTTTGTCCGGGATAACGGCTTCATTGATACTGCCGTTGAGTGTTGTGATGGCAGGAATACCACACGCTTGTGACTGCATCAGTGCCTGGGGCACACCCTCATTGGCATAGGATGGAAGGCAGAATACATCCATGGTATTCATCCACTCCGCAATATTCTGTTGACGGTTGGTGAAAATAACACGATCACGCAAACCCAGCTTATCCACCAGAGTGTGCAGGGTATCCCACTGCGGGCCCTCGCCAACGATTAACAGGCGGCTGTTTTTGTTACTGAAGCGACTGAACGCCCTGATCAGATAGCGATGTCCTTTCCAGCTACGCAGCGTAGCAACGATGCCGATAATAAAGGCCTTTTTATCCATGCCCAGTTTGTTGCGCACCACGGATTGATCTACCGGGCTGAAATAATCGAGATTGATGCCGGTACGGACAGAGGTGATATGCTCGGCAGGAAAATGATTGACATCGATCAGTGTCTGTCGAAGCTTTTCTCCGGTGGTAACAACATGGTCGCAGGATTTAGTATAAAGCCATCGGGATGACAGATTGGCTGGTATTGGTGACGAGATGTGCCGGGTACGTACAATCGCAGGGCGGTCCGCCATCATTCTAGTGGCCAGGGCAATCAGCCAGCTGTCAGTAGAGCTATGGGTATTGATGACATCCTGAGGGTTTTCTCCAAGCCAGGTCCTTAGGGCAAGAAGTGCGGCGATTTTTTTCCTGCCTATCGGTAACAGGTGCACGTTCAGGCCATGTTTTTTGGCCAGCGCGCCTATCTCTGCTTCATCAGGGCATAGTAATGTGAGATCGTGCCCAAGTTCCGCCATCCCCTGTGCTTCTTTGACAATGCGCATTTCCTGGCCGCCATAGCCGAGTGAGGCTTCTGTATGGAGGATTTTCAATGTTTTTTGATGGGTGAGAAGGAGTGGCAGAGCATGTAGTGATCCAGTAAGAAAGCGTTAGCGCATTTTACGCTTGTATGCGGCATAAACAACCACCCTGGTAGATTTGGCACCTTTGTCTTTCATACTGCTATAATCAACGGCTGTACGTTCGATTTCCGCCTTGATATGACTCATTTTGAATCTCAATCCGACATGTACAAGAACTATTAGAGGTGCCCTAATATGAGCCGATACCAGGAACTAAAACAGGAGCTGCGGGCTCAGCCACGCCGCTGGCTGATCACCGGTGTAGCAGGCTTTATCGGCTCTAACCTGCTGGAGACATTATTAAAACTGGATCAAAAAGTTGTTGGCATTGATAATTTCTCCACCGGTCACCAGCATAATCTCGATGCCGTACAGTCGCTGGTTACTGGTGATCAGTGGCATGGCTTCAGTTTTCTTAATAATGATATTCGTGATGCAGACACCTGTCTGCAGGCATGCAAGGGTATTGATTATGTATTGCATCAGGCGGCATTAGGCTCAGTTCCACGCTCCATCGAAGACCCGTTGACGACCAATGCAAACAATATCACCGGCTTTCTCAATATGTTGCAGGCAGCAAAAAGTGCAGGTGTTAAACGCTTTGTTTATGCGGCTTCCAGTTCGACCTATGGCGATCATCCGGGCCTGCCGAAACAGGAGGATACTATCGGCAATCCCCTGTCGCCTTATGCCGTTACCAAACTGGTCAACGAATTGTACGCCAGTGTTTTTAGCAGAACCTATAATTTTAAATCGATAGGCCTGCGGTATTTCAACATCTTTGGACGTCGTCAGGATCCGGAGGGGGCCTATGCGGCCGTTATGCCGAAGTGGTTTGCTGCATTGATAAGGGGTGAGGACACTTTTATTAACGGTGATGGCGAGACCAGTCGTGACTTTTGTTATATCGATAATTGTGTACAGGCGAATTTACTTGCCGCTACTGTTGTCGATGGGCCAGCCACTGACCAGGTCTATAATGTGGCTTTTGGCCAGAGAACAACACTGAATGAACTTTACCAGATGATTCAGGAACGTGTTGCAGTAGAGCACCCTGCTTGCAGCAGGCAAGAGCCGGTTTACCGGGATTTTCGTGCCGGAGATGTACGCCATTCACTGGCGGATATTAGCAAATCCGAACTGCTGCTGGGTTATTCGCCTGAGTATTCGGTGAGTACCGGGCTTGATGAAGCGGCTAAGTGGTATCTTGAAAACAGCTGAAATACCTTAATGAGCGATTCTAAAGCGGAGATTTGTTTTGTTCGCAGAAACCGTACGCCATTTGGCGGTGCAGAGAGATATCTGACACGCCTGTCAAACCAGTTGACGGAACAGGGTTATACACACAGGTTGATCCATTCAAGGCTTCCCGGCTTTCTACCTTCATTCTTGCGTGTTCTACTATTTAATATGGGTGTTTGTCTGTTCAAAGGCCCTCGATTTTATTTTTCGCTTGAACGAATAAGTTGCCCGGATATCTATCGGGCAGGTGATGGTGTTCACAGGGAGTTTCTGTTAAGTAAGAAGAAGAATTATAACCTTCTGAACCCTGTTTATCTGTTTCTCGAGCAGCGTTGTTTCAGAAATGCGCATAAGATTATTGCCAATTCAATGATGGTCAGGAATGACATCATTCGTCATTACAGGATTGAGACTGACAAGATCAGCGTGATCTATTCAGGGGTTGAACTCGATATCGATAATTCGCTTGCTGGTTCTGTTAGACAGGAGCTATCTATTGATCCTTCGACACGATTAATTTTGTTTGTAGGTTCTGGTTTTGCACGCAAGGGTGTTTCAGAAATGTTGCACTTGCTGGCGAAACTTGATCGCGACTTTTTCGCAATTATTGTGGGCAAGGATAAACACCTTCAGCGTTACATTACTTTGAGTGAGCAACTGGGCCTGGCAGAAAAAGTGAAGTTCACAGGGCCGGTGAGAGAAATCGATCGCTATTATGTAGATAGTGATATCCTGATGCTGCCAGCTCATTATGAACCATTCAGTAATGTTGTGCTGGAGGCCATGCGAGGTGGAAATGCAGTTATTACTACACGTCAGAACGGTGCAGCTGAAATTCTTCAAGATGAACTGCTTATGGAAAACAGCGCTGATGAAAAAATAATACCGAAATTACAGCATTTACTGGATCAGCCCGACTATCTGGCAAAGATCAAACAGCAGAACCTGGACATCGTTAGAGAATTTTCGATAGAAAATAATACCCGCGAAACACTGGCCCTGATTGAAGCAACAATGAAAGAATTATCGTAGGAGCGCATCATCGGTGGTTACAACCCTTCAAGATCTAAAAGCCTTAACCGCAGAGGTCGCGGAGATACACAGAGCTTTTTTGTAGGTGCGAATTCATTCGCACAAAACGTTTCTTTCGTAAATCTGTGTGCGAATGAATTCGCACCTACAGAGGGCCTTCAGGAAAGCATTTCCTCTACAGCAGAGACAACTTCTTCAGCATTAATTGCCATTAAACAATCGCTAATTTTTCCATTTCCACAACCATCCAGACCACAGGGTCGGCAGGAATATTCCTTCGCCAGGAGGGCATGCTTAACTTGCCATGGACCCCATATTTTTTCATTGCTGGGCCCGAACAAGGCCACACAGGGCGTGTTCATGGCTGCTGCGATGTGCATGGGTACGGAGTCGAGACCAATGAAGCAGCTGGCATGATCAATGAGTGCTGAAAGTTCTTTCAGGCTCAGTGTACCGGCAAGGTTTACAATAGGTAGTTCGACGATATCAGATATGATTTGTTTAATGACTCCCATTTCGGCCGGGTCCGGCGCTGAAGTTAATACTAACCTATACCCGTTGCCATGGAGTTGTTGCAGTACTTCAGCGAACCCCCGACGTGACCAGCCTTTGAACATCCATCGGGAGGTAGGATGTAATAGTAAGTAATTGCCCTTTTTCAGGCCATGCTCCTGCATTAATTCACTGGCTTTTTTATCTGCATCAGGGCCAGGCGTCAGTACCAGTCGCCTGTCTTCTATGGCAGGGTAAATGCCGAGGCGACGTAGGGCATCAAGATGTATCTCAACTGTGTGGCGGGGCTTTGCCGGGATTCGGTAGGTATGAGTGAAGCTGTCACGCCACCAGTGCCCACGTTTCCCCGGGTAGGATTGGGCGACAGCATAACGCGGTTTGAGGCGACGTACCAGGCGTGCGCCACGGGCATGTTCGGTGAGGTGTATGACCAGATCATATTGCCGACTGCACAGTACTTGCACTAGTTGTCGTTCATGTAGCCATTGGGATTTGACACCCTGTTTTTTCCATTTGCGGTCTATGCAGTGGAGCTGGCTGATAGATGGGTGTAGTTCCAGCATAGGTGATGTATCTGCATAAACCAGCGCATCAATTTCAACATCAGGAATAGCTTTTGCCAGAATGCTAAAAACAGGTGAAGTCAACAGTACATCACCATAATGCCGCAGCTTGATGACAAGCACACGACGAACAAGCGTCAGGTCAATCGCATCAACTAAGTAGGATTCTTGCATTTAAGTTTCAAGTTTCAAGTTTCAGGAACCTCTGTTATTCGTCATTGCGAGGAACGAAGTGACGTGGCAATCTATAAATTATCGATAATACAACATAAGATTGCCGCGCTTCGCTCGCAATGACGGACTTTATCTAATAAATCAGAGTTTCCTTAAGTTTTAAGATTCAGTCCTTAGCCTTTCCTTTTCCCTTCATTCTTTCTGCATTTCACTCCATTTCTTTTCCCATTCATAGGCAGTCTGACATATAACTTCAAGATCCTGATAGCGTATTTTCCAGTCCAGTGTTTGATGTATCCGTTCATTGCCCGCGATCAGTTCCGGCGGGTCACCGGCACGCCGGGGTGTTTCGATGATATTGAAATCGACGCCGCTGACCTTTTTTACCATCTGTATGACCTCACGTACAGAGTATCCCTGCCCGTAGCCGCAGTTCATAATCGTGGATTTACCACCCTGCCGAAGATAATTCAGCGCAGACAGATGGGCCGCAGCGAGATCTTCCACATGGATATAGTCACGTACGCCTGTACCATCCGGCGTCGGGTAATCGGTACCAAATATACTGACAGAATCCCGCAGGCCAAGTGCTGTCTGACAGGCGACTTTTATCAGGTGTGTCGCTTCCGGTGTTGCCTGGCCGATAGTCAGGTCTGCCCGTGCACCGGCTACATTAAAGTAGCGTAGCGCGATAAAGCGAAAGCATTCATCGATACCCGGTCGATCTGACAGATCCTGCATCATCCACTCTGTCATCAGCTTTGATCTGCCATAGGCGTTGATCGGTACCGTATCTGTCTGCTCTGTAGCCGGTTGCTCTTCAGGGATGCCATAAACAGCGGCCGTCGATGAGAAGACAAACTGATTGACACCGTTATTGATGCAGGCCTCCAGCAGATTGCGGGAGTTTTGTGTATTGTTGCGGTAATACTTTAACGGGTCAGCGACAGATTCTGGCACGACGATATGACCGGCGAAATGAATGACGGTATCAACGTCATGCTCGCGCATCAGCCTTGAGGTCAGTTCAATGTCACCCGCATTACCTTCAACAAGAACCGCCCGTTCGGGTATGGCCCAACGGTGGCCGGAATAAAAGTTATCAACCACGACAACGTGTTCACCCGCTTCAACGAGTTGATGGCAGGTATGTGACCCAATATAACCGGCACCACCGGTGACCAGCACAGATTTTTTCATTTAATGTTTTCCTTTTCATCAATAAGTTGCTGAAGTTTCTGCCAGACGTGAGTCGGTGGCAGAGTCTGGTAACAGGCAGGGCTGACTATCGAGGCTTTTGTATAGCGGCATTTGCGATCCAGACAGGGTGAACATTCAAAATTTACTTTTAGCTGTGCCTGGTGGCTCCCTCGGGTACCGGTTAAAAACGGATCTGTTGAACCATATAATGACACGTTTGGTAATGACAGAGCTGCAGCAAGGTGGCCGAGTCCGGTATCGACTGCTACTGCGCCAGTTGAACTGGCAAGCAGTGAGGCTATGCCATTCAAATCCATGGCAGGTGACACCCGTGCCTTCTCATTATTTTGAGCAAGTCTCTCTGCGCGAGTTCTTTCCTCATCATTCCCCCAGGGTAGCTGTACCTGGTAACCATCATTTGTCGCTAATTCTACCATCTCACGCCAGTACTGCTCTGGCCAGTGTTTACTTTGCCATGTCGTACCATGAAGAAAGACCAGTTGGCGGGAGCGGTTATCCGGGTCGCCGGTATCGATGCCATAATCAGGTGGACTCTCAGGTAACGGGTAATCTAGCGCTTTGGCAAACAACTCTCGCACCCTTTCTATAGCGTGCTGGTTCTTGTCTACCTGATGCACAACATCATAGCTAAACGCTACCAGTCCCTCGCGTGCCGATTGACGGTTTAGCCCATGCGATGTACCTTTTGCCATGTGAGTTAGCCATGCACTCTTGATCAGTCCCTGGGCATCGATGACCAGGTCGTAATCATCTGCCTTTATTCTGCACCTGAACTCATGCCACTGTTGCCGTGTCTGTTTTGAAAAAGGCGGTTTACGCCAACGGCGCAGAGCCACCGGAATAACCTGGTTTACAGCGCTATGCCATGAGGGTATCGGTGCGAAGGCCTCTTCTACTATCCAGTCAAAGCTGATATCAGGATTCACAGCTCGCGCATCAGATAATGCGGGCAAGCTGTGCAGGACATCGCCGAGAGAAGAGGTTTTGATGATCAGTACACGCATGGATAAAGTTCAGGGCGCCTTTATAAATTTGTGAAAATTCATATTAAATCAAGAGTGCTATAGATTGTTAATATAAACCTGTAGGTGCGAATTCATTCGCACATTGAGAGGCGGAAAACACTTGTGCGAATGAATTCGCACCTACATAGGGTTCTTTATTCACAGCAGTGTCTTCAAGTATTTGTCTGCAGCATCAATCTCAAGCTCGTTATAAACGGCTATCCCGTTCTGGCGCAGGAGAGTCGAAGTAATGCCAGCACCAGGGGTCAGTTTAGCATTGAAACTACCGCCATAAACCTGTGCAGAGCCGCAGGATGGACTGTTTTCTTTTAGAATCGCCAGCCGTATTTTTTGTTGACGACAAAGAATTAATGCATGTTGAGCACCGCAAAGAAAATAGCGAGTGACATCATCTCCGTCTTCAGTCAGGACTTGCCCCCTGCCATCAATAACATCCTCTGCAGAACAGGCAGAAATTTCTGCTGCGGGTCTCGGGACTGGTAAGCCACCACTTACTTCCGGGCAGATTGGTAGTAGACGACCTTGTTCCTGCCAGCGCTGTAATATAACGTGTTTTATCTCTTTGGCCCGGCCATCGAAGCGGACTGGCTGGCCAAGCAGGCAGGCGCTTACAAGAATTTTATTCTTTTGGGCACCTCTATTAATTCTGGATATGCCAGATTGTGATTCAAAAACTGTCATATCAAGGCAAGGATCGCACGTAATAGCTAGCTATTGCGAAGATTCTTAACGCAGAGATGGCTGGTTTTGGACTCAAGATGCTTATTCATGAATTAATAGAGGTGCCCATTTGTTCAGGCACCGAGCCATTCAAACCACTGTTGATAAAGTTCGATATTTGATGCCGCCACTGCTGAGCGTGGCTCGAGCACTGCCTGGAAGCTGCTAACACCTTCCAGCGTCGATGAAATGCCACCCGCTTCAGCAAGGATTAACCAGCCGGCGGCATAGTCCCATAATTTTTGTTTGCCGTGCAGATACACCTGGGCCCGTCCCGCCGCAAGCCACACCCAGTCCAGCGCGACAGAACCAAAACTGCGCTGTGAAGAGTAGGGAGGATTGCTGGCGAGCCGTGCTGCAAGGTCGTCTGGCAGTCGTTTGAAATCAATGATGGCAGTACAGCGCGAGAGGACATTATGTGCGATATTGTTAGTTTTTAACGGATTGCCATTAATAGATGCTCCCTGGCCACACCCGGCCGTAAAGCATTCATCCCGTATCGGGTCGTAAATGATGCCAATGACAGGCTGGCCATTTTCAATCAATGCCAGGGAGATACTGAAAAAGGGGATGCCGGAAGCAAAATTACGGGTACCGTCTAGCGGGTCTAGACACCAGAAGGTCGCCGTACCATCACCTATGATAGAAGCCTGCTCCCGCTCAGTCATTTCTTCCCCAAGCAGAGGTATTTGCGGCGAAAGATCCAGCAGTACCTGTTGTAATCGGGCTTGCACTCTTAAGTCAGCTTCCGTCACCACGCTACCGTCCTGTTTGTAGGAGAAGCCGGTATGCTGAAAGCGGGGTAGCAACTCTTCCTGGCCAGCATCAATGACCAGTTGCTTCAGTAATGAAAGATTGCTTTGCGGAAAGTCAGACATACGCTGTTAATTTCATTATTCTACTGTCTCAGCCCAAAGATCATGCGCACTATGGTCGGTGATCTTAGCACGGACGATATCCCCTGCCATTAAGTCTTTATTACTATCAATAAAGACAATACCGTCAATTTCGGGTGCGTCACTCTTGCTGCGGCCGATATACCCTTCCTCATCCTTGCCATCGATGATGATGTCTTCTATGTGGCCAACGCGCGTGGCCAGCCTTTGTTCTGATATTTCCTCCTGTAGCGCCATAAAACGCCGCAGGCGATCCTGTTTAATCTCTTCAGGGACAGGATTTTCAAGATCATTGGCGGCCGCCCCGTCAACCGGTGAATAGGCAAAGGCACCGACACGATTAAGCTGGGCTTCCTGAAGAAAACCCAGCAATTCCTCAAACCGTTCTTCAGTTTCGCCCGGAAAGCCGACAATGAAGGTACTACGGAGAGTAATGTCGGGGCAAGTCTGCCGCCAGTCCTCAATGCGACGCAGAACATTCTCGGCATTGGCAGGTCGTTTCATGGCCTTGAGGATGTCATGATTGGCATGCTGCAGGGGGACATCAAGATACGGCAGGATGATACCTTCTGCCATCAGTGGTATAACTTTGTCTACATGAGGATAAGGGTAGACATAATGCAGGCGCACCCAGCTGCCCAGCTCACCCAGTGCTTTACACAGTTCAAGAAAGCGGGTTTTCAGCGGTTTACCGCGCCAGAAATCATTGCGATAGTGGGTGTCCAGCCCATAGGCACTGGTATCCTGTGAGACCACTAACAATTCTTTTACCCCGGCACTGATCAGTCCTTCTGCTTCATCCATAACCTCTGATACCGGGCGGGAGACCAGGTCACCGCGCAGTGAAGGGATAATGCAAAAAGTGCAACGGTGATTGCAGCCTTCCGAGATCTTTAAATAGGCATAATGCCGAGGGGTTAGCTTGATGCCACCGGGCGGTATCAGGCTGAGTTTTGGATCACTATCCGGCGGCAGGTGCTGGTGTATTGCGGCCATCACTTCATCGGCTGCATGCGGGCCGGTGACGGCCAGCAAATCAGGAAAGGCCTGCTCGACGACCCCCTGTTTTGCTCCCAGGCAGCCTGTGACGATGACCTTGCCGTTTTCATTCATGGCCTCAGAGATGGCCTGCATGGATTCTTCCACCGCATCATCGATAAAGGCGCAAGTATTGATGACCACCACATCCGAGCTTTCATAGTCCGGCTGGATAGCATAGCCTTCAGCACGCAGGCGAGTGATGATCTGTTCAGAATCAACCAGCGCCTTGGGACAGCCGAGGCTGATAAAACCGATAGAAGGAATGTGATGGGTCATGGAGTTTCCGGTGGATGTGGTGCAGTGTAGATGCGGCCTATTTTATGTTAAAACAGCTCCACGATAAATATGCAACCCATTGAAGGAAAACCTGCGGTATTCTCTGGCAGTATGTAGGTGTGAATTCATTCGCGCATTCTTTTGTAGTCTGCGTGCGAATAAATTCGCACCTACAGATGTAATGTTCAGCATCCTGAAGGCTTTTGGGTTCAATTTGATAATCATGAATTTATAGAGACGCCCTTGACTCGATTTCCGCCATACATACTTCTGGCAGTTTTATTAATACTGCCGCCCATAGCCAGCAGTTCAGGTTCTACCAGTAACAATGCAACAACAAAGAGTTTATTTGTATATGGTCAGCGAATTCCCGACTATGAAACTGCACGTATGGTTTTCTGGAAAGAGCTCTATAATGGGGGCGGCAAAACCCTCTATTGTGGAAAGAAGTTAAAATCCTCTTACAACAAAGGCGTCAATATCGAGCATGTTTTCCCGGCCTCATGGGTAGCTTACAGCCTGCGTTGCGGGAAACGTAAACAGTGCCGGTTAAATAGCCCGCAATTTAATTTAATCGAGGCCGATCTGCACAACCTTTACCCTGCACGCAGTGATGTTAACAAGGCACGCAGTAACTATCGATATGCCATTATTCGAGGTGAGCAGCGAGTGTTTGGAAAGTGTGATTTTGAGTTTGATGAACGTCAGCGAATAGCCGAACCTGCCCCTGAAGCACGAGGGCGCATCGCACGCGCCATGCTGTATATGGCTGATGAATATGATCTCTACCTGAAGAAAAAGCTAAAGCGATTATTGCTGACCTGGGATATAAAATATCCGCCGGAGCCGGCCGAATATAAAAGAAATAACCGAATAGAGAAATTACAGGGGAACCGCAACCCATATATTGATCTACACAAAGTTATGAAACAGCAGTGATCTACAGCATATCAAAAGGGCTGGTGACAGTAACGCCTGGCTTATTTAACACATGGGTATAGATCATGGTTGTGGATACATCGGAGTGACCAATCGTGTAAAGATGAAATGCGGCCTTTTGCTGAAGGCCCTAAACGACTGGGTGGTCGCTTAGGGATGACAGCGGTGCTACATACCTGGGGACAAAACTTGAGTCAGCACGTCCATTTACATTGTTTGATACCCGGTGGAGTATTAACGAAAGGCAATAAATGGCACGCGGCGAAGAGTCGTGAAATCGTGCATGCCGACATGGACACCTTGTCCAAAATGCGAACAGGGGAATTTGTTGCCGACCTATCTTCTTGCACCGATTGCGTCGAGGTATTCGTTTGCACCTGGATGACGAAGATTATTGATTTGCATGGAAGCGAAAATGTTGGGTTTATGAGCAGGCACTGGGCTGCCTGTTAGATCGTTATGGTCAGTGGCCAGAAAATACCTTAAACTGACAGGAAAACACCATAATGAATAGACAATGGAAGAGGACGTTGAAATATACTGTGCAATGTCTGGGAAGAAAAAGGCCCCATACTTGCCTAATGAACAGCGAATTAGGCCACCGCTGAAATATAATCCCCTTTATGTTCGGACGCACAGCTTAATCGTTAGATTATGACAGTAGTGGAGGAGGTAAAAAATGTTCTTGTTGAAGTATTTTTCAGATTCACATAAATCAAATGTGTTGGTGGGGTGTAATATTAATTTTATTGATAACCCATCGGACAACGAAATTAATAAATTAAAAATGGGGTATGGTGCTTGTAGTGTTCCGGGTTGTTCCTGTCAAGGATACAAAGATTCATATGGTTCAGAATTATGTGCCAACTGTGGGCACAAGTACACCGATCATTGGTAATTTATTACCCCGATAATATTTATTTGAGCACAAATCTGACAATGAGTTATTGATGCCAAAGACTGTAGCATGTGCGAATAAATCTTCCTGGATTTAAGAAGAAATTGGCCTTGTTAGCGCACTGTAAGGAGAGTAAAGGAGAGATTGGGGCCAAGTCTTTACTTATAGTATAAACAGCAATAAGGTTCAAGAATACCTCGCCCGCTACGTATAGAATACGAGGACGCTATTTATACCATAAGTAAAGGCTTGACCTACATGATTCTTGAAACAAAGGAAAATTTTGGCTGACGAATTCTATTTATATAATTTTGATTTTTCCGGATGTTTATAACACATTCAACCACTCCTAAACCGATGAGGTAAATATGCACAAACAACCCAATTCCCGTACCTGTTTTATGTGTGGCCGCGAAAATGATTCGGGCCTGAAAATGAGCTGGTACAATATCCCGGAAAAAGAACAGAATCAGGGGAAAGTAACCATTCCCGAGCATTTCAACGGCTACCCGGGGATTGCGCATGGAGGAATTGTCGCCGCGATTTTAGACGAAACTGCCGGCCGTTCTATTTTGCTAGACGGTGATTTTGACGAGTTATTCGTTACTTTAAAATTAGAGACCACATTTCGAAATTTAACACCCACCGGGGTCGAACTCACCGCGGTCGGCTGGGTGATCCGCCGAAGTGCTCATAAAGCCAAAGTTGCAGCAGAACTCCGGCTGCCCGACGGCACAGTGACTGCCAAATGTGAAGCACTGGTTGTCCGCCCTCCCAAAGATGTGGCAGACCGCTGGGAGCCGGAGAAGAAATTCTGGAAAGTTGATTCAGATAGGCTATAGGGGAAAAGGGGCCAGGTGTTGGTCTGTCGTCATTTTTACGAAGTCTCCTGTTAATCGAGATTTTATGTATGCAATAATATTTTTCTTAAACCATCTTTACAACTTTGAGATACAGGACTTTCCATTAAATCTGAGATTGTTTTATCTGTATCGTAATCGACTTTTTTCAAAGTAAAAATGTTGTTCTCATAAACTGCATAACACGCCTTGCTACTGTCGCGGGCCAAACCAACGCTACCGGGGTTAATAATTAAAGAATCGGCAAGCTTTTTTTGATACTGAATATGAGTATGCCCAACCAGGACATATTTGGTGCGTATATTTTTCAGTTCTTTTGTCATTTCATCAACCGTTAAATATTTGGCCAGATCGCCCTGTGGAGATGCGTGTGCCATAAAACAGGATTCTCCTTCGATGTATAACGTATTAGTTAAAGGCATATTTCTAAGAAAGCTGATGTCGTCATCCGATAACAACGTACGATGCCATCTTCTTGTTTCAATGGAGAATTCCCTAAAAGAACCCATACTATGGCAATCCGTATTGTAGCCCATTGCATGATCGTGATTACCCCGCACACAATAATCAGCATTATTTTTTATAAAATCCAGGCATTCCTCAGGATTTGGACCATAATCAACCACATCACCGAGGAACAACAATAGATCATAATCTCCATCTTTATCCAGTACGGATTTTAAGGCCGGATAGTTTGCATGAATATCCGATAGAATTAATACTTTCATTGTAAGTGTCTCCTGAATTTTTCTAATTTCAAAAACAGTGGGGTAAAACGGTAAAACAGTGGGTCAGACTTCATTGATCTGACAATAAAAAGGCTGTACGAGATTATTCAGGTTAACTGTATTGGCCCGAAGAGTGTAAGAAGTGAAGTGATGGATATAAAAACGGACTATGACGCTCTTTCAATAGACTGACCCTATGGGTGTTTAATCAGCAACAATGATTTGATCACGACCGTTCTCTTTAGCTTTATAAAGAGCCATATCGGCAACTGCAATAAACTCTTCCATTGACATTTTCGTTGTTTTATTAGCTTCTGCCAACCCAATGCTTACAGTAACATATGGGCAGACGGGTGATGAAATATTTTTGATATTGTGGACCGCAATCTGTGTACGTATGAACTCAGCAACCAATTTTGCACCCTCAGTATCAGTTCCTGGTAATATCAATACAAATTCATCTCCACCATAACGCGCAGATAAATCAGTCGGGCGATTAATGCAAGAATTTATTACTTCAGCTAAACGACGCAACACCTCATCGCCCTTGCTGTGACCATAAGTATCGTTGTAGGCCTTGAATCCATCCACATCAATCATCAGAATACTCAGGGTACCCTTCTCTCGCATTCTCCGCTTCCACTCTCTATTGATACTCACATCAAACTCCCTCCGGTTGGGCAACCCGGTCAGGACGTCAATGTGTGCTAGCTCATAAAGTTTATCGGTATATCTTTTGAAATGGAGCTGCCTGACAATGCGGTGACCCAATATCTCTTCATTAGTGGAGGAAGAAGCGACCTCGGCAACCCCCGCACGATATGCATCTATTTGTATTTTCTCACTCACCTCATTAAGCAACAATACAACAGGTATATATTGCGTCATAGTTAAGTTTTTTAATTGCCTAATAGTAGCTAATGGATCCTGCTTTAGACTATTCAGTACAATCAAATCCACATTACTACTTTCCGACAAGCTATTTAAAAACTCATTTACAGATGTGTAATAATTGCAACAAGATATGGCTTCCAATAATTTTGGTTTCTGCCAATCACTCTGTTTATCTGAAATTACCGCAATTAAATACCGGGCTGATGCGGCGCAAGCAGCATCTTTAAAGCTAGTGATGTGTGTTTTCCCATCAAGTAAAAATGTTTTAAGCTGCTCGATGGGAGGGAGCCCAAGAATTTTAAAACCAATATTCGATTCAAGGCTTGGGATTTTTCTAGCAAATTGACCAAGCTCCCAAGCACATTGCCACTCGGAAAGATCATCTTTCGCCGATGAAATGACCTGCAGATTAGGAAGCCCACATGAAGTAAGCAACTGTTCCAGAATTTCAGGATTTGAGAAGTCCTCGCTTCGTTGCCAAAGTGCGCGGTAGGCTGCTGTACGAAAATTTACTGCTTTATCCGGGTGAGCACGAATAATAGTGGCAAGCAACTCGTTGGCTTTCCTGCTATTTGGCCGCGAGTTAGGTAGACCAAGTGCAACATCTACCGCTTTTGCTTTAACATCATCGACCTCCGAAACTAATTCTTGCCGGTCTTTTTTCGTAAAGGTATGTGCGTGAAGATCTGGCGCATGCTCGATCGGCTTCCAAATAACCGCCTGAACAGCATTCAGGTGTACTAGACGCTCATTTAGTGCGTAGCAATAAGGGCAGTTTAGATCTGCGTAGACAGTAACTTTATTTTCTTTCTTCATTGGTTACCAGGTCTGTCAAAAAAATGGCCGGATATCAGAGTATCATATTATTTTTGGGGAACCTACGGGGTCAGACTCGATTGAACCTGAAAACTATGATGGTATAGTCAAACCAGTTATTTGAACTATTGCGCATTGTACACATGGACGTGTTATCCACTGATTGTAGTTATCTTGCCGGTGCCGGCTACTGATCTCTTGATTTTCTTACCGTTCTGCAATCAAACCGCTCCCTTATTCGTCATTAACTATAGGGCAGCCTCCGAAAAGGTCCTGCTTCAACCTATATTTAAGGGCACCTCTATTAATTATGAATATTCATCTCACATCCAAAATCGCCCATCTCTGCGTTAAGAATCTTCGCAATAGCTAGCTATTACGTGCGATCCTTGCCTTGATATGAACGATTTTGCATGCAATCTGATCTATCTATAATTAATAGAGGTGCCCTTAAGTCATTAAGTGGAGAAAAGATTATGAAAAGCCAAATCGAGCAAAAGATAAAGATCATTACACTGGGACTGCTGGCACTGCTTTTGCTAGCGGGCCCTGTGACATACGCGGCGGATGATCCTTCCATCAAAGGGGATCTGCGCACGAATATTCAGGCCACCATGGATACGTTCATCAAGAGTCAAACGATAGACGGCACACTCCGCCTGTATGATCCGGTGGAAGACGTACTTCTCAAGGTCAAGCTCAAGAAACTACATCCCGGAATTGTGAAAAAAGGCGATTTTTTCGTGAGCTGCGCCGACTTTGTGGATTTGAAGGGGCGTAAGTACGATCTTGATTTTTTGGTGGTTCCGGCAGGCGACAAGCTGATTACCACACAGGCCATTGTCCACTCGGTTGATGGCAAGAAGCGCAAATATCATCTCGAGTAGCAATGGCAATGGGGACAAACGTTTTTATAATGTAAAAAACCGTATCTATCTGTATCAGGCCTGACACACCACATCAGCGGCAACAAAAAGCTGAGAAACGAGGATCATCACTTTTTGATACCCGCTAGATGTGAGTGTTGGTCATTTCATTACTGTCAATAGATAGTTCTCATCTATTTTACTATTGTCACCTCAGCATTGGCTTCTTTATTATGAATGAATACCAGGTCATTTCCAGACGCTGACTTATGACACGCTATACAACCCACCTTCATACCCTTAGCTACTCGTCCAGCTAACAACATACCTTTGGGATTGGCATGTAATTCACCATTAGGTTTATATTTCGCCCAGAACCAGTCTTTGTTATCTGAATCATAACCTGCTTCTCGTTTTGCCATAACAGTTATGGCTTTTAAATATTTAGAGCGATTGGCCGCAACAGTTTTAACGCTAACGCCCTCACCACCATAATTTCGTTTCACTATTACTCGTTTACCATTTATTTTGCCCTCTAATACTTCTCTAACTTTTCCATGCGGTGGTCCACCAACATAAAGCGTTGCCGGCATCTTGTTTAAACCACTTTTATTCATTTCATCCCAAAGTGTACTGGCATAAGCTACATCATCAGGATTTCCGAATGGTGCTTTCATCATGGTTTTATCAGCTGCGTGGGCAGATAAAGATATTAGCAATATTGTTAATGGCAATATTATTTTCATCATACTATTCCTCTTGGTTGTAGAATAATCGTTGTAGAAAAATCGAAAATATACTTCTTATCTAACTCAATTCCTCATATATCACCTTCGATTTCTCATATGCTGCTTCCTTTCATTATTGTAATGCTGGCTCAACATCTCCTTACTTGATAATCGACAACTAAAATCCCTGATAGTTCAGCTTGTTCAACATCACTATTTAATTTGACAGGAATCGGAAATACTACGATGGTTTCTGTGTGGTATGAGGTAAACCAGGAATGAAAAAGGTAGCAAGTGTATTTTACGTTGCAAAATACACCTGACCCCCTGTTCTGTTTTTCATCAAAAGAACTCTTCAATACGCTCATGTTTTTCACTTGATTCGGCTATAGCTTGCAATTGTTTTTTTGATAATGCATTTATGTTCGGGAATATTTCTCTATCCTCAGCTCTGGTATGTAGCTTCAACAATTGGCCGAATTCTAATAATAATTCAGGCTTATCTACTAAAGAAGATGATAGATAAATTAAATCATCATGTTCTTTAATTAAACGCTTACAAATATCTTCACTATTTTTATCAATATTCATAAGCGGATAAAGAATCAATGTTTCTTCAGTCTCAAAATGATCTTTAAAATATTTGGCAAAATATTTGTTGATATTTAGACATAAAGAGTTAATCTCTGTTTGATTTTCTGACTTTACTGCATTTATTACTCGATTCGCTAAAACCAGGGATACATGGTGCTCTCGAGCAAGTACTAACAACTCCTTCTCTATTTTCATTTGTCCTTAAACCTGTAAACATGTGGGGTCAGACTCGATAGAACCTGAAAACCATGATGGTATAGCCAAACCAGTTATTTGAATTATTGTGCATTATACACATGGACATGTTGTTGGTACGTCTTCTCCTATATGTCCTGCCTGGGCATCTCCATCATATAATCCAGCGAGTTTAGTCGTCGTCATCCAGATTATAAACTTTAAGGTCTTTTGCGCTTTTTATTTTACCTTTGAAACCAGCTCCTTCGATGATAGCTTTCACAGCATCCAGCCGTGGACTGGTAACTGGTGTCAAATGAGATAAGACCAGTTTCTTTACATTCGCTTCTATCGCAACACCTGCAATCAACGATGGTTGGGTGTGTAAGATGTGAAAGAGAGGGTTTGCTGGTGCATCTCCCCTCTCCATCACCGCTGTGTCATAGATCAGGATATCTGCGTTCTGCGAGATTTTAACCATATTACCTCGGCCTAAATGATTTGGTCCCCTACCTTTTGTACCAGTATCACCGGAATAAACGATACTGTGGCCTTTGTATTCCACCCTGAAGGCAACAGCGGGTACAGGGCCATGATCAACAGCTATCGCCTTGATAACTAAACCGTCTTCGTCAAGAACAGTTTCTATCTCAGCACCCGGTACTCGCGACGACAAATCATTTGCCGTATAGGCGAAGTTACTTACACTCCCACCAGGCCCCAGAGGGCCATCATCATCACTGATCCCAGCGACAAAAGCCTTGAGGTAACGTTCTACACCACCTTCTGGAATTGAATAGTGATTATGAACATAGTCTGTGGTTGCAGGATAGACTAATGGACCATCGCTTCCATCAGGTTTAGGATAATAGACACCTTTTGAACCTGCACCTCTTGGTATCGCTGATGATGCAGGGCCATAGATATTGATTGGTGCAGTGCGGCCAGGAAGTATTATGCCTTGCCTGGCAGCCTTAGTTCGCGCCAGATTGTTATGGAAGTAAATGGTCTTCACCACAGGGGTTAAATCACCTGTATGATCTGCATGTAAATGACTTAGCAGGATAATGTCTAAATCTTTAATGTTCGTACCACTCTTAGCTAAACGCTGAAAAGTCCCACCACCGACATCCATTAAAATTCGTGGTTTACCGTCGGTAAAGATTAGATAACCCGCACTTGCACGCCCTTCTGAGGTTGCTATTGGTCCACCAGAACCAAGCACCATTACAGAAAGGCTTCCCTCAACTTCATTGACTGCCAGATCATCATCATCCGCCAATGTGGGCTGCGAAAGGAACATCATAGTTATCAGGGTAAATAAGATTCTCGAAAAAATCGATTTCATCAGGCTTCTCCTGCCAGTATTTTGTTAATGTTTTTATGTATGTGGAATCAATGCATCCTCCACAAAAGGTTCAGTCATTTTTGTTGTTCGCTGGAATTTACCGGAAGCTGGCAGACTTTTAAGTGACATTGTCACATAAAATTATAGATGTAAGAAAAAAGCCGGACTGATGAGTTGTGAATATAGACCTTCGGGGCCAGACTCAGTTGGACTATGAGCCTGGTGCCAGCTTAACATCAGAACACCACCATATTGTCCCGGTGTATCAACTCCGCTTCATCGACATAACCTAGAATCGATTCAATCCGGTCACTGGCATATCCAATAATTTTCTCCGCTTCCAGCGAAGAATAATTCACCAGGCCACGGGCGACTTCCCTGCCATCCTGATCGAGGCAGCGCACCATATCGCCGCGGGCAAAGTTGCCATTTACGGCGGTAACTCCAACGGGTAATAAACTGCGTCCTGATTCACGCAATACTTTTACTGCACCGCTGTCCAGCAGCAGATCACCGCAGGGCTGCATATGTATCGCCAGCCACTGTTTTCGCGCTGCAATCCGTCTTGCGGCCGGCACTAAAAGTGTGCCATGTGTTTCACCTTTATGCAGTCGCAGCAGGATATTCTCTGTGTGCCCATTGACAATATAGGTACTGGCACCGGATCTGGCTGCCCGCCCGGCGGCGCGAACCTTGGTAAGCATGCCACCACGCCCCAGGCTGCCGCTATCACCGGCATAGGCTTCAAGCTCATTAGAATCTGCTTTTGCTTGCTGAATTAATGTGGCGTCAGAGAACTTCCTCGGATCACGATCAAACAGACCGTCCTGGTCAGTCAGTATGACCAGACGATCAGCCTCGACGAGGTTGGCGACCATCGCTGCCAGGCTGTCATTGTCGCCGAAACGAATCTCATCGGTCGCTACCGTATCGTTTTCATTGATAACGGGAATAACATTCAGTTTAAGAACTTCGCGCAGGGTTCCCCGCGCATTGAGATAGCGCTTTCTATTTGACAGATCTTCATGGGTCAGCAAAATTTGTGCGGTATGCAGATCATACTGTTGAAATGCCGATTCATAGAGCTGGATCAAACCCATCTGGCCTATGGCCGCTGCAACCTGTTGCTGGTACAGGGCATGTGGACGTTTCGTCCAGCCAAGACGCTGCATGCCTGCGGCAACCGCACCAGAAGACACCAGTACGATACGAATACCCTGGTTCTGCAACTGGGCCATTTGCTTCACCCAGTCGGCTATTGCCTGCTCATCAAGACCTCTACCGTCTGATGTCAGCAGGGCGCTGCCAATCTTGATTACCCAACAAGGCTTGTTGCCGTTATTTTTATTTTGCTTTGTCATATTGCGTTTGTGTTATGAATTTCCCTGCCTTACTGTGAAGAGTACTTCATTAATCAGAGGCCCCCTGGATCTTCCTGCTGCCGTAGCAGCCATTTCATGATGGCCTGCACCAGTTCTGGGCATCCTGTACCGGTAGCGGCAGAAATCATGAATAATTCGCCCTGCCAGTCCAGTTCATCAACAATCTTGTGGCGAATTTTTTGTAATTCATCCTCCGGCAACAAATCAGTTTTATTCAATACCAGCCAGCGTGGACGATTGATCAGCGCTGCATCAAACTGCTGTAGTTCATTTATCAGGGCACGCGCATTGGCAATGACCTTATCCTGCCCTTCCGGCGGCATGATATCAACCATATGCAGCAATAGACTGGTGCGTGACAGATGACGCAGGAACTGAATACCGAGCCCTGCGCCTTCTGATGCGCCTTCTATCAGACCCGGTATATCTGCCATCACAAAACTGCTGCCTTCATCAATCCGAATCACACCCAGCTGGGGATACATCGTGGTAAATGGATAATCTGCCACTTTTGGGTGGGCGCGAGAAACCGTTCTCAATAAGGTGGATTTTCCTGCGTTTGGCAGACCAAGCAGTCCCACATCGGCCAGCAGACGCAACTCCAGCAGCAGGCCACGCTGGTCACCGGGCCTGCCGGGGATAGTTTTTGTTGGTGCACGATTGGTGCTGGACTTGAAACGGGTATTGCCAAGTCCGCCCTGGCCGCCTTTCGCCACCAGCAACTCATAGCCATCAGAGACGATATCACCAATCATCTCGCCAGTACCAGCATCTGTTATCAGCGTCCCGACCGGAACCTTCACATACAGATCATCAGCGCCGGCGCCGGTGCAGTTGGCCCCTCGTCCTTTCTCGCCATTTTTTGCCCTGAAGCTGCGGGTATAACGGAAATCCACCAGCGTGTTCAGTGATGAAGAACCGACCAGGTGGACATCTCCACCACGACCACCGTCACCACCATCCGGGCCACCCCTGGGTATATATTTCTCACGCCTGAAACTCTGGCAGCCATTGCCGCCATCACCCGCGAAAACCTTGATTTCTGCTTCATCAACAAACTTCATAACAGCTTCCCTAGCTTCTCTTAAGGGCAGTTACCTCCAGAATTAATAACCACCCTGAAAATGAAAAAACCCCGCCTTGTCGCCAAAGCAGGGTTCCCTGAATCAATCTTGTGGCGATCCTTTAGCCAGCCAGTACACTGACCGTTCTACGTCTGCGCGGACCTTTTATAGAGAACTGAACGACGCCATCTGATGTTGCAAAAAGTGTGTCATCCTTGCCTCTGCCAACATTCTTGCCAGGGTGGAATTTCGTACCGCGCTGCCGAACGAGGATATTTCCAGACAATATCTGTTGACCAGCGTAACGCTTAACGCCCAGTCGTTTTGACTCCGAATCGCGACCGTTACGTGAACTACCGCCTGCTTTTTTATGTGCCATGGTGTTATTCCTGTCTTTTACTGCTTACGCGCTGTGTTATGCGCCTTTGCCACCGATGGCTGTAATTTCCAGCTCGGTGAAATTCTGTCTGTGACCCTGGGTCCGACGATAATTTTTCCTGCGGTGAAATTTGTAGACGCGGATTTTATCACCACGACCATGGCCGCGCACTGAAGCAGAAACGGTAGTACCATCAGCCATATCAGATCCTGTTAGAATGTTAGCACCATCGGCAACCATCAGTACATCATCGAGTTCAACGGTGGAACCAGTCTCTGCTGTAAGGCTCTCAACGCGTAGTACGTCACCTACTGCTACCCGGTATTGCTTGCCACCCGTTTTAATTACTGCGTACATTAGTCTATATCCCCAATAATCCCAAAAAAATACTTATGGAATTCTGTATCACTGTTTGTCGTATGCCAGAAGTGAAACTGCCCCCCTGGTAAAGGGCGGCGATTTTATCGCCTGGGGCAACACCAGTCAATGGAAAAACGGCTTCAAGAGCACTAATTATGCGAATCTCTCACTTTCTAACGGCAAATTCAGCAGATGTTTTATTTATCTTGGCTGCATCTACCTTTATAATCAGCACTTAGGCGAAAAATTCATGCCCTTAAAAATAAATACATAATCGGAATTTAGAAAAAATTGTAAAGGATGGCCGCTATAGCCAACAAAAAACTCGGCACCCCGCAAGATTCTGCGTCAGTCAACGATTTTAAAGCAGTTCAGAGCCTGCTAAAATCAGAGTCCGCTGCCGTTGATCAACTGATTCTGCATCGCCTGAGCTCCGATGTTGTTTTGATTAATCAACTGGGTACTTACATCATTAATAGTGGTGGAAAACGGCTACGGCCGATGATTGTACTGTTAAGCGCATTAGCAAGCGGTTATCAGGAGGACAAGCACATCCTGCTGGCCGCCGTGATTGAATTTATCCATACCGCTACTCTGCTCCACGATGATGTAGTAGATAGCTCAGACATGCGCAGAGGAAAGGCTACAGCGAATGATATCTGGGGCAATGATGCCAGTGTGCTGGTCGGTGACTTTCTCTATTCCCGCGCATTTGAAATGATGGTAGAAGTCGGCAACATGCACATCATGGATATCCTTTCGCACACCACCAATAACATTGCTGAAGGCGAAGTGATGCAGCTGCTGAACATCAATGACCCCGATATCAGCGAACAACGCTACGATGCTGTTATACGTGCCAAAACAGCCATCCTGTTTGAAGCCGCCGCCCGCGTTGGATGCGTGATTGCTAATCAGAACGATGAAGTTGAACAGGCACTGGCCAACTATGGTCAGCACCTCGGCGTCGCCTTTCAACTGGTTGATGATCTGTTGGACTACAGTTCTAGCTCCGAGGCACTGGGTAAGAATGTTGGCGACGATCTTGCTGAAGGCAAACCTACCCTGCCGTTAATTCATGCCATGCAGTATGCCGCTTCATCAGACCGTGATTTACTGAGTGCAGCCATTCGTTCCGGCGGGCTGGAAAAAATCGATGAGGTCATCGCAATTATTGAATCAACAGGTTCTCTGGCGTACACTTCGCAGCGCGCATCTGCTGAAGCAGAAAAGGCGAAACAGGCCCTTTCGCCATTGCCTCAATCTGCTTATAAAGATGCCATGATGATACTCGCAGATTTCTCAGTTCAACGAGCTTATTAACTTCTAATAATCGAATATGTCGGGGTGTGGCGCAGCCTGGTAGCGCACCTGCTTCGGGAGTAGGGGGTCGGAGGTTCGAATCCTCTCACCCCGACCAATTTGATTGTTAAACACCCTTAAAATACATCACCGAGCAACCGTGCGGCCCTTGTTTTGCTGCGACAGGTTTTTGAGTCGCGATCTGATATATCCAGGATTAATAGAGGTGCCCTTAAAGATTCAGGTTTCTGCCGAGATGAAATCTCTCCGCCCTAGCACGCTTGAAATACGCCTGCCAGAATTTCTCTATATTCCGTTTCAGTTTTGCTTTTAGACCGTGTCGCTGTGCTGAATGATCGCGACCAAAACCTAACACCTCTACCTCAATGCCCTGCATTGGTCTAATCAGGCCAAGTCGGTCTAGCTCATCCAGTAGTGGTTGTATATTTTTTTCTTTCAGGTGAGCAAATTTTGCCAGTCTGGAGTACTCAATCATATCGGAAAAAATAATTAACCGGGCTGGTTTGTGCTGTTCATATTCCTGCATCATAAAAGCGATGGTTTCGATGATCTCAGAATTGGGGTATTTTTCCTGCGTTAAGATCATTGGCTTTACACTATTGAGCACATCTCGTATATATTTGCGTTCATCGACTTTCGCTCTCGATGCTCTGCACTGGCTAAACAGTCCTGCTACCAGCCCTTGCTCCATACAACCAGGCCTACAGGCATCGAAAATCTTTTTCGAACCAGAGAAATCTTCGGTTAATGTATGGATTATCAGGCGTTCGCCTGTCTGTAATTGCCTGAACAGCACATCAACGCCGTTGGCAAAGTTTTTTTTGTCCTGCTCGTCAAATGTACTCGTACGGTCAATCAGGAAAAGTACTGTCTTGCCCTCTCCCTGAGAACAATAGTCCTGTTTGGCTGATAGTGCATCTTTGACTGGCAGCAGAAGTAAAAAAAGCAGTAAGATTCGGCTATGGAATATCATGCTGGGCTGATTCTCTCTTTCAAGCCAGCCAAACCAGGTTCACCGAAATATTTGGGGACATTCTGTCCTTCCCGTCCATCTACATTGCCCGACTGGTAGGCCAGAACCTGCTGTCGCAGTACATCAATTATCATACTGATATCGTGCTCCCGCTCTGTATTTAGTGCAGTCCTTCGTGAAACCATTTCTCTGATCTCATTGTCCAGCGCTAACGCCTTCTTATCCAGATAGGAAATCTTGTCATCAAACTCACTTTGCAGTTTTGTCGCTTTTTGTTCGAATTGATGACGAAATTTCACCAGTCTGTTGATTGCATGACTGCGTTCAAAATACAGTCTCTCATAATCAGGGTGTGGATCATGGCGCAGAAAGGAGAAAATCAGACCAAGGAAAAATACCGATACGTTAAGAACCAGTAAGGTTAAGCCTGCAATACCAAGTTCGGTCTGAATGGTTTGTCCCAGTAAACCACTGACACCATCAGACAACAGTATGGCCGACAGATCCTGTTGCTGTTCCAGAGCGATAAAGTCAACGTACTGTTGGCGTAGCGTGGAAATAAGATATATCAGGCTGCCGGCGGTAAGAATGATGAAAAATAAACCGGCGATATAGCCCCTGGTGCCGAGTCTCTCCCGGTAATGCCCCAACTGTCTCAGCATCAGTCCAAGGAAATGAGCGAGGGTGATCAGTACCACGCCTATAGTTAATGCAAGCACCAACGCAAGAAAGGGGGATTCCTGAAAAAAGAACTCAACGGCCAGTTTGTTGATAGGCACTTCAAGTACAGCCAGAACAAAAAGTAATAGCAGATATACTTTAGCAAAATGGATTTGCAAAGGACGATTAAGGCTTAGTTCAACACGGCGGAAGTTTTCTTTCTTCTCTTCCTGCTCGGTATGTAAATGACGATAAGCCTCCGAATTTGCCCCTGATTCCTGACGTAGAGATTCAAGCGCGGATTCTTTCGAACGGATTAGTGTTTCTTTTTGACCAAGATAAGCTTCATTTAGTTCCTGTTTCCGTGATGCCAGGTCGATATTCAGCTGTTCACGTACATCATGAAGGTTGCGGTCATAGTTAGTTACCCCTGCACGAGCCTGGGCAATACGCTCCAGTTCATGGGGCGAGAATTCATTCATACTGGCAGATGGATAACCCTTCTGTCCATCACTTCGTCCCTTAAGCCGATCCGGTTTGCTATCCTTCTCGCTGAAGGATAAATAACGGGTCAATGTGCTTCGCGCTACGATGCCTTTCATGATATTCCCTCAGTGAATGTCTATAAAAAAAGGCCTGTGTGAGCGTACTCACACAGGCCTACTGCGCTAAGAACCTTGAGTGTTCTTACTTGGCAGCTGGTGCTTTTGCAGATGCAGCATTTGCAGCAGCAGCATTCTTAATGAACGCATCATAAGCCTTCTGCTCTTGAGCGCGCATTACATCCTGACGCTTAACGAAAGCATCATGACGAGCCTTCATTTCGTTCATACGGGCTTTGTCCATAGCAGCAAAATCAGGCCTTGCAGGAGCAGGTACAGCCGCGCCAGTTGCAGCAGGTGCCTGCATCATCTGAGGTGCCTGCATCATCTGAGGACCATAACCATAAGGGCTTGAACCATAAGCGTTGTTACCAGTGTAGTTGCCACGGTAGTTGCCACGGTAGTTATTGTAACCACGACCAGAACCGTCACCATAACCAGAACCATAGCCAGAACCATATCCACGGCCCTGTCCACGCCCCTGTCCACGGCCTTTACCGCTGATGCTCATGTTGAAGCTGCCGTCCATATCACTGTCCATGTTGCCGTTGCCATAACCACGACCAGAACCACGTGTGTCGCCATAACCACTGCCGTCGCCATAACCATTGCCATAACCACTGCCATTTCCATAGCCATTGCCATTGCCATAACCATTGTTGTCATATCCGTTACCCCAGAAAGCAGAAGAAGCGGCAGACATGCCCATCAGAGCAGCGATTGATACAATCTGTACAAGTTTCATCAGTAAATCTCCTAAAATAGTTTAATTTGATATGATATAAGGGATAAAGACTGCACAAGAATTATGCCGACTTCACCCGCAACCTCACAGCGAAGCTATATCGTGGAAACATAATATTATCATTTACTAATATAGTCAAGAAGCTTTGAAAGCAATTCTTCCTGGGTCAGGGTGATCCCTGTTGGAAATAATCCTGTTAAAATTTATAGTTTTTGTTTAGATAGTAGAAATAAACTTCTGTTTTAACTGATGAACAGCAGCGAGAAATCGATGGCCTGAATATTTTTTGTTAACGCCCCGATCGATACAAAATCAACCCCACAACAGGCAACATTATTTACATTTTCCAACGTGATGTTACCGGAAACCTCCGTTTCTATCTTGTCTCCGGCTATTTTTACTGCCTCCGGGAGTGCAGAAAGAGAGAAATTGTCGAGTAAAACTCTCCTGGCGCCATATTTTATTGCCAGATGCAGCTGTTCCATGCTTTCTACTTCAATTTCAACCATTACATTGGAATCGATGCCTTCAGTAGCCAGTTTTAATGCTTCGTAAATAGAACCAGCCGCATGAATATGATTCTCTTTTATTATTACGGCATCATATAGACCGATGCGGTGATTGTGGCCACCACCGCAACTAACCGCATATTTTTCCGCCTTGCGCAAACCTGGCACAGTTTTCCGCGTATCGAGAATTTTGCATCCCGTTCCTGCGACAGCATCAACATACTTTTTCGTCGTTGTTGCCACCCCGGATAGTGTCTGCAGAAAATTTAACGCAGTGCGCTCAGCCGTCAGAATAGACCTTGCTGATCCTCGTATCCGGCAAACGACATCATTGCTGTGCATCTGTGCCCCTTCACCAAACAGCCAGTCAATAGAGATAGACTCGTCAAGCCTGTTAAAACAAGCTTCAAACCAGGGACGCCCGCTCAATATGGCCTGATCTCGGCAAATCAGTTTTGCGCTTACCTGCTCATCATTAACAAGATTAGCTGTCAGATCACCACTGCCAATATCTTCATCAAGTGCTACACGTACACTTGCCTCTATCTCAGCAGTATTAAGCAGTTCTAAATTAATCATTGATATAGATTTATAAACATAAGGGCACCCTTAAGATCAGCTTTCGGAACGATACGCTACGAAATACTTCTTCTGTAATTTACGCACAAGCCAGGCAAGAAGGACGAGGCTGAGTAGATTCGGCAGCGCCATTAGCAGATTGGTGATATCGGCAATATTCCAGACCAGCTGTAGCGGAACTGCCGCACCGATAATGACTGCCAGGGTATATATTACTCTGTACGGCACCACCGCTTTTTCACCAAATAAAAATTTTGCTGACCGGTCACCATAGTATGACCAGGCTATAATGGTTGAAAAGGCAAACAGGGTTAAGCTAATGCCGACTACTACCGCCCCGCCCCCACCCAGCTCACTGCCAAAAGCTGCAGCTGTTAAGGCCGCACCAACCAGTTCCGCAGGCCGATCTATGTAACTGCCGGTAACAACAATAACCAGCCCTGTCATACTACACACTATAAGCGTATCGATGAACGGCCCCATCATCGCCACCAGGCCCTCTCTTACCGGTTCCTTCGTTTTTGCTGCGGCATGTGCGATTGGGGCAGAACCAAGACCCGCTTCGTTGGAAAACAGGCCTCGCGCAACACCCCAACGCATCGCCTCCCCGACTGCTGCGCCACCAACTGCCCAGGGATTCAGGGCATACTTGATAATAGTTGAGAATGCAGCAGGAATCTCGGTGATATTACTAAGCAGAACTATCAAAGCGGCGATGATATACATCAGTGCCATAAATGGAACGATGGCACTTGCAACCCTGGCGATACGACGGACGCCACCCAGGATTACTAGCCCCACCAGGACGGCCATCACCAGACCAATCACCCAGGCATATTCTTTAGCATCCGGAAGAAGGTAAACCAGCCCATCAACAACTGAATTGGCCTGTACCATGTTACCTATCCCAAAAGAAGCAATCAGCGCAAAAAAAGCAAAAGCCATTGCTGTCTTTTTCATCTTTAATCCATTCAGCAGTGTATACATCGGACCACCAGCCACATGCCCGTTTTCATCTATTTCACGGAATTTTAGTGACAATGTGCATTCTGTGAATTTGGTGGCCATGCCGATAAATGCTGTGATCCACATCCAGAACAGGGCACCGGGACCACCCAGTGAAATGGCCGTTGCAACACCGGCAATATTACCCGTACCAATGGTTGCAGAAAGAGCAGTAGCAAGTGCCTGAAAATGTGAAACCTCACCTTCGTCATCAGGATTGTCATACTTGCCTGATATAAGCTGGAAAGAATGTTTGAACCCAGTCAGTTGAACGAAGCGCAATCTGATGGTCAGATAAACCCCTGTACCCAACAGTACAAGCAATGTAATAGGACTTCCCCATAAGAAGCCTGATATCTTGCCGGTAAAAGTTGTTAGTGTTTCAAGCATTAATAATCCTGTTTATTATTAAGGAACCTCTGATTAATTATGCCATACCTCTGGCTTACAGACTGATTCACAATCAAGGCGGAGCTTTGAAGGCATGCCTGGGCCTGGTGAAAAGTGACAACGCAGAGTGTGAATCAGCCTGTAAGCCCCGCAGGGCGAGGCCTGAAGCGCACATCTACGGCATTGTGCTTCTTGCAAAGGACCCGGCCATTCGCTGCGAAGCACGCTTTGTAGCTGCACGCTTCAGGTCTCGCAGAGGCATGGCATAATTAATCAGAGGTTCCTTAATTATGGGAATCAAGAAGAACTTTCAATATTGATAGCGCTTTATCGGAGTCAGTAGATACTACTGTTAACAGGCTGAAAGTTTAAGAGGTTTCTCAAGAAACAATATCATCCAGAAATGACTTGATTTTGTCTGTCCACGAACTCTCTTTAGGACTATGTCGCTTCCCACCTACGCGCATACTGGCGTCAAGTTGCTCCAGCAATTCCTTCTGTTCCCTACTCAGATTTACCGGTGTTTCAACAATCACCTTGCAGAACAGATCACCGCGCTGACTGCCTCTGACATTACGCACGCCTTTACCATGTAAGCGAAACACTTTATCTGTCTGCGTGCCGGCAGGGATTTTCAAATTTGCACGGCCATCTAGAGTGGGGATTTCCAGAGTGCCGCCCAATGATAACAGTGTGAAACTTACCGGTGTTTCACAAAACAGGTGGGTATCTTCACGCTGGAAGATAGGGTGTTTTTTCAGATGTACTGCAACATAGAGATCACCTGCCACACCGCCGTGTGGTGCTGCTTCACCCTCACCGGCGAGCCTGACCTGATCACCCTCATCGACACCGGCTGGAATTTTAACGGATAGTTTTTTGTGTTTGTTGACCCTGCCCTGACCATGGCAATCTGGACAGGGATCGGTAATGATACTCCCCTTGCCGCGACACTGCGGACAGGTCTGCTGCACAGAGAAAAAACCCTGCTGCATGCGCACTTCACCGTGGCCACCGCAGGTAGTACATGTCCGTGGGGTGCTGCCCTTACGGGCACCGCTGCCATTACAGGTTTCACAGGTCGACAATACTGGCACACGAATCTGTACCTCGGTGCCGTTTACTGCATCTTCAAGACTCAGCTCCATGTTATATCTAAGGTCACTGCCACGATTCTGTCTCTGAGCACGACGTCCACCGCCAAAGATATCACCGAAGATATCACCGAAAGCATCACCAAAGCCTGCCCCACCAGCTGCCCCCGGACCACCACCCATAGATGGATCGACACCGGCATGGCCAAACTGATCATAAGCAGAGCGCTTCTGTGCGTCTGCCAGCACTTCATAGGCTTCCTTGACTTCCTTGAAGTTGGCTTCAGCACCTTTATTATCCGGATTACGATCCGGATGATGTTTCATTGCCAGACGGCGATATGCCTTCTTTATTTCAGCCTCGGAGGCATTTTTCTGTACACCGAGAACCGCATAATAATCACGCTTGGACATCTTTCTTTTTCTACCCATCCTGAATGACGAAAAGGCACAGCTGTTTCCAGCCGTGCCTTTTTCATCGTATTGATAACCTGTTTCGACGACCAGATTTATTTCTTATCGTCCTTCACTTCCTCGAACTCGGCATCGACTACATCATCACCGGCTGTTGCTTCAGGCTGATCGCTACCAGCCGCTTCTGCACCTGCATCAGTACCACCCGCATCGGCATAGGCCTGCTCTGCAAGCTTGTGACTAGCAGTAGTAAGCGCTTCAGTTTTTGCCTCAATATCAGCCTTGTCATCGCCTTTCAGCGCTTCTTCAAGCTCAGCGGCTGCCGTCTCGATATTTTCCTTGTCAGAAGCATCGACTTTATCAGCCAGATCGGTCAGTGATTTACGCACCGAATGTAGCATGGCATCGCCCTGGTTACGCGCATCAACCAGTTCTTTAGCCAGGCGATCTTCATCGGCATGCTCTTCGGCATCACGAACCATCTTTTCGATCTCATCATCACTGAGACCGGAACTGGATTTGATAACAATCTTGTTTTCCTTACCTGTTGCCTTGTCTTTTGCTGTTACATGCATGATACCGTTGGCATCAATATCGAAAGTCACTTCAATCTGCGGCATACCACGTGGAGCAGGCGGGATATCGGTCAGATCAAAACGACCCAGTGATTTATTGCCGGAAGCAATTTCACGCTCGCCCTGCAACACATGTACAGTTACGGCATTCTGATTATCCTCTGCGGTAGAGAAGATCTGCGATGCCTTGGTAGGAATCGTTGTATTCTTTTCGATCAGCTTGGTCATCACGCCACCCATGGTCTCGATACCGAGAGACAGCGGTGTAACATCCAACAACAGTACATCTTTGACACCACCACCGAGTACACCACCCTGTATGGCCGCACCAAGGGCAACCGCTTCATCGGGGTTAACGTCCTTACGTGGCTCCTTGCCAAAGAAATCTTTAACGGCTTCCTGCACCATCGGCATACGTGTCTGACCACCGACAAGAATGATGTCACTGATTTCAGAGGTACTAATATCGGCGTCTTTAAGTGCGATCTTACATGGATCAATGGAGCGTTTAACCAGATCTTCCACCAGTGACTCCAGTTTTGAACGGGTTATCTTGGCAGTAAGATGCTTTGGCCCGCTGGCATCTGCTGTAATGTAAGGCAAATTAATTTCAGTCTGCGTGGTTGATGACAGCTCGATTTTTGCTTTTTCAGCTGCTTCTTTCAGACGCTGTAGAGCTATTGCATCACCACGAAGATCTACACCCTGCTCCTTATTAAAACTATCTGCAAGATAATCGATGATACGATGATCAAAATCTTCACCACCAAGGAAAGTATCACCATTGGTAGACAGTACTTCAAACTGGTGCTCGCCATCAACCTCCGCTATTTCAATAATGGAGATATCAAACGTACCACCGCCAAGATCATAAATCGCCACGGTGCGGTCGCCTTCTTTGTTATCCATACCGAAGGCGAGTGCTGCCGCTGTCGGCTCATTGATGATGCGCTTAACATCCAGACCGGCAATCTTGCCGGCATCCTTGGTCGCCTGGCGCTGTGAATCATTAAAGTAGGCCGGTACGGTAACAACCGCTTCTGTCACTTCCTCGCCTAAAAAGGCTTCTGCATCCGCTTTCAGCTTCATCAGTACGCGAGCAGAAACTTCCGGCGGTGCCATCTTCTTTCCATGGACTTCAACCCATGCATCGCCATTTTTAGCCTTCAGTATCTTGTAGGGCATCAGGTCGATATCACGCTGCACAACATCTTCATCAAACTTGCGAC
>ENA-ORDP01000220-ORDP01000220.1-marine-sediment-metagenome-genome-assembly--contig:-NODE-220-length-39184-cov-8.786373_pt1 | contig 39184 bp, 31 predicted proteins | sample MGYA00248627_ERZ508539 | MGnify/ENA primary metagenome ERZ508539 (study PRJEB26208, sample SAMN05571518) | marine sediment metagenome | biome: deep sea; feature: Hydrothermal vent; material... | reverse complement strand
CGCGGTCAATGGTCTTATCGAAGCCGCCGGCGATGGAGAGATGGCAGCCGAGCAGAAAATCTGAATTCATGAAAGGGTCATTCATCATGTCGTGTATGTTGTAGGGGCAATCCCTTGTGGTTGCCCTTTCCTTGGGCAGGCGGTTGCCCTCTCCTTGGGCAGGCACGAGACCTGCCCCTACCCAGGTATAAGATCTCAATGGCAACGATCTTATCATCTCCCCATCTTGCGCACGAACTTCTCGGCCTGACCCAGCACCTGGTCCAATGCCGCCGGATCGTGCATCTCGCAGTAAAGGCGCAGCAGCGGTTCTGTGCCTGAGGCCCGGAAGAGCAGCCAGCCGTCGTCGAAGCGCAGTTTGATCCCGTCGAGCGTCTCCACCTGCCGCACCTTACGTCCGGCAATCCGGGCCGGCGGCCGGGCTTTGAGATGCTCCACGATCTGCTGACGTGTCTCTAGGTGTAAGTCACGGCGCTGATAATAGTGGTCGCCGATCTCAGCCATCATCGCGGCGATAATCTGGCTCAGCGGCTTTTGCTGGGCTGCCACTATCTCCGCCAAGAGCAGCGACATCAAGATCCCGTCGCGCTCCGGGATATGATGCTTGATGGCGATCCCGCCGGACTCCTCGCCGCCGATCAACACGTCGCCAGGGGCCAGGATCTCTTCGGAGATATATTTGAAGCCTATGGGGACCTCTTTCAGCGGCACCTGATGGCGCCGGGCGATCACCGTGGCCATGTCGGAGAGCGCAAAAGACTTGATCGCCCGTCCGCTCCAGCCCTTGGTCAGCAGATGCCGGAAGACCAGGGCGTAGCAGCGATGGGAATCTATCAGCGCGCCGGTCTCGTCCATGCCGGCCACCCGGTCACCGTCGCCGTCGGTGGCCACGCCGAGCAGGAATCGCTCATCGGGCAGACGATGGGCGGTGGAGCGCACCACCGCCCGCAGAGCTGCCAAGTTGGGCATGATCGGCTCGGGCTGATGGCCGCCAAAGTAGGGGTCGCGCCGGGTGCGAATCTGTACGCAGGGGATATCCAGCTCTTGAGCGATGGTGGCCACATAGCCGCGCCCGGAGCCGTGCATCGAGTCGATGATCAGCCGCAGCGGCGCCCCGCGCAGCAGCTCTAGATCTACCAGGGAGCGAATCTTCTCCAAGAAGGGCCCCTTGAGATCGGACAGCGCTAGGTCGCTCGCTTGGGCCGTGGGCTGCGGGGCACGGAGGGGCAGCAGCCGCTCGACTGCGCGGGTGATCTCCGGCGGGGCGGCGCTTCCTAGCTCGGTCTTGAGCTTGATGCCGCAATACTGGGGGGGATTGTGCGAGGCGGTGATCATCAGTCCCAGGGCGGCCCCTCGCTGGGCCACCGCGTAGGCCAGGGCCGGGGAGGGTACCGCTCGATCGGCCAGCGTGACCGGCAAGCCGGCAGTTTGCAGCACCTGGCCGGCCCAGGCGGCGAACGAGCGGGCTTCAAAGCGGGTGTCATAGCCGATGATCACCCCCCGCTCGGCCGGAACGGGCCGCACACCCCAACGGCGGTAGCAGTCCAGATCCAGCTCTGCTCTCTGGTCCAAGAAGGTGGCCACCGCCTGGGCGACGCGGCCCACGTTGGCGTAGGTAAAATCGCGCGCGATCACCCCGCGCCAGCCATCGGTGCCGAAGCGAATCTCTTCCATTATGGACGCCGGGCCTCCGGGACCGGCTCGCGCCTCAAGAGCGTCTTCCGCCCCCTTTGGCTCACGATGCGCCGCACATTCTCCGGCAGGTGCAGCTCGCCCTGCTGGAGTATCTCGGTGATCAGATCGCGCGGCAGCGAGTTTTCTAACCAGATTGATTCCAAGCTGACGCTGCCATCAACCACCGGCAACTTGGCGACCGTCTGCTCGATCGCCCGGCGATATTTCTCAATTTGAGCTTCTTCCATGCCGCGCATTATAGCGAGCGCTAGAAGCGGGACTCCACCGTATATTTGATCGTCGTCGTCCCTCCGGCCGGGACGGCCACGGTGAAGGCGATCGTCGTGGCGTTCAGCTTGGTGTACTCCGGCTGGGCTTGGGTGATCTGCCAGTCACCGCGCAGGTGCTCGCGGACTTCGATGGTCACCGCTTCGCTCTTACGATTGGTGAGCGTGATCTCATAGCTGTCCCGAGCGGCGCGGTTGCCCAACGACTCGTGAGCGGTGTGCACTCGCTTGGCGCTCAGATCAAAGGCAGTGCCGGCGGTCAGCTCGACCTGGCCTCCTTGCGGGGTATGGGCGATCCGGTCCTCGCCAACGAACTGCAGCAGGCCATCCGGGTCACGCTGATAGAGACGAAAGAGCCCAGCGGGAAGCGCCACACCCTGATCCTGAGCATCGGGATTGGTGAACAAGATATGAACCTGCACGCCCGGAGAGATTTGGGCCTCATAGAGATAGCGTTTCTCCACTGAGATGCCCCTACGGCTCACGAAGGCCAACTGGACCGTCTGACCGTTGGGCAGGTTGACCGGGCGGGTCAGTTGATAGCGGTGGTACTCGAAAGAGGGCCGCTCCGCGAGCGGCGCCGGTGGGGCGAAAGCCTTCTGCTCCAGGGAGGTCAGTCCGAGCTCCCGTGGTTGTCTGACACGGTGCAGTTGGCCGGCGACCAAGGTCAGCCGGGCCTCTTTGAAGTCAAGGCCAGAACGATTGCTGAGCGAAGCGGTGCTCGCCAGGTTCATTTGCGTGTTGGCAGCGTTCAAGATGCCCCGATAGCTGACCTGCCATTGCAGCCCCCCGCTCAGATAGCTGAGCTGCACCGGGTGCGGGCCGGCGACCGGGCTATCCAACTTGAGCAGCAATTGGGGGCTGTGCACCACCCGATAGCTGGGAAAGGTGAAGCGGGTGGCGTCCTTAATCACCCTGACCAGACCGTTCTCGTCTTCCAGGACGATGCCGCCTTGGGTGCTCAGTAGTCTGCCGCGGTAGGTGCCGGCCCCGCCGGGGGCATAGACCGTGATGGGCTGGCCGAGATGCGTGGCCAACAGCCGGTCCAGGCTCAGTTGGGCGTGCTGATAGCGGAGCTCGGCGACGACCAGCGCGGCCGTGCCAGCCAGCTCCGGAATTTCGAGGTAGACCGAATCGGGCAGCAGCTGATCGCTGATGCCGCTCAATTGGTAGTCGGCCAGGCCCTTGGTCAGGGTGAGCAGGCGTCGCTCTTGGATGAGTGCCAGGTCGCTATAGACGGTCAATGAGGCTCCGCTGCTCTGGGCCTCGGTGGCCAGTTGGGCTCCTTGGGCGCTCTCGGCCCGGTCGGCCGTGCCGAAGCCGACGACCAACAGGACCAGGGCTATCAACCCCAAGCTGAGCCAGGAGATCACTCGTTGCTTGCTAGGCATGTTTACCCCCCCTATTAGGTGCTAGCTTAACGCATCGGCGAGCGGCGGGGCAAATCCTGCGACGTTTGACAGGGTGAGGGCGTTCTTTATATAATCAAAATTGTTCCGGCGGCGTAGCCAAGTGGTAAGGCAAGGGTCTGCAAAACCCTAATACCTCGGTTCGATTCCGAGCGCCGCCTCCCGGCCGGGGCGGTTAGCTCAGTTGGAAGAGCGTCTGCTTGACGTGCAGAAGGTCGGAGGTTCAAGTCCTCCACCGCCCACCAGAAGAGAGAGGGCAGCGCCTAAGAGCCCTTCATTTCTAGGAGGGTAATATGCCAAGTCTGGTAGACCGTATCGTGACAGACAGTGAAGTTTGCTTCGGTAAACCCTGTGTCCGAGATACCCGCATTACAGTCAGAACAGTGCTTGATTTACTTGATGCCAATATTCCCGAAAGGGAAATCCTAACCGATTGGTATCCTGAGCTGACACACGAAGACATCGAGGCCTGCCTAGCTTATGCACGAGACTATCCTCAAAGCATCCAACCATTGGAGCCCAATCTCAGACCATCATCCCATGAACGACAACTCTCACCAAGCAGCACCATATCAGTGCAGAGCAAACGCTGAATTGAATTGTGCGTTTCCTTACTGACAAGAACATTCCAGACTTTATCGCTATCAAGCTAGGAAAACTAGGCCATCAAGTAACGAAACTTCGGGATTTACGGCTTTCTGAGGGAGCAAAAGATAGCGTCGTCATTCAAGAAGCTACGCGACGCAGATGTGTCTTGTTAACGTGTGACAATGATTTTGGCGATACAACTAAGTCTCCCCCTTCTGAATCATCTGGCATCATTGTACTTAAACGCGAAAAACACGATATGCAAGAACGACACAAGCTGATATGGAATCAACTCGTTAGCCTACTTGAACAAACTCGAACGTTCAAGGGGAAGACCTATCGTGTAACAAGGAATAGCTATCGCCAACTGAAAGCAAAAAAGAAAAGACGGACGCGCTGAAGCAGGAAGTTCGTTTGTCCCCCGCTCAGCACCCCTCAGTTGCCAGCCAACTCGCCCGGCGAGGGAATGGGAAAAACCGGAGTAGCTCAAGCACCTGGAGCGGGCGACGGGATTCGAACCCGCGACAGCTGGCTTGGGAAGCCAGAACTCTACCGCTGAGCTACGCCCGCCTGACAATTGCAAGTATAGCACAGGAGGACCGAGGCCGACAAGCCCTAGGACTCTGCCCTCAGGATCTCCAGTGGCAGGAGCTTGCGCCCGCCAATGAAGGCCAAGGTGGCCCCTCCGCCGGTCGAGATATAGACGTTGGGAGTTTCGCCCAGGCCGGCGGCATGGAAGGCCGCAGCGCTGTCGCCTCCGCCGATAATGGCGAAAGTCTGCGGAGAGCTGGCGATCGCCCGCGCTACGGCGAAGCTGCCCTCCCCGAAGGGCGGCGTCTCGAAGGCACCCAACGGCCCGGCCCAGAGCAGCGTGCGGGCGCGCTTGACCCGTTGCTCAAACAGCCGAATCGTCTCTGGCCCGATGTCCAGACCCATCTGATCGGGAGGAATCTGCTCGACCGGCACCACGTGCGCCGCGCTGCCAGCTCGCAGCGCCGGCGCAACTTGCAGGTCCACCGGCAACAGCATCTGCTTCCCGCGCTCTTGGGCCTGCTCCAGGGTGCGCTGGACCTGCGGCAAAGCCGGTTCGTCCAGCAGCGAGCGCCCGATGGCCAGGCCGCGGGCCCGCAGCAAGGTAAAGGCCACCCCCCCACCGATGAGAAAACCATCCACTTTGTCCAGTAAATATTGGAGTACGCTCAGCTTGCCGGACAGCTTGGCCCCGCCGATGATCGCCCAGAAGGGCCGCACCGGATTCTCCACCGCCCGGCTGAGCGTCTCCACCTCACGCTGCAAGAGCAGACCGGCCGCCGCCGGCAACAGCCGCGCCACCCCATAGGTGGAAGCATGGGCCCGGTGCGCCGTGCCAAAGGCGTCGTCGACGTAGCAATCGGCCAGTCGAGCCAGTTGCCGCGCGAAACCGGCCTCATTGGCCTCTTCACCGGGGTGAAAACGGACATTCTCTAAGAGAACGACTTGGCCGGGGGAAAGAGTTGAGAGAGTCTGTTCCACCTGAGTACCGACGCAGTCGGGCAGCAGCTTCACCGGCCGGCCCAGCAGCTCACTCAGCCGCCGGCCCACCGGTTTGAGGCTCAAGTTCGCTACTACCTGGCCTTGAGGTCGTCCCAGGTGCGAGAGCAGGATGACCAGTGCCTGGCGATCGAGCAGGGCTTTTATGGTGGGCAGCGCCGCGCGGATGCGCGTATCGTCGGTGACCTGTCCGTCGGAGAGGGGCACGTTGAAGTCCACCCGCAGCAGCACCCGTCGCCCCCGGAGTTGCAGCTCGCTAAGCCCCTTTAAGCGCAAAGCGCTCCCTTCTATGGAAGAATCACTGGATGAAGCGTTTGAAGTCGGCCACGTTCATCTCGTGATCGACGAAGCTCTGGAATTGCTCGCGTTGATCCTCATCCTCATCGTTGTCCGGCAACTCGATGGCCGAGGTGGCAAAGACCTCTTCGGAGATGTAGATAGGGCTCTTCATCCGTAGGGCCAGCGCGATGGAATCGGAAGGGCGCGCGTCCAACTCATGTACCTCGCCTGCCCGGTCGCGCACGAACAGCGTGGCGTAATAGGTAGCCTCTTGGATGTTGTCTATCACGACCATGTCCAGCGCACCCCCCAGCACCTGGATGGTGCTCTTGAGCAGGTCATGGGTGAGCGGACGGGGGAACTCCCGATGCTGAAGCTCCATAGCGATGGCGGTGGCCTCCGGGCTGCCGATCCACACCGGCACGACCTTCTCCGAGCTCTGGTCTTTGAGCAGGAGTACCGGCGCATTCTGGTACGGATCCACCAGCAACGCTTTGACCTCGACTTCTCGCATCGAAAGAACCTCCTGATATAGACCTCGGCGTTATTATAGCAAAGACCCCTGTCGCTGACAATAGTTTCGCCCTCAGCCGGCCGGAAAGATTTTCCCCTGCCGCTGCGATCGGTTATACTTTGCCGACTTGAAGGGGGCGTATCATGTGTGGCATCGTCGGCTATATCGGCGAGCGATCGGCCAAGCAGATCTTGCTGGAAGGGTTGCGCACCTTGGCCTATCGCGGCTACGACTCGACCGGGATCGCGCTGATCAATGACCAAGGGCTGTGGGTGGCCAAGCGGGTCGGTAAGCTGGACGAGCTGACCCAGGCCATCGCCGGCGAAGCGGTCCCCGGCCGGGTGGGCATCGGCCACTCGCGCTGGGCCACCCATGGCCGACCCTCGGATGAGAACGCCCATCCCCACCTCGACTGCCACCGCAGACTGGCCGTGATCCACAACGGCATCATCGAGAATTTCTCCGCCCTCAAAGAGGAGTTGCTGGGCGAAGGGCATGAGTTTCGCTCCCAGACCGACACGGAGATCTTGGCCCATCTCTTCGAGAAGCATTATCGGGGCGATCTGGCCGCGGCGGTGCGGGCCGGCCTGCAAAGCGTACGCGGCGCCTTCGCCATCGCGGTCATCTGCCAGGACTCACCGGACGAGATCGTAGTGGCCAAGACGGCCAGCCCGCTGGTGATCGGCCTGGGCCGGGGAGAAAATTTCTTGGCTTCAGATGTGCCGGCGCTGCTGCCCCACACCCACCAGATGCTCTTCTTGCAGGACGGCGAGCTGGCGGTGATCCGCCGCGAGGGCGTCCGGCTCAGTGACCTGGCCGGACATCCCCTGGAGCGCCAGCCGACTCAGATCAACTGGGACCCGGTGACGGCTCAAAAACAGGGCTATAAGCACTTCATGCTCAAGGAGATCTACGAGCAGCCTCAGGCGGTTGCCGATACGCTCCAGGGGCGCTTCGCCGCGCAGCCGGGCGAAGTCGTTTTAGATGAGCTGCAACTGAGCGCCGAGCGCTTAAACTCACTAGCAAACATCTATCTGCTCGCCTGCGGCACCAGTTGGCATGCCGGCCTGGTGGCCAAATATCTCTATCAGCGTTTCTTGCGCCTGCCCATCGGGGTGGAGCTGAGCTCGGAGTTTCGCTACTCCCAGCCCTATGTGAGCGATAAGACGCTCTGCATCGCCATCTCGCAGTCGGGCGAGACGGCCGATACCCTGGCCGCGGTGCGCCAGGCGAAGGCGCGCGGCGCGGCGGTCATCTCCATCGTCAACGTGCTGGGCTCCACGCTGACCCGCGAGTCGGACGGGGTGCTCTATACGCACGCCGGGCCGGAGATCGGCGTGGCCTCGACCAAAGCCTTTACGGCCCAGTTGGCCGCCCTGGCGCTCTTGGGGGTCCATCTGGGAAGGGTGCGAGGCGAGCTTCCCCCCGACCGGGCCGAGGAGCAACTGCAGGCGTTGCGGCAAGCTCCGGCGCTGCTGGAGGCGGCGCTGGCGCGCGCCGAGCAGGTGGAAGTGCTGGCCAGGAGGTTCTATGACAAGTCCGACTTTCTCTTTCTCGGGCGGGATATCCTCTGCCCCATTGCCTATGAAGGTGCACTCAAGCTCAAGGAGATCAGCTATATCCACGCCGAGGGCTACGCCGCCGGCGAGCTCAAGCACGGCCCGATCGCGCTGATAGACGAAAAGATGCCGGTGGTCGTGCTGGTCAGCAAGAATAGCATCTATGAGAAAGTTTTTTCCAATATTCAAGAGATCAAGGCGCGTCAGGGGATCATCATCGCTCTCACCGACGAGCGGGGCCCGGCTCTAGAGCAGGTGGCCGATCATATTTTGGAGCTGCCGGCCACCGCCGAGCTGCTCACCCCGATGCTCTTCACCGTGCCCTTACAGCTTTTGGCCTATCATGTGGGCGTGCTGCGCGGCACCGACGTGGATCAGCCGCGCAACTTGGCCAAGAGCGTCACGGTCGAGTAGGCTGGGCCCACCGTGGACCAACTGGAAACCAAGCGCCAACATCTCGCTCGGATCATCCGGGGAATGGGGCGGCTGGCCGTCGCCTTCTCCGGTGGTGTCGACAGCTCATTTCTCCTAGCCGCCACCTGTCAGGAGTTGGGCGCCCAGCAGGTGCTGGCCGTCACGGCGATTTCGCCTGTCTATTCCCAACGCGAGACCGCCGGCGCGCGCGAGCTGGCCCGCCGACTGAAAGTTGAGCATCTGTTGATCCCGACGCGCGAGCTCAGCGATCCCCGTTTTGCCCAGAATCCGACCGACCGTTGCTTCCATTGCAAGCAAGAACTTTTTGGGGTGCTGCGCCAGATCGCTCAGCAGCACGATTTCGCTTATATCGCCGACGGTACAACCTACTCTGATCTGGGTGATCATCGTCCGGGAATGCGGGCCTTAAAAGCGCACCAGGTGCGCAGCCCGCTCTTGGAGGCCCACTTACTCAAGGCCGAGATTCGCCGGCTCTCCCAGGCGTTGGGGTTGCCCACCTGGAACAAGCCGGCGATGTCCTGCCTGGCGGCGCGCTTGCCCTATGGCAGCGCCATCACGGTCGCAAAATTGCGCCGGGTAGATCAGGCCGAAGAGTATCTATACGGCTTGGGCTTCACGCAGGTGCGGGTGCGCCATTATGAGCAATTGGCCCGCATCGAGGTCCTGCCGGACCAGATACCTAAACTGGTCGCAGCCCGCAGTCAGGTCAGCCGGTGGCTGAAGGCGCTGGGCTTTCGCTATGTGACCCTCGATCTGGAGGGCTATCGCTCCGGGAGCATGAACGAGGCGCTCCGGCCGAGCGCTCCGGAGGGGTTTTGAGAGAGCCCGAGCTGCGCGCCCTGCTGCGACAGGTGCAGGGGGGAGAACTGAGCGTCGAGCGGGCGCTGGCCAGCCTGCACCAGGCGCGCGGCTTTATCGAGCTAGCAGGCGCCAAGCCGGAGCCGGAGCGCTCGGCGCGCACTGGCATACCCGAAGTCGTCTACTGTCCGGGCAAGAGCCCGGAGCAGGTGGCCCGGATCATGGAGCAGCTCAGCCGGAGTGAGAGCTTGGTACTGGCCAGCCGCGCGACGCCGGATGATTTTCAAGTTGTCCGGCGTGCGCTGCCACAGGCAGTTTATCATGATCAGGCACGGTTGATCTCCCTGGGACGGTCGCGCGAGCGCCGCGGCGGGCCGATCCTGGTGCTCACCGCCGGCAGCTCAGATATTCCGGTCGCGGAGGAGGCGGCGGTCACCGCCGAGCTTTTAGGCAACGACCTCTGGCGCCTCTTCGACGTGGGCGCGGCCGGAGTGCATCGCCTGCTGGCCCAGCGGGACAAGCTCCGGCAGGCTCAGGTGCTGATCACCATCGCCGGCATGGATGGCGTCCTGCCCACGCTGGTCGCGGGGCTGGTCGCTCAGCCGGTGATCGCCGTGCCCACCAGCGTGGGTTACGGAGCCAGCTTCCAGGGCCTGGCGGCACTCCTGACCATGCTGAGCAGTTGCGTGCCCGGCGTGGCGGTGGTTAACATTGACAATGGGCTGGGGGCGGGCGTGCTGGCTAGCCGCATCAATCGGCTCAATCTACCATGAAAATTGCTTATTTGGACTGCTTCGCCGGCCTGAGCGGCGATATGTTTCTGGGCGCCTGGCTGCACTCTGGCCTGATCTCGCCAGGGCTCCTGACCGAGCGCTTGGCCCTGCTGGGACTAGGACCGGTTCAGCTTAAGGTCCGACCGGTCCAGCGATGCGCGCTGCAGGCGACCAAGCTGGACTTTGCGATCGCTGTGCCTGATGAAGCGCATCATCGCAGCTTGCATGAGATTCAAGCGCTGATCGGCTCCAGCGTGCTGGCCGTGGGAGAGCGCGAGCGCGCCTTGGCGATTTTCGGCTTATTGGCCGAGGCCGAGGGGCAGGTTCATGGAGTTCCCCCGGAGCAGGTACACTTTCACGAGGTGGGTGCGCTGGACTCGATCTATGACATCGTCGGGGCGGCCATCGTCATCGAACAGCTCCAGATCGAGCGCTGGTATGCTTCCAAGGTCAATCTCGGCTCGGGCATGGTGCAGACGCAGCATGGTCTCTACCCGGTGCCCGCCCCAGCGACGCTGGAGCTATTGAAGGGGCTGCCTACTTACTCTTCCGGCATTGAGGCCGAGCTGATCACCCCGACGGGTGCGGCTATCCTGCGCCATCTGCGGCCCGAATTTCGGCTGCCGGCTGCCCGCTGGTCGGTCAGCGGCTATGGGGCCGGAACGCGCGAGCTGGAGATACCCAATGCCCTGCGCGTGCTCTTTGGCCAGCCGCTGGCCCGGCCGATCGCCGAGCAAGAAGCAACCGTCATCGAGACCGATCTGGATGACATGAGCCCGGAGCTTTTGCCCTATCTGCGTGAAAAACTCTTTGCCGCCGGGGCGCAGGACGTCAGTTGGCACAGCTTGCAGATGAAGAAGGGGCGCTGGGGGGTTCGGCTCTACCTGTTGGCCGCGGCCGAGCGGATAGATGCCTTGAGCGAGCTGCTCTTCCGCGAGACGACCACTTTGGGGCTGCGCCTGCACCGGGTCAACAAGCGCATCTTGGAGCGCGAGCTCATCAGCGTGAAGCTCCCTGGGGGGATGGTGCGAGTCAAGCTGGGGCGGCTAGGCCAAGAGATCGTCAACGTCAAGCCTGAATATGAAGACTGCCGTGAGCTGGCGATAAACTCCGGCCTGCCGCTGGAGCAGATCGAGCGGCTGGCCCGCGCGGCGGCGGAAGAGCAACTGCAGCGGGAAGTGAGCTAAGCCGGCGATCATATCGGCAAAGCTCATCGGCTCAGTTCACATCCCGTGCGGCCTTCGTAGCATCAGATTCGCAGGCTAAGGCTATGTACCTGCCGGAGCCTTGAAGCGGCGCAACCGGAGCGCGTTGCTGACCACCGTCACCGACGAGAGCCCCATCGCAGCAGCGGCCAAGATGGGGTCGAGCAACCAGCCGGTAAAGGGGTAGAGCACACCGGCGGCCAGCGGGATGAGCAACACATTATAGCCGAAAGCCCAAAAGAGGTTCTGCTTGATGTTGCGCACCGTGGCTCGGCTGAGCGCGATGGCCATCACCACCCCGCGCAGATCACCCCGGATCAGGGTGATGTCAGAGGACTCCATCGCCACGTCGGTCCCGGTGCCAATGGAGATGCCGATATCTGCCTGGGTCAGCGCCGGTGCGTCGTTGATCCCGTCGCCCACCATGGCCACCCGCTTGCCTTCGGCCTGGAGCTCTTGGATGGCCGCCGCCTTGCCCTGGGGCAGGACACCGGCCAGAACGCGTTTGATCCCGACCTGGTGGGCAATCGCCTGGGCGGTCTTGGGGTTATCCCCGGTGAGCATGACCACCTCCAAGCCCTGGTGCTCGAGCACCTCCACCGCCTCTCGCGAGCCCTCCTTGAGCGTGTCTGCCACGGCCACCAGGCCGACCGGCTGCCCATCTACCGCGAGGTAGACAGGCGTCTTGCCCTCGTCGGCCAGGCGCCCGGCAGGGTCCTCCAAGCCATCGGGCGAGATCCCCTCGGTCTGCATCAGCTTCAGGTTGCCCAGGGTGACCCGACGACCCTGGAGCTCTGCCTGTACGCCTTGACCGGGGATTGCCTCGAACTGCTCCGGTTTCTCCAGCGTAAGGCCCCGCTCCGCGGCGCCCTGGACGATCGCCTCGCCCAGCGGGTGCTCGGAGTACTTTTCGATCGAAGCCGCCAGGGCGAGCAGTTCATCCTGGCTTAGGCCGTTCAGGGCGATCAGGTCGGTGACTCGCGGTTTGCCCTCGGTGAGCGTGCCCGTCTTATCCAGTACCACCGTTGTCAGTTTATGGGCCGTCTCCAACGACTCACCGCCGCGGATCAGCACGCCGTTCTCCGCACCCTTCCCGGTGCTGACCATGATGCTGGTGGGGGTGGCCAGGCCCAGCGCGCAGGGACAGGCGATGATCAGCACCGCCACGCTGCTCAGCAGGGCATAAGTGAAGGCCGGCTGCGGTCCGAAGACTATCCAAGTGCCAAAGGTCAGCAGGGCGATCCCGAAGACGACGGGCACGAAGTAGCTGGCGATCGTGTCGGCCAGACGGGCGATCGGCGGCTTGGAGGTCTGAGCCTCTTCGACCAGTTGGATGATCTGTGCCAGCGCCGTCTCCTTGCCCACTTTGGTCGTCTTGAAGGTAAAGGAGCCGGTCCTATTGATCGTCGCCCCGATGACCTCATCACTGACCTGTTTTTCCACCGGCAGCGGCTCGCCGGTGATCATGGATTCATCTACGCTGGAGTGGCCGCTGACTATTTGGCCATCCACCGGGATCTTCTCGCCGGGCCGCACCAAGACCAAGTCGCCCACCTGCACCTCATCAATGGGAATGTCCTCTTCCTGACCATCTCGAACGACCCGGGCCGTCTTGGCGCTCATCCCCATCAGCTTCTTAATCGCCGAGGAGGCTTGGCCCTTGGCCCGCGCTTCCAGCACGCGGCCCAGCAGGATCAGGGTAGTGATCAGGGCCGCGGTGTCATAGTAGACATCGGCGCTCAGGCCGGCGCCTTCGAAGAAGCCCGGAGCGACCGTGGCTGCCAAGCTGTAGAGATAAGCAGCCGAGGTGCCCACAGCGATAAGGGTGTTCATGTCAGTAGTCTTGTGTCGGGCTGCACCCCAAGCCGCCCGGTAGAACTGCCAACCGACCCAGAACTGCACTGGGGTGGTCAACAGGAACAAGATCCAGGGCGACCAATGGGTGATATAAGTGCCGATCAAGACGGCCAGTGAGAGGATGGTGCCCACGACCAATTTATTGCGCAACTGGATGAAAGCCTCTCGTCGGCTGCGCTCCTCGCGCTCCGAGGGATCCTCGCCGGGTTCACGCGTCTGATCGGGAATCTCGTAGCCGATCCCGTGCACAGCCTGCTGAAAATCCTTGATGGTGACCGAGCTGGGCAGGTATTCCAGCGCCGCCCGCTCGGTGGCCAGGTTGACGCTGGCCGAGGCGACGCCTGGTAGGGTCTTCAGGACCTTCTCCACCTTGGCGACACAGGAGGCGCAGGTCATGCCCTGTATGGGGAGGGTGATCCGTGCCAGTGGCACCTTATAGCCCAATTCATGCACCGTTTGGTTGAACGCCTGAGGTTGAACGAGCGTGGGATCGTAGGTGACCGTCGCCCGATCCAGGGCGAAGTTGACCTCGGCCTGGGCGACGCCCTCCAGGCCGGAGAGCCCCTTTTGGATCTTGGCCACGCAGGAGGCACAGCTCATCCCCTCGATGGGCAGCTCCAGCCGCTCCAGTTTCTCAGCTTTGGCGAGTTCAACTGGGGCATGCGGCTCTGCCGAGGGGACGGCCTGGCTGTCCGGCTCGTCTGAATCGGAGGGCTCTTCGCCTGCCTCCTCCCCTTCGGCCTCGGCTTGGTAGCCGGCCTCTTCGACCGCACTGATCAGCCGAGTGGTCTGAACCCCGTTGCTGAGCGCTACTACAGCTTGTCCTGCGGCCAGAGAGACCTCGGCACGCGAGACGCCGGATACCCCTTCGAGCGCCTTGGTCACGCTCTTGACGCAGTGCTCGCAGGTCATGCCCTTAACCTGCAATGTTAGTTGCTTCATCACCATCACCTCGTGAGTTGGTTCTTCCTACCCCCCTTGGGGAGGGGTGGACAGCCCCATCATAGCAGATCATGGGCATCCTGTCAAGCCGTTAGTAGCCGCGACCTCCTCCTCTCCCCAAGAGCAAGAGGGAGGCCGGTTGCAACCCCTGCTGGATGAAACTGTCCACCGTGGCCACCGGCCGGCCGGAGTTCAGATCCAGCACGGAGATGGTCCCGGCGTTCATCTTCTCCAAGTTGAGCAGGTTGTTCTGGACGAACAGGTATCTGCCATCGTTGCTGAAGGCGATATGATGTGCTCCAGGCTCGGCGGGCAGTGTCCTGATCAGGCGCGGCGCCTCCGGGTCTTTGAGATTATAGACGTTCACCAAGCCGGGCTGGGCCCAGCTTACATAGAGATTACCGTCCGGCCCCGGATATATCTCCAGCGGCCAGCTCTGGCCCCGGGGGCCCCCATCATCTACCAGTTTGAACTTAAACTCCTTGCTTTGTTCGTTCCAGATGGCCATCCAGAGGGTGCCTTCCAGCATGTTGGTCACAAAGGCGAGCGAGCGATCGGGTAGGAAGGTGACCTCGACCGGCCCACTGGGTACGCTAGGGTCCTTGGCCAAAAGATGCGTCGAGAGCACCTTGCCGGAGCTGAGCTCGATGATGGTCAGGGCCGACTGAGGGTTGTCGAGCTTCAGCGAGATCGTATTGGTGATGATCAGGCGATCAATGCCTTCGTCGGCGTCGATGCCGTGGGGGTGCAGAAAATACGGCTCGTTCGGCGGCGGAGCTTCGATGGAGGAGAGCATGCGCTCGCTCTTGGCGTCAAAGACGATCACTTGGCTCGATCCAAGGCAGGTGAGGTAGAATTTTTTCCCGTCCTCGCTGAAGTAGAGGTCTTCGCCCCCGACGCACGAGCCTGTATCCAGCGGTACGATCTCCTCTATGCGCTCATCGCGCAAGGTGATTCGATAGAGGGCGTGGTCACCTAGCGCCGTGGTGTAGAGCCGGCTGCCGTCACGATTGTAGTAGAGATGGTGCGGATTGGCACCGGGCGCGATGGCCACCCGTTGCAAGATCTCTCCGAAGGTGCGGGAACCAGGGTTCAGGTCCACGATCGCTACGCCATCGGGTCCGCCCTCGCTGGTGTAATCCACCAACGCCAAGGTCGGCGTCTCTTGAGGGCCGGCACCTCGCCAGAGCAAGGTGCCCACAACGATTGCCACAATGACCAATAAGACAAGCCACAGACGGTTCATATCGGACCTCCTTGGAGTCCTATTTCTTTGTTATGGTCAATCAGGTCTCACATCGTGAGTTGATCTATATCCGACCCCCCTTGGGGAGGGATTAGCAAACATATCATAGCGGATCGCCGGGTCAATTGTCAAGTCGCCGCAGTTTAGCCCTTGTCCCTAGCTGGAGCAGCGCTTAAAATGGGCCGCTGCAAGGAGGCTTTATGAAGATCGTCGTTCACAAGTACGGCGGGAGCTCAGTAGCTACCCCGGCACGTATGCAGCAGGTCGCCCGGCGGGTGGTGGCCGCCAAGGGGGCCGGCTACGCCCTGGTGGTGGTCACCTCTGCCCGCGGCGACCGCACCGATCGGCTGATCGAGCTGGCCCGTCAGGTCATTCCGCAGCCCCGAAGAACCGAAGCCAAAGGGGAATATGACGCCCTGCTGGCCACCGGCGAGAAGGAGGCTGTGGCCCTCTTGGCCCTGGCGATCATCGCTCGGGGTCAGTCGGCCGTATCCTTTACCGGGGCCCAGGCGGGCATCCGCACCGATGAGGTGCATACCAAAGCGCGCATCATCCGGATCAAAGCCGAGCCCATCCGAGCGGCCCTGCAGGCGGGCCAGATCGTGGTGGTGGCCGGCTTTCAGGGCACCGACGGGGGCGGCAGGACAACCACTCTGGGGCGCGGTGGCTCGGACATCACCGCGGTGGCCCTGGCGGCGGCCTTAGGTGCCGAACGCTGCGAGATCTGCAAGGACGTCGAGGGCTTTTACACCGCCAACCCCAAGCTGGTGCCCCAGGCGCGCAAGCTCCCCCGGCTGAGCTACGATGAGGCCATGGAGCTGGCCAGCTTGGGTGCCGAGGTCACCCACCCGCGCGCGGTGGAGATCGCCCGCCGCCATCGGCTGCCCATCCTGCTCCGTTCCAGCTTCAACGAGCACGAAGGCACCTGGATCAAGGAGGAAACTGCCATGGAGAACGGTCAGGACATCCGCGGAGTGGTTTGTGATAAGGGCGAAGTCAAAATTGCCATCCTGGAGGTGCCCGATCGCCCCGGTGTGGCCGCCGAGATCTTCTCCGCACTGGGGGAGGCGCGCATCCGCGCCGACATGATCATCCAGAACCTTTCGCGCCGCGGGATCAACGACATCTCTTTTACTATCGCCCAGGACGACCTGCCAGAAGCGCTCTCGGTGCTGGAACCGATCGCCCGTCGGCTGGACTCCCAAGGGATCAGCTACGACGAGGCCACGGCCAAAGTGTCAATAGTCGGCGGTGGGATCGCCTCCAGCCCGGAGATCGCCGGTCAGATGTTCACCGCCCTGGCCGAGGCGGGAATCAACATCGCCAGCATCAGCACTTCGGAGATTCGCATCTCCTGCCTGATCGCTCAGGCGGAGGCCGATCGGGCGGTAGCCGCGCTGCATAGCTGTTTCGGGTTGGGCCAATCCAAAGGTGGAGGATAAAATATCATGAGAATCGTCGTGATGGGCAGTGGTGGGGTAGGTGGCTACTTCGGTGGGCGGCTGGCCGCCGCCGGCGAACAGGTTGGGTTTATAGCTCGCGGAGCTCATCTGCGTGCGATGCGGGAGCAGGGCCTACAGATACGCAGTCAGCATCATGGGGATTTGTTGATCAACCCCGTGCAGGTCAGCGATGACCCGGCCCAGGCCGGACCGGCCGACCTGATTTTGTTCTGCGTCAAGTCCTGGGACACCGAGGAGGCCGGCAGGGCGCTGCGCCCGCTCATCGGCCCGCAGACCGCCGTGGTCTCGTTGCAAAACGGGGTGGACAACGAGGAGAAACTGGGCTCCTTACTGGGCACGGAGCATCTGCTGGGCGGGGTGACTTACGTGGAGGCAGCCATCGAGCGGCCGGGGGTGATCGAGCAAAGTAGCGCCGTGGCCAAGCTGGTCTTTGGCGAATTTGATGGAGAGAGATCGGAGCGTGCTCAGGGGCTGCTGGCCGCCTGCAAGCGCGCCGGCATCGAGGCTGAGCTTTCCAGCGAGATCGAAAGTGTCCTCTGGAGCAAATATCTCTTCATCTGCGCCTTCAGCGGCCTGACGGCGCTGACCCGCCTGCCCATCGGCCCGGTGCGCAGCGATCCCGATACGCGCCAGATGCTGCGCGGCTGCATGAGCGAGGTCGAGGCGGTCGCCCGGGGCCGAGGTGTCTCGCTGCCCCAGGGAATTCTAGCTGACAGGTTGGCCTTCACCGATCGGCTGTTGCCGGAGATGCGCTCCTCGCTGCAACGCGATCTGGAGCGGGGCCATCGCCTGGAGCTTGAGGCGCTCAATGGGACGGTGGTGCGCTTCGGAGCCGAGCTGGGGCTTGAGGTGCCGATCAATCGCTTTATCTACGCGGCGCTCAAGCTGCACGCCGGGGGCGGTTTCACCAACTCGTCTCTAGCCCCTGTGTATTCTGCAAGATCTCGTCCTTGGTGATTAGAGGCAGGTTCAAAGCTTTGGCCGTCGCCGCGATCAAACGATCGTGCAGTTCGACGGTGATCGGCAGGGTTTGCGCCACCGTCACGATCGCCTCATCGAGAGGCGCGATGAGGTAATTGGTGCTGGTCCTCACCAGAGTGAGCACCTCGTTCAGCTGGGTGGTGATACGATTGTGCTCCGCCAGATACATCACTTCGACCAGGACCATGGTTGGGATGATGATTTGAGCTTGTCCAAGATCGGCAGCCTGGAAGCAAGCCTGGGCCTTAGCGCTTAAGCGCCGACTCCTGCGCAAATGCCATACCAGCGGGTGAGTGTCTGTAGTATAGCGCGGCGGATCACTCACCTCTCTCCTCCTCTAGTAGATGGTGCCAGCTCCGGCGGTGAAGCTCCTGGAGTGTCTCGTCCATACCTTGCTCATCGAAAGGTAAGTTGGCCCAACGTCCTTCAAGGGTGACCACGCGAGGAGGCAGATGAGCGTGCAGTTCCTGGCATAGAGCACTGATCAAGCGGAGTTGTTCGGTTGGAGAGAGCTGACGTGCCTCTTGGAGTAATTTGTCTAGAACCATCATGGTCATCGCCTCAGGAAGGTATTCTAATCAAATATCTTTCGGCTCGCCACCTCGCTCCCTCCGCAAGTCATGGGTAACCAGTTTACAGTAACTTTCCCGTGAGGGTAGTCCTAAACGGGTAAGGATACATTGTAGTGCTGGATGAAATACCAGATCGCCCCGACATGGGTCTCCAGCTTTTTTGAGAATGACAACGTCTTTCTCACCAAACGAGACACTCGTTGTCCGAGGTTGACCTTAGGCCGTTCCTGAACGAACCAGGGCTGCGCCCCGCTCCAGTGCCTGAGGCAGTTTATCGGGCTGGGTCCCGCCGCCTTGGGCGAAGTGGGGCGAGCCGCCGCCCTTGCCGCCGAGGCTCTCGGCCAGCTCGCGCATGATCTTGCCGGCGTGCAGCTTTGCGGTTAGTCCCGAGCTGACCTTGCAGATCAGCGTTGCTTTACCGCCCGCTCGGCTGCCCAGCAGGACCACGCCCTCTCCCAACTCCTCGAGCAGCAGATCGGCCAACTCGCGCAATGGCTCAGCCTCCAACTCGACCTCAGCCTGCACCAACGAGAAGCCATCTAAAGCTACGCGCTCCCGGAGCAGCTCTTTGCGTTTATATGCAAGTAAGGCGCGGCGCAGAGTTTTAATCTGGTCCAACCGACGTTGCTGCTCTTCCAACAAGCTCTCCAGCTTATGCAGCAGCTCACCCTGCGGTGCGGCCAGGCGTTGGGCAAGTTGCTGGAGTTGGGAGGCCCGTTTGGCCCAGTAAGCTAACAGAACCTCGCCGCTGGCCACGCGCACCCGCCGCACCCCGGCGGCGATGCCCTCATCGGAGATAATTTTGAATAAACCGATCTGGCCGGTGCGCTGAACATGGGTGCCCCCGCAGAGCTCGCGGCTGAAAGCAGTTCCATCGGGCCGGGTAATCGAGACCATGCGGACTTTCTCCTTGCCCAGATAGTCTTCGCTGAAGAGGGCCATCGCGCCTTTGGCTTTGGCCTCTTCCAGCTTCTCCTCGCTGGTCTGGACCGGCAGGTCATCCAGAATAATCCGGTTGGCGGTTCTTTCGATCTGGGCGATCTCCTCAGGCGCTAACGGGTTGGAGTGGGTAAAATCGAAGCGCAGCTCGTCGGGAGCGACCCGCGAGCCGGCCTGGATGCCGCCTGCATAGCCCAAAACTTCCCGGAGAGCCTGGTGCAGAATATGTGTGGCAGTGTGATTGCGCCTGATCTGGGCGCGGCGCACTTCGTCCACCTGCAGGCGACAACGATCGCCCGCTGCAAATGAGCCCTCCAGCAGCTTGACACGATGCAGGAAGATGCCACGCTTGCCCTTCTGGACGTCTAGCACTTGTGCCTTACCCAACCGCGAGAGATTTTCAATCAGGCCAGTATCTGCCACTTGGCCTCCGCCCTCGGCGTAGAAGGGGGTTTCGGCAAAGACGAAGATATCGTCCCCCACATGTTCGATCAGGCTAGATTCATGCTCCAAAGATTGATAGCCGGTAAAGCGGGTGGGTGTGCTTATATCTAAGCTCGCTGAAGAGCTCCCGGTTGCCGGCTCTAGGTGGAGCGATACGCGGGAGCGTGCTTTCTGTTTTGCCATCTCGCGCTCGAAGCCGGCCCAGTCGATCAGCAGGCCGTGCTCCGCGGCGATGTCGGCCGTCAGCTCAGCGGGAAAGCCATAGGTATCGTGCAGCTTGAAGACTTCCACTCCTGGGATGACCCGCTCTCCGGCACGCCTCAGCCGACCGATGATCTCCTCCAAACGCTTCGTTCCGCTCGCCAAGGTCCGCTCGAAGCGCTGTTCTTCTTGGCTGATCGTCCTCTCGATCTCTGCTTGTCGCTCTCGCAGCTCTGGGTAAAAACCGCCCATTTCCCTAATGACCGTACGGGCGATTTCGGTCAGGAGAGGCCTGTCAAGCAGCTTCTTGCCGAAACGAATCGCGCGACGGATGATCATGCGCAGCACATAGCCCTGCTTCTCATTGCTCGGCCGGACGCCATCAGCAATCAGAAAAACCATCGCCCGACCGTGGTCGCTGATCACCCGATAGGGGATGATATTTTCGCGCATAGTTGCCTCACTCTGGGCGGTGAGCTCGCGCAGTCGAGCCATGATAGGGCTGAAGAGATCGGTATCATAGTTGGTGGGGGTCTGCTGCAAGATGGCCGCGATCCGCTCTAGGCCCATGCCGGTGTCCACTCCCGGCTTAGGCAGCGGCCTTCTGGTGCCATCGGGCGCCTGATCGTACTCCATGAAGACCAGGTTCCAGGCTTCAAGCCAGCGCCCGCAATCGTTGTCCAGGGCCACCGAACAATCGGGACGGCCGCAGGTACAAGCGTCCGGTCCCCAGTCGTAGTGCAGCTCGGAGGTCGGGCCGCAGGGTCCGGTCTCGCCCATGCTCCAGAAGTTGGTCGCATCGCCCATCCTGAGGATCTGACTTGGCTCGACTTCAGGGATCTCCTGCCAGGCGCGATAGGCCTCCTCGTCATCCTGGTGGACGGTGATCACCAAGCGCTCCGGGGCGATCTCGAAAACGTCGGTCATCAACTCCCAGGCATAGCGAATCGCTTCGGGTTTAAAGTAGCTTCCAAAGGAAAAATTCCCCAGCATTTCAAAGAAAGTATGATGGCGAGGAGAGGGACCGACCTGCTCTAAATCATTATGCTTGCCGGAGACCCGCATACACTTCTGCACTGAGGTGGCCCGGGAGTAGGGACGGCCCTCTTGACCGGTGAAGACCCCCTTGAATTGGACCATCCCGGCGTTGGTGAATAACAAAGTAGGATCGGCCGGCAGCAGTGAGGAGCTGGTCACGATCCGGTGGTCGCGCTCCTTGAAATACTGCAAAAAAGTATGACGGGTTGACTCTGCTGTCCAGGGCATAACAGTGCTCTCCTTCCTGAGCTAGCAAACGCGCCTAGTTTAATGAACGCTCCCGGTGGAGGCAAGCTACGGTGCTCTCACGCAGTTTGACCGCTTGTGGCCCAAGCCCTATAATCACCCTTGTCTAGCGCCCGTAGCTCAGCGGAACAGAGTGCTGGCCTCCGGAGCCAGAGGTCGCAGGTTCGAATCCTGCCGGGCGCACCACCAGCTTGTCTTGCCCGGAAAATCTCGGCTACAGTGGCTACCCGGAGGTGCTCCAATGAGCGAGCTAAATAGCTTTCAGGGCGTGGATTACTATCAGATCAGCTCACTGCTCAGCGAGGAGCAGAAGCGCATTCGCGACACCGTAAGAGCCTTCGTGGATGAGCGGGTCTTGCCCATCATCGCCGACTGCTACGAGTCACACCGTTTCCCCATAGAACTGCTTCCGGAGATGGGCCGTCTGGGCCTCTTGGGGGCCAACCTCAAGGGCTACGGGTCTGCCGGCATAGATGACCTCGCCTACGGCCTGATGATGCAGGAGCTGGAGCGAGGCGACTCCGGCCTGCGCAGCATGGCCTCCGTCCAGGGCGCGCTGGTCATGTATCCCATCTATACCTTCGGCTCCGAGCGACAGAAAGAGCAGTATCTGCCCCAATTGGCCAGCGGCGAGCTGATCGGTTGCTTCGGTCTCACCGAGCCGGAGCACGGCTCCGATCCCTCCGGCCTGGAGACGACCGCCGTCGCCGACGGCGACTCCTACCTGCTCAACGGGGGCAAGACCTGGATCACCAATGGTGACATCGCTCACATCGCCATCGTCTGGGCCAAGTTAGCCGGCCAGATTCACGGCTTCATCGTCGAGCGGGACAGGCCCGGCTTCTCCTCGGCGACCATCGAGGGTAAGTTCTCCATGCGTGCCTCCAATACCGGCGAGCTCTACTTCAACGATTGCCGCATTCCCCAGGAGAATATCTTGCCCCAAGCCGCCGGTCTCAAAGCCCCCTTGATGTGCCTCAATCAGGCGCGCTACGGGATCGCTTGGGGCGTGGTCGGCGCGGCAATGGCCTGCTATGCAGAGGCGGTTGATTATACTCTCGCCCGCCGGCAGTTCGGGCGTCCCATCGCCGGCTTCCAACTGGTGCAAGAGAAATTGGTGGACATGCTGAGCGCCATCACCCAAGCCCAACTGCTTTGCTATCGGTTGGGGCAGCTCAAGAGCGCGGGCCGGATGCGCCATACCCACGTCTCACTGGCCAAGCGCAACAACTGTCGCATCGCCCTGGATGTGGCCCGCAAGGCGCGTGACCTGTTGGGAGGCAACGGCATCACCCTGGACTATCAGGCCATCCGCCACCTGACCAATTTGGAAACGGTCTCCACTTATGAAGGGACCGACCACATTCATACTTTGGCCCTGGGCCAAGATATCACTGGGATTTCGGCGTTTCGCTAGGTGCGGTTCCCGCCTCAGTCTAAGAGAAGGATTTCCTGTCTGACTACGGACTCAAGGTGAAGACGGTGGCCCGCACCCTATAACTCGCTCAGGAACCGCTCGGTTTCCGCGGCATAGTTGTGAAAAGGGTCCTCGAAGACCAGCGTGTGACGCGCACCCGCCGAGACCGAGTCCCACTCGACCACATAATTACGAATATGCTGGGCTAGAAAGCCGCGAATCACCTTGCCTCGCCCGTAGGCGCGCGTGTCGGCCGGCGGCTCGCGGAGCGCCCGCTCGATGGCCTCTTCATCGGTGAGGCGCACCTGGTTCGTCAGAGCCCCGGTCAGGCCACGCTCCGGATCGAGGTGATGATATTCCAGATCCAGGCTCTGCAGGGCCTCATTATCCCAGCTTACACCCTCCGATTGGATATAGAGCTCCATGATCGCCCGCTTGGTCACCCAGTCGAGCCGGCCTGAGAGCGAGGGCGGATCACGCTCCAGGGCGTCCAGCGTCTCCTCCCAGTCGCGCAGCAGCCGGTCGGTCTCGGCATCACGCCCACTCAGATAGCGCTGCGCCGCGCGCAGATATTGCCGCTGCAAGTCCACCGCCGGGATGGTTCCCCCATACTGGCGCTCCACCGGCCAACGCCAGCTAGGATCACGCGAGACCTGGCGCAAGGTGCGGATGGGGTCGGCCAGCTCCAGTCCGGAAGGGGCCTCCCCGGCCTCGATCAGGTCCAGGACCAGCGCGGTGGTGCCCACCTTGAGATAGGCCGCATATTCCAGCACGTTCGACTCGCCGAAGAGCATGTGCAGCCGCGGGCTATGGGAGAGATCATAGCGCGTATCCCACTTGGGGTTGATCAGCGCCCGGTTGAAGCGCACTCGCCCCGAGGCCACGTGCAGAATATGATCGGCCCGCTGCGAGAGCTGAAACTGCACGCTGGGATCGGGCTCCACACCATAGATCTTGTCCAAGAAGACGTAATCGGCAGGATGACGCTGCACGTCGCGCGCCATGCGCCGCCAGTCGCCGGTCAGCCGGTGGCCACCCACCCGCCCGGCCCCGGCGTATATCTGGCGCGTCACCAGAAAAGGCACTAGGGCGTCCAGCTCCATCCCGGAGTGCAGCGCCTCCGCGTTGAGCGAATAATTCTCATGGCAGCCGAAAGTATGGCCGCCAAAGTGGTCTACGTTATTATTGTGAAAGCTGGCTCGGTCGCTCCAGCCCAACTCGCGCAGTATCCGGACCAACAGGCGCTGGCCGGCCTTATCGTAGCGGATCAGGTCCACCAGCGAGCGACACTCCGGGGTGGCGTACTCCTCATGGCTGCCGACGGCGTCGACGTAGAGACGTCCCCCGTTCAGCAAGAAGCCACCCGCCCCCGCCGGCTCAAAGTAGGGATCACGCGAGTGGCGATCCATCAGTCCCCAGCCTCCCGGACGGAAGGCATAGTCCTTGACCCGCTCGACCACTTCGTCGAAGCTGCCCAGGGCAGGGTCGCGCACGAAGCAGCCGAACTCGGTCTCCAGTCCGATAATGCGGTTGGCCATCTCTTCCGGCCTACCCCTGCTGAGTTGGCAGCAAGGGGGCCAACTCCTGCTCGCTCAAGAGGCGAAAGCGCTGCGCCCGCGCCGTCTCGCGCTCCAGCAGCGCCGCCTCCAGCGACCCTTTTTCCAGCTCGGCCGCCAGGAGGCGCTCGCACTCCCGCTCCGAGGGCTGTCGCAGTGTCTCTGCGCTGGCCTGATCGCCGGCGGAGTTTTCATCGGACTCGGAGTTTTCCATCTCCTGCCTTGCCTGCCAACGGGCTACCGCCCAGGCCCGCAGGGCAGGTGGCAGCGCCTTCTGCCAACCGGGCGCGCGGCGGAGGCTTTTGGCTGCGCCCAGTCGCTCGCTGAGCGTTTCTTCCAGTTGTCTTTCGGCCGCGGCCGCGCCGGCCAGGCCGGCGTAGCGACTTTGCAGGCTGAACTCGCCGTCGTAATTCAGTTTATAGAAGAGATCATCTGTGGCCTGCTCGCCCACCTGGGCGAAGAGGCCGCGCAGCACCAGCGGCGCGCGCAGCGGATCGGCGAAGCCCCGCTTGAGCACCGGGCTGAGCGCGAAGCCTACCACCCGTTGGATCGAGACGTCCTCCGGGCTGCGCTGAAAGCCCTCCGCATGGCAGAAGTCAATCGCCGTCTGACGGATGGTCTCCAGATCGGAGGGATTGCCCAAGCCGCCGAAGGCCAGCCGCTCGTAGAGCTCGTAGAGCTTGCGTTGGGTGCCGCGCAGGGTGAGCAGCAAGACCCCTTCGCGGCAACTGAGCGCAATCACCGGGCTGCCGCCCCGCAAGCGATCCTCGACATAGTCGGCCTTCTCTTGCAGTGTCTGCCGCCAATCGTAGGGAGAGTAGGCCATCTCTACCCGCTCCGCCCGGTGGCGCTCAGCACACCCTCTTGCAGGCTGCGCAGCTTGGCTTCAGAGACGTCGGCTACGCCCTCGGCAGTGACCGTCTTGGCCAGCGGGAGCACCCGTCCCAGCCCTCCGGTGGCCGCATCCAACTGGGCGGCGATCTCCAGGAACAGCAGCGTCTCGCGCAGGGCTTTATCTAATGACATCTCATGAAAAGGCCCCTGGCGGCGCTCGGCGTACTCCAAAGCGCCGCGGATGCGCTCCGCGCCGGAGCCGGCCGCGCCGAACTCGTGCGTCTCAAAGCGCGCACCCATCATGTCATAGAAGAAAATCCGCCCGGCCGCTTGGCGCCGGTCATAGGCGCTGATCAGCGGCAAAAAGCCACCTATCCCCTGCAGCACGCTCGGCAGCGTACCGCGCAGCACCCGCGAGACCTCGGCCAATTTGCCCTCCAGGCTCATCTGCTGGAGCTGGGAGCGCGCGTAGTACTTGAAGGCATGTTGCAGATAGCGCACCGCCTCGATCGCTTGGGCATAGGAGCCGGCGATGGCGATCAGGGTGGAATCATCGAGGGTCAAGATCTTTTCCGCCTCGTCATAGAGAATGGCGTTGCCCCCTGAGGTCGCCCGCCGGTCGGCCAGGTTGAGCACCCCGCCCTTGAACTTGACGGCGATCACCGTGGTGCCGTGGGCCGCTTGCGCCATATTCAGACTCCCGGCCCGGTTGACCGACAGGCCAGGCGCCGTCTCTGGCCCGGCGATCTGCCGCGCTCGCAGCAAGCGGGCAAAATCCCCTGGGGCACCTATCTGTGACCCCTTGACATGCACGCTCATTGGCCGCTGCGCTGGCGATAGCGTCGCGCCTGGCGCGGGTCTACCCGCTTCATGCGCTCTAAGAGCCGGCGGGTGTCCGGCTTCTCCACGTCGGGGTTGTGTGGACCCTCATCGCCATCATAGGGCTTGCGCAGGGGCTCCTTGACCGGCGTGTGCTGCTTTCGCTCCGGCATTGCTGACACCTCCTTCTTCAATGGGTATCGGCGATCAGCTGGGCCAGCTCCTCCGGCCTGAGCTGCTGGCGCTCGGCCAGCAGCCGGCCGTCTACTCGGCCCACCAGGTCATTCAGGTCAAGTATAACACGCTTGCCGTCGCTGCGCAGGCTCACCTGCCCCCAGGAGAGCGACTCGATCTGGTCGGCGAAGCGCCGCACGCACTCTCCCCGCAGGGCGGCGCGCGTATCGCCGGGTGGCTGGGAGATCGCCCGCTCGATGGCTGCCTCGTCGGCCAGCCGGCGCAGCCGGCCCTCCTGCTCCAGCCCTCGGGCCAGTCCCCGCTCCGGATCGAGCTCATGGTAGGCTAGGTCCAGGCTCTGCAACAGCTCCCGATCACGCTGCCAATCCAGCCCCTCGGCGGCGACGAACTCAGCTAGCAGACGCAGCTTGGCCGCCCAGTCCAGCCGCTGGGCCAACTGCTCGAACGATCCGGCTTCCAAGAGATCAAGCACTCTGGCCCATTCGGCCAGCACCCAGTCGCTCTCCTCATCGCGCCCGGCGTATAGCTCCCAGGCGGCCAGGCGGTAGGCCCGCTGGATGGTGAGCGCCGAGATCTTTTCGCCCGACTCCTCGGTGAGCAGCCAGCGGTTTGGCGCGTCCCACTTCGCCCGCGAGAGCGTCTGCAGGGAGGCTATCGGATCCTGCAGCACTACCGGCGGGGCGTAGCCGGCCTCCAGCACGCCCAACACCAGAGCGGTGCTGCCCAATTTCAAGGCCAGGGCATAGTCGCTCAGGTTGGCGTCGCCGACGATCAGGTGCAGGCGACGGTAGCGCCGGGCGTTGGCATGGGGCTCGTCGCGGGTGTTGATCAGCGGCCGGTGATAGAGGGTGCCGATGCCCACCGGCTCGCTGAAGAAATCGGCCCGCTGCGAGAGCTGGTAATCAACCTGAGCGGTGGTGCCAGACTCCTCTTCCAGGCCGACCTTGCCCGCGCCGGCATAGAGCATTCTTGTCACTAGGAACGGCATCAGCCCCGCGCTCAAGCGCTCAAAGGGCAGCCGGCGCCCGAGCAGATAGTTCTCGTGCGCGCCGTAGCTCATGCCATGAAAGTCGGTGTTGTTTTTATAGATCACGACCGTTCGTCCGGTTGCACGAGCATAAGCCTGGGCACAGTGCCAGACTATCCGTTCTCCGGCCCGCTCCTGGGCGATCAGCTCCCAGAGCGAGCGGCATTCCGGCGTGGAGTACTCCGGATGGCCATGATCATGGTAGAGCCGCGCGCCATTGGGCAGCAGCCGGTCCTGATGCTCTTCGGCAGGGGAGAGGGCCCGCCGGGCCGGGCGGTCATAGCGGGCGTCGCGGGGGTCGGAGCTCATCGGCGGGGCGCGGAAGCCGCGCAGGTCGCGCAGCGGGCTCTCGGCCCCATAGTCCCAGTTGCCGGAGCAGGTGTCGGGATAGGCGGCGATCAGCCGCCGCGCCTCCTCAGGCAGCTCGCCCGGCTCGGTCTGCTCAATAGCGAGGCCATATTCGCTCTCGGTGCCCATCAAACGATCCACGGCGCCTCCTTGGCGGCGTTAAATGACCGATTTGACCGTGCGCTCCGCGGCACGGCCCTGAGCCGGCTTGACCTCAACGACGTTTTCCGGCTCATAGTCGAGCAACTTGAGCCAGTCTTCCATCTGATCGTTCTTGGGGAAGATCTCGTTCTCTTTGTACTCGGCGCGGATCGCCCGCTCCAGATCCTCCGGGCTGATGCCGGTATCCTCGTCCTGGGTCTCGATGGCCCGCTGGATGGCGAGCTCTTTGGCCCGCTCGACCGCAGACATGATCAGCGCGCCAGAGACCAGGTTTCTCCAATGGAGCGTCTCGCGCCGCCCGCTGCGCAGGTGCACGTCGAGGAAGGCGGTCTCCGGCTCCCGGCGAAAGAGGAAGTCTGTGGCCCGCTCGATCAACTGCCGGCGGGCGCGTGGCTCATCGCCATCTTGCTCGGTCACCCAAGCTGGATCGAGCGGAATTCTTTTGTGCAAGTAAATTCCAAAGATATCGGCGGTCGCCTGGTGATTGGGGCGGCCAATCTTGATCTTGCGGTCTATCCGTTCGGGGCGCAGGATTGCCGGGTCAATATAATCGGGCCGGTTGCTGGTGAGCAGCACCACCACATTCTCCAGGCCGACAAGTCCGTCCATCTCGGCCGAGAACTGGGGCACCACCGTGTTGGCGATGTTCAGATAGCGGCCGGAGCTGCGCGTGCGCAACAGCGAGTCGGCCTCGTCGATGAAGAGAAAGACCAGATGACCCTCTTTGGCCCGTTCGCGGGCCTGGGTGAAGATATCACGCACCAGCCGCTCGGTCTCGCCCAGCCACATGTTGAGCAGTTGCGGCCCGTTAATAAACATGAAATACTCGCGCACGTCGCGCCCGGTGCGCTTGCGATAGGACTTAGTCAGATTATAGGCGGTTGCCTTGGCGATATGCGTCTTGCCGCATCCGGGTGGCCCATAGAGCAGGATGCCCTTCAGATGGCGCTTCTCAAAGCGGCGGTAGAGATCGGGGTAGAGCAGCGGGTGCTCGATGGTGTCACGAATCAGCTTGATCGCTTCCTCCTGGCCGCCGACCTTGCTCCAGGGCAGCTCAGGGATCTCCTGCAAGAAATGCTCCTGGAGCTCGGCCTTGGCGAAGCGCTCGATGGCCACCTTGAAGGAGGGCTCCAGCCGCACCTCATCGCCGGCTTTGAGCCTCTGGTCATGCAACCGGGACGAGCGTATCACGATGCGACCGGCGCCGGTGGGCAGGTCACCGCCGATGCGCAGCCGCCCGTCGGGCAGCACTTCGGCGACTTTGACCACCGGCCCTTCGGGAGAGTAGCCCAGGTCGCCGATCACCACGAAGGCCTCGTTGACCTTGACCCTGGTGCCGATTTGCAGCTGGTTGAGCTTCAGGTTGGGATCCACGTTGGCATAGTATTCCGCCTCGCCGACGGAGAGATAGGCGATGCCCTCGGCAGGCGAGTCCAGATAGGTGGCGATGCGATTGGCCGGTGAGGTTAGCTTTTTGTAGACCTCTTCGAACTGGGAGAGGGCCTGCTGGGCCTCATGCAGCTGGTGCTCATCCACGCGCAATTGATGATGCAACAGCTCTAACAGGCTGTAATTGGGATCGCTTTGCGAAGTTTGCATCAGCAGCTCTTCCACCAAGGCCAAGGCCCGCACCTGGGTCTCGAAGCGAGGGCCCTCGCCTGCGGGCCCACCTGCAGGGCGCTGCCTTTCCTCGCCGGGATTCAATCGGGATCGTTTTTTGCGGTCGGCCATTAGGTTTCACCCCTTGCCTACATGACGATAGCTCTCCCAACGTTAACCGGCAAGGGTGGCAGATGCAAGGCAGCAGGAGAGGGTCGGCTGCTGCTTTGACACGGGGAGAGATTAGCTGTTAGACTGTCGCGGGCTAAACCTCTGGGAGTGACGCTATGAGCCACTATCAGTCTATCATTCGGCCTATACTGGCAGAGTATCCTGAAACTCAGGCTGTTTATCTATTCGGTTCCTGGGGTACGGATGAGCAGTGGCCGGACAGCGACCTGGATCTGGCCCTGTTGTTGCCGGTTAAACCGGCCAAGCTGGTAGCTCCCTGGGAATGGTTGGCGCTTGCCGCCCACATCGCCGAGCAGGCCGGCGTAGCCCAGGTGGATCTGATCAATATCCGCAGTGTGGACACGGTCTTTCGCCGGGATATCATTCGAGATGCGGTCAACAGTGGGAGATTTCGTCATGCTTGATGTGGCATTGAGCAAGAAAGATAGCATCGAACGCTGCATTCAGCAAATAGCTAGCTATTACGCCCTGCCCAGTGAGTTGGCTTTCGAGCAGGATTACCTCAAACAAGATGCCATTGCTGCCAATCTGCAACGGGTTTGTCAACTGTGCATTGATCTAGCTAATTTGACCATCCGTAAGCAAAAACTAGGCTTACCCAAAGACAGCGCGGACAGTTTCAGATTACTGGTCGAGGCCGGCATCATTGACCGGGAGCTGGGCCGGCAGCTCAAAGCCATGGTGGGGCTTCGCAATGTGCTGGTGCATGAATATACCGAACTCGATCTGGCATTGATGATCGAGGTCATCGAGCACCATCTGAACGAGTTGGTCAAGTTCGCCCAAACGATCGTTCTTCAGTTCCAGGGCGGTGAGTTTAACACCGGGGATTGAAATCCCCGGCTACGGTGAGGCACAAAACCCCTGACGGGGTTCCAGGCCGTGAACCCTCGTAAGAGGGTTTCCCTGATGTTGCGTAGCCGGGAAATTCATTTCCCGGCATTGTTCCTCGACGCCATTTCCCGGCTTTCCCGGTGTCCTCCACAAACGAAAAACCCCCAAGGGATCCCTCCCTCGGGGGCTTCCGTTTCCGTTTCGTTGGTAGGGGCGACCGGCCGGTCGCCCCTACGTTGTCTCGTTCAGTTTCAGCGCAGGACGACCAGCTTCTTGACCTGGGTGGTCGCGCTCTGTCCGTTGATGCCCTTGACGGTCACCACGTACAGATAGACCCCATTGGCCAACAGTCGCCCGTCGGTCCCCAGTCCGCGGAAGGTCAGCGTCGTGCCGGAGGTGGTCTTCGCAAAGACCGCCGTCCCGGATAGATCGTAGACCCGCACCGACAAGCCGGCCACGCTCGAGCCGGAGACCACAAACTGCGTGGCTCCGTTGCCCAGCGCTTGCGCCTTGACGCTCTTGACCGCCAGCACCTGCACGCTACCCGCCACGTTGATCGTCAGCGGACTCACGCTGGCCTGCTCGGATAGGCCGGAGGCACTACTGGCCGTGGTCGTGCCAATCGGCCCACCCGTGGTCCAGAGCGCCGCCAGCTTGAGGATCTCCTGATCGGAGATGGTCTTGCCGCCCGTGCCCGGAACTACCGTGCCGTTGGTCCAGTAGCCCACGGCAGCGATCATCTCCGCGTCGTCAATGATGCCATTGCCGTTGGCATCAATGACCTGCGCGATCGTCTTGACCGCAGGCGTGGTCGTCGGAGGTGGAGTCGTCGGAGTCGAAGCCGTCGGACCGACGATCTCAAAGCTGCTCGTCTCCGGCCCCAGCGTCAGCAGGTTCGAGCCGCAGTTGGCCGCCAGCTTGACAGGGAGGGTCCTAGTTCGGCAGATGCCTCTACCGGTCTGCGCGGTGTCATCGCCGACCTCTAGGCCCAGCCGCACGTCCACCTGGGAGCCAATCGCATCCTGACCGATGTCAGAGGTGAAGACCAGTATTTCTGGATTGGGGTTCACAACGGTAGGACTGGCTGCACAGCGGAGAGCACCGTTGGCCGTAAGCGCAGAACCGGGAAGAACGCCGGCACAGAGCGGATCAACCGCGATGAGCGGCAGGCCGGAGGTGCTGGAGAGGATCTGCTCCTGATGCCGGCCAAAGACGGCGATCGCCTCGCCGGTGGCCGGGTTGAAGCGTGCGGTCACCTGCTGGATCTGCTCGCCTGGCTGGAAGAGAATTCCATCACCGCCGCCTTTTGCCGCGTACGTATTTCCCACCGTGTCGGCCCAGAGGCGCACGTTGCGGATGTACTTGGCGCCCGGCCCGGAGAAGATGAGCGTGGCCCCATTGATGCCGGTGTTCAAGCCGTCCGTGCCCCGCGAAGCTATGCAGGGCAGTGCCGCCAGGCCACCGGCGATTGAGGGCGGCGCGCCGGCGATCGGCGGCAGGAAGGTCACTTGGTTGTTGGCCTCGGCGCTGCCGTCGCAGAGCGCGACCGCAATGTCAATCGCGTCCCGCTCGCCCGGTTTGATCGGGTCGGCGCGGAAGCGCGTCTTCAGATTGGAGAAATTCAGCGTAGTGACATCGGTCTCCACGTTCCCGGTGCCGTTGGAGATGTTGGCTACCGGGGTCTCGGTTGAAGAGGCGTGGCCGCCGGTGGCTACCAGCAGGATATTGGAGGCCTGCGGGTTCTCCGAGGGCGCGAAGGCGCTGGAGATCGCCGAGGCCAGCGAGGGCCCACCCGCGCCACCGCTGGCGCTGTTGCGGAAGGCGCCCGGAACGTCGGCGGCCTTGGCCTGAAGCTGCAGGGCGAAGTCGGCCCCGGTCTTGGGGTTCGGCCCGACCTTGACTACGGCCAAGATGCCTACCGCACAGGGAATCGCACGCGCAGGTATAGCGAGCACCGTTGCTTGTGTTGCTACCTGTGTACCTAAGGAACCAACTCCTGCTACTAGCTGGACGCCGTTGGTACCTGCGGTGGACGATGTCGCACTGCTGACATCAGCAGCGTTACTGGGATCGGTGTAGGTCGCGGTGATTGATGCTCCTCCGGCATTAACAAAGCCGGCTACCGCGAGCGGAGCCAGATTCCTGAAGACACCGCTATTAGGGCCGGTCTCAGTCAACGTCAATGGTACGGTAGCCGGCCCTCCGGTGAACGTCAACTGGACCACTACGCTTTCAGCAAGGGCAGGGTTGGTGTTCTGATCAGGATCGGTCACCGTTACGAAGAGGCCAGTGGTTACCGCATTAGTGGTAGCAGGTGGAATAACTACTTCCAGGGGGTCGATAGTGTTAGGGACAACTACTCCGACAGGTATTCTCGTCACAGGAACACCGTCTCTGTTGGTGAGCTGCGTAGTGCTGACAGTTGTAGTAGTAGGAGTTGTAACGTTAGTTATGGCTGCAGTGGTTGCTCCGCCAGGTATAGCAGTTACAGTGGCTGTCGTACTGCTCGTATCAGCCGGATTAGTGGGATCGATATAGGTTGCGGTGATCGTACCGCCAGCCAATAGACCAGCAACGGAAAGCGCAGGAGCCGCCGGATTTACGAAGATTCCTGTGTTATTACCGGTCTCGATAAGCGTCACCGTTGTGAGTGTCGGTACACCACCTGGACTAGTTGTTATAGCGACGGTCACGGTATCCGGCGCAGCAGGATTGACGTTCCGGTTAGGATCGTTCACCGTCACGAACATTGGTCCCGCTACAAGGAAGGCGCCAACCGGACCACCAGTAGCATTGGTGAACAGCGTGCGACTGTTAGTCCCACGTGTCTGCTGCACCTGCTGAACTGCAGCTATAGTGCATACAGGGTTAACCCCAAGGTTCAGTGGTTGCACGTCGCCTAGGACGAAGAGCGGCGACTCCGGACCGTTGTACCAGACGATGCCCTGGTTCTCGTTGTCCAACCGCGCGGTCAGGTCCGACTCCTGGTGAACCTGCATCAAGAGGTCCAGACCGGGATCGAGATGACCGTTCATGTTGACATCCCAGTAGAAGTCCAACTCCTGCAGGTCCATGTCCTTGGCGTTACCGATGGACGTATTGACCCGCAGACCGATTACGTTGGTGGGGTAGTTGTCGAAAGCTCTCCCCACGGCGGTGAGAGGACAGTTGCGCGCCGCCGAGACGCTCGTCTCGGGAACACGGCCGTCGGCCAGGACCCAGGCCCCGGCGACCACCTGTTCGTTGGGTTGCACCGTACGCACCTGCGGGATGCCGGTGGTAGTGAACTGATCTGTGCTAACCACAGCATCCTGGCGACAGGCCGTGGGTGCTATCGGGTTGCCGGGCAGAGTGAAGTCCGCTGCGTAGCCGGTCACGCCCACTACCAACGGCAGGGCGATCAAGGATAAGGCCATCACGGACAGATAGAAAAACGACTTGTTGAGTCTCACGCTAATACCTCCCCCTGTTAGGTTGATTTCGTTCCGTCTGATGAGTCGAATGAGATCCAGATGAAATGATGGCCATGACCCTCTCTGCAGGTTTCGGTCAGACCCCCGGAGCGGAATTCTGCCCCGGGGGTCTGCCGATTCCATTTAACGTTTCGTCAGCGCAGGACGACCAGCTTTTTGACCTGGGTGGTCGCGCTCTGTCCGTTGATGCCCTTGACGGTCACCACGTACAGATAGACCCCGTTGGCCAACAGTTGCCCGTCTGTCCCCAGCCCGCGGAAGGTCAGCGTCTGGCCGGAGGTGGTCTTCGTGAAGACCGCCGCCCCGGATAGATCGTAGACCTGCACCGACAGACCGGCCACGCTCGAGCCGCTTACCACAAACTGCGTGGTTCCGTTGCCCAGCGATTGCGCCTTGACGCTCTTGACCGCCAGCACCTGCACGCTGCCCGCCACGTTGATCGTCAGCGGGTTCACGGAGGCCTGCTCGGTCCCGGCAGAGCTCAGCGTTCCACCGATCTGGTAGGTGCCGGCCTGTGCTTCAGCCGGCACGTCCACCCGATAGGTCACGCTGGTCTGACCCTGCACGCCCAGCCAGAGCCACTTGGCCTGGTTGACCTTGGCGTAAGCAGAGCCGGAGGCCACCGGAGTGGCCGTCCAGCCGGTCGGCAACTGCTCGGAGAGGATCAGTCCCCCGTTGGCCTGGCGGGCCTTCAGGTTGACCGTCACCTCGAAGCTGGCGCCGGGAGCGACCTGGCTAGCTGTAGTAGCCTGAGTGGCCGAGAGAGCAGCCGGCTTGGGAGCGAAGAAGCTAACGATCTGCTCCCAGAGGCTGGAGCTCTGGCTCTCAGATACACCAGCAGCCGTGGCCGTGGTGATCGGGTTTCCGGTGGTCCAGAGCGCCGCCAGCTTGAGGATCTCCGTGTCGGTGATCGTCTTGCCGTTGGTGCCCGGTACCGTAGTTCCGTTGGTCCAGTAGCCCACCGCAGCGATGATCTCCGAGTCCTCGATGATGCCGTTACCGTTGGCATCTATGACCTGTTCGATCGTCTTGGTCGTAGGAGTCACCACCGGAGGCTTAGGCGTCACTGGAGGAGCGGTCGGACCGACGATCTCAAAGCTGCTCGTCTCCGGCCCAATCGTCAATAGGTTCGAGCCGCAGTTGACCGGGCCTGAGGCCACGCCGAACCCAACAGCACGGGCGCAGATGCCGTTGAAGGTCTGCGAGGTATCGTCGCCGACCTGCAGGCCCAGGCGCACGTCCACCTTGGCCCCGATGGCGTCCTGGCCGATGTCCGAGGTGAAAACCAGGATTGAGGGGTTGGGATTGACTGCAGCAATGCCTGGTGCTGCACAGCGGCGGGCGCCATTGACCGTTAGACCGATAGCATTCCCTGCGGCACAGAGTGGATCGACCGCAACGATAGGCATACCGGTCGTGCTGGTGAAGATCTGTTCCTGAGTGTGACCTAAGACGGCGATCGCCTCGCCGGTGGCCGGGTTATAGCGTGCGGTCACCTGCTGGATCTGCTCGTTCGCCTGGAAGAGGATCCCGTCACCGCCACCGATGGCACCGTAGTTGACACCACCGCGGAGGTCGGCCCACATGCGGACCTGGCGGATGTACTTGGCGCCCGGACCGGAGAAGATGAGCACCGCACCGTTGACGCCGGTGTCCAAGCCGTCCGAGCCGGCAGACTTGATGCAGGGCAGAGCCGCCAAGCCACCGGCGATCGTAGGCGGTGCGCCGGCGATCGGAGGCAGGAAGGTCACTTGGTTGTTGGCCTCGGCGCTGCCGTCGCAGATGGCGACCGCAATGTCAATCGCATCGCGGGCGCCTGGCGTGATCGGGTCGGCGCGGAAGCGCGTCTTCAGGTTGCTGAAGTGCAGCGTGGTGATGTCCGTCTCCACCGAGCCTGAGCCGTTGGAGATGTTGCTCACCGGGGTCTCGGTTGAAGAGGCGTGGCCGCCGGTCGCCAGCAGCAGGATGTTCGAGGCCTGCGGGTTGTCCGAAGGCGCGAAGGCGCTGGAGATGTTGGAGGCCAAGCTGGGTCCGCCTACACCGCCGGTAGCGGAGTTGCGGAAGGCGCCCGGAACGTCGGCGGCCTTGGCCTGAAGCTGCAAGGCGAAGTCGGCCCCGGTCTTGGGATTCGGTCCCACCTTGACCACGGCCAGGATGCCCACAGCACAGGGGCTCTCGCTCTCCGAGGGCGTCTGAATGATATTGGGATGATTGGCAATACTATGAGCTCTCTGCACCGCTTCCACGGCGGTGATGTCGCAGCGCTTGGGGGCATTCACGTTCTTGAGCAGGCCGGGAATCCCGATCAGTCCCTGGATGTCGCCCAGGACGAACAGTGGCGACTCCGGACCGTTGTACCAGACAATACCCTGGCTCGGGTTGTTCAGCCGCTCGGTCAGGTCCGACTCCCGATGCACCTGCATCAAGAGGTCAATCCCCGGATCGAGATGACCGTTGAGGTTGACATCCCAATAATAGTCCAGCTCTTGCAGGTCCATCTCCTTGGCATTGCCGATCGAGGTGTTGATCCGCAGACCGATCACATTGGTGGGATAGTTGTCGAAGTATTTTCCCACTGAGGTGAAGGGGCAGTTGCGCGCCGCGGTGACGGAGGTCTCGGGAAAGCGCGAGTCGGCCAGCACCCAGGCCCCGGCGACCACCTGCTCGTTGGGTTGCACCGTGCGCACCTGCGGGATGCCGGTGGTGGTGAATTGATCGGTGCTGACCACCGCCGCCTGACGACAGGCCGAAGCCGGCGTGGGATTGCCCGGTAGGATGAACTCCGAGCCATAAGCGGACACCCCGGAGATCAGCGGTAAGATCATTAACATGAGGACAAGCCCTAGAGGCCAGCCAAAGTACCTTTTGCTCTTAAGCTTCAATTTACGTCTCCTCCTTTATAGCTAGCATGATATATCGAATTAGACCGAACCGGCCAGCGACGATGAGTCTCTTGAGGCTGCTGCGGCAGACAGTGCATCTCGACCGACCACCTCCAGGTTCTTTGAGCTTGCTGGACCATCTGTGGGCCTGAGCCAAGCGTACCCCTGGCGCCCGGTAAGCCCCAGCCACAGGGCCACCGGTGCGATCACCTGGAAGACCGCCGAGAAGGCGTAGAGCCACAGCCAGCTATAGGCATAGCCCTGGCCGTTATAGCTGCCCACCAGGCCGAGGAAGCTGCTCAGGATCAGCGCACGGGTGAGCAGATGCACCCCGAAGAAGATGACTACACCCAGCCCCATCAGCCGGGCACGCCTGAACAGGCCCAGACCGGGCGTGGCCAAGAGCAGCGCCAGCAATAAGCCCAGATTGAAGTAGGAGGCGTATTGCTCCAGATGCAGCCCTATTCCGCTGAGACCGGGGAAGAGGGCCTGGGTCACTCCGACTACCAGCCGATGGTAGCCGGGGTTCAGCCAGGGCCAGACCAAGGCGAAGAGCAGCAACCCCAGCGCCGCTTTGGCCAGAAAGGCCCATAATCTATACCGATTTCTCCTCATCATATCGCCTTGACCTCATATCGCCTTGACCTGTAGGGGCAATCCCTTGTGGTTGCCCTGGGTCTGGGCAGGGTGGTTGCCCTTCTCCTGAGTTGCCCTGAGTCTGGGCAGGCACGAGACCTGCCCCTACGCAAACCGGTATCAGGCATGTTCATAGCGCGGGGTCACCACCTCCAGCCAGACCAGCCACAGGGCCACCGCTGCCAGGATGATCAGCCCCTGCCAGACGAGATAGTGCGCCACCTCCAGATATTGGGGGAAGTAGCTGCCGATGTAGAACAGATTGACGATGCGCACCAGGTTGATGGCGAAGAGCACCGGCAAGCCCAGCACGGCTCCCCACAGCTTGGCCTTCAGCCGGGAGGGGAAGGCCAGGATGGCGGCCAGGTACAGGATGGAGGGCAATACCGGGGTGCAGGCGGCGATGATCTGCGCGGCGAACCGTCCGGAGCTTAGGTTGTTGCCGCTCACGGCCACCGGGGTGCCCAGCAGGCCGAAGATAGGTCCCACCAGCCGGGCGATGAAGGCGGCCAGATCCACGTCGAAAAAGTGGGTCAGGGGCGGAAAGGCCAGCAAGCTGACCATCCCCCCGATGCTCAGGGCGAAGATCGCCCAGGTGCGCAGGACCGGTCCGTTGCGCCGCCAGAAGCCCGGCAAATGTTGTGCCATGAGTAAAACCCTTCCCTTCTCGGGAATAGGGTCAGGGGGTTAGGTTGGACTTACGCTCCCTCCGCGCCGCCGCACCGTCCAGGCCAGCAGGCTCATCAACAGCAGTCCCAAGATCAGCAGGCCCCACTCGTTCAGGCTGGGAAAGCCCGGGCCTGGACCGCCGGGGACCAAGGGCAGCCCGGTCAGAGCATTCAGGTTAGGCGTGCTGTTAGGGGTGATAGTCACGATCACACAACCGGCTCCATCGAACTGTTGATTGGAAGCGGGCACCCAGCCCGTCCCGTTGAAGAAGAAAATCGTGGTGTTAGAGTTGGCGGGGCAGAACTTGATGATCACCGAGCTGACATTAGTTATGTCACTCAGATGGACGTCCACAAAGTTGCCGGAGGCGGCAAAGGCCGTACCGGGATTGGAGCTATACTGGGCGACGGTAAGGGTAGCCTCGCCGCCCTTCACTTTGACCGAGCTTCCGGGACCGATTTGGTTGTCGACTAGGAGCGTGCCAGGGCCGATTAAGCTAGCGGTGCTCACCGTTGAAGCCCCAAGGAACGGGGTGAAGTTTACGTTAGCCGAGGCCGTGGCACAGCCTGCAGTGTTGGGTCCGGTGACACAGCCCCACCAGTTGTTGGTGGCGTTGACCGTGCCGACACTACTACCCGTCCTGTTCACACCGACGTTCACGCTGCTGAAGCTGTTCAAGTGGACTGCGACTGTGCCTGCACTGGGGTTAGCTTCTACATGGACCGCTACTGCATCCGAAGGGGACTTGTGGTCAACTAGATTGCTGATGGTGTTCCCTTGGACCAGCGCATTGGGCGTGTCTCCTTCCAGACCGATGCCATGTGCCCAGAGCCCTTCGAGGTTGCTGATGGTGTTGTCTAGCACCTGAGCGCCCACCGTCTGGCCGCCTCCGCTACCTGGGGTATGGTTGATCAAGATACCGTATGCACCATACCCACCACTCCCCCAAGGGCTTGTATTGGCGAAGATGTTGGAGATGGTGTTGTTCTGGATCACAACTCCCGTGATATTAAATGACCCGTGCGTATTGCCGATCCAGATTCCCGTTGCACTCCGTCCGCCAGCGGTGTGCCGGATAGCGCTGATCTGGTTATTTACGATGGTGATATCGGTGATACCAGCAGTAGAGCTGCTTGATACGATAGCGATTCCCTGGTTGCCTGTACCAGAGACACTACCATTAACATCGGTCACTGTATTATTCTTGATGATAATGTAGCTTTGCTCGTCAGCTCTGATCGCGGCATTCCCCGTTGGGTTTTCAATCTGAAAGCCATCAATGGTCACGTTATCGGCACTTATCGTTACAGCGACCCCCCCTGACCCCACTATCTTCGTGCTGGCAGCGCCAGCGGTCGCTTGCAGTGTGAGGCTTTTGGTGATGTTGATGTTTCCACTATACGTCCCCGCCGCCACGTTGATCGTGTCACCGTTGGAAGCATTGGTGATCGCCTGACCGATCGTTTTGCAAGGTGCGGCTACTGGACCACAGGAGTTACTATCTGTACCAGTTGTTCCATTGACGTTAAGCGTCGCCCCCCACGCCGGAACCGCACCGAAG
>ENA-ORDP01000218-ORDP01000218.1-marine-sediment-metagenome-genome-assembly--contig:-NODE-218-length-39232-cov-10.400133_pt1 | contig 39232 bp, 31 predicted proteins | sample MGYA00248627_ERZ508539 | MGnify/ENA primary metagenome ERZ508539 (study PRJEB26208, sample SAMN05571518) | marine sediment metagenome | biome: deep sea; feature: Hydrothermal vent; material... | reverse complement strand
AACCGGTGACCTCTTCCTTACCAAGGAAGTGCTCTACCAACTGAGCTATATGGGCTAATATCACAGAGCCCAAAACCAAACCCAGCACCTCACCAACTCGGCAATCTGTCATCATACCAGATACTACTTCTGATAATGGAGCGGGTGATGGGAATCGAACCCACATCATCAGCTTGGAAGGCTGAGGTAATAGCCTTTATACAACACCCGCCTGCTCAAAATCGATCAATAAAAACAGCCGTTTAACCCAATGGTGGAGGGGGGAGGATTCGAACCTCCGAAGGCGGAGCCAGCAGATTTACAGTCTGCCCCCTTTGGCCACTCGGGAACCCCTCCGAAAATAGTCAACGGCGCATTTTCTTTGAACTACTCGTTCATGTCAACCATAAATAGAGGATTGATCGGGTTTTTCAGGATAAATATTAAATCGTAGGAGTATCGCTCCTACAGTATATTAATTGGCTGCCGCCTGCTCGTCACGAATCGCATTCAGGGCAGACCCTGCATTAAACCAGCTGATCTGTTCTTCATTCATCGAATGCTGGGCAACGATATCTTCTTCACTGCCATCAGCATGCTGGATTTTAACAGTTATCGGTTTACCCGGCTCAAGCTGGTCCAGCCCCATAAATGACAGACGGTCGTCCACCAGGATGTGGTCATAATCAGCAGGATCGATAAAAGTCAGCGGTAATACCCCCTGCTTTTTCAGATTGGCTTCGTGGATACGGGCAAAACTACGCACCAACACCACACGGCACCCTAGATAGCGCGGCGACATGGCTGCATGCTCACGAGAACTACCTTCGCCGTAGTTGCTGTCACCAATGGACACCCAGCCCTGGCCTCTACTTTTGTAATCACGCGCAATAGCAGAAAGCGCGTCACCGCAAGCACCGGTAAAGACATTACATCCTGTGCCCGGAGCTTCTGAAAAACTGTTATCCGCACCGCTGAACATGTTGTCACTGATATTATCCAGATGGCCACGATATTTCAGCCATTTGCCAGCAGGAGAAATCTGGTCGGTGGTGCACTTCCCCTGTGCTTTAAGCAATACCGGCAGATCCCGATACGCCGCCACCTTGTCGACGGATTCGAAAGGCTCCAGCAGTGCCAGGCGGTCACTATTAAAATCAACCTTTACCTCAATACACTCGCCAGAATCAGGTGGAGCTTGATAGCCAGCGCCCGCGCCTTCAAAGCCTTTTACCGGCAGCTCCGGTGCTGAAGGTGCCTGCAGCGTGATTTTTTCACCCGAATCAGAAACTAATCCATTGTGAACCGGATCAGCAGACAAACTACCTGCCAGTGCATATGCCGTCACCACTTCTGGACTGGCGATGAACGAATTTGTGCTTGGACTGCCGTCGTTGCGCGCCCGGAAATTACGGTTGTACGAGGTCATTATTGAGTTCGGCTCATCTTTGACCGAATCAGTCCTCTCCCATTGACCAATACAGGGCCCGCAGGCATTGGCCAGCACTGTTGCGCCGATCGCTTCGAGGTCCGCCAGCAGGCCGTCGCGTTCGATAGTTTCACGTACCTGCTCTGAGCCGGGGGTAACCAGGAATGGCATCTTTGCTTTCAGCCCTGCTGCGCCGGCCTGTCGCGCAATCGATGCCGCGCGACCGATATCTTCATAGGATGAATTGGTACAACTGCCGATCAGCATGGCAGACAGCGCATCCGGATACCCCTTTTCGACGACATCATGAGCCATTTGAGAAACCGGACGTGCGATATCGGGGCTATGCGGACCAACGATGTGTGGCTCCAGTGTGCTGAGATCGATTTCAACGATCTCATCGTAATAATTCTCAGGATTGGCCGACACTTCGGCATCGGCAACCAGGTGTTCTGCCACTGCCTCAGCCGCCGCCGCAATCTCTTCCCTGTTAGTCGCACGAAGATAGTCGCTCATACGGCTATCAAACGGAAAGATGGAAGTGGTTGCCCCGATCTCGGCACCCATATTTGTTACAGTGGCTTTGGCAGTACAACTGAGTGACGCCGTACCTGAGCCAAAATACTCGACAATCTTGCCTGTGCCACCTGCCGTGGTAAGCAAACCGGCAAGTTTCAATATAACATCCTTGCCACTGGTCCAGCCCGATAATTCGCCGGTCAGATGTACGCCAATCAATTTCGGCCATTTGGATTGCCAGGGCAGGCCCACCATTACATCAACGGCATCGGCCCCACCGACACCGATGGCCACCATACCCAGACCACCAGCATTCGGTGTATGGGAATCCGTGCCAATCATCATGCCACCCGGGAAAGCATAGTTTTCCAGAACCACCTGATGAATAATGCCTGAGCCCGGCTGCCAGAAACCGAGACCATAACGAGCTGCTGCGCTGGCGAGAAAATCATACACTTCCTGGTTCGTGCTTTCGGCAACAGCCAGGTCTTTCTCCGCCCCGACTTTCGCACGTATCAGATGATCACAATGCACGGTAGACGGTACCGCTACCTGCTCCTTGCCGGCTATCATAAACTGAAGAATAGCCATCTGTGCAGTAGCATCCTGCATGGCAACCCGATCAGGCCAAAATTGTGCAGAGCTAACACCTCTTTCCGGCAAGCCGCTGCCATCATCCTGCCAATGGGCAAACAATACTTTCTCTGCCAGTGTCATAGCACGGTTTAGTCGCTTTTTTGTATCAGCCATACGGTCAGGAAGACTGGCGTAGTACTGTTTGATCATCCCGACAGCGTCAGCAGGGGTTTTTTCCATTACTTAATCTCCTGGAACCTGCTTCTTATATCCTTTTTACACAGGGTTTGATATGAAAAAATAAACTGGAGCCCGCAACCCGGATCGAACGGGTGACCTGCTGATTACAAATCAGCTGCTCTGCCAGCTGAGCTATGCGGGCGATGGGAACGCGATTCTAAGGGATCAATCGATTGAACTCAACCTGAATCCGTAGGTTCAGGGCGGATGCAGAGTGCAAGATATTGATTTTACAGTGGAATCAAAAAATCTTAGCTTCACCCGTAGGTTAAGCGGGTATTTTTTGAACCGCTGTGGAATCAAGAGCTTGTGCTATGCGCCGTCATGAGCCTACGGATTCAGGCTCATGCTACCAGGTTATTTCCGAGCAGGATTTAATGATTTTTTTAGCACCACCTTGTATGGGTATAGCGCCTTTTTCAATGAGCCTCCTGATTGACTTGAAGTCAGAGACCAGTAACCAGTAATTCGTCCCGTATTCTATCCGCTTAGTTGTCTTTATTCGCTGTTTTGAAAGTTTATCCATAAAGCTGTTGGCACTATTTTCCCTGGAGAAGAAACCAAGAGAAATGTATTGTTTACCTTCACCCTCATTCATCAGATATAAATCTTTGATGCCCTGTTTTTTAAGACGGTACCTGGCGCGGTATACGTCTTCTTTGCTAGCGAAGGGACCCTGAAATACCCGGTAGCCAAGCACACGGCCCAGGGGATCCTGGCGGTCTGAGTATTGGATAAACATATCATTGAGTTTACGGCCGCCGCGTCCGCGCTCTATTGCCGTTTTGTAGGGTCCGATCAGCATACACTGACCGGGTATTGCTTCAACCAGGATGCTTAAAGGGGTCTCGGCAAATCCTTTTTCTGCCGGCCCTGTAAGCACAGGGGACGGTAGAACCGGCATATTGTCGCTATTTGTCGGTGAAGTAACTACACTATTGCTGGTAATTGCTTTGCCTTTAGAATTGATCGTTACTTTTGCAGGTCCCCTGGGTTTTTCAGGTGGCAATAACTCCATTAACTCGGGGTGGAACTCCGTAGCCGGGCTATAGCTGTCTTTCAGGAACTGGCGTTGCCCTAACCCCCACATTAACAGGGCTGCGTTCACCAGCAACAAGATTCCTAACAGGATTTTCACTTAAACTTATCCAAACATTTCGATGGCCGAGTCTACGCGGAGAATTTGCTGCTGTCGACTTGCCTGCACATATGGCTATAATCCCTGTTCAATTCTTTCCTGACATCAGGGTACCTCTAATTGATTCAAGATGAATATTAAAGAATCATTAGAGGAACCCATTACCGATTAAGAATAATATTGTGACACGACTTAGTATACCTTTGCATCGATTTCATATCAGGCTCCTGCTGTTTTTGCTTATCGCCTTTTATTTGCCCGGCCATGCGCAAGGCTCTGTTACCGGGGGTGCGGTAAAAGAAGTCGAGAGCAAAACCTACGAAGCAGTGTTGACCAGGGTTATTGCCGTCTACCCGAATTTGCAGTCTGCGATACTACAAATCCAGCGCAGTACACTGGAGCTAAACCGGATCTATGCCACGTTAGGCTGGAATGCGAAAGCCAGCACCAGTTTTTCCCATGATCTTGCAATCTTCGGTACACCGGCAAATATCCTGATAGCACGCGGCGCTTTAACGCGAAAACTTGAATCGGGGGACAGCATCACACTGGATGCCTCTTACAACCGAACTGATAACGATGTGGTCTTTATCCCAAGCTTGCCCAACCCATCCAATGACTCGGCTGTCAACCTGTCCTATCGGAGACCACTGCTGAAAGGGGCTGGCAATATTGAATACCAGTCACTGCAGGATGCCGCCAAAGCACGAATTGAATCAAGCAAGGCAGATGAATACAAACTCAGAGATGTGTTGGCCAGGCAGATCGCTACGCTCTATTTTGGTCTTGCCACCATTGAGGTGAACCTGGCCAACACCCGCGATGGCATTGACCGGCTTCGCCGCCTGTATAAATACGTGGTCCGCAACAAAAAACTGGGCATTAGTGAAGAAAAGGACATCCTTCAGAGCCAGGCACGTCTGGACAGAAAACTTGCCGCACTGACCGCGCTGGAAACGGCAAAAAATCAACAATTGTACAATCTCAATCGCCTGATGAATATCCCTGCAACAACACAATTTACTTCCAGACTGAATTACAGTAAACAGGACGTACCTTCCCGCCAGATATTGCACGATGAAGTATTCAATTATAGTCCATCGCTTCGCAATGCATACGCCAGCAAAAAAGTAGCTGAGAGCAATATAAAAATACAGCGTGATAACAAAAAGGATATCATTGATGTCATTGTCTCAGTGGGTGCCAGGGTAAAAACCGGACCCGCACAAAATACCTATGTCGATAAATCTGATCTTGCCGGTAAAGTAGGTCTGGAATACCGTGCCGCACTGGACAAGCAAGGTCTTCATGCCACCTTGCAGCAGGCTCTGTTAAACAGAGATATCGCAGTCAACCAGATCCGCCAGCTGGATATCGATCTGAATAATGAGATTGATCGTTTGCGTGGTTTGATTGATGACCAAGAAAAGTCGATTACCAGTAACATCCGCCTTAAGCGGGCCGAACAAAAGAAATTCGATGAGGCAGTCTCCCGCTTTCGCACCGGGCGCACTACAACAGCTGATTTGATTATCTTTGAAGAAGATCTTTCCCTGGCGGAATCAGCGCTGGCAAATTCACAGGTTGATCTGGTGAGTACGCTAAATGAACTGGCACGGTTACGTGGGGTCGTCTGGGAGGATCTTTAGGAAAATAAGGTTTCAAGTTTCAAGTTTCAAGTCGCAAGACTAAAACAAAACCCTTGAAACTTGAAACTTGAAACTTGAAACTGATTTTATGCGAACAATAATAAAATTCCTCGTCACCCGCCCACTGATCATAAATATGGTTTCCTTTTTTATGCTGGCGCTTGGCCTGTATGCCATGGTTGAGATCAACCGCGAAGCATTTCCGAATGTAAATCTGGATCGAATCCAGATTGATTTCAGTTACCCTGGAGCCTCGCCTGAAGAAGTAGAGCGCCTGATCGTCATACCGATAGAACAGCAGTTGAAATCAACCAGTGGCATCGACAAGATGACGTCAACCTCATTTCCCGGTTCAGGACGCATCAATCTGGAGATCGACCCGGAAGCGAGTAATCGTCAACGCATCGTCAGCGATGTCCAGCAGGCGGTTAATCAGGCGAACCTGCCCTCCGATCTTCCCTATGACCCGTTTGTGACCGAGATCGATGGATCGGTGTTTCCTGTTATCAATCTGGCGGTCTCTGCCAAACGCAGCGACCTCGAGCTGCACCGTCTCGGCAAAGATATGGCCGATGAGTTGCTGCAAATCGAAGGGGTCGCCAAAGTCTTCATTCAAGGACAACGCAAAGCCGAAATTCGAATTACTCTCAATCCTGAAAAGATGCGCAAGCAGCGTATCGCCATCGGTGACGTGGTACGTGTCATCAAATCATGGAATGTCAGTGTCCCGGGCGGTGACCTGGAAACCGAAAAACAAAAATATGCGATACGAATTACAGGTGAACTGAAAGGCGCGGAAGATGCCGGTGAGCTGGTATTACGAGCAAACGAACGCGGCGATGCCCTGCGACTCAAGGACATTGCGACCATTACAGAGACACTGGAGAAACCTTCAAAAATTTATGATGTTGAGGGACAGCCGGCCCTGGCCATCGTCATCCTTAAACAGACGAATGCAGATATCATTTCAACCGTTGATCGCATCCGCGACTACATCGCTACTGTTGCCGAACGGCATGGCGCAGATGTTCGCGTTGATACCTATCAGGATTTCTCCCGTTTTGCCCGACTGCGTCTGGGCGTATTGACCAATAATGGTATCGTCGGACTCTTCCTGGTGCTGATTTCGCTGGCACTTTTTCTTCGCCCTTCTGTCGCCTTTACCACCACTCTCGGCCTGCCAATTGTCTTCTCCATCGGTCTTTTTTCCCTGTATACAGCGGGTATCACCTTAAACCTGGTCTCCATGCTCGGCTTCATCATGGTATTGGGCATGCTGGTCGATGACGCCATCATTGTCGGTGAAAATATTACCTGGCATATGGAAAAAGGGGAAAATCCAGTTGCTGCAGCCGTCAATGGCTCGGTTGAAATCATCGGCCCGGTGAGCGCAACCATACTGACTACGGTGGTTGCTTTCGGCCCATTGATGTTCATGGGAGGCATCATCGGTAAATTCATTGTTGCCGTACCGATTGTTGTCATCACACTGTTATTTTTCTCCTGGTTAGAAGCCTTTCTGATCCTGCCAGGTCATGTTGCCCATTTTGCCAGTGCCAATAAACACCCCAAGGAACGCCACTGGATTACCGCCATGGAAAACACATATCTTGCCATCCTCAGGCAGGCCATACGATTCCGCTGGATTACCGTCATCCTTGCCCTGCTGATGTTAATTGGTAGCTTTTATCTGGCCACAACAAAAATGTCTTTCCAGCTTTTTCCTCCTGCGGGTATTGACCAGTACACGGTTCGTGTTACCGCTGCTGCCGGTACACGTCTTGATATCATGCGGGCGAAAATGATCGAGATCGACAGGGCCATCAGAGAGCGTACTGATAACACGGTACTGGAAACCACGCTGATCAGCACTGGACAGATCGCTATTGATAGTGGAGATCCTCTGACTCAGCGCGGTGCGCGATTTGGCCAGATATCTGTCATCTACCAGCCAGCCATCTCACGCGAAGGCCATGATGCCATGGTGGATATGCGGCGAATGGAGAAAGAGATCCCTCCGCTGTTCCCTGGCTTGAAGTTCGCCTTTGCGGAGCTAAAACCCGGTCCGCCAGCCGGGCGCGCATTGCAGGTGGAAATTTCACAGGGGAAAGATACCGATAACAAAAAAGCCTCTGAGCAATTGATGGAATACCTGAAAGGTATCAATGGCATCACATCCATAGAAAGCGGCTCCCAGGCTGGCGATAAATCACTGCATGTAGTGGTCAACCGGGCACTGGCTACCTATGCCGGGGTGCCTTTAAGCACCATAGCCTCACATGTCCGTGCCGCTGTAGGCGGACTCAGAGTCGCCACCACACGACGCGGTACAGAGGAAATTGACATCACCGTTCGCTACCCGGCAAATCCTGCCAAACAGCGCGAGTATCTGGAAAATCTTCTAATATCTAATACCCGCGGTGGTCTGATCCCCCTGAAAGAGATCGCCAAACTCGAAGAACAGCCGGGCTTTACCACCATTCGACATAAGGAAGGTATACGCGTCATCCATGTAGCGGCAAATATCGACAACAATATTATTACCAGTTCAGCACTGAACAGCCTGGTAGCAAAAGATGAACTGAAATGGCTGGGCAATCTACGGGACAAGGTCGTCGTAAATTATGGCGGCGAAGAAGAAAAAAACCAGGAATCCGTCAAAGGGCTGATGGAGTCCCTGGTATTCGCCATGCTAGGGATATTTATCATCCTGGCCATCCAGTTCAATCGATTCAGTTACCCCTTCTATGTCATGCTGGCAATACCCTTTGGTGCGATCGGCATTATCATCGGTTTCTACCTGAATGATAAGTACTGGCATCCAATGCCGCTGTCATTCTTCGCCCTGATGGGCGGTGTAGCATTAACCGGTGTCGTCGTTAACAGTTCGTTGGTGCTGCTGGTCTTTGTCCAGCGCGCTATTGAGCAGGGAATGGATGCCTTCGATGCCATCATGGAGGCAGGCCGGCGGCGCCTACGGGCTGTGATACTGACGGCCACCACCACCGTAGTGGGTCTGTTGCCAACCGCCTATGGCTGGGGTGGTATGGATCCATTTGTGTCACCCATGGCGCTGGCACTGTCGTGGGGGTTGATCTTTTCGACTTTAATAACCTTAATAGTGATTCCAGCGGCGTTTGCTATTGGCAGGGTTGGTAAAAAGCAGGGGAAAGGGGAGCGGGGAAAGGGGAAAGGCAAAACATAAAGAAACCCAGCTGGTGGCCTTCTTTGCTCCTTTGTATCTTGAATCAATTGTCTCAGCTCAATTGTTTTGCGAAGCAACTATCCTCAGCCCGTGCAGTACCAGATCTGGCTGTAAAACAACTGGCATTGTCAGATACGGTACCAGTTTCTCCGCGTCCCCGCCTGTCATATAAATAACGGGTATCCTGTCTATCTCTGATGACTGCTCTCTGACCACCCTCTCTATCCCACCAGCAAGGCCAAATAGAACACCGGCCAGCACAGCCTCCTCTGTTGATAGCGCGGCAGCACTAGCGACAGTGCTCGTGTCGCGAATCTCTTCAACGGCATCAGTATCAGCCCTTAGACTTTGAAAAGCCGTATTCAAACCAGGCATGATGACACCACCGACAAAGAGACCTCTTGCATTGACTAAATCAATAGTAACCGCTGTTCCACAGTCTACGACGATTACCGGGTCTTGTGTCATTCGATATGCTGCCAGCATCGCCATCCAACGGTCAACACCCAGTTGCTCCAGCTTACGGTAACGGTTTGTCAGACCACAACAGTTCTGGCTGCTGACTATAAATTCCGCATCAAGCCGCCATAGCGCAGCTACTGCTTTTCTTATTTCACTGGCAACACTTTCTCCCGCCACATTCGAGACAATCACCCGAGCAGGGACATCGAAGTTTGCCCATTTTTCGTGCAAACTGGAAACAGCAGTTGTGAGACACTGGCTTCCTGTGATGAACGATTCATCAGCTGTCAGCGCCCACTTTATAAAGCTGTTGCCACTGTCGATAAGTAGATTCATAAAGCCAGCCTCAGGCTGACATCACCCGATAAAAATCTGCTGAATGGCTCTTTCCCTTCATCCAGCAACAGGGCACCAAACTCATCAATACCCATCGCGATACCTGAAAAAGATGCTTCGCCTCTAATCACCTTAACCTCTCTATTGTAGAGGCGGTCGTAATCTGTCCATAAGTGCTGAAAACTTTCAAAACCTGAAGAGGTATAAGTTTCAAACAGTTCAGTCAGCGCGCGAATCAGATCTATCACAAGAGAATTACGGTCAATGGCATTATTCGTGATTTGCTCAAGACTAACACAAGCCTGATCAATGCTTTTTTGATCTTCTTCAGACAAGGCAAGATTTAAACCCAGGCCCAGTACAGTAAGACAGGGTCCATCGTGTTCACCTCGCACATCAATCAACAGACCACCCAGCTTGCTATCGTTCCAGACTATATCATTTGGCCACTTGAGCCCTATGTCTCTGTCAAACCCAGCCTCATGCATTGTCCTGGCTATTGTTATCCCCGCTGCTATACCCAATCCAGAGAGGCTTGCTATCCCCTCATCAAAGCACCAGCCCATCGAGAGTGTAATATTCCGGTAGGGCGTAGCATGCCATTCTCTCTGACGTCGCCCTCTGCCGCTATTCTGGCATTCTGCGAGACAGACAGCCCTGTTGATATCTCTCGATCCTGATTGCTGAAGAAGATAGTCACTGGTGGATTCGATTTCCTGCAAAATCTCTATAGGGCTGTTCAGGAAAGCGGCTTCACTCAATGCTGAGCAAATCACTTCCCTATCAAGCAATTGTATTGGAGACTCTAACTGGTACCCTTTGCCTGACACTGACGTTATATTCAATCCACGCTGATTAAGACCCTTTATTGCTTTGGATACAGCCATGCGGCTGATGCCAAGTGTTTGACCTATTAATTCACCTGATAGAGAATTCCCACTGGCAAGCATATCCAGCACCTGAAGCGATGTTTTTGACATGGGTTTAATTAGGAACCTCTGATTAATTATGAAAAAAAATAAAATAATTCACCTGATCTGGCCCCCTCTTTTAATTTATCTAGTTTACCTGTTATCGAAACTAGTCTGGTACGATAGTCTGTCAAGCCTGGCCAATGACAGCGTACATTATCTGGTAATGGCGAGGCATTACTCTCCCTGGACAAGCGAATCAAACGCTATTGCTTCAGCCTGGCTGCTTCAGGATTTTCCACCATTTTTCCCCTGGTTACTGGCATTTTCGGGAGCAGCCCACTCATTGTTATATGCTCATCTGCTCGTCGCAGTAATGGGGCTGATCAGCTTGTATTTCTATTATTTGTTAGCATGCCAATGGCTGAATGATCGGGTACTGGCAATTTTTCCGCTACTAGTTTTTTCCTTATCGCCTGGTTTCCTGTTGGGCCTGCAGGGAATATTAAGCGAGTCTTTATATCTATTGCTAGTACTTATTTTTTTACTGGTTTACACAGTGGAGAGAAAAAGATCTGGTGGCCAGCTCATTCTGGTAATTTTATTACTCGCCGCCATTATGCTGACACGTACGACTGGCATTGCCTTGGGCCTGGCTATAGTGGCACAGGCATTTTTCGCCAGTATTGCGCAAAAAAAGCTTCAATATCAACCAGCCCTGATCGTACTGGCATCCTTGGTACTTTATTTATTATTGATGGCACTATGGGGACCAGTAAAACAAAGCCATTATCTGGGTATATTAATTCAATACATTTCCGGTACAAATTTGTATGAAGCAGGCAGCAATTCTCCTGTTCATTTTTCTCTACTGACACAGCTAAAATACCAACTGGAGTCCTGGGCAAGTTTCTGGCTGATATACTGGAAAACCGGCGGGTTCTCAGCTTCCTATTTTGTCATACTGCTGCTCGCTCTAGCGTCCCTTTCAGGACTTTTTCTACGCCTGCTCAAGAATAAATATGATGCCTGGTATGTGCTATTCTTTGTTTTGATATTGCTGGTCTGGCCATACCCCGGACAGCTATTCCGCCTGGTCTTCCCGATTATGCCGCTGCTACTTATCTACGCGGGTTATGCAATCAGGAAACTGCTGGAGCTGAAAAAAGAGAATAAGAAGAAAGGACTCCTACTGGCCAGTTTCTATCTGACTGTTTTGGCAGCGACGCTGCCCTCGCATGCCTTCATACATGCCCGGCTTGCCCTGGCATCTGGGAAACAGCTGGTTCCTGTCTATGAAATTTTTCGCCAATCAAGTCAATATGTGGCATCTAAGCAGCTGGCACTGCAAAATCAGATGCTAAAAGATTTTACACATGTAAAAGACACCGTGCCAGAAAATGAAAAGCTGTTGTACTTCAAACCCGCATATCTCGCTGTATTGAGCGACAGAACAGGTGTGACAGCCCCTTCGCCGATTGATGAGACCAATTACCGTTCACTCTCAAACAGCTCGGGTGCCCGTTATATTTTCCTGACCCGGCTTCATCCTCGAAATACGCGTCTGGGATACAGCGGGTTTCAGGGCATAGAACATCTGGATGGATGGACGAAGTTAGTCTGGTGCAGTCAACTTGCTGATGGGGACCTTGCTTCATGCCTATTCAGGATTGAGCCTGCACTATGAAGTATCTTAAGGAGCCCGTAGTCAACGTGCCCAAATATTATACTTAAGAATACACCAGATTGCCGCCATACCGTCTTTCCAGTCTATCTTCTTGCCTTCTTCGTAGGTTCTGCCGTAATAGCTGATACCCACCTCATAGATTCGTAATCTGGGCTTATAGGCTGCTAACTTTGCAGTTACTTCAGGTTCAAAACCGAAGCGATCCTCGTTGATTCTTAGATTCTGGATGATGTCCCTGCGGAAAACCTTGTAACAGGTCTCCATATCAGTCAGATTCAGATTGGTCATCATATTAGAAAATAGCGTGAGGAACTTATTTCCCATACTATGCCAGAAATAAAGTATGCGTTCGGCCTGTGCCCCCTTAAAACGTGAACCGTAAACAATATCAGCAACACCATCCTCAAAAGGCTTTATCAGGCCAGGGTATTCTCCCGGGTCATACTCAAGATCGGCATCCTGGATAATAACAATATCGCCCGTCACATGAGATATCCCCGTTCTTAATGCCGCTCCTTTGCCCAGATTTTTATCATGATGGAATATTTCTATTTCAGGCTGTTCCTTGTATTGTTCAAGCACAGCGAGTGTCCCATCAGTGGAGAAGTCATCAATAATAATGATTTCTTTCTGGTAGGGTATCGGAGCATTGATAACTGCCTTTATCAAGTCATCTATAGTTTCTGCTTCGTTGTAACAGGGTATGATGATAGAAATGGTCTTTATTTTCATGATCAATGCTTAGGGAGCCTCTGATTAATTATGCCATACCTCTGGCTTACAGGCTGATTCACAATCAAGGCGGAGCTTTGAAGGCATGCCTGGGCCTGGTGAAAAGTGACAACGCAGAGTGTGAATCAGCCTGTAAGCCCCGCAGGGCGAGGCCTGAAGCGCACATCTACGGCATTGTGCTTCTTGCAAAGGACCCGGCCATTCGCTGCGAAGCACGCTTTGTAGCTGCACGCTTCAGGTCTCGCAGAGGCATGGCATAATTGATCAGAGGCTCCTTAGGTATGAGACGTAAGAACAAAATATATTATATTACTACCTGAAAACCCAACAGAAGTTACAAATACTTGCGACATGGGATAAAAATCTGCACAATTCGCCGAGATTCTGGACAACAGGCAGTAGAGAATGAACGATCAAAATAATGCAGATATTATCAAGATTGGTGTCGTCATGGGCAGTGACAGTGACTGGGATGTGATGCAGCATGCCTGCCGCACGCTTGACGAGTTTTCTATACCCTGTGAGCCTCAGATTATTTCTGCCCATAGAACCCCGGACCTTCTGTATCAGTACGCTGAATCAGCCATCGACAGGGGTCTGCAGGCAATCATTGCAGGTGCCGGCGGTGCTGCACACCTGCCAGGCATGCTGGCGGCAAAAACGACACTTCCAGTGCTAGGCGTTCCCGTCAACAGTCGCCACCTTAATGGCATGGATTCACTGCTATCTATTGTACAAATGCCAGCGGGTATACCGGTGGCTACCTTCGCTATCGGCCAGGCCGGTGCCAGAAATGCGGCGTTATTCGCTGTCTCTATCCTGGCTGTATCGGATCAGGGATTGATGCAGAAGTTGATTGATTTCAGACAGGCTCAAACCGATAAAACCATCGCACGCAGCCTGCCTGCCCTCTAATACTAATAACTGATTCAAAAATGATTTTACCCGGAGCAACACTCGGACTGCTTGGTGGCGGCCAACTTGGTCGAATGTTCACCGTTGCGGCACGCACTATGGGCTACGAAGTCATAGTACTGGATCCTGACGTAGGCAGCCCGGCCGGTGCTTTCGCAACCGAACACCTCTGTGCCGCCTACGATGATATGGCCGCTCTTATGCGTCTGGCCACTGAATGTGCTGCCGTGACGACAGAATTTGAGAATGTCCCAGCCAGCAGCCTGGAAATCATTGCACAGCATATCCCCGTCAGGCCTTCTGCTACAGCCATACATATTGCACGTGATCGTATTCTTGAGAAACGGGCTATTCGTGATTTTGGGCTTGATACTGTTGACTACTATGTCATAGAAACCGACGCTGACCTCGAAGTAGCAATCGAAGCCATCTCTTTTCCTGCCCTTTTGAAGACCGCAACACTGGGTTACGACGGCAAAGGCCAGAAATTCGTTGCAAATGCCTCAGAACTGGTGTCCGCTTTTCATCAACTGGGGTCCATATCCTGCGTGCTCGAGCAATTTATTGAACTTAGCTGTGAAGTTTCTGTAGTCCTGGCACGTAGCGTTTGTGGCCATATTGAAACCTTCGCCATCGCTGAAAACAGGCATACCGATGGCATACTGGATATGAGTATAGTCCCGGCAAGGGTAAATCCAGAGATCATAGCCAGGGCGGAGAAAATGGCTCGCATCCTGGCAGAGGAACTCGACTACTGTGGCGTACTGACTGTGGAGTTCTTTGTTGATGTGAATGACCACCTGATGATCAATGAAATGGCACCTCGGCCCCATAATTCGGGCCACTATACACTTGATGCCTGTCTGACCGACCAGTTTCAACAGCAAGTTCGTACTCTTTGTGGCTTCAAACCAGGTAAAACAGATCTCACAACACCTGCTGTAATGGTCAATATACTGGGTGATCTCTGGTCAGGGGGGACACCGGCATGGGATGCCTTATTAAAATACCCGGGAGCATTTCTTCATCTCTATGGGAAAAAAGAACCCATGCCCGGCCGCAAAATGGGACACTTTACCCTTGTGGGTAAGGTTCCGAAAAAACTACTGGAAACCGCAGCCTTGCTGAAAAAAGCACTCGTGCAGACAAATAACTCATCATTGGATTAATCTGGATTGAGTTTACCCGGCTTATAGAAAAGGTGAAGGGCACCTCTATTAATTATGGATAGATCAGATTGCATGCAAGAATGTCCATATCAAGGCAAGAATCGCACGTAATAGCTAGCTATTGCGAAGATTCTTAACGCAGAGATGGACATTTTTGTATGTGAGATGAATATTCATGAATTAATAGAGGTGCCCTGAAGGCCTGAATCAAACCGATGTCACTATTTGATAATTATTTTAAGAAACTATACCAACGCACTATGGAACAGGCTTATGGCAAGGCCCAATCAGCGATTGTAGATGCCATGCAAAATGGGGGGTGGATCCTGGATTGCGGCTGTAGTCATGGTCACATGTACGATCAGTTATCATCCGCTGTCGATATAGCGCGCGATAATTATTACGGTGTCGAGTGGAATACTGAGCTTGTGAAGAAATGTAATGAAAAAGGCATTCACGCGACACAGCACGACCTAAACCAGGCTTTACCCTATGCGGATGGAATGTTTCGCTGTGTGTTTGCCTTATCAGTACTTGAGCATCTTTTGTTCAGCTGTCGATTCATGCGTGAATCAGCCAGGGTACTGGAAAAAGGTGGCACATTCGTTCTTCTAACGCCAAATATAAGCACTCTGTTCACCATTGTGCAATTGATGACAGGTAAAATGCCATCATCTGGACCACATCCTGACTCTCTCTTGCTGCTAGAAAATCAAAATACTATTAAAGTATCAAACCCTGACCTTGTCAGTGATGTCGAATCAGACAGGCCCGAACATCGACACCTTATTATTTACAGTTTTCGAGTCCTGAAAACCTATCTGAAACTGCTCGGTTTTACCGATATTCAGGGATATGGCTTCGGGCTTTACCCCTTCCCGAATTTCATGCAAGCTCCGCTTGAAAATATCGACCCCTATCACTGCCACCAGATGGTGTTTATTGCAAAAAAATAGGTTTGTTCTCTTACACCTGGGCAAAGGGCAAGCATGATTCAATAATTTTTTCACTTGGTTTGACATCCAGCTCCTTAAATGAAAACTGGTGATCATTGATAGTACTGATAAATTCTTTTATCCGCTCAATGCTATATTCGCTGAGCAGGCAATTCTCTCCAAGACCATCATGGCGCTCGGTCACCTTGCGCAACAGGATTATCGGCTTGCCCAGATAGTAACACTCCTCCTGGTTACTGCCACCGTCACTGATCACAAACTCAGCGCTTTTAATTAACTGAATAAAACCAAAATAATCATAGCGCACGCGTAATTCGATATTTGTATTCTCCACCAGACGCTGATGCCAGTTGAACTGGTGTATTTTTTTCTCAGTGGGTTTGTGCAGGATAAATAGAAGGAAATGTGTTTTGCTGATTTCTTCTACCAATCTCATTACACGATCCAGTGCATCCTGCCGGTAGATATTTTCATGTCTATGTAAAGTGACGATAGAATATTGCCGTGACGGTATCTCTGATTGCGGTAACACGTCAGGAAAATGATTAGACAAACATAGAGAATCATACAATGTATTGGCAACAGTATTGATCTTCACACCACTGTAGCGTTTTAAATTCTGTATCGCCCGGTCATCCGGGCAGAAGTAATAATGCGCCAGAGAAAATGTCAGTAAGCGCGTGATCTCTTCAGGAAAAGGCTGGAAAAGATCAAATGAACGCAAGCCGGATTCAACATGGCCAACTTTCAATCCAGCGATACGCCCCATTAACGCACCAAGAAGGGTAGAAAGTGTATCCCCATGAACCAGCACTATACCCTCTTTATCACCACGAAAAATTTCTTTCTTTTTTCGTATCGTGCGCCAGATGATCTTAACTGACCATGTCATCATTTTTTGTATAGAGGTTATGTCATCCGCTTCACAGAGTGCGTAATCCGGTTGACGCAAACCAAAATTGGCCAGAATGTCATCGATTTTTGCCTTATGTTGCCCGGTGGAAATATAGTTATATGGAATGTTTCTCTGCTGTAAATAATAGAGTATCGGTGCCATTTTGATAAGCTGCGCTTTTGTACCGATAACAACATGAATCATGCGACCTCCTGTATACAATAGCACTTTAAATTATACATTAGTCATGTGCCTGAAGAACGATTCCATCCTTACCTTTATACAAAATATCCATATCAATATTAGCGCTTAATTCAGCTAAGCTCGGCAAATAGGTACGGTATGAAAACGCATAAAAATATATAAGAATTGCATCCTTATCTCTGAATTCCTGCTGCAATTGATGTAGGGAGTTCTGAAAATTTTTATTTATTATTTTACTCGTCGCACTTTCTCTCTGAGGGAGAAACTTACTTTTCCGTTTTAAGTGAATTTCGATAATTTCTGGTGCATTTGTATAGATTAGACGGCGGCCTGTCTGCTCATTTCTAACATAAGCTAATGTATCAGATTCAACCCATTGACGACTAAGAAAACCGACCCCATTTGTAGAAAAGTAGGTCGCTAGCGACTGTAGATGCGTTATTTGTACAAAACTGAGAATCAACACAACAAGAAATGCTGATAGATTGAATATCCTGCAAAGAGAGGTGCCTGCTGTGATTGAACTTAAGCCCAGAATCAGAGCAATCATAAGAAAAAAATAGACCGGGATTAATATTCTTGAATCCAGAGGGGTATGGGCATCAAAAAAGGAGATGGATATCACCAGAAATATCAGGTAAAGAGGGATGAATAAAAATAGTATTTTTTTGAGAATTTCAGCTACTGCTAACTGGCTTGAATCAGCCGTTCGGCAACTCACGGTCAAAAATATGTAACTGATCAAAAAAATACTGAGCAAAACCCAGGACGTCGCCGATGATAAATAAAACCAGCCAAGCATTTCTTCAATACCTGAAATCAGTTTTTCAATACTTATCGGATGATAGGCAAAAACACGTGGGCTACCAGGTTCCTGTGTTACCTGACCCCATATTATCCACAGCAACATCGGTAAGAGTGACAGGAATGTGAAGAATCCTGCATTCTTTAATCTTTCTGACCAGCACTTTTTTGAGAAAATGATCAAACCGAGGATGGCAGTGCCTATGGGTACGATGCCAACATACCGTGTTGAAAATGCGAGTGCAAAGAATACGGCACTCCAGACCAATATAGATTTTTTTTGATTAGATATAAAATGTGCAAGAAAATAAAATCCGGCCAGTGTAAGCAATAGAAACAATGCCTCAGACCATGCCATCATATAAATTGAAAATAGATGAGGGGCTGTGAAGATAGCAAATATCCCAATAAGCACCCATCCGGTACCTTGATCAGTGATTCTCTTAAGCATTACTGCCAGTGAAACGATCGTCGTCAAAAATATCAATATTTGAATCCATCGTGCAGAAATTAAAGTATCATCTACAACAATAGATGGAAGAAAAAGTAAAAAACTGTATAGCGGTGGGTAGTGTTGGGAAGAATATGCAGGGTTTCCTGCCGCAAGGCTCTCTGCAATCCTGATATATACCAGTGAGTCTGGGGTAAGACCAACACCCCAGGACATCGAGATATAAATCAGGGTGAAGGAAAAAATGACGAAAGCAGCAATAATGATGAAATAGGGTTTGTCGCTAATAATGTTTTTCATTACTGTATTCATCTAAAGAACCTCTGATTACATGCCATGTCTCTGTGAGACCTGAAGCATACTGCTACAAGGCGCTTCGTAGCGAATGGCCTGGTCCTTTGCAAGAGGCACAACGCCATAAATGTGCACTTCAGCCGGTGAGCCAGAGATATAACATGATTAATCGGAAGTTCTCTAAGATTATTTCGAAGAAAGTACTCGTATAGGGCACCTCTAATAATCCATGAATCTTCATCTCACATCCAAAATCGTCCATCTCTGCGTTAAGAATCTTCGCAATAGCTAGCTATTACGTGCGATCCTTGCCTTGATATGAACGATTTTGCATGCAATCTGATCTATCCAGAATTAATAGAGGTGCCCTATAGGGTCAGGATTATCAATAACAACACATTTTTATCACGTGCTACAATTCTGAATGTCTTTTCTTCAAAAAAATGGACGCCTATACTCATAAAATATTCACAAAATAGAACCAGCTACTATTATCTATGATCATCAAACTTGTCATACTGTTTATTATTGTATGGGTTGGACTACGTATCTACCACACGATTCAAAATAAAAAACCAGAGCCTCTTATGAAAAGGAAAACACGAGATATGGTCAGTTGTGCAAAATGCGGGATTCATATTCCTGTTGATGAAGCCGTGAAAGATAAGGGTAAATATTTTTGCAGTCAGGATCACATTCATAAAGAAAATTAGCATCGGCTCTTCAGGGCATATTCTATTGCTATGAGAAAACAAGGACAATCTATCTTCGGTAGCAGAATCCTCTCTGACTCTACACCCAGGGAAGGTAATACTGAATATTGGCGCTCCTTATTCTATTTAAACCTTTACCGCATGTTACTGGCAGTTTTTCTCTCCACTGCCAGTCTTACCAGCGTTAGTGTTGGCAGTCTCGGTAGCAGAAACCCTGAACTATTCATCTACACCAGTTTTAGCTATGCATTTTTAAGCCTTCTTTTCGCATTTTTAATACATTATGACTGGCCAGGATATATTATCCAGTGCCGGCTTCAAATACTGGTAGATATTATCATCACCATACTCCTGTATAATGCCAGTTCAGGTAGAGGATCAGGGATTGAAATACTTTTTTTTATTACAGTTTCAGCTTCCGGGATTCTACTTGGAGGCAGAGCTGCGCTCATTACAGCCTCGACGGCGACAATACTCCTGATTCTTGAGCATTTTTATGAAATCTTAACAAACCAACAGCCGCCAGGTGGTCTCACCTCCCTCGGGTTTATTGGCAGCGGCCTGTTCATCACCGCATTTATTATTTACTACCTGACACTACTGCTAAGAAAAACGGAAATTGAAGTTGCTGAGAAAAACATTACTTTGCAAAAGATGGGACATATTAACCAGCTCATTGTTGAACAGCTCGAATCCGGTATTATTGTCGTCGATCAGTTTTCTCAGGTAATTTTATTCAATAACAGCGCCAGAGAGCTACTGACAGCTCCGGACAACCTTAATATACCATTACCCCTTGATTCCCTACTCAATAAAATAAGTCTAAATGATATATACTTTAGCAAAATATCTCATGAAAAAGAATCAAAAATAGAACTACCATCAGGTAAAACGATTATCGCTCACTACAAGCCCTTAGGTGACAAAGCTGAAAATGGCTATCTAATTTTATTTGATGATTATAGTCAGATTGAAAAAGAAAAAAGGAATGAAAAATTTATTGCCATGGGAAGGTTATCAGCCAGTATTGCTCATGAAATTCGAAATCCGCTGGGGGCAATATGTCACGCAGGACAGTTGCTCGCTGAGTCTCCCGGCATCTACAAGGAGGATGTTCGACTCGTTGAGATTATCGAAGGCCAGAGCAGGCGCATCGACCAAATCATTAAAACTGTACTGGGATTAGGGCAGGAGAATGAGCAAAATCTTCAGAAAATATCCGTATATGACTGGCTGAACAGGGTCATAAATGATTTTACACGTGAAAACCGGCTCACCGAGGATTCTATCCTTCTTAGTGGAGACCATATCATAAGCGCCTATGGCGATCCCACCCAGCTGCGGCAGGTGATTCAAAACCTGTTAACAAACTCTTTACGCTATGCTGACACATCAAAATCACCCATTGTAATGATAGATATTTCTGAAAATACATCAGGTGAAGGCTGTACCATCGGGCTATCTGACAACGGCCCTGGTATCGACAGATCCATCCAGGATAAAGTGTTCGAACCCTTTTTTACAACCTCATCAACTGGCAACGGTCTGGGGTTATTTATCGCCAGAAAGATTTGTTTAAGCAACGGAGCTTCTCTCGAGTATATTCACAAAGAATCTGGCAATGGTTATTTTGTACTAATGCTGGCCGACAAAAATACATGCTACAGGCTCAAAAATCACCAACAGGAATAAAAATGCCAACATCTTCACCACTTGTGCTGCTTGTCGATGATGAACCTGACATCCTGGAACTTTTATCTTTAACACTTAGTCGCATGGGATTGAAATCTGAAACGTCTGTCTCAGTCAAAGATGCCATTGCAAAATTGAATAGCAGAAACTTTAACCTATGCCTAACAGACTTAAGACTACCCGATGGCAACGGGCTGGAGATCGTCAATTTCATTCAACAGTCAATGCCGGAAATACCTGTCGCTGTTATTTCAGCCCATGGCAACATGCAGGCTGCCATCGACGCCATGAAAGCCGGGGCTTTCGATTTCGTCTCCAAGCCTGTCGATCTTAAGCAGCTACGCGCGTTAATTGAAAGTGCCCTCGCCCTCGGCACTAATACAGACAGGAAATACAGCAATACCAGCGGCCCCCGCTTGCTTGGTCAGTCCGCCTGCATCCAGAAAATCAGGGAACAAATTCGCAAACTTGCCAGAAGCATGGCACCTGTTTACATTCATGGGGAATCAGGGACAGGTAAAGAGCTTGTTGCAAGGTTAATACATCACAATAGCCCCAGAAGAGAGAGGCCATTTATTGCCGTCAATAGCAGCGCCATTCCAGCCGAACTCATGGAAAGCGAATTTTTTGGCCACCGCAAGGGAAGTTTTACAGGTGCCGTTTCAGACCATCCAGGTTTATTCCAGGCAGCTGAAGGTGGGACCCTGTTTCTTGATGAAATTGCCGAGCTGCCTCTTTCCATGCAGGCAAAGCTGTTAAGGGCCATACAGGAAAGAGCCATCCGCCCGGTAGGTAGTCACGAAGAACTGTCTTTTGACTGTCGTATATTAAGTGCTACTCATCAGGACCTAAGTTCGCTGGTGAAAAGTGGTAAATTTCGCGAGGATCTTTATTACCGCATCAATGTTATTGAGCTGGATGTCCCCCCATTACGCGCCCGCACTGAGGACATAGTGGAACTGGTGGAGCATATTTTACAATTAATTTCGGGCCGAAATAGTATTGCTCTACCTGAGATAACCCCTGATTTTTATAAAAAAATACTCTCCTATTCATTTCCAGGAAATATTCGCGAACTGGAAAATATACTTGAACGAGCCGTTGCACTAGGTGAAGGACACACCATTAGCGCCGATGATTTGAATTTTCCATTACCGGAGCTGGCTTTGCATGAAACAGCGGGGCCGTCTGGCAAACCCGCGGAAAACAGGCCTTTACCCAACGAATCACTGGATGATTTTCTGTTGCGCATCGAAAGAGAAGTGGTACAGCAGGCACTGGAAAAACACAGCTTCAACAAAACGCGAACTGCCGAGTCTTTAGGTATTTCTTTCCGCTCATTCAGGTATAAATTAAAAAAGTTATCACTCGATTAATACTCTGTGCACATGTTAATGATAAATAGTGTCACCTTCAGGCACATTACCAACGAATCCTAGCTTTGATGCCGTCGATCAGGGTTATATTTTTACCTGTTTAACATCACAAAATGAATTATTATTTTTTATATATATGAATATGTTATGAGTTGAAAACATTTATTTCACCCCCCGCACCAGCAATACGCCTATTGCATTTGGTACATAAATTGCAACAACTATAAAGGAAAATAAACGTGCCAAACCTATTTAATGAGTGTCTGTGTACAGACAGGGTAGCAATAAATGACAAAGAGAAAGCTGGCAGGCGCAATGAATCAACACGGGTTCACACTCATCGAACTGATGATTGTCATTTCAATACTTGGCATATTGTCATCTATTGCCATTTCTTCTTACAGAGATTATTCCATTCGCGCAAAAGTCAGTGAAGCCCTGATATCCGTCAGCCCTTTCACAACAGCAATTGGCACATATTACTGGTCTGAAAACATCTTTCCAACGAGTAGAGGCGAGGCTGGTCAATCGAATATCGTCACCAAATATATTGATGAAATTACCATAACATCAAATAGTTATATATCCGTTGATATTAATGATACGACCGTCGGCGTTACCAATATGTTTCTCATAATTAAACCCGTTTTAGCAACCGGTGCTATCAGGTGGGACTGCTCAGTCAGTGAGAATGCCGCTGGCACAACGGAGAGCCTTACTTTGAAACGATATGTCCCGACAGATTGTCGTTAAGTAGCCTAAATTCGGGTGTTGTTTACCTCCCCTGCTCCAGTTTTTCCACTCTGTACGAATTTGCCGTTCCTACAGGTGCCTTTCACCTTCAGAAACTCAATGACAGATCGCTGGATAACAAATACAGAGTGACAAATATTGTCAGCATCGACCATAAATGGTCACTTATCTGTCACTATTTTCCCTCCCCTTCGTTATGCATTACAATAAATGCATTTTAAGAATTCCAATTTATCAGGAACACAACTTTCATACTTACAATAACTAATTGATATACATCATCATTTCATGGAAACTTAAAATTAGATAAAATGCATCTTACGCCTGGCACGTTTACTGCTTATCTTTATACCAATTAGGAACACACGATCAAACTAAAAGAACGGGTGTATCAATTTTTCACTACAAAAATAAATATAAATTAAACTTAACGGAGATTTCTCAAATGAAAAGAATCCAATCAGGTTTTACACTTATCGAGCTGATGATCGTCATCGCGATCCTCGGCATTCTTGCCGCCATCGCGATACCGGCATATCAGGACTACAGCGTGCGCGCAAAGGTCTCTGAAGGTATAGCTGCGGCCGCCCCAGCCAAATTAGCGGTTTCAGAATATTTTCAATCTGAAGGTGCATGGCCACTGTATAGAACTACAGCTGGCTTTTCAGACGTAGACAGCAAATTCGTCAACATGGCTACTGTCTCCTCCGCAACAGGAACACCGACCTATAACACAAACTTTGCACGTGTCTATATTCAGATCGATACCTCTGCAGCAGGTGTAGATACTGTAAATGGCTCAGCTGTCAACGATGCATTCTATATTGAATTGACAGGCCGAAATGCGACGGGATCGATTGATTGGGATTGTGCGGGTACATCCACCGTGGGTACAAGCGGAGCTGCAGGTACTGCACTTTCCGTGGGTCTGAAGCGTCTGCTGCCATCCAGCTGTCGCTAAAGGTAAAGGTGACACGGATCACATAACTGATCACATACATATCAGCTATGTATGAAACATGATCCCTTTAATCGGGATCATATAAAAGGGCCGCTCTCCTGCGGCCCTTTTTATTTTATTACCAGCTGTTAAAATGCGCCTGGGATCATAACACTACGCATACTGGATGAGTCAGCTTGAGTTTTAAAATAAACGCCAGGTATACATTGCCTGCCCTACTTGTTTTTGTCTTCATCATCTATTATCCCGGCTTAAACGGCCCATTTCTGCTAGATGACTACTCAAACTTCGTCAATGTGCAGACAACTGATGCATCCTGGGAGACCCTGAAATCATCTGCATTAGGAGATGGGACAACAACCCCATACCGGCCACTATCCCGCGCCACGCTGATCTTAAATAATTTCTTCTCCGGTACTGAAAATGCTTTTTATCACAAGCTGACCAATCTGCTGATCCACCTGCTTACCGGTGTGACCCTCTTCATCTTCTGTTCCCTTTGCTTGAATGCTGTGGGTTACAGACGATCATCAATACCGATAGCCTTGTTGGTGACTGCTATCTGGCTACTGCACCCTTTACAGGTCAGTACCGTCATGTATGTAGTGCAACGCATGGCACAGCTTGCTTCTCTGTTCACCTTACTGGCGTTAATCGTCTACGTCCGAGCAAGACTTGAAGAGAAAAATGGTAAAAAGCTTACATTATTGTTTCCCATTATCGGTATCTCGATTTTTTCTACACTTGCTTTATTGAGCAAGGAAAGTGCTGTCCTGATACCACTCTACATCCTCACTATTGAATACCTGTTATTTAATTTTCACACCCATAACGCCAGAAACAGGCGGCGGCTTTGGGTGTTGCAATTCATCTTTGTATTACTCCCCCTCATCACCGGTCTTATTTATTTCGCCAGCCACTATGAGCAAATACTCAATTATGCATCGCGTAACTTTACTCTCAGTGAAAGGCTACTGACCCAGTCAGTTGCAGTCATCTTTTATCTGGGGCAGATAGTGTTCCCCAGACTATCAGAAATGGGTCTGTTCCTTGATGACTTCACCATCTATCGGTCACTCGATTTGATGGTCATCTTCAGTATCCTGTCACTCCTGGCACTGGTTGCCATTGCAATATATACACGGCATAAATCCCCGTTAATTGCCTTCGGTATCACCTGGTTCCTTGTATCACATCTTCTCGAATCAACAGTACTGCCACTGGAAATGGTCTTTGAACACCGCAACTACCTGGCACTGTTCGGGCCAGTATTATCAATTGTTATCGGATTCAATCTTTTGGCAGATAGAACCCATTTATCTGGAACTATCACAAAAATTATCGCCTTCAGTATTCTTGTTATTTTCTCACTTCAGACTTTTTACCGAACAATATCATGGAGTAGCGAAGAAGATTTTGCCGCAACACAATTAATCAATCACCCTAAGTCAGAACGCACGCACAACCTCCTTGCACAGATTGCTTTTAAGCAGGGCAAGCGAGAACTTGCATTGTCAGAACTTGAGCAGGTTTCCCGCATTAACCCCGCAGATACTTCGTACCATGTGCTACGTGTACTGGCATGGTGTCGGGATGGTGTCTCTGAAAAACAAATTGAGGATGCGATAAAGACTACAGCAACTATCCAGCATAGAAAATCAGCACGTAGCGTACTCTATGCAGTAAGAAACATTGAATATTTACATTCAAATGGCCAGTGTCCAGCAGTATCTAGAGAAAACCTGCTCCGCCTCACTACATCGATGGTAAATAATCCTGTTATTCGTAACGAAGCGCTAAAATATCATATTCATGCGCGCGCTTTAGCTGCTAACAATCAATTGAATGAGGCTAAAACTTTCTATTTAAAAGCATGGCGATTAAAACAGCAGAATTTACAACCTGTTTTTGAACTAATACAGCTTTTACGCGACAATATGAGAGTTGAGGAATCCTGCAAAGTTATTGAAGAACTTTTGCGTTCGCCGATCAGCTACGATAATAACAATACCATTAAAATAGATTCCCTGAGCGCATCCTGCCCGAGAGCTAACTAGAGTGATGATAAAAAAAGTATCAAGTTTTACGCTGTTGATACCGCTAATTTTTCTGCTCACTGTTTTTATCTACTACCCTGGTCTCACCGGAGGTTATGTACTGGACGATAATGCAAACATTTTGCAACCTGCCGGTATCGCCATGAAGAAATTATCATGGCAAGATCTACAAAACGCGGCTCTATCCATGGAAAAGCGTCCTATTGCCCGTGCCAGTTTTGGACTGAATTATCTTGTAACGGGATTCAACCCGTTTTATTTCAAACTGACCAATATTGTTATTCACGGCATCAACGCTTTGCTTGTTTTTTTCATTTCCCTGTTTTTACTGCGGCAGCATATGAAAACAGGCAAAACCTGCATATCGGCACGCCGGATATCACTCATAGCCCTCGCCATTTCTCTTGGCTGGTCACTGCATCCCATTAATCTGACAAATGTGCTTTATGCAGTGCAGCGTATGAACAGTCTGTCATCCCTGTTTGTTCTGGCGGGAATGCTAAGTTATATACGAGGCCGTATGGCCATTGATACCGCGCCGATGAAAGGATGGTCTCTCATACTCTTATCACCAATTTTATTTCTACCACTGGCCTGGTTCAGTAAAGAAAATGGCGGCTTACTACCGCTATTTCTCTTTATCACCGAACTCACCATTTTTCGCTTTCATACAGAAAGCCGCATTCATCGAAAAGGACTTTATTGGTTTTATTTTCTTTTTCTATTTATTCCATCATTGTTTGTTTTATTCTATTTAATAGAGCATCCGGGGATCATACTTGGCGGTTATGACAACCGGCCCTTTAGCCTGGTGGAACGTTTAATGACGGAGTCGCGAATACTCTGGCTTTATATTCGCATGATTCTCCTTCCAGCCCCATCTCTGTTCGGTTTGTTCCTTGATGACATTCCGATTTCTACGTCTTTGATTGAACCGAATACAACTCTTCCTGCAATAATAGGCCTCTCCGGGCTATTTATCATCGGCCTTTTTTCCATCAAACGTGCACCGATACTGGCATTTGGTCTACTTTTCTTCTTTGCCGGACACCTGATGGAATCGACAGTCATTCCATTAGAACTTGCTTTCGAGCATCGCAACTACCTGCCTTCCTTCGGCTTATTATTCCCCCTTTTTTACTACCTTGGTCAGGGTATTTTACCAGACAAAGTCATTTTCTTACGAGTGATAGTCATCTCAGTGCTTATTTTTCTATTCGCCTTACAGACCCATCTCAGGGCATGGACATGGTCAAATAATGTGCTTCTTTATCTGACGAATGTTGACCACCACCCCAATTCAGCACGTGCTAACTATGAGGCAGGCAGGGTATATGGAGAAATGCTCGAGCGGGGACAGGGTGACCCTGAAAGCAACTACCAGAATGCCATCAAGTATCTTGAACGTGCGACTTCATTAAGAAAGAACACGACTTCTGGTCTGTTTGGTATCATTCTGGTTTCCATCGACAGTGGCCATCAAATACAGGCAGCATGGATCGAAGAACTTGAACACCGCCTGGCGACGCAGCCGCTTGAGCAGGTAAATATCGTCTGGCTGAACAAACTCACTGAATGTGTCAGTAAGAATGAATGCGATAAGGATGATATACAAATACCAAGACTCGCAAATGCGGCCATTCGCTATCCTATGGCCGATAATCGTAACAAGGCCCAGTTGTACTCTATTCTGGCAAAATATGCTTATACTATAGAATTAGATCCTGTGAAATCCGTCAAAATGGCAAGGATGGCCGTATCGTTGATGCCATCAAACCTGTATCATCAAATTAGCCTGGTCAATTATCTTATCTCGGCAGGGCAAAGAACAGAAGCACAAAAAATATTGGCCTCCATTGAAAAAAATGATATTTATCATCAACATGAAAAAGCAATTAACACACTAAAAAATATTCTTAACAATAAACAACCCGGAAACTAATCAGGATTTTGCCAGTGCAAGAGAAACATTCACTAAGCATCGTATTACCTGCATTTAATGAATCTGCCGGGCTTTTAAAACTATTACCTGAACTCAAGACATCATATCCGGAGGCAGAGATACTTGTCATAAATGATGGCTCTACAGATGACACCTCGGCGGTATGCAAACAAAACGGTGTAAAAATCATCTCCTACCCATACTCCCAGGGAAACGGTGCTGCTATCAAGGCAGGCTGCAGAAATGCCAGTGGTGACATCGTGGTTTTTATGGACGCAGATGGCCAGCATTCTGTCGATGATATTCCACACCTGCTTAATAAGATGGAACAGGGCTATGACATGGTTGTTGGAGCGAGACAGGTCAGCACACACAGTTCCACCCTAAAAAGGTTCGCCAATGCCTTCTTTAACCGATTTGCATCCCTGATGACAGGTCACAACATCATGGATCTTACCTCGGGCTTTAGGGTGGTAAGAAAGGACGTCTTCAGTAAATTCCTCTACCTGATGCCTAACGGTTTCTCCTACCCAACAACCAGCACTATGGCTTTTTTTCGTTCAGGCCACCCCGTTGGCTACATTTCTGTACGTGCAGGGACAAGGGCTACTGGAACGAGCAGTAACATAAAAATACTTAAGGATGGCTTGAGGTTTCTGATAATCATTTTAAAGATCGGAGCGCTTTTTTCGCCAATGAGACTTTTTCTGCCGATTAGCACAGCACTTTTTGTGACTGGTCTTGTCTATTACGGTTATACCTATATCACTGCAAACCGCTTCACGAACATGAGCGCCCTGCTGTTCATTTCCTCACTTATGGTTTTTCTAATAGGTATTTTATCCGAACAGGTATCTTCGCTACATTACCGGGATTCATCCGATCAGTAAGTTTTTCATTTTCACTGCCTGATCCACCCAGCCATGTATTGCAATGTCCGGCACTACGGAGTTATTTAACTGATCGAGTATTCGCTCAGCTAACATTTCAGCATCGCCATCATCAAACAGACATTCAGGATAATCTTTTAGCATGTCTGTCATGACACCCACAGATGAAGCAACCAGTGGTCTTTTGCAAGCAAGAATTTCACAGGCCTTCTGAGGGTAGCAATATTTGCCGAAAATTGAGTCTGTCAGAGGCACGATGGCTAAATCAAGGGCATTATAAAAATCGGCAACGCTGCGGTGTTCTAACTCACCTAAATAGTGCACATTATGGTGTTCAGGTATCGGTACCTTATCTGACGACCTGCCTGCCAGAACCAGATGAACCTCCGGGTTTTTCGCCAGGACAATTTTATAGGCGCTGTATAATACGCCAATATCCCGATTTTCACTCAATGCACCTGCGGTACCTATGAGAATTGCGCCCTCTGGTAGAGACAGTCTGGTACGGCTTTCCTGCCTGGGAAGGGGTTTAAAAACAGCGTGATCGACAGCATTTTCAATGACTTCTATTTGACAATCTGCACTGCAATATTTAATCACGTATTCTGACAGAGGCTTGCTGACGCATGTTACAACTGAGGACCTTTTTAAGGCATTGTGATAAATAATATTCATAAATGGTAATTTGGACATGCCGTAGCTCTCAAAATTATCGTAAAGATCTGAGATTAACGGTATGTTTGCTTTCTGTGAAACATACTGGCCAATAGCGAGGTGTATGATATCCGAGGTGGCAATGATTGCTACTGGCTTACAGATTTTTACCCATTTTAATATTTCTTTGACCAGTCTGAAAATTCCGCTGGGATGAGAAAGATTAAAATCAGCAGAGACCCACTCCAGCCCACCAGTAATATTCTCATGGAAATAGCCTCTTGTGCGATAGGATAGTGAAAAACAGTTGACTTTTATACCAGATCGGCTTAACTCAAGTGGCATTTCATACATTCGACCATAGCGGTCATCAAGGACGTCTTTCCCCATGTATTGCCGCTTACACAGATAAATAATATTCATGAACATAACATTCAACCTGGCCTAACCCGGATGTTTCATGAATTCGCGCGATGATCACGCAGGATATTGATTTCACAGTGTCTTTTCTGATTGAGCGCCGTACTCGCGCGTACGGTCGATTGAAGAAAATTCGCTGTGGAATCAATAGACAAGTGAGGGCGCGTGTTGTCATGAAACATCTGGGTTAAGAATGCGACGAGAAAATCTTAAGAAATAAACCAGCGAATATCTTGTCAAATACAGTGCCATACCCAGTATAGCGAGACCGGGTAGAGGATAGTACCGGGAAAAAAGAGTATAAGTATCCTTAATATTCCGATGTGAGTTTCTTTTCAGCAGAGTACTAACATATCCATGGCTGGGTATACTTTTATGTTCATTATTTTGACAAAGCTCATTGTCATCGACATCTACGGTTGCATCTAAACATGTCAATAATTTAATCCCGGATTTCTTACAACGCAGATAGAAGTCGTGATCTGCACCATAATGAGGAAGAGCAAGTTCATCAAAATACCCTACCGCCGTAAAGATTTCAGCACGTATGGCTGCCCCCCTTCCACCGATAATAAGCCCTGTCGATAACAGGTTACCGGAACTGAATAATTTACACCATTTACCTGGGAAAATAACCGTAGGGAAGCCCAGTAAAAAAAAACTTGTTGCACAAATCTGCTCATTTTTATCTCGCAGGCTAAATTGTACAGGTGCCACAATACTATTCGTAACATTTTCTGATGATTTCAGGATGTTAGCGATGGTATCACTACGTACATAGCAATCATGGTTGAGTGGCATAATCAGCTTGCTGCCCATCTCCATTGCATACTTAATACCGATATTTGTTGCGCCAGTCCACCACAGGTCGGAAGAACCACGTAAACAGGTTACCTGAGGGAAGTCGTCGGTAATCCATTGAGTAATATCATCTGATTCACCATGGTCTACAACAATGATATTAAAATCAGTAAAATCACCCTGATTCAATGCCTGCAAACAATGCTTGATCTGTTGATTATCTTTGAAAGCAGGAATGACTACTGTTAACTCAAAAATGTCCATGTCGGTGATACTATAATCTTTAGCACTTTAGATACATGTCAATATTTGGCCCGAAAATTATTCCTCGTAAGGCTTAAGATCATCTGACAGTCGCTGGAAAATCCCATCAAGCTGTAATAACTGACCAGTATCTGGATTCGAAAAAACGGGTTCGATTGCAACCAAATTATAGCCTTTATCGCTCATAAACACGCACATCTCGTTAAACAGAACTTCTCCTTCATACAATGGCACAAGGGACATTTCCAGTTGCACAGTGTCTATTTGTTTAAGTGAATTTTCAGCTCCTTTTAGAACCTTGCTTTCAAAACCCTGAGTATCTATTTTCATATAGACCTTATTCGTCTGTGTGCATAAACTGTTAAAGATGGAATCAAGTGTTTTTACCTGAATTATCTCCTTGTCAATATAAGCTGACCCGGGCGCTGAGTTTATGTGTGCAGGCAACATTTTAAGTAATGAACTGCTAAGTGAATTCCCTGCGATATTGATTTCGCATTTTTCCTCATCATCACCTAAAGCGATATTAAATACATCCCAGTTTTGATCTCCTTTTGCGTTCCTGTATAACAAGTTATATGCAGAACTCAAGGGCTCAAAAGAGATGATTTTATTTTCATAGCCAAGGTCGTCTCTTAATTCCAGCGCAAATTGCCCGGAATTCGCACCTATATCAAGGACGGTATCAATATTATAGAAATCTAATAATTGCTTTCTCCGGGCGACTGAGTGTGACGATGGCTTGAATCTGGTTATGTCATAGCCGATTCGCCAAAGATATTTTCTGAGGTTGTGTTTTATGCTCATGCTTATTGTTATTGTTCGCCTGTATTGACTCGAGCTATTTATTAAAAAGATAACCCATGACTTAAATCAGATTTTATCATCAACCAAATATCCTATGATGTCGTTTATATCTGATTGAGCCTTCCAGCCAAGTATATTCATCACCTTTTCCGGGTTAGCACGACTGATCGTTAGATCAGTGGGTCTCAATAGCGCATCATTTATTATGATATGTTTTTCATAATTTAATCCAAATGCCGCAAAAACCAATTCGATAAACTTGATCAGACTAATGCTTACACCTGTTGCGACTACAAAATCATCAGCAGCATCCTGTTGTAACATCATCCACATCACCTCCACATATTCAGGAGCCCAACCCCAGTCACGAACGATGTTGACATTCCCTAACTCAAGCTTCTCTTTAGAACCCAGGGAAATTTGTCGTGCGGTATCGACAATTTTTCTTGTAACAAAGCGTTTTGGTCGTAAATTTGATTCGTGATTAAACAGAATCCCTGAGCAGGCATATAAGCCATAAGCCTCACGATAATTTGACAGCTGCCAAAATGCTGCCGACTTGGCTACAGAATAAGGACTCCTTGGCTTAAACGCCGAATCCTCGTTAGCTTTACCATTTCCTGTATCACCAAAGCACTCACTGGACCCTGCATTATAGAAACGAATATTACCCCCAAGAAAGCGTATTGCCTCGAGTATGTTAAGCGTACCTATTACTATACTCTCGATGGTTTCTACTGGCTGCTCAAATGATAGTCCTACCGAACTTTGCCCCGCTAAAAAATAAACCTCGTTGGGCTCAGCCAAGCTAAATGCCTGAAGTACACTGCGAAAATCTGTTGGGGCCATTGATATTAAACTTACGTCATTGAATATACCCAGACGGTGCAGGTTTCCAAATAATGTTATATTTGCATCACGTGATGTCCCGTATACGACATAGCCTTTCATTAATAAAAATCTAGCCAGATAGGAACCATCCTGGCCGCTGATACCACAAATAAGAGCTCTCTTCATTCAGGAAGCTCGCAGCGATTTCTCATATACATCTAAGGTCTCTCTTGCACACCTTTCCCAGCTGAAAGAATGTATTCTTTTTGCTCCTTTTTGCCTGAGGTCAGTTAACAGGTCATTCGATTGTAGTATTTTTTCAAGCACGTCACGTATTGAGTCAGAATCTTCCGGATCAAAAAAGGCTGCCGCTGGACCCGCAACTTCGGGAATAGAACCTGTATAACTACAGGCAACAGGGCAATTATTCGACATCGCTTCCAGTAGAGGGATTCCAAATCCCTCATACAATGATGGAAAAACAAATAATTCAGCATCCTGATAATATTTAGCGAGTAATTGGTCGCCCCCGGTTATTTGCTTTATCTGTTTACTGGATAACTTAAGTTCAAGAAAGCGTTCATTCTCATAAGTTTTAAACGGACCTCCACCAAAACAGACAACCATGAAATTTTCCCGTAAGAATGATGAAGCTGCATACGCTTGTAGAAATTTTGCAAAATTCTTGTATCCATGCCTTTCACCAACATAAAGCAGGTATTTCATATCGTCAGAATCAGCTTTCTTATGAGGCATTTTCACATCACTGATTTGCATTTCAAAACCAAGATGTACAACACTAACCTTTTCCTCAGGTATATCATATAGTTTCAATAAATCATTTTTTGTATTCTCAGATATACAGATCACCCTGTCAGCTTTTCGTATTGCCGCAATTTTTTGCTCTTTAATCTGCATATTTCCCGTAAAATTATCAGGAAACAGCTCATGGATCATGTCATATACGGTAATCGCATGCAGTGCGTTTCTAGACCAGTTAAGATAACGTGAGTAATAGGTCTCATGAATAATGTCAGGAGAAAAGCCTCGTACTCCTGATGCACCTAAAATCTGGTTACCAAACCGCAAAAAACTCCCCAAAAATGGGGGCTTATCAATCTTCCTGCCGATGACAATACCTTTGGGTAACTGACAAAGATAATCATTGATAAAGAATGGAGCCATTATTCTCACATCTACACCCTGAAACATTGCCAAATTTGATGCAAGACTAGATATATAACGCGAAACACCACCATATTTCTGTGAGCTGAATATCTGAGAATCAAATATGACTTTCATATTGAATAATTTTGCGAAATAAAAATTTGACCAACCAAATATGTAAACAGGTAGCGCTCTTAGCATTTGATGAAATAAGTAAAATTTGCCTGATTGCTATTGAATATTAGCACCAATGGACTCAAAATAGTGAGCCAGCCATCATCATTTTAGCTATCCTGTCCGAAAGGTACTTTATTCTCTGGCCAGCACATTAAATAAATCGCTATATACTCTAATTCAAGGTAATACTGATGAATCTGATAAAGAATATTAAAAAACTAAAATACACAGTGAATCGAATCATATCGCAACAAATTACATCCGAACAGAACACCTTGATGATTGGGAAGATTTTATCTGAGAATTCAAAATCAAAAACAAAAATTGCGTCACTAAGCGAGGTGGAATTCAAAGTTTTTTCACAATGGGGTGATGATGGAATTATTCAATGGCTCATTAATAACATCGAATTTCCTAACAGGACATTCGTAGAGTTTGGTGTTGAAGATTACTCAGAATCTAACACTCGTTTCTTAATGATGAATAATAACTGGTCTGGTCTGGTGATGGATGGATCGGAAGCGAATATAAATAAGATATCTCTCTCCAGTTATTTCTGGAAATATAACTTATCAGCAGTATGTGCCTTCATTGATGCTGACAATATCAACAAGCTTCTTTCAGCTGCAAATCTAGAGAAAGAGGTTGGGATTCTACATATCGACCTGGATGGGAATGACTACTGGATCTGGAAGGCAATCAATGTGATTTCCCCGATTCTTGTGATAATTGAATATAACAGCATATTTGGAATAGAAAAAACCATTTCTGTTCCTTATAATAAAAATTTTATTCGTGAGAAAGCACACTATAGCAACCTGTATTTTGGCGCATCTCTGCCTGCACTCCACCAATTATCCCATGATAAAGGTTATTCTTTTATAGGCTGCAATAGTGCGGGGAATAATGCATATTTTGTAAAGTCTGACTATATTAACGACATAGTCAGTGAAACACCATTGCAAGCAGACTATGTGAATTCACTGTTTAGAGAAAGCAGAGACCGCGAAGGAAATCTAACATTCTTGTCCGGTGCTGACAGAATTGAGAAAATTAGAGGCTTGCCTGTCTATAATACTGAAAATAATCAAATTGAGAAGCTATAGGAATCATTTGTGACCCTGAGCACATATTGCTGGTTCAGCGAGAACCTAGAAGCTCGATTATTCGTGGTATAACATTCAAACTTCTCGAAGGCTTAAAAATATTATTGAAAGTATATCTGTCTGCCTGTATATCTGGCAGAACACTGGACGGATGCCTGAGAGGAAACTCCATCCCGTCAACAGGCAGTTTTGATAATTGACTGTCACACTGCGTATGTGTTGCATCGGCATTAAAACCAATATTTGAAATCATGTTGTGTTGCGGGAGCACCGACAGCCCATTTTGACTCCAGCATGTAAAAACCCACTGGTAATCCCAGGTGTCAATTAATTTTGAATAAATAGTATTAAAATTCTTTTCCCAGTATTTCTTCTCTTTTTTGTTTGTATAGATATAGTCCAGTGCGTGGCTATCACGAACTTCCGGCCAGTTTGTTATGTCAACATCATACAATTTCCATGCCCTACGCCAACTTGCCCATCCCCATATATGAGCGTACCGAGAGAAATAATAGCTGTAATTTCCCCTTTTTTTACCAAATTGAAAATTATCACCGCTTATAACCATAACACGAGTATCATCTCGGTAGTAATCAAGTAAATCCTGACAATATCTAAAAAAATCAGGGTGAGGGAGACAGTCATCTTCCAGAATTATCGCCTCTGGTACCTGATCGAACACCCAGTCAATACCACTGGAAACTCGTTTTCTGCAACCCATATTTTCATCTGAAATATTGGTAATTACTTCACAATCCCAGTCAACCCGCTCGATTATTGCTCGCGTCTCGGCACATTTCTCTAGCTCTCCTGGATGATCAGAGCGCGGCCCATCCGCCACCACCAGAAGTTTGGGTGGCCTGACATTTGCTATCTCGTTAAATACTCGCTCCGTTGTGTCGGGTCGATTAAATATTAAGAGCGCAACCGGGGTTGCCAGTTTCCAGTCAGCCATCAATTTCAACCTGCCAGGTATAATCCTTTTCTCCGAAAATGGAGACTTATCACTGCATGAAATTTTCCATCAAGACGAATTTTCCTTTTTAGTAGCATAGATAACACTCATCTGGACAGTAGCCACAACCATATTTCAGTAACTTTATCATTGTAGCGACATCAAAAAGTTGCAGGTACTTATTCATGAAGGTACCCATCATAAACTGTCACGCAGACATGCACGGACTAATCTAAATGATTTTTTTAACTTACATGTAAAACCACGATCGTATCTGAGTATTTTCAAATACCGCATTAACAAAGCGACATCCTTGTTTGTTCTTGATTCAAATTCAATACAAATTATGTCAATGATATCTCCACTAATGCCTGCTTTGTTTCTAAAGTATTTAAAAAGTCTGTTGATTGCGTAATTTCTTTTATATTCTGCATAATTTGAGAAACTTTTACCAAAATAATTATTATTATCGTGAACCCTATAGACGACCAGGGGTTCAGCACAATAGTATTTTCTGGCACCGAATAAAGACCCACCCCAGACCAGAATGTCGTCAGCCCGGGTTATCCAGTCACCTTCATAAGGTATTGGCAGTATTTTATAAACCAGACTCATCCTTAATGAAATACAGGAGGTTGTACTTCCGAGCCACTCTCTGGAATATAATGCACTTACAACACTGAAACCGAGGTCCATACTAGCCGGATACAATTTCTGGATTTCTCTGCTCCCATCCGGGTACAGAACTTCCTGCTCGCAAAAGATGAAGTCTATTTCCAGGTTATCCCTGTACAGACTTACAATTCTTTCAATATAATTCTCTTTGTATAAATCATCAGAATCGAGAAAACATATAATATCTCCGGTCGCATGTTTGACGGCCTCATTAAATGCTGAAAGCTGTCCTCCATTACTCTTGGTGATGAATTTAACAATTTCATTCTTTCTATAATGCTTTTCAATCAACCCTGCAGAACCATCTGTTGATCCATCGTCAATGATAATAATTTCCAGATCGCGGTAGGTTTGTTCTAAAACCGAGTCTATGCACTCAACAAGGAAATTTTCATAATTGTAGTTGCTGATGGCAATTGAAACTTTCATGATGCCCTCCGGAAGATTAATGTGATATACGTTTTGGAGACCATCCGATAACCTTTTTGAAACAGAAATTTATAAATATCTGATTGCATTACATCCTCATATATCTTTCATGTAATTCAACGACGATCACTTTTGCTTTATCAAAGCTGCTCAACAAGGGGTTTTTGCTTATGTGAAATCCAAATTCTCCTTCCTCATCAGATATACCCATATTAAGATTTATACATTCTTTTCTTTTCCGTTTAAATCTTGCAATGGCTAAAAGGTTTGCATCTATACTAATGTCTTTCCACCCTTTTTTATGCAAAAAATAGGTATTGGATTGCTTTACCGGGTGATGTGCGCCTATATCAACATAAAAACCGCCTGGTTTATTGATTATCTTTTCCAGAATCAGGTCTTCACAATCATGGGAATATGTCAGACGGGGGCTTTCAGGGTACCTGGAAATCTGGAGATCTTTAATTGATTTTAGTATTCTCATCTTTTCCCGATTAATCTTTTTCCAGCATCAACCATAAAAAAACTTTTGTTGATCATATAGAAATTAGTCCGTAATTCCCTAATCAGGAACAGGGAAATATAGTTGGATATCGCATATGATAGTAGCGTACTATATGCCGCTCCGGCTATGCCATAAGAATTGATAAAAAACAGGTTAAAAATCACGTTTATAAAAGCTCCTGAGGAGGTGGTAATAAGGGTATATTTCTGTTTATTTATTAAATTTATATGCTTCTCTGTCACTAGAGAAAAAGAAACAAATACCCCGGCCCAGATTAGTAACATCAACACACTGCCGGCATGATTGTATTGCGAACCATAAAGAAGATTAATGATCCAGTCACTTAAAAATGACACGGGAATGGCAATAGTTATCGCCATCCATACCATAAAATCATAAAGGCGCTGAAGCCTTGAATAGTAGAGTTGTTCACTGGAACTTCTCGCATTGATGATAGCTGGAAAAAGAGAGGTTACTATAATCATCGGCATAAAATACCAGGCCTCACTAAGCCTCACTGCAGCTGCATATTGACCAACAGCCTCACTACCTAACATCTCTTTAATCATAACCTGATCAATCTTCATGTAAATAGAGATAACGATTCCACTAACGATTAATGGCCAGCTGTCTTTAAGCAGCGACAATGCCATCTCCTTTTCAAACTTCCACTTCATAAGTTCCTTGCCTGTTTTAAGGTAAAAGTAGATAAAACCAAGTGATAATATGGCGCTATCGAACATCACAACCCAGGCAAATGCGATGAGTGGTGCCCCAATCAAAATAAGTACTATTTTTACCAATGATGAGATAAAGAGGGTGATGGCGTTAGCAAAAGCGGCATAACGACTCTGCACCTTGCTCTGAAAATAGAAGTCTATGACGTTAAAACTTTGAAAAATAGTTGCCGAGGCGATAATTATTATCAGGAAATTTGTCTGTGAGTCATTTGATGTGAAGCTTACGGCAAGTGACAATATCAGCAGTACTGCTAGTGCTCCGATGAGTTTAAGCCTGAAGGCTGTTCCTAACAGTAAATCTTGCCTGCTCTTGTTTTTGACTAACTCCCGTACAATGATGCTATCAAGTCCAAACGTAGCAATGGTAGCAAAGAGACCAACAAAGCTTTGGGCATAACTAAATAGTCCAAACTGTTCTGGCCCGAGGTACCTTGCTACCCATATCCCAACGAATAATCCAACCACCATTCGCAGAATTTTCTCGCCTAAGAGCCATGAGGTATTAGAGAAATAACGCCGAAATCCTTCATGAGAAATAATCTCTTTTACTGATATCATTAATTCTTCTCTTCAGTTAGCGAATATTCGGAGTCTGAATGGCACTAAGTTAAGGGTGTTTAGCATGTAATGTAATGCTGCTTGATTATGCCGTTTTTCGCTGACTCGCCTGGAAGTAGATCGGCTTAGTAAAATATACACCAGACCCTTAGACCGGTATTAATGTTCGTCATCTTTTTCCTTCTCTTTTTCTTTGCCATTCCATATC
>ENA-ORDP01000217-ORDP01000217.1-marine-sediment-metagenome-genome-assembly--contig:-NODE-217-length-39234-cov-8.449042_pt1 | contig 39234 bp, 33 predicted proteins | sample MGYA00248627_ERZ508539 | MGnify/ENA primary metagenome ERZ508539 (study PRJEB26208, sample SAMN05571518) | marine sediment metagenome | biome: deep sea; feature: Hydrothermal vent; material... | reverse complement strand
CTATTTTACAAGGCGGTAAACAATGGCCAGGATGGCGCGTGTAGTATGAATCGTTCCACATTATCCAGATCATGCCACCCAGCGTGGTAATCGACGACAGAAAGCATTTTTCTGTGAAAATGACTGATGCCTTCCTCAAACCAATGATCAGGCCAGGAACATTTGGACACGCGTTCAGGCTGATCAGAATTTTTCCTTTCCCTGTTCCAGCAGCGGCTTCATGACTTTTTCAAACGCTTTCGGAGCGAGATACTGGAGTACGGTCTGGCCATCTTTGTCCTGGGCGATGTCCAGTCCCCGTGACGGATACAGCCAGTGCTGAGTTCCGGTTTTTGTTTCACGAATACGCCGGGCCGGTTCGCCAAAGCGCGCCAGGAGTAAAGCACTATTCAGTTTTGTCTTTGGCAGATACGTTATCGTTGCAATGGGGGATTGTTTTACCCGCAGCAAATCATCATGGCTCAGCGTGACCTTATGGCTGCCATCACCCAGTGTGCTAATGCGGGTTCCATGGTTGTATATTCTCGCTGTTTCTGCTTTGTTGATGGCCACAGAAAGTACGATTTTTGCATTCAGTCCGGCAAGACGGGCATTGTTAAAATAAACTTCGACGACACGTTTATTTTCAGGTGAAACAAACAAACTGACTACGGCATTTTCATTGAAACGCTGAATGGCGTCTTCCACTGTACTGTGTCCCAGTAGCAGATCAAAAACACGGATACTTCCATCGGCGGTTGATTCAATCTGCCAGGGCAAACTCTGGGGCTGGACGGGAGTCTCTTCCTGTCTGGATGAAAAGAAAAGAGAAATAACCAGCAGCAGGAGACTGGTGCCAAGAACGCCCAGAAAAATGTTTCCTTGCTTCATTCCTTATCAACCCGTATGGCATCTGGATTGGGGAACTGCCGGACAATTCTGCCGGGAAGTTTTCCGAGTCGAGCCTGATGCATCGCGTCGGATTCCATCATGATGAGTGCGAGAGTGGTGAGCATAACGGGCAGTGCCCCGACTCCGGCAAAGGCATAATGCTGGGGCTTTAGATCCCCCCCTGAGACCAGTAGTACACCAAAAACGACCAGCCCCATAACAGCCAGCAGGACAATGAACAGACGGCTGCGGCGGGCGCTGATTTGCCAATGGCATTTCACAAACCAGGGGTCTCGTGTCAGTGAACGGCGGGCGCGGAAGAGAATATAGAGTAGCAGGCAGAGGGAAATAGAAGGGGTCACCAGCATCAGTAAGGGGAAGGTCCTGGCCATGCCAAGCAGGGCGATGAAGACCAGAACATGGTTGGTGATCAGGTTGGTCAGAAATATCTCGTGGGGATGACGAGCCTGTTTTTTCTCATTTTCTGAAATTTCGAACTGCATGTTGGCTATATTCGGAAGCTTTTAGGTGTGTATGTGGGAAACGGACTAAGGTTGCTCGCATTAGTGAATTACAAGAATAGCATGAATACAGCGAGACGCGCAGGCAGGGTGAAAACGCATGGATGCCGGGACAGGCAGTGTGCGGCCTAATACTTTCCAGTGAGCAGCCGATATGAATAGAAAACCTAAGTATCTGCTTTTTAGACATTTTTTCATTACCTGATTATTTAAGGGGACAAACGTTGTTAAAAGGTCCAGGTTGTATATCAGAACAGGGCAGCCAAAACATGATGGCAGGCGGGCGCATACTATTGCTGACATTGGGTTTACTGTGTCTGCTGAGCTCTGCATATGCAGCCAGAAAAGATGACGTACGCGTATTGATCGATGTTTCAGGGAGCATGAAGCACAATGATCCGCACAAGCTGCGCGCGCCTGCGCTTCGACTTCTGGTGGGGTTATTGCCGGAAGGTTCTACATCAGGGGTCTGGACCTTCGGGCAGTATGTGAATATGCCGGTTAAGCTCGGGCGCGTGGACAGGCGTTGGAAAAAGCTGGCACGGGCCGAGTCGGAAAAGATCCATTCACGTGGGCTTCATACCAATATCGAAGAGGTTCTCAAGCGTGCATCTTTCGGCTGGACGAAACCGGATAAAAACACACGCCGCAGCCTTATTTTGTTGACAGATGGCATGGTGGATATCTCGCGTGACGCGAAAAAAAATGCAGCTTCACGCCGACGTATTCTGAAAAACATATTACCGCGGCTGAAGAAAGCCGGTGTGCGCCTGCACACCATTGCTTTGTCTGCTGGTGCAGACAAGGCGCTGCTTAAACAGCTTAGCGCGGTAACCGGCGGTGATTATATCCAGGTTGATAATGCTCGTTCGCTCGAACGCGCCTTTTTGAAATTGTTTGAAAAAGCGGCACCCGTTGATAGTCTGGCTATTGAGGGCAACCGTTTCAAGCTGGACACCAGCGTGCATGATATGACCGTGCTGATTTTTAGAAAAGGGGCTAAACCAGTGGTGTTGCTTAACCCACAGGGCAAAGCCTTTGATTATCAGAAACACCCTCGAAATTTTAGCTGGAATCAGGAGCAGTCTTATGAACTGATCACGGTCAAAAAACCGATGGCGGGTGAATGGATTATAAAAGGATCAAAAGATCCCGATAACCGGGTCATGATAGTGACCAACCTGAAGCTGGAGACAAGCGATTTGCCTCCCAGTATTCTCGCCGGAGACAAGGTTTTAGTGGAGGCTGAATTGCTGAACAAGGGGAAGAGAATAACCCGCGAATCATTTTTAAGTCTGGTCAATTTTCAGGTCGAGGTGAACGGTAAGACCCGTTATCCAATGCTGGATACAGGAAATGGTGCAGATAGTAAAAAGGGGGATGGTCGTTACAGCATTGATTTGACAGGGAAGCTTGGAGGTGGAGACCAGTTACTTATTATACGGGCAAAGGGTGCGACGTTTGAACGGCAGTTCCGCTATACGCTGGATAATTTTCTTAGTATTGTCGATGTAAGGTTGACGGAGGATAAAAGTGCTAAACACTTCTATCTTTCTATTATTCCTCACATTGAAATAATCGACCCGGAAAGCTTGCATATAAAAATTAAATTGGAAGGGGGTGAATCTCCGGTTGCGCATCAGGAGCCAGGGGGTCTTTGGGTGGCGGAAATTGATAAAAAAAATGAGGGTAAATTTGTTACTATTATTGTGGATGCTAAAAGGCATACAGGAGGAAAAGTACAGGCGAAAATCAAGAAGAAACTGGTTCTTGAAAAGGTTATAAAGGAAAACCATGCCGCATCTCCTGCTACCGAGAAAAAAAATGATAATCACGTTAAAGAAAAGAGTGCGCACGATAAACAAAATAGTCAGAAAGAAGATACAAAAACAGAAGAACATGGAAAGACAAACTGGTTTTTGGTGGGCTGGATAATTCTGGTAGTTAATATCGTTCTTGCTATAATAGGGATCTTGATATTCAAACTCTGGAAAAAGAAAAAAATGAGCCAGGAGGCTGAGGATGACAAGGATGTGGCTTTGTGACGGACATTAATTCGAGCTTGTTCCTGCTGGTGAGTGAGGTCGGGGTGATTTTGCTTCTGATCCTCTTCAGCATTCTGTATACGGTAAAAAAAAGAAGTATGCAGGATAAAACGCTGGCAATGATATTAGTGGATAAAATAAAGAATGCAGAGTCATCAAAACGTGAAAAATTGTTATCGCTATTAAAAGACGTATATGGGTATGATGACGAAAAGGCCAAGGCCAAAACAGATACCCTTATTGATTGTGAAAAAACACTTTATGGTAACTTGTTAAAAATCTTTCTAAAAAAAGAACGTGGAAAAATATCCGAATTTGACGGCTGTATTAACGAATTGATCGAATCATATCAGAGTTTTAATAATGCCGGGGACGAAAATGACGGGGAACAGGAGTCTCCAAAGAATTCAAAACTGGCACTGGTGCGGGAAGAAAATACCAGTCTGCGTGAAACAAATGCCAAGTTGAAAAAAGATCTCGATGCCGCGATGCAAACGATGGAATCCATGATGTCGGAATATGCCTCGATGTATGAGGGCGGAAAGAAAGATGGTGAGCAACGGATGAAAAACGAGATGTTCAAATTGCGTCAGGTACTGGAGACAAAGGCAGAGCCTGATGACCTCGACGATATTGGCACGAACGCAGAAGAAATTAATCTCGATGAAAAAGAAAAGCCGGAATAATACCGATTTTTTTTAATCGCTTTGGGCTTAATTCCCCGCCAGCTTGCTGCAGGGTAGTAGAGTAGGGTGGGCACGGGTTTTGTGCCCACGCGTTATTTTTTTCTCGTTCCCACGCTCCGCGTGGGAATGCATAAGTGGTGTGGTCAGACTGCGTGGTTATGGAGTGCCAGTGGTGAGAGAGGTATGGGTTACCACGCAGAGCGTGGGAACCAGAGATAATACTAACCCACCCGCTTTAGCGGGTGGTTGTTGAGTTTGAGTATGCGAATTTTTACAATCGGAAAAGGCTGTATTTTTCATTGAGTGGCATGACGCCTGATGAGCATGAGGTGGGAATGGTTTAGACTGAGCCACTGGAATATTAAAAGGGACATTCCGTTGACCATTTTCTGAATTTCTCCGGGGTCCCGGTCTCTCAGGTTTAAAACGTCAGGTGGCGAAAATGGATTCATCGATGGCTTTCCTGCTGGCTGCGGATGCCATTTTGCTTTTACATGTGCTGTTCGTCACTTTCGTAGTGATGGGTTTGGTGCTTATATTTGCCGGTAAGGTTCGCGCATGGGCCTGGGTTCGCAATCCCTGGTTCCGGTTAACGCATCTTGCCGCGATTGGTGTGGTCGTCGTTCAGTCGTGGTTCGATGTCACTTGCCCGCTTACCACTATTGAAATGGCGTTCCGTTCACGGGCTGGCGATACCGTTTATTCCGGTTCTTTCATATCACACTGGCTGGAAAACTTGTTGTACTATCAAGCACCCGTATGGGTCTTTGTCGTTTGTTATACGGCATTCGGTGCTGTAGTCGGTGTCAGCTGGTTCTGGATACGTCCGCGACGGTTTTAGCCGGAGCCTGTCCGGGAATAGAAGTCAGTTTGTTCTCTGGCATCAATAAGCCGGGGGTTAGCTGTTCTGACGCCTGGATGAACGTTGTTTTTCCCCGCCAAGCTGAGCAAGAATCTTATCCGCCACACGAAATGAATTGGCATAGATAGTCCAGGTGTAGGGAACGCTGCCGCCGGTGGGCATAAAGCTACCGTCACTGACGAACAGGTTGTCGATTTCATGACTGCGGCAGTCGGCGTCCAGTACGGAGGTATCGGGATCAGTACCGAAGCGGCAGCCGCCTGCCATGAGGTTGGTGGGGGGTTTGGATGAAGCGAAAGAGACCACGTTTTCCGCTCCCATTTCTCTCAATACTTTCGCCCCTCGAGAGGCCAGGTACCAGCCGACTTGCACGTTTTGCATGTGATAACCGATGCGTACCCTTGCGACGGGCAGATCCCATTTGTCTCTCGTTTTTGCGTCGAGTGTGATATTGCAGTCGTCGATGGGCATCCAGTCACAGAAGGCTTCAATTTTAATGAAACGGCTATCAATGAAATCGCGCTCCAGCTTGCGCTTGAGCGGCTTGCCCCAGATCAGTCCGTTTTCGCCGTAAATCTGGCGCGTGGCGCGCACCACAGGGTTGGGATGCATGAGGAGGAAGTCGATGGTCCCCCCTTTTTGCGGGGGGCCGAAGTCGGGATCGTCAATGACATACCAGTCTTGCAGAGCGCGGTTTATAAAGGGGCCGAATACTTTTAGCCGTTTGGCTTTTTCCGGACTCATTTTTGAATAGACCAGCCGCCCGGATCCGCCACCGCCGCCCGCAAACAGCAGATTTTTGCCCACCTGCCCATTGCGGTTGGCCAGACCGTTTTCATATTTTGCCCCAGTGGAATTCAATAGCAGACGAGAGGTTTCGACCGCCTGACAGGCCACGACGTAGATGTGGGCATCGACTTGTTTGGTTTGTCCTTCTTTAGTCAAATATTCAACCGCCGTAATGTTGCCGCTGCTATTGGTTTTGATCCGCTTGACCATCGAATAGGGACGAACCTGGACGCGACCGGTGGCGACCGCCTGATCAATCAGTGCAGCGCGAGAGCTGCCCTTGGCCCCGGTGGCGCAGCCGTAGGCGCCACAATAGCCGCTGTAGCTGCACGCATCCCGGCCCAGCGCGTTGTAGGGCAAAATGGCGCGTGGCGTGGGCATAGGATGGTAGCCCAGCGCTTGACCGGCCTTGTCGATGAGTTCAGAAACGGGGTGTTCCCGGGTCGGCGGGTAGGGAAAATCGGGCGTGCTGCGCGGTTCCTGGTACGGGTGCTTGATGATACGCCCGGAGACCCCGATGATACTTTCGACCTTGGTATAGTAAGGTTCCAGATCCTCATAGCGGATGGGCCAGTCTGCCACGTTGGCGCCTTTGACGGGACCGAAAGTAGAGCGCAGATGAAAGTCCACAGGTTTCAGGCGATGGAAGAAGCCACTCATGAAATTACTGGAGCCACCGACTATATTACCGTTCCAGAAATCAATACCGGATCGATAGGTGTTGCGTGCATGCCAGTGGTCATTGTCGTCTTTTTCTACAACGATCTGGGGTTCGTCGCGCAAATCCGGTTTGTAGTTCCCGCGCAGACAGCAGTTGCGTTCATCTTTGAAAAAATCCTTTGTTTGCAGGTAGGGACCCTTTTCCAGCACCACCACCGAGTAACCGGCTTTGGCCAGGATCCAGATAATGGGTCCGGCGCCCGCGCCGCTGCCAATCACGCAGATATCAAAATCCCGGTTCACGCAAACACCGAGTATTCTTTGTGGGGCGGGCGTGGAAAGCCGGGCGTATGATGCAGCCACTTCCAGCCAATCCCTTTTGGGTTGCCACCATAAACGGGATCGGTGAGCAGGGCTTCCATTAGGTAGTCCAGCAGCATGTTTAGCCAACTGCTGCCATAACGGGTTTTTTCATAGTCTCGCAGGTTGAGTTCACGCTGGCGCGGGTCAAGGGTTGAAAAGTGACGTTGCCATTTTTTTTGTGCCTCTGCCTCAATCACGTTCAGCCCCCGTAAAAGAAACCGGTTATCAGCGGGATCATGCCGGGGATCGGTTAAGACAGACTGGAAGTAACTCAGGGCGTTAATCTCCTTTGCCCCGGGTGAGCGGGATTCGGAAGGCAGCAGATGCTCTTGAATCAGGGCAATGACATCCCATTGCGCCAGCGTCAGACCGGCGATGGTCGGCGGTCTCTGGATAACCGCTGCCTGGACACTTTGCATCGCGCCCAAAATAGTAAAGGGAAGAGCGCTGGTGGCCGCGATGCTCGCGCTTATACTAAAAAGAAAACGGCGTCGATCCATGGTTATTTGTCAGCTTGTTAAAATGGTTTGATGGGTTTCACTCCGGACTTCGCGCGGTTGTAAATCACGATGGTCGGGCAGCCATAGTCCTTATGATGGAATAAAATCTGACAGTATGTAATACAGTGCCCCATTCGGATCCGGATCCGGATTCTTTCAACCTGCCGGATAAAAAATATTTGCCGTTATCGGCTTTACTCACTGTCGGTGTCGCTGAAGGCCTTTTTAAAACTTGTGCCGTGGCATTTAGGACAGGGCGGAATGCGGCCGGTTTTCTCGAAATGCAGCTTTTCGCCACATTCAGTGCAGATCAGAATCCCGATACCGGTAATTTCACCAGTGTGCCAGATACCGACCCGGCGGGCGTGTTCAGCCAGGGCGTCGAGTTCGATACGGGTACGATCGGCGACACTGGCAAACAGTTCGGCCAGTTGTATTTCAGCAAATTCCAGATCGAATTTCAGCCATTCTTTCAATTGCCGGCCATTTTCTGACAGGAACTCACCCGCTTCGTTCAGATCGCGCCTGAGATAGTTGCTGATTTTTTCGGCTTCCTCCCGGGTGAGTTCTTCCAGCTCCGAGGCGGTCTCGGCGGCTTTGTTCAGTAACTCCTTGATGGTCGGGAGAGCGTGTTCCTCCACGTCTTTCAGGCCATCTTTTACCCGGCCCAGCATAGTGTTATAGGCATGAATGAGTTTTTCCTGGTTATTCTCGGTCATGGCGACGGCCTCCGGTTAGTTTGCTGCATGGTCTCACTATCAGACCGAATACTGAGATTTTCAAGCCAAACCTGTTATTTCGCAAGCTTTGTTTCGGACTTTGTTGTGGGGAGTTCATCGCCTGCGTTATCCTTGCGCAGACCAGTAAAAATTATGAACAGCCTTCATTTGAATGAACCTCCCCGCAGCAATCTTTGGAGGAATTCAGACTCTGGAAGTTGAAAAATTAAAGCGAGACGAACTGTACGATGGAAGCCCGTTACCAGCCAGACAATATTGAACAGCAGGCCCAGGATTTCTGGGAAAAGCAACAGTCCTTCAAGGCGGTGGAAGATCCGCAAAAAGAAAAATTCTACTGCCTGTCCATGTTTCCCTATCCCAGCGGCCGCCTGCACATGGGCCATGTGCGTAATTATACCATCGGCGATGTGATCAGTCGTTACCAGCGCATGCTGGGGAAGAATGTGCTGCAACCGATGGGCTGGGATGCCTTCGGCCTGCCGGCTGAAAATGCGGCGATGAAAAATAAAGTGGCGCCAGCCGCCTGGACCCGCGACAACATTGACTACATGCGCGCTCAGCTCAAGCGTCTGGGACTGGCCTATGACTGGGATCGGGAGTTGGCCACCTGCGATCCGGATTATTATCGCTGGGAACAATGGCTGTTCCTGCGGCTCTTCAAGAAGGGCCTGGTGTACAAGAAAACCGCGCCGGTGAACTGGTGCCCTAACGATGTCACGGTGCTGGCCAACGAACAGGTCATCGACGGCCGCTGCTGGCGCTGTAATACCGAGGTCGAGCGTAAGGATATTTCCCAGTGGTTCATGAAAATTACCGCTTACGCCGAGGAACTGCTGGCGGATTTGGACAAGCTGGAGGGCTGGCCGGATCAGGTGGCCACTATGCAACGCAACTGGATTGGGCGTTCCGAAGGGGTGGAGATTGTTTTCGGCATTGACGGTCGTGACCAGGGACTCAAAGTGTTTACCACCCGCCCGGACACGCTCATGGGTGCGACCTATGTGGCGGTGGCGCCGGAACACCCGCTGGCACAGGACGCCGCCGCACGCTACGCCAATGTAGCTGAATTCGTGAAGGAGTGTGCCGCCACCGGTACGGCTGAAGCCGTGCTGGAGACCCTGGAGAAAAAAGGCATCGATTCGGGTTTCAAGGCCGTGCACCCGGTCACGGGTGATTCGCTGCCGGTCTTTATCGCCAATTTCGTCCTCATGGGATACGGGGAAGGCGCGGTGATGTCGGTGCCCGCCCATGATCAGCGTGACTGGGAGTTTGCGCGCACCTACGGCCTGCCCGTGTTGCCGGTGATTGCGCCGCTGGATGACAATAAAGCCGATATTCGCAAAGCGGTTTTTACCGGCAGGGGGCAGTTGATCAACTCCGGGGAGTTCAACGGTCTGAGTTCGCAGCAGGCCGCGGATGAGATTGCCGGATATTTGGAAAAACGCGGCCGGGGAAAGAAGCGCACGACCTGGCGTCTGCGTGACTGGGGTGTCTCGCGCCAGCGTTACTGGGGTACGCCGATTCCGATTATTCACTGCCCCGACTGTGGTGAGGTGCCGGTGCCGGAAACCGATCTGCCGGTCGTCTTGCCGGAGGATATCACCTATGAGGGCATCGGTTCGCCGCTGAAAAAAATGCCTGAGTTCTATCAGGTCTCCTGTCCGAAGTGCGGTTGCAAGGCCGAGCGGGAAACCGATACCTTTGATACATTTATGGAATCCTCCTGGTATTACGCGCGTTATACCTGCCCGGACAATGATGTGGCCATGCTGGATGAGCGCGTCGACTACTGGCTGCCAGTGGATCATTATGTCGGGGGTATCGAACACGCTATTCTGCATCTTCTGTATTCCCGTTTTTTTAACAGGCTGTTGCGTGACGAGGGGCTGATTAAAACAGACGAGCCGTTTACCAACCTGCTGACCCAGGGCATGGTGCTCAAGGACGGCTCGAAGATGTCCAAGTCCAAGGGCAATACGGTGGATCCGCAGGCCCTGATTGACGAATATGGTGCCGATACCGCGCGCCTGTTCATGATGTTCGCTGCGCCGCCCACACAGTCGCTGGAATGGTCGGATGCCGGGGTGGACGGTGCGCACCGTTTTCTCAAGCGTCTCTGGCATCGGGTTTATCAGCATGTTGAAACAGAAGCCGACGCCGTAGCGGCGTTGGATGTCAATATACTGAATAAAGAACAAAAGGCCCTGCGCCATCAGGTACACAGTCACATCGCCAAGATCTCCGATGATATGGCTCGTCGGCATACGTTTAATACGGCGATTGCCGCGATCATGGAGGTGGTTAACGCGCTGTACAAGTTTGAAGATAATAGCGAGCAGGGACGGGCGGTGATGCAGGAGGCGCTGGAAGCCTGTGTCTTGCTGCTATCCCCCATTGCGCCGCATATCACACACGCGCTTTGGCATAGCCTGGGACATGAGAACAGCGTGATCGATCAAGCCTGGCCGGCAGCGGATGAAGCCGCTATGGTGAAGGATGAAATCCAGATCATCGTCCAGGTCAATGGTAAGCTGCGCGCCCGCATCGAAGTCCCGGCGGATGCCACGCGGGACCAGATCGAACAGAGCGCTATTGCCGATGTCAATGTTCAGCGTTTTACGCAGGATAAAACGATAGTGAAGATCATCGTGGTACCGGCTAAGCTGGTGAATGTGGTTGTTAAAGGATAGCCGCTGGGTAGTGGGTGACGCGTGGTGAGGAAAACCAGAGAACATCCGATGAATTTCTCCGTTCGTGCTGAGCGTATCGTGCTGAGCGTATCGAAGCACAGAAAGACGCTTAAGGAAAGGCTGATTAATTCCGTTCGCCCTGAGCTTGTCGAAGGGTTCAATACGTATTAATCGTTGCAACAGTATTTGCATCATAGCCCCCTCTCCCTCTGGGAGAGGGTTGGGGTGAGGGGATAAAATACATGCAAATACTGTTGCAACGATTAATAACATGATAATTTTACGATGGTTCCCGTTCATGCTTCGACAAGCTCAGCACGAACGGCGGAATTAATCAGCGTTCACTTAAAAATACTATGCCAAATAAATTGACTACCTCATCTTTTATTTTTCTGGTCATTGTTGTGGGTGCTTCGCTACTGGTGCAGTCCTGCGGTTTTCATCTGCGCGGTTTGGTTGAAATGCCGCCAGAACTAAAGAGCATCTATATTGAAGGTGGCCTGCCGAATAGCCAGATGCGTGAGATTTTGCGTCAGAAGCTGATTGGTTCTCAGGTGAATGTGCTGGAAAGGCAGGAAGAGTCCGGCGCGGTTCTACGTATTCTCAGGGATGAAACCAGCCGCCGTATTGCCTCGGTCAATGCGGCCGGCCAGCCTAATGAATATGAGCTGAAATATGTATTGTCTTACCGGCTGGAGGATGGTCGGGGCCGGGCGCTGCTGGCGCCACGGGAGATTAGGTTGTTGCGAACCTATCGTTATGATCCTAATAATATTCTTTCCGTGGCGGAAGAGGCACGGCGAATCAAGGGGGAGATGGCGCGTTCTGCGGTGAACCAGATGCTGCGCCAGATCAGCGCGGGTATGCGCCAACGGGCCAGCGTGCGCAATGGGACTGGTACACATGCCTCTCAGGCGGGGTCCGCGTCCGAGTCGCGGCCAGCCCGGCCACCAGAACATCCTGCACCATGAACGTCCGGGCATGAAATTGAGATCCGGACAACTGGCCCAGCATCTGGAGCGGGACCTGGCGCCGATTTATCTGGTCAGCGGTGATGAGCCGTTTCAGGCCGACATGGCCACGCGACAGATTCGGGAGGCGGCGGTGGCGCAGGGCTACAGCGAGCGTGAGCAGTTTCATGTGGATGGAAATTTTGACTGGGATCAGTTGCAGGCCTCCGCCAGCAACCTCTCCCTGTTCGCCGAAAAGAAACTGATGGATTTACGTCTGCCCAGTGGCAAATCCCCTGGAGTGGATGGCGGCAAGGCTCTGGCCGCCTGGGCCGGGGCGGGGAATAACGAGACTCTGTTGCTGATCAGCATGGGCAAGCTGGACAAGAAACAACAGCAAAGCAAATGGTTCAAGTCGCTGGACAAGACGGGAGTGGTGATCCAGATCTGGCCGGTGGAGGCCGCGCAGATGCCGGACTGGATAAGCGCGCGCATGCAGACTCGTGGCATGCAGCCTGATCAGGCGGCGGTACAGATGCTGGCGGAGCGCCTGGAAGGTAACCTGCTAGCGGCGGATCAGGAGCTGGAAAAACTGCGCTTGCTCTGTGGTGAGGGCAAGGTCGATGTCGAACAGGTGTCGGCGGCGGTGTCCGACAGTGCGCGTTTCGATGTTTTCGCCCTGGTGGATGCGGCTCTGCTTGGAGATACACCGCGGTTGATGCGTATTTTTAACGGTCTGCGAGAGGAGGGCCTGGAGCCGGTGCTGGTGCTATGGGCGCTAACGCGGGAAATCCGCAGTGTGACGGGGATGGCCTGGCAGCTTGCTCAGGGAAACCGCATGGAACAGGTGCTGGCACAGTATCGGGTCTGGGACAAGCGCAAAGCCCCCGTCTCGGCCGGGTTACGCCGCCATTCCCTGCGCCGCTGGCAGGGCCTGCTGTATCAGGCCGCTGCCGTGGAACGGGTGATAAAAGGCCGGGCGGCAGGCGCACCCTGGGATGAACTGGTACAATTAGGGTTGAAAATCGCCGGAGTGAATTTGTTGCCGCGCAAACGGGCTTGATGGATAGGGTTTATCTCTGAAGCTTTGTATCAATCGTTGCAACAGTATTCGCATGTATTTTATCCCCTCACCCCCACCCTCTCCCAGAGGGAGAGGGGGCTATGATGCAAATACTGTTGCAACGATTGATATAAACGCAGAGGTGATATCATTTTGTTTTTTTTGCGCCTCGGCGTTTTTGCGTTAAATAATGAATGATCAAAAAACAGGGACCAATGTGAATATTAAAGACTACATGGCTGATCTTGGTCGCCAGGCGCGTGCGGCCTCACGGCTGATGGCGACGGCCACGACTGGCGTCAAGGATGAGGCCCTGCGGGCCATGGCCGCCCTGCTGGAAGAACAGTCAGCGGCCTTGCTTGAAGCCAATGTTGAGGACATGGACGCCGGGCGCCAAAAGGGTCTGGATGCGGCGCTGCTGGATCGGCTGGAACTCAATGAGGAACGTATTAGTGGCATGGCCGAAGGCCTGCGCCAGATTGCTGCTCTGCCGGATCCGGTTGGCGAGATCAGCGATCTCAATTACCGGCCATCGGGCATCCAGGTGGGTAAAATGCGTGTGCCATTAGGCGTGATCGGCATTATCTACGAATCCCGTCCCAATGTGACGGCGGATGCCGCGGCTCTGTGCCTGAAGTCCGGTAATGCCGCTATTTTACGCGGGGGTTCTGAAGCCCTGCATTCCAATCAGGCCATCGCCCGTTGCATTCATCAGGGCCTGGAAAAAGTCGGCCTGCCGGTTGATGTGGTGCAGGTCCTGGATACCACCGATCGGGCGGCGGTGGGGGAACTTATCACCCTGTCGGAATTCGTGGACGTGATCGTGCCGCGCGGAGGTAAGGGGCTGATCGAACGCATTAGCGCTGATGCGCGGGTGCCGGTGATCAAGCACCTGCACGGTATCTGTCATGTTTATATCGATGATCGGGCGGACATCGACAAGGCAATTGCGGTCGCCTTCAATGCCAAGACCCATCGCTACGGGGTGTGCAACGCGATGGAAACCCTGCTGGTGCATGAGGCCGTGGCAGCCGAAGTATTGCCGAGATTGGCGGCGCAATATCAGAAGGAAGGCGTGGAACTGCGCGGCTGTGCCGCCACGCAGAAAATTCTGAGTGACATTAAAGCGGCGACGGATGAAGACTGGGATACGGAATACCTCGCCCCTGTTCTATCGATCCGCATTGTTGCGGATATAACTGCGGCCATCGAGCATATTCACCAGCATGGTTCCGGGCATACCGAATCCATCATGACCGAAGAGATCGGTCGGGCGCGCGCCTTTATGACCCAGGTGGATGCCAGTTCGGTCATAATCAACGCTTCCACCCGCTTTGCCGATGGTTTCGAATATGGCCTGGGTGCGGAAATCGGCATTAGTACCGACAAGATCCATGTGCGTGGTCCGGTCGGACTGGAAGGCCTGACCTCGCAGAAGTATATTGTTATCGGTGATGGACATGTTAGATTGTAGTCGCGAGTGGCGAGTAGCCAGGAAAACCGGTAGGTGCAAAATATCAATCGTTGCAACAGTATTCGCATGTATTTTATCCCCTCACCCCAACCCTCTCCCAGAGGGAGAGGGGGCTATGATGCAAATACTGTTGCAACGATTAATATCGTGTTCCATTATGTGTGTCTTGTGCTTGGAGCCGTCTCGGGTGATATGAGTGGGGAACAAAGGTAAGCAAAAGATAGCGGCGGCGGTTACCCGCCACCCGCTACCCGCCACTCGTTACTCGTCGTGATTGGCATCTACGGCGGTACTTTCGATCCTATCCACTACGGCCACCTGCGTCCGGCGCTGGACGTGTACCAGGCGCTGCCGTTTTCGGAGATCCGTTTTATTCCCTGTGGTGAACCCCCGCACCGGGAAATGCCGTATGCTAACCGGCAGCAGCGACTGGCGATGTTACGGCTGGCGTTGGCGAACCAGCCGGTGTTTAGCCTCGACGAACGGGAGATGCGGCGCAAGGGGCCGTCGTTCATGGTGGATACGCTAAAGGAATTGCGTGCAGAGTGCGGTCAGCGGTCCCTGTGTCTGATTATCGGTTTCGATGCCTTTCTTGGGCTGGATCACTGGCATCAGTGGCAGGCGATTCCCGAACTGGCGCATGTGCTGGTAACCCACCGGCCGGGCTGGAACAAAAGCGAAATCGAATCACAGTCCGCCCTGGGTCAACTGGTTGAGTTGCGGCAGATCGCCCCTGAGGGCCTGACGCAGCATCCGGCGGGAGGGATCGTCTTTCTGCCCGTGACCCAGTTGGATATTTCCTCGACCCGAATCCGCGAACTGGTAGCCGCGGGCAAGGATGCGCGTTATTTGCTGCCTGACAATGTTTATGAACTTATCAAACAGGAAAAATTTTACGGACCGCCATGTTAGAAATTGAAGAACTGAAAAAAATCGTGATCGAGGCGATCGAAGACGTCAAGGGTATTAATTTGAGTGTGCTGGATGTCAAGGGCAAGACCAGCGTCACCGATTTGATGATCATCGTCAGCGGGAACACTTCACGTCAGGTCAGGGCGATTGCCAATAGCGTGATCATGGCGGTGAAGAAAAACGGTCACCCCCCCCTGGGCGCCGAAGGCGAGGAATATGGTGAATGGGCGCTGGTCGATCTGGGCGATATCATCGTTCATATTATGCAGCCGTCGATTCGTGATTTCTATAACCTGGAAAAACTCTGGGGTGAAGACAGCCCGGTGGCCGCCGACGGCAGTTGATTTATCTCCATGCAGATCCATCTTATTGCAACGGGCACACGCATGCCGGACTGGGTGGGACAGGGTTATGCTGAATATGCCCGGCGCATGCCGCCTGAATGCCGTATAGGCCTGCATGAGATTACTGCGGGTAAACGCGGTAAAAATGCAGATATTGCACGCCTGACCGAACAGGAAGGCCGGCGCATGTTGGCCGCTATTCCTAAAAATACCCGGGTGATCGCGATGGATGTGGCGGGTCAGGCCTGGTCAACCGAACAGTTGGCGCAGCAGTTATCGGACTGGATGCAGTCTGGTCAGGATATTGCATTGTTAGTGGGTGGGCCGGAAGGCCTATCGACGGAATGCCGTAAACGTGGTCAACCCGGCTGGTCTCTGTCACCGCTGACGTTGCCGCACCCACTGGTGCGCATTGTCATCGCCGAACAGTTGTATCGCGCCAGCAGCATCCTGAAAAATCATCCCTACCATAAATAAGGAACGAGGAAGATTGTGTAGAGCCAGGAAAAAACACGGGACAAATGGAAGAACAATTTGACATCTATCTGGCGTCGACTTCGCCCCGGCGGCGTGAACTGCTGGATCAGCTCGGTGTCCGTTATTATGTCATTCGCCAGGATGTCGAGGAAAACGTGCGGATCGGTGAGTCGCCTCAGGCGTATGTGCAGCGTCTGGCGCTGGAAAAGGCGCGGGCGGGCTGGAACAGTCTATTGCCGGATAACAGAAAGCCAGTGTTGGGCGCGGATACGGCGGTGGTGATGGGGGGTTCTATTTTGGGCAAGCCTCGGGATCGTGATGAGGGTCTGGCCATGCTGACGCAATTATCCGGCTGCTGCCATGAGGTGTATTCCGCAGTTGCACTGGTTGCGCAAACGGAAGCTGTAAAAGTAAACGCTAGCCAGGTTTGTTTCGATACGCTTGACGCGGCCCTGCGCGAGGCTTACTGGGATAGCGGTGAATGCTGCGACAAGGCGGGCGCGTATGCTATACAGGGGATGGCGGCCGCTTTTATCACCCGGCTGGAGGGCAGTTATTCGGGCGTCATGGGCCTGCCGCTGTTTGAAACGGCGGGTCTGCTGAAGCAGTTTGAAATTGAATTCGGTATAGTCCGCAAAAAAACAAATAAATGATCAGGGTGGGCATGGTTCACCTGTGTTGACCAGATTTAAAAAACAGGTACTGAATAGTTCATGCCTGGCTAACTTTTTCGGACGATCGACATGAGCGAAGAATTATTGATCAATGTGACGCCGCAGGAGACGCGGGTTGCCTACGTGGAAAACGGCGTGTTACAGGAAGTCCATATCGAGCGGGCGCAGCGCCGCGGTCTGGTGGGCAATGTGTACAAGGGTAAAGTCTGCCGTGTCCTGCCGGGGATGCAGGCGGCCTTTCTGGATGTAGGGCTGGCGCGTACCGCCTTCCTGCATGTCTCGGATATTCTCAACCCGCATCCCCCGCGCAATGGTGATCAGGCGCAGGCTGAAGGCGAGCGGGCGCCGGAGACCATCATGCAGCTGCTGCGTGAAGGGCAGGATGCCATTGTCCAGGTGGTCAAGGATCCGATGGGCAGCAAGGGTGCGCGCCTGACGACACAGATTTCCATTCCCGCCCGCTACCTGGTTTATATTCCTGGCGCCGATCATATTGGCGTGTCACAGAAAATTGATGAAGAAAGTGAGCGGCCAAGGTTAAAAAACATTATTAACCAATACCGGGATGAATTTGATCCCGGCGGTTATATTATTCGAACGGTGGCGGAAGGCATATCGGGTGAAGATATCTATAACGATATGCGGTTTCTGCAAAAAATGTGGCGCTCCATTCAGGAAAAATCGACCACTGCCGAAAGTGGTAGCCTGATTCATGAGGACATGCCGCTGGCGATGCGCACCATGCGCGATATGAGTGGTATCGCACTGGAAAGGGTGCGTATTGATTCCCGGACTACGTATGAAAAAGTAAAGAAATTCGCCGGCAAGTTCATTCCCGATCTGGAAGGCAAAATCGACTATTATCCCGGTGAACGGCCCATCTTTGACATTTACGGCGTCGAGGATGAAATCAGAAAATCGCTGGAGCGCAAAGTACAGTTGAAATCCGGCGGCTATCTGGTGATTGATCAAACTGAGGCCATGACCACGATTGATGTCAATACCGGCGCCTTTGTCGGACATCGCACGCTTGAGGAAACTATTTTCAAAACCAACCTGGAAGCGACCCAGGCGATCGTTCGCCAGCTTCGCCTGCGTAACCTGGGCGGCATTATCATTATTGACTTTATTGACATGGCGGATCAGGAACATCGTCGTCAGGTATTGCGGGCGCTGGAAAATTGCCTGCTCCGGGATCGCGCCAAAACGCATATCAGTGAAGTTTCAGCCCTGGGACTGGTGGAAATGACGCGCAAGCGCACGCGAGAAAGTCTGGAACATGTGTTGTGTGAAACCTGCCCGACCTGCAATGGCCGCGGTTCCATCATGACGGTGGAAACCGTCTGCTATGAAGTTTTTCGTGAAATCATGCGTGAAGATCGACAGTTTGATGCGCAAAAATTTCTGGTGCTGGCTTCGTGCAGCGTGATCGATTTGTTGCTGGATGAAGAATCGACCAGTGTCGCCGAGCTTGAAGATTTCATCGGCAAGCCTATTCAGCTGCAGGTCGAAAGTGAATATACTCAGGAGCAGTTTGACATCGTGTTAATGTAGCCTGGGCCTTTAATGCAAAAAAAGCCTCATTATTTACGGCGGCTGCGCCGTTTTATGTTCTACAGCCTGGCGGCTGTCATCCTCTTTTTTGCGGTGTTGATGTCGGTTCTGCGCATGGCGGTGTCCGAGGCCGATAGCTGGTGTGTGGATTTGCAGCAATTGGCGAGCCGCTATCTTGGACGACAGGTTTATATCGAGGCGCTGGATGCACGCCTGGATGGCATTACTCCGGTGCTGGTATTAAAAAATGTACACCTGATGAGCGCCAATGGCAAGACCGAGCTTTTCAGTTTCAGAGAAGCGCAACTGAAACCGGATATTATCGACTCGATTAAAACCCGGACGTTAGTCCCCGCTGAATTTACTATCCGGGGCGCACAAATCACCGTCATTCGGCATAAGGACGGGCGTTTCAGTTTCAAGGGTATGAAGCTGAAAAATTCCGGTGAGGCGGTCAGCGATACGGCCGGCTCGGGTGAATTCGTTGACTGGCTGCTCCAGCGTACGGATCTGCGCGTTCAGGACAGCACGGTTATCTGGATTGATCTGGCCCAAAAGCGGCCAAAACTGATACTCAAGAATGTCAATATTCATCTATATAATAAGGGTGAACATCATCAACTCAAGGCCTCGTTGAAGTTACCCGAAAACCTGGGCCGCAGTTTTGACCTCGCCCTGGATGCCTGGGGCAAGGCGGATCTGAAACCCTCGGACTGGCATGGAAAACTGTACCTGCATGGTGACGGTGTGCATCTGGCGCGCCTGGGAATGATGCCGGTCATCCGGGATTACCGGCTGCTTGGAGGTGTGACTGATTTTAAACTCTGGGGCGAATGGAACAAGGGTCGGCTAAAAGAACTCAGCGGCGATCTCAACGCCTATAACCTGAGCATTGCGCATCCTGACATGCCACAGCCGCTGAAGGTTAAATTACTGGGGGGGCTGTTTGATTACCATCGCGTGCATAGCGGCTGGACATTGGATATCAACCGTTTTCATTTCATGGACAGACAGGGTAGCTGGCCGGAAACCAACATCAGTATCCAGCAACAGCGCCAGGCGTCATCAAATTACCGGCTAACCCGGATACAGGCCAATCGGTTCCGGCTGGAAAATGTCAGCCGTCTATTGCTCCATAGCGGGTTATTGTCGAAGCAACAGACGCAGATGCTGGCAGGCATGACGCCATCCGCTGATGTCAGGAATTTTCAGCTCCGTTTTTCCGATAATCCCGATAGATCCGACATCGGACTCCAGGCCCACTTCTCCCGGTTAGGCTTTCATTCCTGGAATCACATACCCGGTGTGCATGGCCTCAGAGGGGATATCAGCACCCAGCATAAACAGATGGTGCTGAGTGTGAACAGCAACCATGCCGTCATAGATTCCCCCAGCCTGTTTCGTGAACCCCTGAAAATGTCAGCCCTGTCCGGCACTGTTAGCCTGCAACGTTATGAACAGGGCTGGCAACTTTCAGCGGATAATTTCCTGTTAAAAAACGAGGATATTAAAACGCGCAGTCGGGTGTTGCTGGATATCCCGGATAACGCCGCCTCGCCCTTCATGGATTTACAGATACAGGTCAAAAACGCCAATGTCGCCCATGCTTACCGTTATTACCCGGTTGGCATCATGTCCACGGATCTTGTGAACTGGCTGGACCGGGGTCTCGTCGCCGGTAAGATAGTTCGGGGCGAGGTGATTTTTCAGGGGCGCCTGGGTGATTTTCCTTTCCGGCATAATGAAGGACAGTTTCAGGTCAAATTTGAGGCAAAGGATGCGCGCATCGACTATTTTGATGGCTGGCCGGCCGTGCACGATGTTCATTTGTATGCCGCCTTTACCGGACTGGGCATGGATATTCAGGCGGATGCCGGTCAGATTCTGGACAGTCGATTATCTTCAACCAGCATTAACATTGATGACTTCAGACATTCGAATTTAACTATTAAAGGTGAGGTGAATGGCAGCTTAAAAGATACTCTGCGTTTTCTGGTCGAGAGTCCTATTCAGCCGCAGGCGAAGTCGCTGATAGACAGCTTTCACTATCGTGGCAAAAGCAGGATTGATCTTAATCTTTCCATTCCACTGAGTGAAGAAGTCAGCAAAACACATCCGCAGACTATTCACGGGAAAGTGCATCTTGCTAATGCCGAGGTGCTGATGCTGGATGATCTCGTGGATATGACGGCAATCAACGGCAGTATCGATTTTACCCAGAAAAACCTGTCTGCCACAGGGATTCAGGCCCGGATTATGGGCGGTCAGGCCCTGCTTGATATTCGTACAGAAGATAAAGATAAAGACGGGACGGTCATGATTGAGGCGACAGGAAAGATCGACAGTCATCATCTGGCGCAGAAGTTTGGTCTGCCGGCTTCGGTACCCATCAAGGGCCTCACTGATTGGCGCGCAAGCCTGTCTATTCCACGTAAGGCGCAGGCCAAAACGGCAGTGCCGGTACTGCAAATCCAGTCAGAACTGGAAGGTGTGCAAATAAACCTGCCGCAGCCCCTGGGCAAGACAAAAAATGAACAGCGCGATACCCTGCTGGAGGTTCACTTTGGGCACGCCGGGCGGACGATGCTCTATGCCCGCTCAAAAGGTTATGTCTCAGGATCGGTGCTCCTGGACACGAAGGCAAAGTCGCCACGTCCATTGAAAGCCTATGTTCATTTTGGCGCGGGAGAGGGACATTTGCCGGATAGCCCAAGCCTGCTGGTGAGTGGCAGTCTGTCGATGTTCAGCCTGACGCCTTGGCTTGATGCGCTGGGGGGTGATAACAAAGCCAGGCATTCCTTTATTTCGTTGCCCCTGGTTTTCGACATGGCCTCACTGCAACTTGCACCGGTAGCCGATGAATCCACTCCCGCGCCCACTAAAGAACCGTCTGTCACGCTGGATGCCGATCTATTTCCACTTATTCAAGGTTCGATTAACAAGCTGTCCTATAATGATGTGCCGATTGGCCGCCTGGCGATTCATACCTCCCGGCTTAAATTTCGTAAAGGGATTCATCTTGATTCCCTCAGCCTGCAGGGTAAGCAACTCAATATGCAGGCCAGTGGTGAATGGGTGCAATGGCCAAACCGGGATTTGAGTTCGATGCAGGTCAAACTTGAGAGTCCGGATCTGGGCAAGATGTTATCCTCGCTGGGTTTCTCGGCCATATTCCAGGGTGGAAAAACCACGCTTGAGGGCTCGCTCCACTGGCCGGGTTCACCCATGGGGATCAGCCTGTCCAATATTAAATCAAAGTTAAAATTTACCATAGAGGATGGCTCCATCATCAGTGTCGAGCCGGGCACAGGGGGGCGTCTCCTGGGCCTGTTCAGCCTGGCTGCGTTACCGCGGCGGCTGATGCTGGATTTTAGCGATATCTTTGGTAAGGGCTTGCACTTCGACAGCATTAAAGGGAATCTCAATATCCATGATGGCAGCGCCTTTATGGAAAATAGCCTGATGAAAAGCCCACTGGCCTATATTTCGGTCAGCGGGCGTACCGGGCTGGTAGATCGGGACTTTGATCAGATGATAACGGTCAGACCACGTGGTGGCGATGCGCTGACTGCGGTGGCGGGTGGCATGCTGTTTGGTCCCCAGATTGGCGCCGCCATTCTGTTAGTGCAGAAACTCCTCGGCAACGAGTTGAAGGATGTCACTGCTATCCGGTACAAGGTGAGCGGAACCTGGGAGAAGCCTGTGATTACCCGTCTTGACAAGCTCAAGACGGCCGAGGAATCTTCTCCGGGTGATGATGACGAGTTTTAACCGCCCATCTTAAAATGGGCCGAAATATGCTATCCTGAGCCGCATGTTTAATAGATTTCGATGGATTATTCCGGCATTGCTGGTGGTTTTTTCCATCAGTCTGCAGAGCAAGGCTTCACCGATTGTTATTCGTTCGCAGGACTGGGCCATACCGCGCAGCGCGGCGCGGTTACTCAGTTTTCCTCCGCTGGTCCTGGCGGTTGGGCAGCTGCGCGTTCACCCCGATGCTCATTTGCGGATTCATTATCCGGGTGGTGATGAAGGTACGCTGTGGGTAAACGAACTGCAAAGCTGGCTGGTGGCGCTGGGGGTGTCCAGCGAGCAGATGGAACTGATTCCGGGTAGCTCAGGACAGGCGGTGATCGAAATTGAGGTTGTTTCCCCAAACGGGAAAAGCGTGATTAAAAATAATACAGGAAAATGACAGGCCAGTGGTAAATCAATGAAACGGATTGCAGCCATACAGATGGCATCAGGACCCAACGTCAGCGCCAACCTGACCGAAGCGGGGCGGTTGATCGCTATGGCGGTGGAGGCAGGTGCGGATATGGTGGTCCTGCCGGAAAACTTTGCCTGCATGAGTATGCAGGATGCCGATCAACTCAAGCATCGGGAAAGGGAAGGCGAGGGTCCCATTCAGAATTTTCTTCGTGAACAGGCGGACAAGCAGCGAGTCTGGCTGGTAGGAGGAACGATTCCCCTGTTTGGACAAGACGAACAGCGCATGCGCGCCAGTTGCCTGGTGTATGATGAACGGGGTGTGCTACGTGGCCGTTATGACAAGATCCACCTGTTTGACGTGTTGCTGGAAGAAAACCAGGAGACTTACCATGAGTCCGCCACCATCGAGCCGGATAATCGGATCAGGGTTATCGAGACCCCCTTTGGCCGTTTGGGCCTGGCAGTTTGTTACGATCTGCGTTTTCCGGAACTGTTTCGCCGCATGCTAAGCGAGCAGGTTGATATTTTCACCCTTCCTTCCGCCTTTACCGCGATTACCGGCCGCGCCCACTGGGAAGTGTTGCTGCGCGCGCGCGCCATTGAAAATCTTTGTTATGTCGTCGCCTCGGCCCAGGGCGGCTACCATGTCAATGGCCGGGAAACGCACGGCCATAGCATGATTATTGATCCCTGGGGCGTGGTGCAGGATGAACTGGATAATGGCTCTGGATTTGTGATTGCCGGGATTGATATGGACAGAATAAAAAACATTCGCCGGACTTTCCCGGTTCTGGAACATCGAAAAATACCCTGCGATATCACTCATGACAGATAACTCACTGGATAGCGTTCGTGCGCTGTTACTGGCGCCATCCGGGCTGGATGATCATGATCTGCAATCGGTGCTGGATCAGCTCATGGGCCATGCGGTGGATAGTGCCGATCTGTATTTCCAGTTGAGTCGCCACGAAGCCTGGGTGCTGGAGGACGGCATTGTCAAGGAGGGCAGTCATAACATCGAGCAGGGCGTTGGCGTACGCGCGATTAGCGGTGAGAAAACCGGTTTTGCCTACTCGGATGAAATTATTTTGCCCGCGCTGAGTGAAGCGGCACAGGCCGCCCGCGCGATTGCACAGAGTGGCCGGCAGGGGCAGGTGCAGAGTTGGCGCAAGCACAGCAGCCATCGTCTTTATTTACCGATAGATCCCCTGCCGTCGCTGGCCGCAGAAGACAAGATCGCCTTGTTGCAGAAAGTTGATGCCTATGCCCGCAAGCTTGACCCCCGGGTCAAGCAGGTGATCGTGAGCCTGGTGGGGGTGGATGAAGCGATCTTGATCGCGGCCAGTGACGGCACTCTGGCGGCGGATAGACGACCGCTGGTGCGTATGAATGTCAACGTTATTGTCGAGCAAAATGGCAAGCGGGAACAGGCCAGCGCTGGTGGTGGCGGGCGCCTCGACTATCACTATTTTATCGATGACGAGCGCGCTTTGGAGTTTGCCCGTGAAGCCGTGCGTCAGGCGCTGGTGAATTTGGACGCCGTGGATGCGCCGGCTGGCGCCATGCCGGTGGTGCTGGGGCCGGGCTGGCCGGGCGTGCTGCTGCATGAAGCCATCGGCCACGGTCTGGAAGGTGATTTCAATCGCAAGGGCAGCTCCGCCTTTGCCGGTCGCCTCGGTGAGCAGGTGGCCTCCCCCCTGTGCACCGTGGTCGATGATGGCGCGATGCCGGGACGGCGCGGTTCGCTGAATATTGATGATGAAGGCACGCCCAGTCAACAGACGGTGCTGATCGAAAAGGGGATTCTCAAAGGCTACATGCAGGACAAGCTCAATGCCGGACTGATGGGGGTTGCCTCCACCGGCAACGGTCGGCGTGAATCCTATGCGCACCTGCCCATGCCGCGTATGACCAATACCTATATGCTGGCCGGGGAACAGGATCCGGCAGACATCATCGCCTCGGTTGACAAAGGCCTGTACGCGGTAAACTTTGGCGGAGGCCAGGTCGATATCACCTCCGGCAAGTTTGTGTTCTCGGCCTGCGAAGCCTACCTGATCGAAAACGGCAAAGTCACCCAGCCGGTCAAGGGCGCCACGCTCATCGGTAACGGCCCGGAAGTGTTAACCCGGGTTTCCATGGTCGGCCATGATCTGGCGCTGGACTCCGGCATCGGCGTGTGCGGCAAGGAAGGTCAGAGCGTACCGGTCGGCGTAGGCCAGCCGACACTGAAGATTGACAGCATGACCGTGGGCGGCACGTCTACTTGATTAAGGAACGAGTGGCCAGTAACAAAGGTGAAACGGGTTTATCGGCGTTATCTCCACGAAAGTTTCTTAAAAGTCAAAAGCTTATCTGTCCGCAAAGGAACGCCAATCAACGCAAAAGGATTCATTGTGGCATGGTGTGACTAGCACAGGTGTATAAACATAAAAAATGGGCGTTTTTTGCGTTCATTTACGGATTTTTTCTCCCACGCAGAGCGTGGGAACCAGAGAATATTATTTCGTGGGGATACCTCAGGCGTTACTAGCCACTAGCGCCTTAAGATACTGAAACAGTTCCCGTGCTGCGCGCGGCGGTTTATTTAATTCACGTTCTTTTTTAGCCGAGCGCATGAGCTGGCGCAGATGCTGCCGGTCCGCATCGGGATGCCGGTCAGTCAGCTCACCCAGTGCGCTATCGCCTTCGGCAAGCAGGCGATCTCGCCATTTTTCGAGCGCATGCAGTTGTTGGGTATCGGCGCGGTAATGATGGGTTGCCGCGTCATAGGCCGCCTGAATCGGTTCGGGATCGGTCTTGCGCATCAGTTTGCCAATGTACTGCAACTGGCGTTTCAGCGCGCCGTGCTGGCGGATATTTTTAGCGCTATTAATGGCGTCCAGCAAATTATCCGGCAGGGGGATTTTCGCCAGCGAACCCTTGTCCATCTGTACCAGTTTTTTCCCCAGTTCCGTCAGGCTGTGGGCATCGCGTTTAAGCTGGGATTTGCTTATCCCTTCATTCTGATCCCGATCCGCAAATTCTGGATCAGGCGCTGAGAATTCCGGGTTGTCAAAGTCATTTTGCATAACATTCATTATTGCAGAATCAAGGGACCGGATCACTTGAAACATTGAAAGTGTGGTTTTGAGATGAGCGCTGAATGCGTTTCAAGTGAGCAGACGCCTTGATGGAGGGATGCTGAAAACGGTGTAAAAATGATTCTCCCGGACGTATTATTAATCGTTGCATAAGTATTTGCACCATAGCCCCCTCTCCCTCTGGGATTTGGTCATGGATGACCTTATGTTGCGAAGCCCATGGATGGGCGAGAGCGACGAGGGTTGGGGTGAGGGGATAAAATACATGCAAATACTTATGCAATGATTAATATATGAACCCGTTTACGAGGCTCCGGATTGATATTTGCGTCACGCAGTTTTTGTGCTGCATGGAATAATCCCTCAACTATCAGGAATATAAATAATGTCTTCAGGTTTTTCCCCACTAAAACATAAAGCAAGCGATCAGTTTGACAGCGCGCAGTTGTCACAGATTGTGGATGATATGATGGCAGAAGCCCGGCGATTGGGCGCTTCGGCGGCCGAAGCCGGGGTGAGCATCGAAGCGGGCCTGTCCGTCAACGTGCGCCTGGGCGAGGTTGAAACGATTGAACACAATCGTGACAAGGGATTAGGGATTACCGTCTATTTTGGTCAACGCAAGGGGTCTGCCAGCACCAGTGATTTTGGCGCACAGGCGATTCGGGAGTCGGTCAAGGCCGCCTGCGACATTGCCCATTATACTGAGGCGGATAAATACGCAGGTCTCGCAGACAAGACGCAAATGGCGACGGATATTCCCGATCTGGATCTTTATCATCACTGGGATCTGAGCGCAGAGCAGGCCATTGAAATAGCAAAAGAATGTGAAGACGCCGCCCGCAGTTTTGATTCTCGCATCAGTAATTCAGAAGGGGCTGGCGTCAGTAGCCATGATGGTTTTCGGATCTATGGTAATAGCCACGGTTTCATCGGCATGTATCCCAGCTCGCGCCACAGTCTCAGCGTGGCGGTCATCGGTGAGCAGGATAACAAGATGCAGCGGGATAGCTGGTATACGGTTTCGAGAGAACCGGAGAAACTGCTGGCGGCTGAAGAAGTCGGCAAACAGGCGGCCAGGCATACGGTTGCGCGCCTGGATGCGAAAAAAATCTCGACCTGTCAGGTACCGGTGCTGTTCGACGCCGAGGTTGCGCGGGGTTTACTGGGGCATTTTGTGCGCGCGATCAATGGCAGCGCCCAGTATCGTAAGTCCAGTTTCCTGCTGGATTATCTCGGCAAGGCGGTGTTCCCGTCCCGCATTCGTATCGACGAACGGCCACATCTGATCTCGGCATTGGGCAGCGCCCCCTTTGACAGTGAAGGCGTGGCGACCTGCGCCCGGGATCTGCTTGCGGGTGGGGAATTGCAAAGTTACGTGCTGGACAGCTATAGCGCCCGGCGTCTGAGCATGCAGAGCACCGGCAATGCCGGTGGTACACATAATGTGTTTATCAGTCATGATGATCTAAGTCAGACGCAACTGTTGAAAAAAATGGATCGTGGCATTCTGGTAACCGAAGTCATGGGACAGGGCGTCAATATTGTCACTGGTGATTACTCGCGTGGCGCCAGTGGTTTCTGGGTTGAAAATGGTGAGATTCAATATCCGATTGAAGAATTTACCCTGGCCGGTCGCCTGCAGGATATGTATATGACCCTGGTCGCCGTCGGGAACGATGTGGATACACGCGGCAACCTGTGTACCGGTTCATGGCTGATTGAACAAATGACCGTGGCGGGTGAATAAGATAACAATCAAGCTGTTTTCGGAGACAGGAACAGTGTTTGCCTCCCGGTTACTGTATCCACCTGTTTCCAACTATCCATCTCAAACTCAATTTGCAACACGCTACAGGTGACGAACGTTTCGTTGTTGTTGATCAGCATAGCAGCCAGATCTTCCAGACCGGGGTTGTGCGCAATAATAGCGATATTATTTTTACCGTTATCCACTTGCTGGATGAGTTCGATAAGTATTGGCGCAGATGCACAGTAAAGATCATCAAGATAATTAACGGCATCGTCTTCAATTTCAAGTTGCTTACGCAACAGGGCCAGCGTTTCGCCTGCGCGCGTTGCACTGCTGCATAATATCAGATCAAATTTTATGTCCCGCGCATGCAAGGCCTCTCCCATGCGTAGTGCATTACGCCGTCCACGTTCATTCAAACCTCGCGCATGATCGGACAGACTGGCGTCATCCCACGATGATTTGGCGTGGCGGATCAGAGTCAGACATTTTATCATTGTTTAATACCTCTTTTTTCTACAGTATTAATTGTTGCATAAGTATTTGCACCATAGCCCCCTCTCCCTCCGGGAGAGGGTTGGGGTGAGGGGATAAAATACATGCAAATACTTATGCAACGATTAATATAAACCGGTCATAGCAGGATTGGTGAGTGTAGCCTTCCTGTGCTCAAATTTTAAGTAATATCGGTGCGTTTCTTAGGGTCAATATGGCAGAATAAATTAAGGTGCTTCTGGAACCCTGCACTTGACAGCAGTGCCTGTCAGCATTAGCTTCATTTATTAAAAGCATGTTCCTGTATTTATTACAAATTGTGACAACAAGGAGGAGTTGGAATGAAATCCTATAGTGTGAGTTTCAACAAGCGTTCGCGTCTGAACCGGATGCCTGAAATTGGCCAGGAAACAGGGGGGCTGCTGCAGCCGCTGGATCCTGGCGGGTTGACTGAGCGGTTATCAACAAGCCTGATGATCGAGAATGATTTTTATCCCTGTTTCGACTGGACCTTTCCGCCGCCGCTCCTGAACAAGTCTGAGCCTCCGGCATCGGTCAATGATTTGTTCAGACATGCCTCTGTTATTCCTGATGCCTTCAGCCTGTATCTGCATAGCCCCTTTTGCAAGAGCCTGTGCAGTTTCTGTTACTACACCATCATACCGGGACGGGGGATCGAAAAGGCCGAGCACTATGTTGATTATCTGCTTCGGGAAATGAAAATGTACGCCGAGGTCATGCACGACAAAAAATGTGAGTCGATATATTTTGGCGGGGGCACGCCGACTTTTCTGGACGATCATTTGCTGGCTAAATTATTTGAAGGCATTAATAAGCATTTCAATCTTGCTGATGATGTGGAAATCAGTATAGAGTCTTCCCCGGGCACCCTGGCGCGCAGTAAAGTTGAACTGTTGACCTCACTGGGTATCAACCGTCTGAGTTACGGCATTCAAACGCTGGATGAAAAGTTGCTGGCGAGCATGAACCGCCACTACTCCGTTGATGAGGCGCTGAAGGAACTGGACGTTGCGCTGGCGCTGATCGGCAATGTCAACGTCGATACCATGTACGGCTTTGAAAATGAATCTGAATATGCCTTACAGGATAGCTTGCAGAAATTTTATGATCTTGGGGTACCCAGTCTGTCGATTTATGCGCTGGACAGACAGCGGGATAACAAGAGCAAGAAAATAGGGTTGCCGCCGAAGGATGAATCCTATAAGGACAAGATTCGTATATTTTCCGAAGCGGATCAGTTTCTGTTTCGCAAGGGCTATCGTCCGATATTGCAGAATGTTTATGCGATACCCGGTAAATCCTCCTATCGTCATCAGGTGCGCCGTTGGGACAACCTGAGCCTGATATCACTTGGCGTTGCTGCACAGGGCTACACCCCGCGCACGCCCTACCAGAACTACCCGGCGCTTAAATCCTATTACCGGGCCATTGATGAGGGGCGTTTGCCGATTGTGACGGTTGATCGGCTCTCTGCAGAGATGGAACTGATTCGTGAAGTTTCCAGCCAGCTACGCTTCACTCAGATTGATCTGGATTCCATTGCTCACAAGTATGGGGTAGATCTGGACGTTGTTTTTGCCGATTTGATTCATTCACTCATCGAACTGGGCTATTTGAAACGTGAACTGAATACCCTGCGCATGACCCCCAATGCCGCTTATTACAACAATATCATTCCCATGCTGTTCGCACCGGATGCTTTTTCGCAACAGTTGCTGGGACTGCCGGAAGAATATCTGGACGCTTTTCCTGTTCCCTCGGTCATGGTTCAGGTGGGCTGTACCCAGAGCGCACCCATTGAGGTATCGCTTCGTGAATGAGTTCGGCAGACTTTCTTTCATTATCCCTGGGGTTGTCCCCGGGATCTCTGCTGCTCAGTACGTGCGTTCAGGATGACAGAAAAGGATAATCGGTATAGCCCGTTTCATCGCCGCCATAAAAACTGGCCTGATCGGGCGCATTCAGCGGCGCATCGGCTTTAAACCGTTCAACAAGATCAGGATTGGCGATGTAGGGTATGCCGAATGACACCAGATCAGCCGTTCCGCTCTTTATCGCCTCATCGGCGCTTTGCCTGTCATAGCCATGGTTAGCCATGTATATACCATCGTAAAGCGCCGCCAGTTTTTTATAATCGAATGTTTCATCGCCTTCAGGAAGGGGTGACATGCTACCTTCCAGAACGTGCAGATAAGCCAGTTTCAACGGCTTGAGTTGTTGCACGACATAGCTGAATAATGTCATCGGATCAGAATCACGCATGCTGTTAAAACTGTTGAGCGGGGACAGGCGAACGCCGACACGCCGGCTGTCACAGACACTTGTTACCGCCGCAAGCACCTGAAGCAAAAAACGACTGCGATTCTCAGGTGGGCCTCCGTACTCGTCCGTGCGGTTATTGCTGCCATTGCGCAGGAATTGATCAATCAGATAGCCGTTAGCGGCATGGATTTCGACGCCATCGAAGCCTGCGTTCAGGGCATGCCGGGTCGCCTGTTGATAGTCATCAACGATGTTATTTATTTCACTGATCTCCAGTGCGTGAGGTTCCACAAAGGGCTGTGGCCCGTTATAGGTGAAAGCATCACCGTCAGGTTTGATAGCGGAGGGGGCGACAGGCAGGGCGTTATCAGGTTGCAGGGAAGGATGTGAAATACGGCCGACATGCCAGAGTTGAATAAAAATATGGCCGCCCTTCTGATGTACGGCAGCGGTGATTTTTTTCCAGCCCAATATTTGTTCATCGTTATAGATGCCGGGCGTGAACGGGTAACCTGCTCCCTGGGGGGAAATCTGCGCACCTTCGGTAATGATGAGTCCCGCGCTTGCGCGTTGTTCGTAGTAAAGCCGGTTCATCTCCTGAGGAATATTTCCCTCAGCCGCCCGGTTACGCGTCATGGGCGCCATCACAATGCGGTTGGTCAGGGTCGAGGGACCCAACTGGAGGGGACTGAAAAGATCCTTACTGTTCATATCGTTGTCCTTTAATTTGTGAGTAATGAACACAGACAAAATTAGTAACGGGATGGATCGATGAAATCATTGGTCAGCGTGAGAGGATTCGACCCTTCGACCTCTTTGTCCCGAATGGTTAAAATCTATATTATCAGTGTACCACAGTGCTTTAGGGCGGCGAACTGGGTGGCTTTTAAAACTAAATTAATGTCTGGCTTTTTCATTTGAATAAAACAATCCGCCTAACCACTCGAAAAAATGCTCTGGAAGAGTGCAGACAAGCTGCGTAAAAACATGGATGCAGCGGAATACAAACATGTAGTACTGGGTTTCATCTACCGGGCGGAGAAGGTCTTTTTTGTACCTGCCAATGCCCGCTGGTCTTACCTGCAATCCCGCGCCAAGTTGCCGGAGATCGGCAAGGATGTGGACGTGGCGATGGAGGCGATTGAAAAAGAGAATGCCACTCTCAAAGGGGTGTTACCCAAACAGTACGCCTGCCAGAATCTGGACAAGGCCAGCCTGGGCGATACCGCATCGCAGGCGCAGGACGTGCTGGGCAGGGTGTATGAATACTTCCTCGGTGAATTCGCCGCCGAAGGCAAGAAGGGTGGCCAGTTCTATACTCCCGGCAGTATTGTTAAAGTGCTGGTGAATATGCTCGAACCCTACAAGGGGCGAGTCTACGACCCGGCCTGTGGTTCTGGCGATATGTTCGTGCAGGCCGAAAAACTGGTGGACTGCATCGCCGACACCTACCACGCCTGGCGTAGGTTGGGCAAAGGAGTGGGAGCGACGTGCCCAACAAACACCGGTGATGTTGGGCACGCTGCGCTTTGCCCAACCTACTGGCCGGGCAGATGGAACAGGGGCTGGATGCGCGGATTCGGGGGAATCTGGCGAAGGTGGGGTTCGCGCTGCCGGAGATAACGCAGTGACCGAAGCCAATCTGCCCGAAAATGCCGAGATCCTGCTCTAGGGCACTGAAGATGGTACGGTCAAGGTCGATGTGCTCTACCGGGACGAGAGCTTCTGGTGACCCAAAAGCGCATGGCCAAGCTATTTGGCATACAGCGCCCGGCAATCACCAGGCACCTAAAAAATATATTTGAAACCAAAGAGTTGGAGAAAGATTCAGTATGTTCCATTTTGGAAACAACTGCCGGAGACGGCAAGACGAGTCGCAGCCAAACCCATGTTGGGCACGTCGCTCCCGCTCCTTTGCCCAACCTACGTTTTTGGCTCGCGCGGCATGTAGCATGTAGGTTGGGCAAAGGAGCGGGAGCGACGTGCCCAACAACCCCAATCAAAATACGAGGACAAGGACGTCATGGAATACCGCAGATCCCACCAACCCGGCGGCAGCTACTTCTTCACCCTGGTCACCCACCAGCGCCAACCTTTGCTATCCATCCCGGAAAACATCGACCGTTTGCGAACCGCGTTCAAGAGAGAAAAGCAGAAACACCCCTTCACCATCGATGCCATCGTCATCCTCCCGGAGCACTTGCACACGATATGGACGCTGCCGGACGATGATATGGACTACTCAACCCGCTGGGGTCGCATCAAGCGCTATTTCAGCACCGGGTGCGTCGGGGTCAGACAGGTACAATCGGTTTCGCGAAAAAACAAACGGGAAAGAGCCGTATGGCAGCGACGTTTTTGGGAGCACACCATCCGCGATGAGAACGACTGGCGAAGACACATGGATTACATCCATTACAACCCCGTCAAACATGGCCATGCCCGGTCGCCAGGTGAGTGGCCATACAGCTCGTTCAGGCAATGCGTGCAAAAAGAGTGGTACCCAGCAAATTGGGGAGCCACAGAGCCAGAAATCATCCAGGGCATGGATTATGAGTAAACCCGCCCATTGAGTAGGTGCTGGCGGGCAACCTGTTGGGCACGCTGCGCTTTGCCCAACCTACGGGTTGGTGGAACATTGCAGGTTGGGCAAAGGAGCGCTAGCGACGTGCCCAACAAAACGCCCGGCGGAGAAGGAATACGCCGCGTTCCGGGTGGAGCAGGACAAGGCCTTCGAATCGGATTTTAACCGGTTGGTGGAGAAGCGCGGGGAGAAGGGGGATAAGTCATGATAGTTGGGCACGCTGCGCTTTGCCCAACCTACGGGTTGGTGGAACATTGTAGGTTGGGCAAAGGAGCGGGAGCGAGGTGCCCAACAAAACGCCCGGCGGAGAACTAGAGGGAATTGATAAGGAGTTTCTTTATTGCACGCTGCTGAATACTAGACGTGCTTTACTTCATAATGCGTATGATAACGTGCTAACAAATCTGACCTTCAGAAGGGGAAAAGGCGTGCATCTGCCAAAGCTCGGATGCACTCACTGATTAGTTGTTGGTAGGATGTCCAGAATGTGTGGCAGGCTAATATATAGAGTCTTTCTGTCCAGAATTTATGGAGTATGCGGCGCGCGGGAAATACGCCTAAGCATTGATTTTATTGGTCGGCGTGAGAGGATTCGAACCTCCGACCCCTTCGTCCCGAACGAAGTGCGCTACCAGGCTGCGCTACACGCCGCGTTGCTTTTAATAGGTACGCTCAACGGCAAATCTGGCGAGGAAACTGAGTGCATCCTTGTAGTCGGATGCCGGGATGATACTCAGCGCCTCGATGGCTTTGTCAGCCTCGATTTGCGCACAGTCGGCAGTGTAGTCGATGGCGCCGGTGGATTCAATGGCGGCGCAGACTTTGTCGATGCGTTCGAGTCCGCCTTCTTCAATAGCCTTGCGTATTTCTGTGGCCTCTTCTGCCGTGCCGTTGTGCATGGCGTATATCAGGGGCATGGTGGGCTTGCCTTCAGCCAGATCATCACCGATATTCTTGCCGATTTCATCGCTGGAGGCGCGGTAGTCCAGCACGTCATCGATTAACTGGAAAGCGCAGCCCAGGTGCATGCCGTAGGCTTTCATGGCCTGAGTCTCTTCTTTGCTACGCCCGGCAATGATAGCGCCGAGCTGGGCGGCGGACTCGAACAACCTGGCGGTTTTATTGTGGATCACCTCCAGGTAGCGGGCCTCGCTGGTATCCGCGTCATGCACATTGAGTAGTTGCAGAACTTCGCCTTCGGCAATGGTGTTGGTGGCATGCGCGAGAATATCCATAACCGGCATGCTGCCGAGCTCCACCATCATTTCAAAGGCGCGGGAATAAAGAAAATCACCGACCAGCACGCTGGCTTCATTGCCGAACAGGTTGTTGGCGGTTTCCTTACCCCGGCGTAGATCGGAGTTGTCCACAACATCATCGTGAAGCAGGGTGGCGGTGTGGATAAACTCAATAACGGTCGCCAATTCAATATGTTGCGAACCTTCATAGGCCAGGGCACGGGCAGCCAGCAGGTGGATAACGGGCCGCAGGCGCTTGCCGCCACTATTGATAATGTAAACGCCAATCTGGTTGACCAGTACGACTTCCGATTGCAGGCGGGCCTGAATACAGCGATTTACACCCTCCATGTCCGGGGCAATCAGGGCATAAATATCTTCAATAGCCATAAGTACTTAAGCAATATTTCATATAGGGGTGCATGCTAGGGCGCGACCGGGGGAGTGTCAAGCCGGTTTAACGGGAGGCTTGTTCGTGTCCGGATGAGATTGTTTCCCAAAAAAAACAGGCGCATATACGCATATTCCATCGTAAAATACGCTGATCTGCATTGACCGGTTGGTGCTGAAACGCTAAAATTGCGCCCCTTTACGCATTCCCTCTTGCCCGCAGGGCGGTGAAGTGTCAAGTTTCTGGAGAAAATCACATGTACGCGGTAATTAAAACCGGTGGCAAACAGTATAAGGTCGAACAAGGCCAGAAGATTCGGGTTGAGAAAATCAATGCCGAATCCGGCGCCAGCATCGATCTGGATAAAGTGTTGATGGTGGCCGACGGTGAAGAGATCAAATTTGGCGCGCCTTTCCTTGATGGCGGCAAGGTCACTGCAACCATTACCGAACAGGGTCGTGGCAAGAAAATCCGCATTATTAAGTTTCGCCGTCGTAAACATTACAAAAAGACCCAGGGTCACCGGCAGGCCTATACGGAACTGGAAATTACCGGCATCAATGCGGGTTAATATATCGAATTGAAGAGGCAAAACAATGGCACATAAAAAAGCGGGTGGTAGTACACGTAATGGGCGCGATTCCAACGCCAAACGCCTGGGCGTCAAACGCTATGGCGGCGAGAATGTGCTGGCAGGTAATATTCTGATTCGCCAGCGTGGCACCAAGGTCCACCCCGGAGTGAATGTGGGTCAGGGCGGGGATGATACCCTGTTCGCCAAGGTAAGCGGCACGGTGGTGTTTGAAATCAAGGGTCCGAAAAGACGCAAACAGGTGAGTATTATCCCGGCAGCCTAAGCACGGGCCCAATAATCTCACCGGAAACCCCGTCACGTACGGGGTTTTTTGTTTCCAGTAGCGGGAGATTGAACGTGGCGCAGTGGCAAATGCCGGAACATAATTTTTGCTATTGATGGGAACAGGGGTTTCCTCGCTCCTCGTGACTCGGCACTAATATTATGAAATTTGTAGACGAAACAAGCATCAAGGTCGAAGCCGGTAAGGGTGGTAATGGCATCGCCAGTTTCCGCAAGGAAAAGTACATCGAGTTTGGCGGCCCCGACGGTGGTGACGGTGGTGATGCGGGTAGCATTTATTTGATAGGCGATGTCAATCTCAATACCCTGGTGGATTTTCGCTTTACCCGCTGTTATCGGGCCGAGAACGGTCAATCCGGACGTAGCCGTAACTGCACGGGCAAGAGTGGCGAAGATCTTTATATCAGGGTACCGTTGGGCACCCAGATCTATGATGTGGATACGGATGAGCTGATCGGCGATGTGCTGAGCGAAGGTCAGATATTGCTGGTGGCGCAGGGCGGCGTTCACGGCATCGGCAATGTCCATTTCAAAAGCAGTACCAACCGTGCCCCTCGCCAGTGTACTAAAGGTACGCCGGGTGATGTTCGTAGCTTGCGCATGGAGCTGAAAGTGTTGGCCGATGTCGGTCTGCTGGGCATGCCTAATGCGGGTAAATCAACCTTTATTCGTGCAGTTTCCGCCGCCAGGCCCAAGGTTGCAAGCTATCCCTTTACGACCCTGCATCCTAATCTTGGCGTGGTCAGCATCGAGGCTCACCGCAGTTTTGTGATTGCCGATATTCCCGGTTTAATCGAAGGCGCCGCCGATGGCGCGGGACTGGGCGTTCGTTTTCTTAAACACCTGTCGCGCACCCGTCTGCTGTTGCATCTGGTGGATGCGGTACCCGTAGATGAAGCTGTTGATCCGGTGACCGAAGTGCGGGCGCTGGAAAAAGAAATGGGAAAATTCGACGCTGAGCTACTGGAATATGATCGCTGGCTGGTATTGAACAAACTGGATCTGTTACCTGAAGATGAGCGGGATGCGCGTTGTGAAGACATCGTGCAGCAGCTCGACTGGCAAGGCCCGGTATTCCACCTGTCTGCCCTCAACAAGCAGGGCACACAGGAGCTGTGTTACCGGATTATGGAGTATATTGAGGAGAAACAGGTAGCGGGTGGCGAGTAGCTGCTACTAACCTTAAACATGACTGATCGCGCACAACTCAAACACGCCCGCCGCTGGGTCATCAAGATTGGCAGCGCGCTGCTGACCCGGGATGGGGCGGGTCTCGATCTACCGGTCATACAGGGCTGGGTGGATCAGATTGCGGTGCTGCTGGATCAGGGCATGGAAGTGGTGCTGGTGTCCTCTGGCGCCGTGGCGGAGGGGATGTGTCGCCTGGGCTGGAAGCGCCGCCCCCATGCCCTGCATGAGCTGCAGGCGGCGGCGGCCGTCGGTCAGATGGGGCTGGTCCAGACCTGGGAATCCTGTTTTTCCCGCCATGCCCGACAAACGGCGCAGATTCTCCTCACCCATGACGATCTCTCCAGTCGGGAACGCTACCTGAATGCCCGCAGCACCATTCGCAGTCTGCTGGCGCTGGGTGTGGTGCCTGTGGTGAATGAAAATGACACAGTGGTGATCGAGGAAATCCGCTTTGGTGACAATGATACTCTGGCCGCACGGGTCGCGAATCTGGTGGAAGCGGATAATCTCGTCATTTTGACGGATCAGAACGGCCTGTTTGATCGGGATCCACGTCAGCATCCTGAGGCGAGGCTGATCCGCGAGGCACTGGTAAGTGATCCCTCACTTGAGATTATGGCGGAAGGTGGTGCGGGCAGTCTGGGACGTGGGGGGATGATTACCAAGATCCGGGCGGCGCGGTTGGCGGCGCGTTCCGGTGCATCGACCCTGATTGCCTCAGGACGTGAACCCCGGGTACTCGAAGCGTTGCGGCAGGGAGACGACATGGGCACCTTGCTCAAAGCGGCGGATGCCCCCATTACCGCACGCAAGCAATGGCTGGCGGGTCACCTGAAAACATGTGGACGACTAGTGCTGGATCCGGGGGCGATCAGGGTCTTGCGGGAGTCGGGCCGCAGTCTGCTGGCTGTCGGTGTCACTGCGGTGGAAGGTGACTTTGCCCGCGGTGATATGGTGATCTGCATCGACAGTCAGGAGCGGGAAGTCGCACGCGGGCTGGTGAACTACCCGGCTGTTGATGTGCGTAAAATGATGGGTCAGGCCAGCGGCAAAATCGAAACGCTGCTTGGTTATGTGGATGAGGCCGAGCTGATTCACCGCGATAATCTGGTGCTGGTGGGTTAAAGGGGGGTCACTGAAAGAAAGGCGCAGCTAGGAGCCTGTCCGGGAAGAGAGAACCTACTGCGGAAAAGCTGAATTTGGCCAGATTTTCCCCTATATTTTCGTTAAATATGCTCAATATTCGCCTCAAATAATGAAAAAATCTGACTCAAATCATCTTTCCCTCGCGACGGTTTCTATTCCCGGACAGGCTCCCAGCCCAGGCGTATCAACATAAAAAATGGGCGTTGTTTGCACTGTAGAACCGCTTCGCGTTGCTCAGGGCACGTTCATTGGCGGATTTTTCTCTTATCCTTTTGATGTTGAATATTATTTCGGGGGGGATACCTCAGAATTCATACTGTTCTTGCCCTGCTTGCCCTGGCCTGACCGGACGATCCAGGGTTGCGGCGCGCGGCGCCTTGTGCTAAGGTCCCTCAATAATGGACTTGGTCCAAGTATAAAAATGAGTGCAGCCACCTCAAATTAACGAATCAAAAAGCTGCAACAGGAGGTCTTTTTCATGACGATATTAAGCTCTTCGGACGTAGGCCGCGAACCGCTCCAAGTGACCGCGCCGCCGCTGGCGCGCTCGCAGGGGGAAGTCCACCACCGCGAGTCTGATTCCCTGATCGATCCCGTGCTGGTCCGAGCTCATATCTATGCTTCGGTTTTTTGGCTTCTGTACCTGATCGTGGGGGGCGGCCTGCTGGTTGCGATCAAGTTTACCTGGCCGGATTTCCTTAGCCATACACCGGCGCTTGGGTGGGGTCGTTTGCGTTTCGTCCATACCCAGACGGTGGCGTATGGGTGGTTCATAAACGTTTTCTTTGCCGCCACATACTACATGGTTCCGAAACTCACGAACGTTCGCCTGGCCAGCGGACGCGCGGCCTGGTTTTGCTTTTTCTATTACAACACATGCATCGCGCTCGGCACGATTGCGCTGTTGAGCGGCCATAACCTCGGGATAGAGTGGATGGAATACCCGAGCTACGTCAACATTATGATCATCCCCGCTTTTGCCGTGCTGGCCTATAATTTCTTTCTTGCCTACGCGCGCAGCAAGGAACGGAATTTGTATGTGTCGAGTTGGTATCTCATGGCGTTCGTCGCCTGGGCTCTGTTGAATTGGATCATGGGGGGGCTGGTGCCTGCCTATGTAGCGCCTGGCATTGCCGGGGCGGCTATCGGGGGGTTGTTTATCCATGATTTGGTGGGCTTGATCGTGACGCCTGTCGCGACGGCGACTATCTACTATCTCCTTCCTGTTCTGACGCGCCGTCCGATCTATTCGCACTCTCTGTCGCTACTCGGATTTTGGAGTCTTGCGTTCTTCTATCCGTTGGTTGGTGTGCATCACTACTACTACAGTCCCATTCCGATGTGGGCGCAGTATATCGCCCAGGGGACGTCCATCATGCTTTTGTTTACCGTCTATACGGTGGTCTATAACGTTTACAAGACCATGCAGGGGCGGTGGATCGAGGTTGCGGACAATATCCCCTTGCGCTGGTTGCTGGCGGGCGTGGTTTTTTATCTCATGGTTTGCACCCAGGGGCCACTCCAGGCCCTTCTGCTGGAGCAGCCGCTGATTCACTTTAGTGACTGGGTGGTCGGGCATTCCCATATGGCGTTGCTCGGTTTTGGCACATTCGTGATGATGGCCTTCATCCACTTCGCCTGGCCAAGAATCGGTGGGCGCGCGCTCAACCGCACACTGTGCGAGTGGTCTTTCTGGTTGACCTTTGTCGGATCCAGCTGGATGTTTATCGATTTATGGATAGGTGGACTGATGGAGGGGCATTACTGGGCATATGGGTATCCCTGGTACGTATCGATCGTGGCACTC
>ENA-ORDP01000216-ORDP01000216.1-marine-sediment-metagenome-genome-assembly--contig:-NODE-216-length-39295-cov-4.785499_pt1 | contig 39295 bp, 54 predicted proteins | sample MGYA00248627_ERZ508539 | MGnify/ENA primary metagenome ERZ508539 (study PRJEB26208, sample SAMN05571518) | marine sediment metagenome | biome: deep sea; feature: Hydrothermal vent; material... | reverse complement strand
AGGGTGATCGTTCCACGCGTTGCCATCGATGTGATCCACTTCATTGGCAGGGGTGACCAATCCTATATTCTTACAATGGCGACACAAAGGGTGTTGCGCCAACTGGTTTGGTCTGATATACTTATGCCAACTCGACAATCCATATCGTTTTTGTCCTCGTTCGCGTCGAGCATCCTGAACAGTCCTCAGCTCACTACTATGCGCCTTGCATCGTCCCGATTTCAAAACCAACTCCTGACATCCAACCTTCGCGCAGATTTTTTTTGCGCCAATGGCCATTAGATAGAAACCATTCTAATTTCATGGTCTGACAAAGCGCGATTAAAAATCATAAATGAAGAAAGATCCCCATCAATATAACTTGATGAATCAATACGCATTAGATGCGAACTTCCATTATGCACAAATAAACTTGATTGATCCACTGTCGTTGAAGCTACCTGCACACCATCACGAAAAATATTAACAATCGGAATAGTAGTATTTGATATTCTCATAGCAAAACTATACCAAGTTTGTGGTTGTATATCTGTGGTATCAGCCAATGTTTTTGCTATACTGGCTGAATCACGAACTCTTACTTCAAACCTGTCACTATTATTAACGCGCAATTGCAAACCATAAAAAGGTGATACGTCGTGACGTATTCTAAAAATACCGTTACTGACTAAACTAACCGACGGTAAAATATTAACCAAAAACCTAACTATCAAAGTCATTGGCAACATATAGATAATAGGGCTATACGCAATACTTAAATATTTAGAAGATCCCCCTGGACTACGTATGACAGATCTTGATTGCTCAACATTATAGTGAAAGGTAGTTCTCTCGGATGAATTTCCTTGAGTAATGACTTGATCCCAAGAACTAAAGTCAAGCAAACTGTCAACTTCATCATTTTCTGATCGTCCGATTTCTGCCGATGGATTAATCCACAAAACTAGACCAGATATTTCTCTAGCATTAAATTGGTTGGCATTAATACCTGTTGATATTAATGCGCCTGATTGGTTAGCAGTTGCCGACTTCATAATTCAAAAAATTTACCTTCAGCACCCAGCTGAATAGTAATCGTTCCAGAGACATAAGTGGTAATACTAGCTCTTGCATACTTCCAATAAGCATTACTCTCATATCCGACTGTTTCAGCTACTGTCGTGGCTTGAGAAATAATGGATAAATAATCAACATCATCCATTGACAGTTCTAACTCGTAAGTTAAATCAACGGTACCACTTGTTGAAATTTGGAACGAACACTTACCATTAACGGGAGAACTAGCCCCTACCATGGTGCCAGTTGCTGCATTAACACTCGTTGCTACTGCCATTTTAATGCCTTTCTGAAAGAATTATTTATCGACCACGTAGACAGTAATAGTACGCTCATCAGTGCGCCCTTCAGAGGTAACGATCAAGCAAGCCAACGAATATTCGATGCCCATTGATCCACCACTTAACCACACTTGTACGCTAGTATTGCTATCGGCCAGCTGATCAGAATCTTTGGTCAAACCCGCCGAAACTACTACCACTTGTGATAATATAGTCTCACCAGAATTTAGCCAATTGCTGACACCATTGCCATTCGTTAATGCGGCCCAGTCGAAACGATAATCAAGCACCGCATCAGGATCTTTCTGAACCACTAGCCCCTGCTTCCAATCAGGCATTAGGTTAGCGTGAAGATGCCGGAGGCATTCATTTGAACCGTCAATGAATTGCCATCAGTCGCGGTGACATCAGCAGGCGCATTGTCTAACAAGCTAAAGCAAACTAACGGGTCAGCAACAGGTGTTGTTACCGTATCGTCATAGATGACAGAAAACCGAGCAATGATGGAACCACCACTGGCATTCCAAACGGCATCAGCACTGTCGAACGTTAAGGTAACAGTTGATCTCACCCAGGTGACAGAAGTTAGCGCGACTCCGTTGGTCGTGTAGCCATTAGCGTTCGCATGCTCGTTGGTTAAAGCCGCCTTACCTGATGTAGATGTCGTTGCTGCATTCGAGGTAGACAAATACAGTGCTGCACGAAATGAGTCACCATCTAAATCAATCGTACCATCGCCAAGAAACTCACGGAACTCATCGTAAAAGGCCCACGCATTAGCTGCCATTCTATTGACCCTCTACTTTTATGCCACCAGCGGGCACGTTGATAACCACATTACCAGCATTTTTTATTTCGTCAATTCTGCCTTGAAGTGAATGAATTTCCAAGGCGTCGTCGAACTCTTTCAATCGAGCGTTCCACCGAGGCACGCGAGGATCATTAGGCAAATCTGCTAACTTTTTCTTAATCCGATCTGTTGTATATGATATGGCTTCTGCTCGGTCTTTCATAAGTCCCTCGGCAAAAAATTAATGTTTGATTCAAGCCCTTCCAAAGTCACTTGACCACCTACAATTATCGTCTTTCGACCAAAGACGTAAACTACCTGTTTAGTTTTAGGATCGACAATACGCAACTCAAGTTCCGCGAATTGCCGATCGCATCCGATTAATCCCACATTAAATTCACCACTAACTTGATGATTCAAATTAGGTGCCAAGTCATGCTTTATATAATTTTTCGCTTCAACTAGCTTTAAATCAGTACCCATTATACACCTATTGATATAACTCTATCTTCTGCCAAAACTAAAATAATCCTGCTGACTGGCGTTGCGAAAACAATACCACCTGCTACAGGAATTAACCCTGTTAACACGATTGATCCGACCGGCACATTAATCACCTCAGAAGTCTGAAAACTAGGCGCAATGCCTGATAATAGCAAGTTTCCTAGTGGAATATCAATCGTTACGTTGACAGTGGCATCGACGATGGGCGCTTGACCTGACAGAGCAATATTACCCAACGGCACATCAATCACGATGTTACTTGATGCCGACGCAGTGGGAACCAAACCCGCTAAGGCTAAGCTTCCTAACGGCACATTAATCGCGACACTATTCCCAAGACCAGGAACCAGGCCACTCAAAACTAAGCTTCCTACCGGTACATTGATGGTGTGCGGATTAACGACAGTGGGGACCTGACCGGATAACGCCAAACTACCAACGGGCACTGCAACGACGATATTGTCCGTCAAGTTAGCCGCTGGAATCAGCCCTGATAAAGCCAAACTACCGACGGGTACATCAATGGTTGTCGGATTACCTACCGAAGGAACGAATCCCGTTAGCACTAAACCACCGACGGGTATATCAATCGTATAGGGGTTTATGAGAGTAGGGACAAGCCCTGTCAAAGCAATGACTCCCACCGGCACGTCAATCGTTATGCTGTTTCCTACAGAAGGAGCAAACCCAGATAATGATAGCGATCCGACCGGTACATCAATCGTGCGTGGCGTCAAAAGGGTAGGGGATTGACCAGATAATAGTAAGCTGCCGACGGGCACGTTAATCGTATTTGGAGCCAAAACAGTAGGCACTTGCCCCGTTAAGGCAAGGCTACCAAACGGCACATCAATCGTGCGTGGCGTCAAAAGAGTAGGGACCTGACCGGATAACGCCAAGTTGCCCAATGGCACATCAATCGCAATGCTATTTCCTGCGTTGACGGTAGGCACTAAACCGGTTAATGCAACGGAACCAGTTGGCACGTTGATAGTTACACCACCGCCGCCTGCCGCGTCCTGAAATTGATAAACACGGCGAATAGGGCTTAGGATTTGAAAAGGGTTACCTAACAAGTTCCAGATTTGATCATCGGTTAAAGCCGCTGTAAAAGCAATCACCAAATAGTAAATAGCATGATCAGCACCAGAACCGATGGTTATCCCTGATGTGGCCGTCCTAAAAGTTGATCCGCCCGATGAATTAGATGCAGTGGCTTTGTTACTGTACTCGTAGGCTTTTATCGTAGAAGATTGCTTTCTGGCAGCTATTCTATGCATGACATTTAGCCCTAATCCACCCCCAGATATCGTCGCATCAAATTGCGCCGGAGAACTGTCGATATAGCTAGCAACGATATTTGTACCGTTATTCTTAAGTCTTAGCGAATCAGTTGAAGACCCTCTACGAATAAAAGACTGATTACTGGTAGAAGCATTCTTAGGCTCAACAAAAGCGATTAGAGTAAAATCACCGGCATCACGACCAGCAACTTCTACGCCATATTCTATTTGCTCAATATATAAACTGGGGTGAAACTCGTAACCTAAGCCAATTTCAGGGTCAAAATGACGGATGGGTGCGTTATTAATCGTTTCGACACCGCGATATCTTCCGGCATCATAATCATAAATGCCATCAACTGGTGCCCAATAAACGGTGCAATATTTGCTTAGCGGGTGATTGTAATCTAAACGAGGCGCCGCAGGACGCCGGTTTCTGACCGACTTGATAACAGCAACAGACATGCTAAGTCGCTTGACCTTGGATAGATTTTGGCGTCAACAAGAAAATAAAATTGCTATCTGTGGCATTGATAGATGACCCGCCATTATTGATCGCAACCAAAGTGATATATCGGTTAGTGAATTCAAAAGACCCACTAGCTACCATGATTGTTGTCGCCGCATCCTCGACAACGACGGTGCCAATGAGCTGCATATTATTGACTTGGTCAACATCACCCAAAGCCGCATCTGATGAACCGATGTCACCATCAATTTGCGTGGCATCAGAATCAGGCGCGCCCGATACATAAAGCTCCAAAGACTGATATTGCGTAGGCGTGGCTTGCCATAATAATTCGCAAGACCAATCGAATTCAAACGCTCTTGCCCCTGCCCCAAAGTCATGCTGAGCAGAGACTCTACCCGCCCCATCAGCAATTGACTCCATCGACCAAGCCACATCAGCACCCGCTTCGCCGTTAAATTTGAGTGTGGTTTCTGTTAATACATAAGCTCGACTTGTCATGCGATTGCCCTCGCCATTTGGACGTGTCCTGGCTTAACCACTCGAAAATTTAGCTCAGTAGATCGACTAATGATTTTTTTTCTCAGCAATGCCAATGCCGATAATGTCACTGATCCTTGACCAAACGCATCCGTGAAAATGGCGGCTTCGACACCAAACGGATTAATCTCATTCATGCCAAGTACCCCCCAAACTCTCGCCGCCTTGTCACCGGTTAAGGCGAATAGTTCAGCAGTATTGATTGACCCCAATATCTGAGAGGGAGATAAGACGGTGACATTTTCTTCAATGGACCCCAGCGCGTTTAACTGATTGGCCAGAGATTGATTGATTGACTGCTCTGAACCACCGCCCGATATGATCGCGGCATAACCCAAAGAGGAAGGGTCATTGTCTAACTCACTTTTTAATTCGGTGATGTAACTCATGTCTAATATTTTCCTGGTGGCGATTAGCCCTAGACAAAATGGCAATGAGAGGCAACAGAAGTAGGGCAGTGGCAACGAAGCCGACGACGACGAAAAATAGATAAGTCACGACAGAGCCATTAGCGTTTTTGAGCAAGGAGGATGTCTTTTGGTATGGATATGATACTTGAGCGAACGACAAATGTCAGCTCTGTCGTAATGCATCAGATGATAGAACGCATCCCTGATCTGATCATGAGTCACTGAGGTGCCGTACAAGCCCATCGCCACCGACCAAATATCACCAAAATCATCCAACTCTGCTTCAACCATCAGTCTTTCCCCTGTTGATCAATTAATGCTCGATTGGTTTATCTTAACGCATTTTCACTGAAAATCAATGTTTCGTTCCCCGCTCCCCCCTCCACCGCACAGATACCCAGAGAATGATGATCCTTTGAGGCACCAGAATGCCCAAGGTGAGGTGAGATCGTCTGAGTCGGTGAATCGGGAGTGAAGGGGGTGAAATCGCCAAGCTGAGCGTCTGAGGACACCCAAAGGAAAGGGGGTCATATCGTAACCAGGCTGGAATAGCTAGCCCCCAACGTATGGTTTTAAACTTCTATTTCTAAAAGCACACATTATTGTACGTTATTTATACATTCACTGTATATTCTATTTCCACACTATTCAAATGTGGTCATATTATATACTTATCATTATATCTTCTATATATCTTATATTTGAGGGTTGGGGGCTAGGATAGAGATAAAAGTATGAATTTAAAGCATTTTTTCTCAGCCCCCAAACTTTAATTTGGGGGCCGCTAGCCCCCAACTGGGGGCTAGAGCCAGCCCCCAAAAAAAGTTGGGGGCTGTACGATGATATATATATATAACAATGACTTATCATATAAACCGTAGACTCAAACCGATAAATAGGCTGGCCCGCAAATTAATCATTAAATATCAATTGGATAGGTGAAAGCTAGCCCAGGGCAAAAAGTTGGGGGCTAGGCGATTTGGATAAAAATTATGCAATAAAAAACGGACAAAACCATCGGCCTTGTCCGTTTTATTTTCCCGGTAAATGATCAGCTCATTATAGAAATTATCATTTTTTCTGCTTCACCACTGTCTAAAATATGACAACCTTCTGGCAACATCCCGTCTACCCAAATAGTACACCTAATCTTATTTATCTTAACTCGCCCCCGATCTGACGACCCTTTCACCACCACATATCCCATCTTGGTTAATATTCCATCTATGTTCTTGCGCATGTAAGCCACCGTCAACCTCGATTGCTTATCACTGTTGACGACCAAAGAAACCACCGCCTGCACCAACTCTTCCTGCAGCACGAATGGTCGGCCCTTGGTTGACAATGACGTGGGCAAATAGGAAAGCTTCTCGCCTAACCTTGGCTTCACATCACCGCCGCATTCCAGTACCCGCTCGACATCCTCATAGTAAGGTAGGTCGGCACGATTAATCACCGATTCATTCTTCTTCGTTTGGGGTGCCGTTGAAGCAAATGTCACTGGCACATCACGCGCCATCAATGACCCATATAAACCATTTATCTCACTGGGAATCACTTTGATTAATTGATGGAAATAATCCACTGATTGCTTATCTAATGTGCAAGTCAACATCGTATGCCGTCGATCACCCTGATCAATTTTAAATGCCATATCGTTGTTAGATGACCCAATTAAAGACGCCACATTGTTGGCGGTCCTCGGTTTAAGCCCTTTTGATTCAATGGGTATCGCACTGTCGGTGATAAGTGGCTTGAGTCGAGTCATTAACGTAGGCGTATCATCATCAATCTCTGGGATAAAGATCAGCTCATTTTCCATCCAGTCTGTGAATCGCCCCATGGCCAATGATTCAGAAGCTTGCATGACATTGGACTGCCCCACCAAGCGTGACAATATTTGCTCAAACAAAACCCCCTTACCAATGCCTGGTGGCCCTACTAGCGTGGGCATCCAGTTAATGCGCTGGGCAGGGTTCTGCACTTTTATTGCCATCCAGTTGAGTAAAATATTACGTTCTGTTTCATCAGGCAGCAGGTAGGACAGGAATGAATCAATGTGGGGGTGAGGATCCTTATTGGCCCGACAATCGGTAGGCTGATAGGTGTTGTATATCAATTCCCCATAGTGACTACTGACGACGGACTGGTAACGTGAATAATGCTGGGGCTGGTAATTGATGCTGGCACAATACGCCAATTTTCCGTTCTTTAAGAAATGCCTGATATTCGTATGGGGATCTTTTTTACTGTGGTATCGAGAAAAGATATTGCAAAAAGCCTGGTTTGAAATGATTTGCTTATCGCTGCATCGAATCACTTTGTCCAAATCCACCACGTAAAGAAATTGACGCTTGCCTTCCCAATCCGCTTCATCAATTTGGAAAACGCCCCAATCATTTTCTTCACTTGACGCGCTCAGTAAATGATTCATGACGCACCTCCTTGTCGATGGATCCAATCATCTAACCAATCACCAGGCTGCCCGGGAATATTCACCGTGGCCCTAATGCCATCGTCACGAATTTGCGCTGCCAATATGCCTGCCGCCCTTTGCCCCGTCATTTTGTCTTTCCTCTCATGAGACTTGATCTCATCATGGTCCCCAAAAATATGAATGGACTCGACATCTTTGGGGTAATACAGATTAATCATATTAGCCGTGCCACCGGTACACCACACGTCAATGCCCAGCTCATGGTTAATGTAGAGTCCTGTTTCAATGCCTTCACACACAGCAAGGTCAATCCCCTTAGCGGAATGATGCTTGTCCTTATTGGATATCAAACGCACCGCGCCGCCTTTGTATCCTTTCTCAGATATCTTGGGCATCATCCGCTTAGGGCTATCGATACCCGCCTTTTTGCCATGGCTAATGAAGATACGATGCGCGCCAATAATGTCACCTTTTAATGATTGGAAGGGGCAAACAATGGCGTCGTAATAATTCACGATTTCACCCTCCCGATAAATAGGAAGACCGGCACGAAAAAGTATATTTTTCGGGAATTTAATCTGACCCACTCGTAAGCGATTGAACAGATACTCAGCCCCATGGGAGGCCCTGTCATCCGTGATTTCTACGGCACTGGACAGTAGCTGGAAGAGCGTTTTTTTTCGCTGATAATAATCGATCGGCTTGGCTTGGGATATTTCTAGCGCTTGCTCATGGTTACCATGATCCAGACTAAAGTGCCAACCACATTTAAAGCAAACGCCGACTCTTTTGTCAACATTGAAACTAATGTTCTTGATAGCAGACTGATTGTCTGCACATTTTGGGCAAGCTAACCGCTGCTCGCCGGTTTTTGATAGATCAATGTTCAACTCTGAAACATAATCGTTTGAAATAGCTTGATTAAACGTTTGACCACTCATATAATATTCCTTGTTGGTTGATTGATTGATTAATTGATTGATTGATGTGTATGATTCCTATTGTATATTGAGCGTTTTAATTAAGCTGAAACGCTCAATTTTTTATCCTTTGATTTCCTGTACCTTTTAATGTATTTATCCACCTTCACTCTTTCCTCTGCGGTTAAAAACAGCTGATGTTGCGTTAGCCCAATCTTTAATTTCCTATCCCGATAATTCATTTGTCTTTCTTTTGATGACAGTACCATTGTTAGCTCCTTTTTAATTAAACTTCAACTTGAATTTATCATCTAAACTAGTTACGGCCAAGTCTATCTTGAAAAATATTCTTGATTAACCCTTCCGCCTCTAGCGAAGAATAAACCACCTCGGACTCATAGCCATGTTGACTCACCGCTTCCATGAACTTATTTTGGGAAGCGGTTAGCCTGTTACTTCCAAATTTGAATTCAATAAACAGACGCAAAGCAGGGATAAATAAATCTAGCACGCCAGGCAGCACGCCTTCTTGCTTTAACTTGACCGCCACTCGACGATCTCTCTTACCCCCATTGGGTATAGCGAAAATAATAATGTCAGGATATTCCGATCGGAACCAGGCGACGAATTTTATCTGCTCGGATGACTCACTGGCCTTGGTCCCAATCATATTAATTCACTATCGAAAGTGCTGGTTTTCTTTTGTCTCGATACGTATACAAAGCTAATCCATGATTTTTATACGCATCAGATATTTTCATATAATTATCTGCCAATGTCGTTAATTCTATGTCAGTTAGAAAACTAACAGAAACATATTCATCATCGCCGTCTCGTCTTACTGAATAACGCGATTGTAATTTTCCGACGAATTCAAAAGTTTCCTGAATTATTTCTTCATGGTCAAGCGAGTAAGCTTCTCGAAGTAAGCGCCTGGCAAGATGAGTCAAGCCTTGCACTGTATATTGCGCCAACTCAATCGGTGTACCTTTATCTTTATCTATTTCATCAAAGCAAACCAACGCTAATATTCTTGCACCTAATGCATCCTCATCATTGGCACAAAGGATATAATTATTTATTAAATCTTCTGCTTTATCTCTCATTTTAATGTCCTTTTAATTTCTTTTATCCAAGCTTCAACAATCGGTATCCAAAGTACGAAATCTTTACGCATTTTTTCCGTACATTCACTTAACAAAAATTCAATTTCATCCACCTCTACTTTAGCATGCTTAAAATCACGAAAATATCCCCACATGCTTAATGCACGTATATCAGACTCCTTGACGGGAGCGGAAGGGGTTGTTACCTTTGCCCCTTTATGCGAAGCTATAATAGCTACTGGCGATGGATGACCATAGGGCGTGTTTAGCTTTTCCTCAAAAAGCGCTTCTGGTACCTCAGCTAGTTTTTGGAATCGGCTAGATTCGTCTTTGGTGATACCTTGTTCTTTTAGTGTTTTTGGCTGATTAGGTGGTCGCTCACGACGACCACCTAATGATTTTTTACCCCCCGTTTCTTGACCTGTCGCCCTATCACTCTCTTTCAACAACTGCCCCGCTCGACGTTCCGCCCGAATGCGCACCTTGATAGCCTGTCGTTCAGCGGTATAGTTTTTCGATAACTTGAAATAGGTTTGCAACGCCAAGGACTTGTCGCGTATTTCTTTAACTTCATCGACACGCTCACATTCTGCTATCGCCGTACACATGGCGTCATACTTGATTAACTCCATCCTTCAATACTCCTCATAAAACACCGTGTTAATTGACATGTAATTCTTTCCCTCTTGCTTAGCGAGACTGATATACAAGTGCTTACCCATCACATCAATGCCATTGAGCATGGATATCACCGCCTGATTATTGCCGAAGTTAAAATAGAACCCTGGCTTTATTTTTGAAATGAAATGCTTGGAGGCCCATGCGTATTTACTACTGGTTGAAAACGGCATCAGGTACTTTGAGAAGATCTTTTTACGAGCAATGGTGAACGTCAATTTAATGGTTAAGTTGCCCGACCTAGATCGATACTCTTCTGCCTGCAACTTAAATACTTGATGACAATTATTAGGATCAGTCACCAACTTACTATTGGGATCCACCAATCGCCCTTCACATTTCGAGCAAACTCTGGCCGCAATATCATTGACCTCATCACAAGACTTGCAGTTTTTGCTGATATAAAAGAACCCGCATTGATGAGCGCACTTTCTGCCATAATGACTGACCTCAGGCTTTCCATACATGTCATTGACCACTTCCCCATGATAGGTAAAGTATCCCTCTGGCGTCTCGTCATAGCCATAAGGATTGGCCTTAATGACGCATGAATTAATCCCTGAACATTGCGGGCAATGGTATTCTTTTCGCTCACCTACCTCTGACTTTTTTGTCTGAACAATGGGACGATAGATGTCAGACTGATAAAACAGATTCTGAAGATTCTCAGCATAATCGAGTAGCAAATAATTGAACTGTCCTTCATGTGGCCTTGCCCCTCTGCCACACATCTGCTCGACCAATCCAGATGACTCGCTTCGCCGCATGAGCGCGATCACATCCACATGGGGGGCATCAAACCCAGTGGTGGCAATGTCCACGTTAACGAGGTACTTGAACTGCTGAGTTTTGAAGTCAGCGATGATCTGATCTCGACCTTTCACCTTGTCAATCAATACTCTTGATACGTCAACCTTTAAATACTGGCCCAGTATTAAGTGAATCTCTTCTGCATGAGATCGAGAAGCGGCGAAGATAATGACCCCGCTTCTATCCTGAGACCTTCGGATGATATCGATAATAATGGCATGCGTTTTTGTTCCTTTGCCCTCAAACGTCGCCCTGACTGAGTCACCGGTCCATTTCCCTGCCTGAGTAAGCTTAAGCTTATTAGTATCATAGCCCTGGTTCCTATCGCCTTGGATGAGTGGCGGCAAAATGTATCCCTGATCAAGCAATGTTTTATGGGGAATGTCGTAACACAAATACTCAAACCAGGGATCAATGGCCAACGATTCATCCATCAACCCATATTTGAAATGATGCTGGAAAACATGCCCCGTTCTCATTCGATAATCCGTGGCTGTCAATCCAATGACATAAATATCCCCCAGCGATTCCACGATCTTTTTAAACGTGGGTGTGATGGCGTGGGCTTCATCTAATATAATGCACTTCACATCCTTGAAGACTTCTATCTTATTTTTGACGCTAACGGGGGAGCCAAAAATCACATCGCCGGAGGCGTCCTTTCCCCCTGCCCCACTACTAAATATCGTTGAGTTAACCCCAGACATCTTCGATATATTTTGCTTAATCAACTCGGATCGATGGGCCAGCACCAGCACTTTGCCTCCCACCTGTCCCAACATAGTCTTGGCTAGACTGGCAATAATATGACTCTTTCCTGATCCAGCCGGAGCCTTGATCAATACCCGCCTATAATCTCGTAGCGCTTCCAGTGCCGCATAATGGGCCTGAATTTGATAGTCCCTTTCTTCAAACATCTGACTTAACCAATTGATAATCAATTGAACAAATATCATTTAAGGTAATCTGGAAGCCATCGATCCTACATATCTCAATGAACAAAATCGCCTGATGGATGGACATGTCCCTGCAGTCCGTTTCTATTTTAGAAATATCAGATTGACTGGTATTTAAATAAATCGCCATTTCTGCCTGATTAATTCCCGATGAATTTCTATACTGTTTTAATATATTCATAATCACAATATATATTATTAAAATATATTTGTCAAAATTTCATTGACAAATATTCAATATCTGAATATTATTGAGACTGAAGCAAAGAGATGATAAAAATCGACCACATCAACCAAGGACAATAACCTATGAATACCGAAGATTTAACTGACGGACAACTGAAAGACATAAGCGCAGGAATAAAATTAACCCCGGAGATATACACCCAACAAGACTTTGTTGAATTAATTCACCGACTAAACAAGCGCAATCTTGATAAAGTCATTGAAGCCTATACGATGGGATATGGGCATGGCAGGGACGACGAAATTCTAGCTAACTTAAAGGATAATGTTTAAATGGCGAATGATTTAACGAGTGAATCAAGCATAGAGAAGATCGTGATTGGCGGTGACTTATCACCCTTATCACCGGCTGACAGGGTCTATCATTATAAAGCCGTGTGTCAAAGCATGGGGCTTAATCCACTTACCCAACCTTTCTCCTACGTTAAGTACAATGGGAAGCTCGTGTTGTACGCTAACAAAAATTGCACGGATCAAATCCGCAGCAATAGAAAGGTATCGATCGAGATTGTTTCACGTGAAACATTGAATGATGTTTATGTGGTCACAGCAAAAGCCACTGATGCCCAAGGTCGATTCGATGAAAGCACAGGAGCCATTTATATAAAAGGATTATCGGGCGATGCATTAGCAATCGCTTATATGAAGTCGGAAACTAAAGCAAAACGACGGGTGACCCTTTCATTAGTGGGGCTTGGGCTAATGGATGAATCGGAAGTCTCCACGATACCAGGATCAAAAAACATCAATGTTGATTATAAAACCGGCGAGATAATAGACCCAGCCAAAGACGCCATTGAACTGCATCAAGATACTATCAGCACGATAAAGACATGCCTATTGGAAGCTGACGCCACCCCAGGTGAAGGTGGGTATGAGTATAGAAGGACGGATCAAGCTTTGGTGGCAGCGCAAGCTTGGTTTGAACTCTCTTTAGAGGCGAAGAAATTACTTTGGGTGCCTTATGAGAAAGGAGGCGCATTTACTCCCAAAGAAATGCTTATCATTAAGTCACCTGGGTTCAAGGTCATGTACGAAAATTCTTTAGAAGCCACTAAATCTCCTGCACCCATTGAAGGAAAAATCGAATGATGCCAAATCAAGTGGTAACCATGACAGTCACTGAGGCCATAGCCATCGTCAAGGAGATGATGGAAGAGAATGCCCCAGGGAATAGGTTTGAAGCTTTAGCGATCTTGATCAGCGAAGTCAGTGATCATCATCAAATGCTAGCCCAACATGGGTATGAATGAATGGCCTCACTTTTTAAAGCCTTTATTTTCATCGTGTCAATGTCTGCTTGGGCCATATTTATGATATGGCTGATCAAGCCAGCGATGCCTGGGTGATGGCTTATAAAATTATGATGGCAATCCTGACCATCATTTTATTATCCGTGGTTTATACGTCGGCGAAATCTTTATATGAATACTATTTCGTTGACGACACCACCATTAATACTGCCTCAATCGTACCCAGGTTTATTGTCATTGATGAATTCAGACTGTTAGATCAGTACTCACACGGCGTCATCATCAAAGATAAAGAGACGAGTGAGTGTTACCTGGCGCTTTGGTTTAAGGGAGGCCACGGACCTGGTGTAACAAATGCCGATTGCCCAAAAGGACCAAAATAATGACGTTACTTAGATCCATTTTTTTTATTGCCCTTCCCCCTTTGATAGTCTTCTCTTTTATTATCGCGATTAATACGGGGGTCAATCTGATATGAACCTACCTGATCAACGGACGGGTTGTCAAGTCTGGGTGAAAACTTCAGATAACGAATACAACGCCACCCTATCCTATTTTGATGACAATCGAATCATCCTCACCTCACCCTCACCCTCATCCTTTGTGCGCATAGAGATACCTTGGATTGAGGTGCAATTGATGAACGTATTTTACGACGGCAAAATCATATCGCTGATCACTGATGATACTAATAGAGATAGCATGGATTGAATAAAGATGAACCCATTAATTAACTACAGCAACAGCATTACCATGAGTAGCCGCGAGATTGCCATGCTTTGCGATAAACGGCACGACAATGTTGTTCGTGACATTGAAATTATGTTTGATGAACTAGGAATAGGTGCCCTCAGTTTTGAGGCGACCTATTTAGACGGATCTAATCGTCAGAGCAAATGTTATCAATTGCCCAAGCAAGAGTGTTTGATTCTTGTGACGGGATATAGCACGAAATTGAGAGCAGCCATCATTATAAGGTGGCAAGAGCTTGAGTTTCAATTAAAATCAATAGCTAACCAAACGTCTTACCAAGTGGCCATGGGGGATTTTTCAGCTTATCGAAACTTAGCCAAGCTCATCGGCCTGGACGACAACGAGGCCACCTTAAATGCTTAACTTCAACTTTGACAATCATAATATCCGCACCATTGAAAAAGAGGGTGATATTTGGTTTGTGGCCAAGGACGTCTGTGACGTGTTAGGGATAATTAATAATAGCGACTCAATTAAGTCACTGGATGATGATGAAAAAATGGGGGTCGGTATAACCGACCCCCAAGGTAGAGAGCAAAAAACTTCGGTAGTCAATGAGTCTGGCCTATACCATTTAGTCTTTAAATCAAGCAAGCCAGAGGCCAAGAGGTTCAGCAAGTGGGTTAGATCAGAAGTGCTGCCACAAATAAGACAGTATGGACATTTTATTCCACGAACGTCAGACCAGGTAGCATCGGGTGATTTTGAGGCATACCGAAGAGTGGCCATGCTAGTTGGCTTCGATAGCAACGAGGCATCGATACGAGCCAACATTGCCGTCAAGAAAATCCACCACATCAACCTGCTCGAGAACATCGACCACCTAGCCCTACCCTCGCCCAAGCAGGAAATCCTGCTAACCCCCTCAGATATCGCTAAGCGTCTGGGTATCAAGCCCAGGCAAGGAAACATAAAGCTCATAGGGGCGGGGCTTCAAACCGGCTTCCGTGATGCCAAAGGTAAGATCTACTACCAGATCACAAAGAAAGGCAATCCGTATGCCAAGCTACTCGACACCGGCAAGAATCGATCAGATGGTACTAGCGTGGTGCAGATCAAGTGGTACGAATCCGTCGTTGAATTTTTAGGAGAGTCATGATGGCTAGTGGAAATATCACGGTCACGTTTGATGATGTTGTCAGTGAACTACTTTTCAAACAAACCTCTGATACCCCTGGTGAGAGAATGACGTTAGACCATGCGCTAAACATTGCTGAGAAATTATACACAGATCAACCCGTAGGAGGATTTATCGAAGCGATCTCTGTTATCTGTGACGCAAGAGTGGCGCTGGTCAGGCAGTCGGTTAAAGATAATTGTGTAAAAATAGAAAAGCTCACTGCTACTGAGGCGATGGAATATGGCCTGACAATAAAAGATCGTTACTCTGATTTTGATCTGAAACTGTCAATGATAAAGGTTCTGTCTGAAGATTTATTATTGTCTAGAAAAATGATAACCGATGTTAGATCATCAATAGGACTGCCAGAAGACTAAAGAGGAGATACCCATGTACAAAGTAAAACTTGAACCAGACCTTTGGCTAGCGCCAGGCTTTGGTGAACCGTCAACCACTAGCATCAGCCATGAGTGCGCCCTATTTAACACTTGGAAAGAGGCATCGTTTGCGCTAACCAAAGCCAGGACTTATCACGACTTTAGTGATGCAGAAATAATACAGGGGTTACCAGCATGGGGGTTATAAAATGACTAACGTATTCAGTGTAGATGGCGATTACTTCTATGACATGGAAACCATCATGGACAGGCTAAACTCAGAACTCAATCCTGGCACGAAGGTAACGATTGATACAGGAACATCAGAGAAGGCCAGGCACGAAGATTTTATTGATGTGGATTTAATCTTCTCTCAAATGCAAGAAATGGCCTATGAAGAATTTGAAGAGCTATCTGATGGGTATCTTGAATTTGTTACAAATGAGCAAAGGGATGAATTGGCTAGTATCATTAGTCGATATCTTGATGAGAATACAGCGCCCATCGGATTCAATCATGTGGAGCGTACCGGCAAGATGGAGGTGACAACAGAATGAATGCCGCCCTAGTTCCCAAGGAAGCCAAGCCAATCACCGACGAAGCCATGCTAGAAATCATGATACAAACCTTGCCCATCCATCTGCACGATGTTAAAGACATGCGCAAGCTGATCAATAAACTATGGCCCGTCTTAGTTAACACATTTGAAATCAAACCCACCGTATAACCCAACTACAGGAATCAACACCATGGAACTCATCAACAGCGCAGCACTATCCACCGGTATCATTCAAGCCATCTACGTGGGTGGCATTATCTTCTTAGTCGTATCCGCCTTACTTTGGTTTCTACTCCCCTTCGCCGTCTTTGGGACCAAGCGCAAGATCGACCAGCTCATCGAAGAGAACCAAGAAACTAACTTGAAGTTGCAACTGCTCATCAATGAAATGAAGCGGGGCAGGAAAGAGCCAGTGAATGATCCCAACGTGACCCAGATTAGACGGCGTGTCGGCCAATGAATATCAATGAGGCTATAGATGATGTACTTGACCCACTGAGTGATGAAGAGATCGATGATGGCAAATCTTCTGCCATTATTATGGCGTCAACGCTAAGGAAAATTCAGGACTGCATTCAAGAGTGTGAGCTTGTGATCAATCTTTATGAAGATGAATATGAAGACGGGGATGACAACGATAGAATATGCGCGCTACTAATTAAAGAGATATGCGCTATTTCAGAAATGATATTAAACAAAGAATAGCAATAAAGCCGTTCTAGAGTGAGCCTAGAACGGCTTTTTTAGTTAGGGATATAACTCAGGAATCAAATCAAGAAACTCTTCGATGACCCAGACAGGATAGCTGTTAACCGTGCCGTAAGTGGGGTCAGGAGACTGGCCAATCTTAATCCCTCGTTCTCTGCACAATGCAGCACACTTCTTACCCACCCTGCTTGACTGTTTCGTCGTTGCCTTAATGCGGCTCATCTTGCAGTAAATCTTAACAGTGGTATAATCACCCAAGTGAAAGACGACATTCGTATGATCTATCTTTTCCTCTAGCTGCTCAATCTTGTTTGCCATAATAGGAATTTGAGCTAGCTTTTTCTCTGCCTCCACCATCCAAGTGGCTGATTGAAGCAGTTGCTCGGCAGTGGTGAGAGGCTTGGTTGATGCCTCCAATTCTTGCCATCGGTCAATGATAGCCATCCTCAACTTAAGATTATATCCAGAAACTAATCCTAAACACTCACGCTTGGGTAGCTTGTAGCACTTACGATTTTGATTATTGCTGTCTAAATAGCCCGACTGAAATTTCAGTTCGGCTAATTCCAATTCAATAAGCATCTTTTCAATGTCAGCCAATACATTAGCGTGGCGTTTCCCTGTCAACTCAGCAATCTCAAGACTGGACATCGTTATTACGCTATCAATATTCATTATTTCATTTATCATTAGATTTCTCACATAGGCGCACCCCTGGCTAAGCTGCTAAATTAACCAGCGCATGGACGCGCAAAGGAAATACTCAGCCAGGGGTGCATCGATATTGAATGGTGTTATTAGTTAACTTAGCAGGATCAGAATAGCGAGATCAATCGGCGAAGTCAATGGGCTTAACGCCGTTGCCTAACACCTCTTGGCTAGATAAAGTTTTAGCCTGGGTCCATTGGATATCTGGGAAAGATTTGGTGGGGATAAATCGAATCCGTGTCGCATCTTCTAGGCGCAAGTAGTCGGTGGTTATCTCTACCAGCACCCAGGCATCGGCTCCTGTCGCATTGCCGATCCAGTACACCGATCCTTTGCACACATCCGACTGGGCCAGGAATCTTTGCTTACCAAACATGCGTGCAGACCTGGCATCGATCAGCTTTTTGACGTAAATCAGTATTACCAGAAAGACGACGGCCCCAATAAATATCCACAACTCATTACTCATCATCAAATCAAACAGGGCTTGATCGATATTCTTAATATTTTCCATTTGAATCCTCAATTGAATAGGCTAGGCTAAGTGAATATGAATACGCCAACAGACATTATTATCAATTATTTGGCACTGACTGTGACGTGGTGTGCCACGGAACAACTCATTCAGGCAATCTATCAGTCATTAACTTGATTCATCAATTTATCATTTTGAAGAACAAAACTTATTGCACTGAAATTAATTTATGTGAAATTGACTCAATAAGTCCAAACGGTGGGTCTAGCATTTAGCTCCGTCGATCCCAGATCATCCAAATGAAGCATACGCTTATTTAGCTTACCTGTTTGTTTTAATCCAACACCTGTCATTCCATAGGTTTTAATAATGGGTAGCAGGTCAAACAAATTGCCCTGATAAAGATTGATGTCGACGGCACGACCCACCACATGAGCGCTGGTCGCCACTCCACCCACTTTCTTATTGTGGGCCCCGCATCGATAGCCCGAAGTAATGGGCATGACAATGTTGCTGTAAGAGCGCAAGCCGACCAATCGATCCATGAACCTGACATCCATTTTATTTTCGCCACAGCAGGGACATTTTAATTCATCGTCTGAAAAATAGGGGAAATTCATGGCACCACCTTTATTAATTTTATTATCTGAGATTGGGAGGCATGATTGCACCCAACAAAATAACTCGCGAACCCAATCGCATCATAATTAGGATTGCCTATCATTCTTCTGGTCAGCCTTAGGTAAAGCAGGTTGCCTAAATGTGGCGTCTCGCATTTGTCACAGAGATCTCTCAACATACCATTATTGCTGATCATCCGACACACTCCTTAGCTGCCTGCTACGATCTAGCAATATCCCAATATCCTGCGGTCTACTATTGATCAATAGCATAATTAGATTATAGGTCTCTTCCTTATCGGCAAACTTGTCATAATCTGAAGTGAGCCTAGCTAATTGCTCCTTAATGTACGACACATCCTGGGCGACCGATTGAACTTGGTAGACCAATCCTGCGAATGAGGTGACCAATACAATAATCAGTGAACCCATTAAGCCTGTTAAAAATTTATTCTCTGTGACTGACATGCTTTTATCCGCTACACTACTGCATTAAAAACGCTAGTCCCATCGCTCACCAACATGCCTCTTGATCCATCGGTGATATCAATAGTGAACCCCTGGCCCGACACCTCGAATTGAAGCGTATCCCCCGATCCATTCATCACCGCCCAATGCTTCTCAACCCCACTGGGAATAGTGATGGTAACAGGCGCACCCAATGCACCACCGAACTGCAAAACATTGGGACCTACCTCTGCATTAGTGAGCGTCGTGTTTGCCGTAATGGTCCTAAAGGCTTTCCCCCCTGTCTGGCCCACGAGAAGCCAGGCCGAACCGGTCCATCCAATCAGAGAGACATCCGCGATTGAATAAAGGACCTGATCTAAGAAGGGAGTATAGTTATACCAAGCACCTGCATAACGGTGAGCTAAGTCGCCCACGGTATAAGTCGACCAGTCAGTGCCGGTGGCAGAGGCGGGGATAATGTACAAGTCTCCATCAGTGGGACTGCCTGGTTCAGCCGTGATGGTGCGGGATATCACTCGGCTGGACACAAAGGCATCGAGCAATCGCAACGCCTCATTGTGCGTCACTTCTTTACTGGCTTGCCCTGATGATATTTCAGGCATACCTAATCGTGCTGTTGTCATGAAAATTCCTTCTCGATAATGTAACCATCACCCACATCATCGCCCACTTGGTTGATGCTAAGATATACGGTGGCAGTGGGACTACCGTAGTGAGTATTAATGGTGGCTGATGGCAAGGTATAAGTGGTAGCACTCATCACGTTGGCCACCGTCGCCAACAATGCGCCACCTCCACCAGGGAGCGCATCATAAAGTTTTACGCGGTAATGCTCAACGGATTCATCCAGCGGTACTTCAATATTATTATTCCAGCCGCCCGATACTTTGGCTCGCCTGACCCAACTCAGATCAATTTCTCCTGCCGTGGCTCGAACGCCGACCAAATGAACAGGGCTGTAAGGTTTAGATCTGACCGAGGCATAGGTGTATTGTCTTTGCGAGACGAAAAACTCATCCTCACCACTGGTGACCATACGGTCGAACTGGGTTAGCCCAATATTAAAAGTATCCAGCGTGACGTCTTTAATCAATGAGTCTAGCAGATAACAGTTTTCAACGGCGACGTGTCCGAATATAGCAAATTCAGTGCCGCGCCTTCCTCTGAGTAAATTGGAGATGGTATAGACATTAGCACCGGATAATACTGCCGTTTGAAATTGAACGATCTCATTACCGATCAGTATCAGGTTAGCCCCATTGAGCATTTGCAATTCAGTCACACTCGACAGCACTCCCTGTGACATCGTAATCGCCAGGGTAGAGGATCGGTCAATGACTCGGACATCGTTAGCTGCCAGCGCTACTGCCGTTGTTCCTGCAAATGTCTCACCAAAAAGGGTGGCGGCATTTTTAAAGGTGACGCCGGTGTCTGAGGAACGCTGGTACACGGCCCCTGACCAATTATCGGTCGAAGCAGAGACGCCCACGTAATAACCGACGGGAGCATCGGAGTCACTGAGCAAAGCAATGTCGAGGAAGATTGTGGTTGAAGTGGCCAAGGAGTCCAAGCCAATGATAGAAGACCCACCGCCTACATCGAACACCGGTTGCGACTTAAAATCGTAGGCATCCCGATCGAACATAACGGATGACACTTGCAGCTCACCCGTTTGTTGAGTGGTAATCTCTCTGAACTGAACCGTCTCATTTATACCATCGATGACATATTCTCTGATATCACCGGCTTCTGCTAACCGATTTATTTCATTGAATCCCACTGTCGTTCTCTGCGTCCATGCCTCATTGCTAATTCTCAGCACCATGTCTTGAGCGAATTGCGCGGTCAAGGTGGACTGAGTGCTCAGCTTCTCGATCTTGCTCGACTCCGTACCTAGCACCCGACGATACCGATTAGAGGTTCCACCATTCCTTGATTCTGAAAAATAAGAGGCATTCACTTCCTTGGGTAATTCACTGTCTTGCTTCCTATCAATTTTAAATCCTGCATCGATGACAGCTTCATTAAAATTCTCTATGACCTTGACTCGCTTGTTATCGATTAACCAGGTGAGATAATTGGTGATACGTGTCGAGACGGTCGAAGTACTGATACTGGCCGCTACCCGCTGAGCGTTGAGTCCATCCGCTACCGTCGCATCAGGCACGATGTTAAGCAATGATAGCGTGGTGATAATCTCAGCCCCCCAGAATCCGAACCAATCGTTGTTCGCTGGATCGCTGGACCAAGTCCCCGACATCGTGCCCGATGATTGTATCCGTGTCTCAAGGTAGGCGAAGCACCGCGTCATGATCGTGACCATTAGCGTCGTGCTGGTTCCATTGGCATGCAGATACCCTGCCGCTCGCAGGAACAAGGCCACCGCATGAGGTTCATTGTAATTACCATAGATAGGTGCAGTGCTGTATTTGTAACCACTGGTCTCCCAAGTGGCGGATCCATCAGCGACGGTAGCAAAAAGTGTCGTTGAAAAGGTCGGCTCGCTGGATCCTGATACCCCAGCAATGGTACATTTATAAACGCGAGCATTGGGTGTGACCGGCTCAATGATGTCTCCCACTTCCCGCGCCACTCCAGCGGCCCACTCTGTAATGGACGGGGGGAAATTGGTAGGAGGGAACTGGGAAGCAGTCGTCCAGTAAGTATCCAGCCAAGTGAGAAAATTTAAAGCGATCGTATTGCAGCGTGAATCACCGTTCAGCCAGGCGGTACGCGCTGTAGCGGCCACCACGCGCGCGGTATAACCCACCCACTCACTATTAGGGTCAGGCCAGTCCCACGTCCAGGTGTCAACGGTAGTGCCTAAATCAAGGGTATCGAATCTATCCCAAGCATAAGAAGGAATGAAGGGCCCAAGAATACTGTGAAGCGTGTTGTATTCATCCTGGGACTCCTCAATGAAATCGACCATGGTCGTTAAATAAGCAGGCTGACTTAGTGAATCCCAAATGAAGGGATCTTGGTATCCTATCCCCGCGCTACCACGCCAATCCACCAGTGTTCCGTCCAAGCTGTTCGAGGTGTAAGGCGCCACCCCTGGTGTGAAGGGCAGTTGAACTTCAGGGATCGGACGAATACTGCGCAGCGTGATGGTTTCTTGTGCGGGGTCCTCATAAATCAAACCCACCACATCAATCGTGGTGCCTGAGGGAAGCCCTGTTCCTACTGACACCCAGCCAGCGGTCTGCAATTGACGCTTATCAAAAACGCCCACCGCCGTATCGTAAGTGGCAATGGTGGTAGTAGGGGTCAATGTGGTGTAGTAACGATCCGCCGTGGCGACGTCTGTACCGTCCTGCAAAAAAAGATCGACAGTCTTGCCATTGTCCATTTTAATGATGACACGAATGTGCGTATCACCTACCTTGGTTACATCAGTCAGCCCCCGACCAAACTGAGCTTCCCCTGTTCCAGCGGGGACGTAAATAACCGTGTCATTGTTAATGTCTTTGTAGACCAAATCCTGGCTAAACCCACCACGAGTGGCGCTGATGTATACCCCCGCCAGTGAGAAGATAGAACCCAAAGTAGGTCGAATCCAATTACGCCCATCATCGATATCGAATATCGTCTCAATGGTTTCGCCCGTCAATATCTTTGAATTGGAATATTTAGTCGTGGTGGTAATGGCGAACAGCAAATCAAACGCTTCATAGGCCCAAGCTAAAGTGTCTACCGCACAATCGATTTCACGCGGATCGATACGTCTCCAGTGTGGCCACGCCTCCATCATTTCAGACACGCCCAGCAGGGGGCCAGCATCCACAATGAATTGGGCGTTGACTGTTAACGGATTGGTTGGCGGAACGGTAGCTTTGGTTAACTGGGTACGTGTGGCAAAAACAGTCGTGCCTTTGTCATGCACATAAAAAGCGGAAGGTATCCCGAAGTCTGTGCCAATCACATCAGAGAACGGATTCTCCCAAGTCGTAAAGGTATCGACATCGTCATATAGCTTGGTGACATCTTTGACCAAGTCACCGTAGTTTCCTGGGCCGGTTTTAATAACACCACGCCACGGACCTGTATCAGTAGCAGGATCAAAGACATAAACGCCGCCTTGATTAGATCCCGCACCACCGTCCCATCCTGTGGCACCGACAGCTAATATAATGCCTGTATTATCGACGGCAACGGAACTGCCGAATAGATCACTAGTGTCTGCATCGCTGGCCGTCAATAAGGTTGACCTTTCTACCCAAGCAGAGCCGTTCCAGTCAAATCCGTAAATGACACCTTGGCTGTTGCCACCACTACCATCCCAGCCTGTTGCGCCAGAAAATAATGCAATGCCTTTGTCATCTAAGGCGACAGATACTCCGAAACCATCCGAACTCGCATCACTGGGAATGATAAGCGCCGAACGCTCAACCCAAGTCGACCCATCATAATCAAAAATATAAACCGTTCCCTGCCCTGCGGATGCGCTACCATCCCATCCTGTCGCCCCAACCGCCAATACATTATTATTTAATGCGACTGATGAACCAAAAAAATCAAAATCACCGGCATCGCTAGGTAATAAAATGACCGTATCTTCAATCCAAGCCGATCCTGACCAGTTTAAAGTATAAACAGCACCTTGACGTGTTCCCGCTCCACCAGTATGTTGCCTTGCGCCAACGATCAATACTGACACATCTTCATTAAAAGCTAATGCTGATCCAAATTCCTTATTGAAAGCTGGAGTACCAGCAACGATCACACTGCCACGTTGCACCCAGACCGATCCTGACCAATCATAGACATAAACGCTCCCCTCTTCTGTGCCACCTAATCCATCCCATCCGGTTGCGCCAACCGCTAACACAGTGCCGTCATCGCTAAGCGCGACAGCCGCCCCAAATTTATCAAAGACACCGGCGTCACTGGCCGTCAATATAAGCGAACGCTGCACCCAAGCCGAACCGTTCCAGTCATAGACATAAACCGCCCCCTGTCCAGCCCCAGCCCCACCATCCCACTCTGGCGCACCGACGGCTTTCACCACCCCTTTACCATCTAAAGCAATGGCAGCCCCGAATTCATCACTGGCCCCCGCATCACTCGGAGTTAACACAGAGCCACGCTGCAACCAGTCCACGCTATACATCTTTAAAGGGTAAGCTAAAATAGAAGATTGAGCCTGCACGACTTGTCGCACAGTGAACAACCAGTGCGGCGCATAAACGATACCCGATCCAGACGCTGGCGTGGCTTGACGGTAAAGCAAGTCAGCGGCAGTATACATATCTTCCGCCAGATCCAGCCAAGCTTGAGTCCCTTCGGCATGATAAGCTTGAGCGGCGGCGCGGATCATTAAAAACTGACCCTCAGATGAACCCGCTGACTCAGGAAAATAACCATCACGACCCAGCAAATCATGGTAGGCATTGGCCATGAGATTGTCTTCATTAATCATGGCGCGAACAGAATGTTCTGGGCGAATAATGGGATTGGGTTGTTTGACAAAAACCAACTTTCTACCGTTGTCATAATAATAAAACCCATAGACCAAGGCCAGCTTATCCAAGGTATCATTGACAGGTTCGGTTCGGTTGGTAATAAATCCCGTCACATTATCGGTTAACTGAGTGCAATCATATTCCGTCTCATCCAATCCAACACGTGCTAACAAATCCCCAATGACAAAATGCAAAGGAACACTGGCGGGTGAGACAATCCCTGTGGGTGCGCCACTGCCATATTGAATCGCCTGAACCTCTACCGTGGGGAATTGATTATTAAAATCCTTGAGCTGCAAGGCAGAGAACACGATGTAGGATCTATTGCGATAAGCGGGAGTCAGTAAGGCCCCTTTAGCCGCACTGATGTTTGGATCGATCGCTTGGTCTTTGTCACCTAAGTAAACCGTAAAGAACGCTTCTGCGTCATCGGCCACCGTCTTTGGATCACCGGTTAAATAAGGGCGATTTTCATAAAACAGCTTTCCGTTCAGCCATATCTTTGCCACGCCTTTAATCTGAATGTCTGAGATTAAAACCGCAAAGGTCGCGTTATAAAGTATTTCATCTTCTGTCGCAGTTTGATCAATCTCATTGATCCAGATTAAAGTCGTGCCCACTCTATTCTGACCATAGGTTCCTTGTAACGGAATGCTATAACCCACGGAAGGCACTGACACGCCGCCTGCGTTTAATGGCAGGGCGCCGGGTGATACGTCAGGAATTAAAGCATTGAATAATGTTTCGCCGCCAAATAATAATTGCGCACCTATCGGTCCCGTTAATAATCCAGCGCCTACTTTAACCGTATCACTCATAAATTCACCCTAAAACATCCTGCCATTCTTTTTCGCCAAAAATTAGAAATAGGCTCATCAATGATCCCTCGATTTTTTTGACAGCAATGCACCATGCCCAACTTAGAACTCATCGCCATGTGCTGTATCGATTGCTTCACTCTGAAAATTAATATATCGCCCAGGCATGGCTCATCAATGGGCGAGCAATATTTTGATAGGTAACTTAGGATGAGAGCTTGATTGTTCATGTAACCATAGTCACTAGGAATGTCTGCTTTAAATCCAGCGAAGGCATAAGCGCAATAGATCATACCAATACAGTCAATCCCATAATTAATAGATCGACCCTGATGACGGTAAGGGGCACCGACGTGACGCACTGCAAAGTTAATTGCTTGTTGTCGTATTACTGGTGCCAGCTTGCCATTCGTCGGCGGTGGGAGCATGAGGCTCGCCTCCAAAGTTAACAGCATTGGAATAGACATTAAAGCAAGTTGACAAGCTTTTATCACAGCCAGAGGTGATGGTGACAAGTTCCCCGACTAATCCCATGGCGTCAATGTCTTGGTACAGTTTAACGACCGAACCAGACATACTGTCAATGTCGGCGAAGAATCCTTGTGATGGGATCGATAGTTTGCCGCCAGGGAATATCAAAGCATTGGCCCCAATGATATCCGTGGTCAGTTCTTTGCCAGATAGACTCTGCACAAAACCTGTGTACTTAAAACCGATGGGTGACTTTTGGCAGTCCTCATCAAACACATCATACCGACAAGACTTAGAAGTGACGAATCCGACTTTTTGTCTAAGTAATTGTTTGAAGCTTCTGACTCCAAATATCCACTTCTCATTATCAATTTTAATCTCGCCTATCTTCCCCGTAGACAACCATATGACAGAGGTATCTGTTAGCGAAGTAGGAGGCGAGACATAGTCGGCAATGAAGACTTCTATTTTTGCATAATCTAAATATCGGTTGAGGATGTCGCTACGCAAAATAGAGCCTGCCTCAAATAATCCGTTGATCTCTAAATTAGAAACCATTGAACCCATGCCGTATTGGGCAGGGGATATTTCAATCGCCCCTTTATTTGAGTAAGTCAATCCTCCTAAGGTGACGGAGATATCATGATCAGTAAAAGTAGAGACAACACCATCACGGCGAATTATTTTGCAAAAGGTGGATAGCGTAGTATTGTCACTAGCCAGCATTGCCTTAAGTGATGCATCAACCGTCTTCATGTGAGCCTAGTTTCTTTGATTTTAAAAGAAGCGGATCCGCAATCATAAGCGTCGAAAGAAGTTTCCATCGAATCACTCACCAAGCGACAAGGCACATCAAACTCATACCCTGCCTTTACCACCAGGGTATTACCTGGTGCTGTGGTAAATGTGACGATCCCCGTGGTGGTATCTACCGTCCAGCCAGATCCTTGGGAGATGTCGTTGACGGATATGATCGTTGTACCACTAACAGGCTTAGCAATAATTCTTGTCTTAGTCGACGCGCCAGCCGTGTAAGTTTTTGTCAGTTGAAAAGTTAATGTCGAACCATCACCGGTGCCGATCGTTTGATCTGTATCAGCAATAGCCACCTTGCCCACTGATGATTTATAGTCAGCGAAGTCTTTGTAACGAAACGATTGATACCGACCTTGCACGACATGGAAAAAAGCAATTAACGTTTCCAGGTTAGCATGGGTTCTTACCCCATAAGCGGCATCATAGTTATGCCTGGGATAAGTCCAGTTAGCGTTCCTCACTTCTCGACCTGATAATCTGCCTGCCACCGAGGTATTATATTCTGGGCCACCTTTAGATCGGTAGGAAATATCTGTGGGGAATTGTGTCTCTAGGAAAGCCATTTAATTCCTCATGGCAGCGGACTGCAACGCTCTGAAGACTTGCGCTTGTATTTGATCGATAGACTCTGGCTGGACATTGCCGTTTTGCGAGGCGACCGATATGTTTAAATTCTGAGTAATGTTAGTGGTACTCCCAGAAGATTGAGACAAAACTCTTCGCGTATCAGCGGCGCTGGTAATCGTCGCTGGACCTTTAACGAACTCTGGGCCTGCCTCACCGACCAAGCCAAATGAACCAGACGGAATGAACCCGCCGTGCTCAAACGCGCCCGCTGATTTCATCTTAGCCACATTAGCCAGTCCCGCCAATATCGCCGCCGTCGCTGCCGCTGCGCCTAATGCCGGACCTACTATGGGAATGGCTGCTAACGCTGCATAAGCACCCGTCGCCGCTTGGTACGTCCGCACGGTGGCATCCGCAATGGCGGCTGTTTTTCCTATTTGCGATAATTTCTTATTACTGCTGTCAGACAGTGTTGCCAAATTAGCAAACATCTGTCCGGTTTGCTGTATTCTGTTGCGCCTCTGACTCGCGTCTCTGGCGTCCTCTCGGTCTGAAATTTCTTTGAGCTTACTATCTCGCTCATTGGCTAATCTTAACACTAGCTCTGTTTGCTGGTCTGATCCTGCCTGGGTATTCTCTAAAATGATTTGCTGGCGACGAACGAAACTATTTTGTATCATCTCCTCTTGCGTCTGCAAGGAGTTGATGACAGCATCTAACTCGCCAGTAATAGCCGGTGAGCTAGCAGAAACAGGGGCGGCGTTAGCTGTGATGGTACTGCCAGGTAAGGTGACTTTCTGTGACGTTCGGTTGGCCTGCGTCTCTAAAGCGGTTAGCTTCTGGGAGGCCATGACAGCGGCCAGAGCAAACTCATTAGCAATGTTTTTGAAATTTGCCACACTGCTTCTTGTTGAGGCGTTGTCGAACAGGAAGTTTTCAACTTCAGATCTTAATACAAGCAACTGCGTGATGGAGCTAGCCAGTCGATTATAAATGATGTCTATTTTAACGAGGGCTATCTGGGTAGGAAGTATAGCGCCCACACTGTCTCTTAAGGCCGTCGATAAATCTAGAATAGCCTCGTTGATGAAGATAATCGTATCGGCCAACTCTAACGTGAGAGAAGTACCCAAGGATGAAAACGAGGTAGACAGGTTAGTGATGGCGTCATTGACTGAGGCGAGCTTATCCGCGTCGGCCCTGGTCAAAGCGAAGCCTACTTCATCAAACTGCTTCGACAATCCCTCTAATGCGGCGGCGCCACCATCGGCAATTTGCAGAAGCTTAACGCCCTCTGCATCCCACAGCTTAAAAGCCAGCCTGACTTTGTCCGCTGAGTTCTCGACCTTATCAATCGCAGAGGCCAGTATTCTAAATTGCTCATCGGCTTTTAAATCATTTAAAGCAATGGCTGACAGTCCTAACTCATCTAATGCTTTTCCTGTTTCACCTATCCCTAGCGCTGCTTCTGATATCCGGCGAGTTTGGCGCTGCAATCCTGTAGTAAAAGTCTGGAAACTCACGCCTGATCTTTCTGCAATAAAAGCAAACTCGCTTAGCGCCTCAGTTGACACCCCCAAACGAATGGAAAGCTTTTGTATATTATCGCCAAAATCAAGGGCATTCTTAATGACTGAGGCAAAACCTATTCCTGCAATTGCCGTCGACAGCAATCCGAAAGCACTGGACAACCCTCTCGTGCTGCGCTGAACTAGGCCAATGGTTTCTCTGGAGCGCCTAAGATTACGATCAAATCTTGACGTATTGGCGATCATGTCAACACTGATGGTTCCTATCGTCGCCACTTCATCGCCTCCATATTTTTCTTAGCCGATTGATCAAGATCATTTCTCAATCTTGCATTGTCTAAATCTTCACTTTCCAACTGATAAAATATTTGCCACTCGACCAGTTCGCGACAATCGATCACTTGGTTTAACTGTGAGACGGTATATCCTAGCTTCTCTGCTAGTCTAAACTTGAACCTTCGCTCTGGCCGCTCTCTAAGTTTTTTTCAATTTCATCCATCTCCTGATGACTCATGGCATTAATGCTTTGGGCAGCAGCCACCACTCGATCGAGAGAAGTGCTGCTCTGCTTGCTCAACGCTTTAACGTGGTCAATGGTAGCCAGGCACACCCCAGATTCATCACACATGGTAAACACGACGAGTTTGGCGCGAATATTGTCTAAGTCAGGAACAAGCTTTCCATCGACCTTTTTTCTAAACGAAGTCTCATAACGATCTTTTTCCTCACCCGTCATTACCTTGACATAGACATGTCCACCCCATTCAGGGACTTCTACTTTTTCGACTTTAATCGAATGGGTGGATAATATAGTGTCTATGTTCAGCATTGACATTATGAGGTGGCTCTGGTTAATGTACTGGCCGCTTTGATGCTAATAGGGACAGCGGCTAAATCGCCCACCGCGCCAGCCACCGGTTGGTAGTTCTCTACAATGCCAGTTCCCGTATAATTGGGGTTGGTCGCGCTAACGCCCGCTGTATTGTCAGCCCGAACAATAATGGCAGTCGTGACACCCACCAAGGAGAATATCGTGGCGTCAACATTAGAAGCCGCATAATCCTGATGGAACTCAACCGACATCGTCCAATCTTTCAGCCCACCCTTGCTTGAGCGAGTGGTATCACCCATCGCAGTATCATCCAACATTTCTGCTGAGTAATCGATAGAGACTGATTTCACATGATCTGACAGATCAACCGCGTTGATGCTAAAGAATGCATCGGTCAAAACTAGTGTGGCCATTTACAAAGCTCCTATTAAATAATACCGAAGGTGACGACAAAAGGAAAACTAGGCGTGGTTCCGCCCACCGTATAACTCACCCGATAATAATCATCAGTAATCGCGCCTGGTAATTCCAGCCACTGCGACGTCTTTGCTGTCGCCTGGGTAAACGTTAATGCGGTGAGGGCAGAAGTGAACCCTGCATTATCATCGCGCTGGATAACAACATCCAGTGTGGGCGATGTGCCGGTGACAGGACCAATGACGTGCAAAGCGGCATACAGACTTTGTGTCGATGAGATAGCCCCCAGCTGATAACCGGTTTCACTGCCGCTCGTAGTGACGGTACTATTAATACCCACTGTTCCTCTGACTAACTTACCCGTCCCTTGCGCAGTAGAGGTGAATTTATAAAGATCGCCAATATTACCTGATTGCCCATACTCACCCGTAATCGACTGGAATAAGAAAGCACGCTCCCCTGATGCGCCTGCTTCTGGGGATATTGAGCAGGGGGTATCAGCGACAGAGAATAAAGTGGAGAATAAAACCTCATCTACTAAATCAGTACCCGCCTGCCAAAAACCCGCCATGCTCATACTGACTTTTTTCAACCCCCCTTTGTTTGATCGGGTATCATCGCCAAACACAGTATCATCCAACATTTCTGCTGAGTAATCGAGCGCCAAGGAATTAAGGTCTGAGCTTAAATTAAACTGGCCCAACCAAATCTTTGAATTCTGTACCACTTGTGTTGCCATCGGCGTTACCTGTAGTGGACCATGTAGTCATGAATGAATTGCCAATCTTCTGTTTCAGGGTCATAAAAATCAAATTCGTTTTCCATGAAGATGGCTTGCACTGTCACTCCGGCGGCGGTGCCAGACCATCGCTTAAGCGCCGCCTTTACCTGTGTCGCCGCATCCGCCGCGATAGAGTCATCCGCACCAAAGGATGACACTTGAATCCGTGCATGCTGCAATCCTGTATCTGATCCCATTGCCCAATCATAAGTGTTAGTGACCGTGTAATAGGTGACACAGGGATAAGTCGGATTTTGTGGCAAGACTTTATGGTAGATCCTGGCCCCCACTAAACTGGTTAGCCCCACATAATCATTGAGTCGTGTTTTAATTGCCTTAAGGACTTCCATTGTTTAGTCTCCGTATCTCTACGTCGATATTGCGGAATACCTCATCACGAAACTTATCAATCGCTGCCTGAGCTTTCGTATCAAAGGCGGGCCTTAAGAAGGGCCGTGCTCTAGCGCCTGGGTGCAACTTCGCGCCTCTTGTCTGCCTACCACTTCTTCTTGCTCTCGATAAAAAATCTCGCTTTCGAACGCTGTGAGACCTGGTTCCAAATTCAACTAAATGGGCGTACCAAGGATCTTTCTTTTTATCACGATTCTTTCTTGGTCCCATTTGAACCTTAACGACACCCGGTCTACCTCGGCGAAACTGAATGCCTAAGCTCTTGCGAAGCAACCCAGATTCAATGGGCACATTAAGTTTTGCTTGATCTAATACCACCTTAATGCCTGCACGGATAGATCGGCGCAGCACATTTTTTGAATTCCTAATGGGCAATTGTATTAATGCTCTCTCCAGAGTCTCGAACCCCCTGGTCTCGATCTGCATTAAACTTGCTCCTCACACATTAATTCGATTTCACGGTTGCGCTCATTGATATTAATAATAGACTGAATATCAAAAACCCTCGTGTTATATGACACCCTCATTTTGGTAGTGATACCGCTAAAGTAATTAAAGCGAAACACGACATCATTCTTGGTATTGATTTGTCGACTGGAGAAATACTCTTGACCTCTTTTCGGATTGACCTCGGCAAACACCTTTTTAAAGGTAGCCCAAGTTTCCGTTAACCCACCAAAGTCATTGACCACTTGCGTGACGGTTTGTATCTCAATCGAGCTTGACTTACGACCTGATATCAAAACCTGACTAGCCTGTATGGGTCTAGCATCATTTGGTAAGATCGCTCGTAAGTGTCAAATTCATTATTAAATAGGTTGCCAAACATCAGTTCACATTTCAGCTTGATGGCTTGCTTGATGACTTCAGGCACTAAGGTATACCCGCAAATGTACTCCACCTCAATGGCATTATGCTTGTCATAAACTTCGGGCCATGATTGGGAGTAAGCTAGCGATATGTGGCCAGGATCGCTGCGATTATCTACGTCATAAATACTGGTTGATAATGTTTGAAGTACGTTGAGCGAATCGTAATATTTAATGGACGTAACTGATTGAAGCTGCCCATAAGGCAATGACAGTGAGCCAAATGAATCGGCGTAATACGTCCACGTCTGCGTCACGAATCTTCGCCAGGTGACAACCTCCGCATCATTCGTGGCCGCTTTAAGAATGCCAAAGATTAATGTGTCATTATCATCCGTCCCCTCACGTAGCTGACTCTTGGCCTCATCCAGTGTAATAGGATAGCTAGTCGGCGCAGTCAACAATGTCATCGGCATATGATGGACCTTTTATAAAATGAGCGACACCCTAATCGATGCCGCTCACGCACAACTATTTAAACAATCTCATCGACTGAAGCAAGATCAAAGTCACTCGCTGGTCCATGCCGTGGATTCACTCCCAGCAGAACAGCAGAACTATCACTACTGGCTGCCGCTGTTGTCATGACAATGGCGACAAACGAGAAGCCATTGCGCACATCAACTTCTTCAGCTAAGACATTAATAATCGCCTGCTTGTCGCTATCACTACCGGCTGCAGTCAGCTGAGTAATCGCCTTGCCTGTGATATCCTTAACACCTGTCCCTGATGAATCTGTGGCCTGCACTAATTTTGCATCAACCACTGAGTTGGTAGCCATAGTACCTACCATAATGATGGCCATCATAGAATGGAATTTTCCGGCATCAATATAATTGGATGTCAAAGCACCCGCTCCGTTAGCATCGGGATCAATGACACCACCGATTGCAACCGCTTCACTGCCTTTCATATTCATCATATTTTCCTTATGCTCTTACCGCTAATTGAACAAATGGTGAAAGCGTTGACGCACCATTGGAAGGAGCGAAAGCGGCCTGAATAGAAGGTTCACCATCCATACGGTAAATCGCACGGAAAGCGGTAGCAGCAGCATCAAAGAATACATGCATGCTAGTGGCCACTTCAATGCCAGATGACTTAGTGATGGTACGGTACGCCATCAAATCCACCAAATAAATATCACCCAGTGCCCCCAATGTTTGACAGGTTTGGGAAACAATCACAGGACGACCCAGCAACATACCGGCGGGGGATCCTTTCATGCCTTCATTGGGCGATGTCCAAATGGGCTGGTTACTAATCGTCATGGTGATCAACTGATTGTAAGCGTCGTTGTTGATCAGCCAAACAGAATTGGCCATGGACCCAGCGGGCAAACGGCCAAACATCTTAGCCACGTTATTGGCGTTAATGGTCGCGGCGGTTTGTGAAGCTTCTTTCGCTACCGTAACAATCGCGGATGAACCGGCAATGCCTTTAGGCTGTCCGGCCCCTGTCCCATTCACGATGCCATTGTCCGTTTTCCACTGGATAGACTCGCCTGTCTTGCGTGTCAAGTAAGCCGATAATGCAGGGGCATCTGCCAACAGTTCATCTGTGACCGGCACGAGCGCCATCAACTTGTTAAGACGCAGATTGCGCGTTTTCAGCAAAGGCTTGGTCTGAGTCGCAGCGGCGGCCTCGCCATCCCAATAGGCACGAATACCGTTGGTTCCCCAAGGGGTCGTCTCATCGGCGGGAAAGGTCATGCTATTGCCGGTGACCGGCGTATTATCTGTCATAGAGACCAGTGCATTTTCACCGTGTGAAATCATGAAGACTTCGGCGGCAAATTCAGGGGGCACTAAATAGCCACCATCGGCGCCAGCGCCTTCATTGCCATAAGTCGTTGGGGCGGCGGCACCAATCTTTAACCGGTCATCAATCTGAGAGCCATGCATGGCCGCTTGGTGAACCGCTTGCAGATACTGCCCATAGTTACCGAACCCACGCTTGGGGTCAGACGCAGCGGCTAACTCACCGCCCGTTACGTCAGGGAAGTCTTCAGGGCGAGTCTGGATGCCCATGGAAGCCTTATGATCATCCAACGCTTCCGCTCTCTTCAACTGAGCGTTAGCTTGATCGACCGATTGCATCGCAGCGTCATAATCCGCTTGCTGAGATTCGGTGATATCTTCACCAGCCTCATCATTGATTTTTTCAGCGACAGCCAAAAACTTAGCTTTCTTTTGCCGCAACTCCATGATAGTCAACATACCTATACTCCTATTCTAATCTATTACTTATTTAGCCTTGTGGTATACACGACCAAAGGGCCGCACCCTAAAGAGGGCTTGTCGCTTACCGAGCGTTTTGAATCTGCATACGTCTTTTGTTTGACTTGAACCGATTGTTCTGTGGACGCTGATGTCTGGCGATGACTTGTGATAAAGTTTCAACAGAATCAACCATACCCAGCGTTAATGCCTCATCAGAGCCAACTGTGCGGCCCTGGCCAAATCCTGATCTGACCTGGGTCTCACTCACGCCACGACCCTTAGCCACCACCGCCACAAACTTGTCATAGTATTCGTCAACCCTGGATTGAAGATGCGCCTTGGCCTCCTCATCCAATGGGCCGAAGGGATTGCCCTCTGCTTTAAATTTACCCGCCGAAATAATCGTGGTATCAACGCCCAGGGCGGCTAGCGATTGACTCATATCTTGGTGCGCACTAATCACTCCAATCGAGCCGACATCACCGCCAGGGGTAACGATAAACTCACCGGCATTCACGCCTATCCAATAGGCAGCACTCGCCGCCAAATGGTTGGCTACCGCGATCACCGGCTTCGTTTGATTCGCTTGCTTAATAATGTCACCCAGTTCTGAGATGCCATGCACGCTACCACCAGGGCTATCAATATCCAGCAAGATCTTATCCACCGATTTATCTTTGACGGCGGCATTAATATCGAGACCTAGCCTTTCAGCAGAAGCGCCACCCCCGCTACTTAACCCTTCAGTCATGTGAATACGAGGAGCGATAACACCGGCAATGGTAATGACCTTAATGCTACTGTCCGTTACCGCTGGGTCTCGCTGATGCGCGGTACGTGACTGGATCTCTGATTCTGATAATTCAACGCCACTGGCTCGCAGCGACAAGAACTGAATGATAGCGACCAACTTGTTTGCCTCAATCGCCCAAGGGGTGCTCATGGCTGCTTGCAAGATCATTCTCATATTCATAATTTTAATAGTTGCTCCATGACTTTTTGTTGACTAAATACATCGGCTAAATCTTCTGTCTCAATGGCGACCTTAATATCAGATGCCCTTGACTGACAATACTCCCAGGCTTTCATTTGGGTCACCGACATAACACGACTGACATACTCTGCATGTAACTCATAAAATTCAGCCACGCCTTCAGACTCAATCGATTTAATCTGATGCAATTCTTTTTTCGCCACCACTCGTGCGGCGCTCAATGACAAGGCCTGCTCTCGCTCGGATGCCTTGCCCATATTCAATGGCTGCAATGTCTCGTCCAATCCTGGCAAGGGATCAAGGTTCTCTTTGACTCTCGCCTCATTGGGTGTGATGATAGAATTCTGTATTCCCAGCGCGTAGGATTCATAACGAGATTTAGTATCGCCGCGAAGCAAAGAGTCAACCAGGAACTCTGCGAAGAATTCATCATTCTGTTCAGGCGTGATCAGGTCTCTGGATATCGCTTGCTCGAATCTCACCAGCCAGGGCATCAGGGTATCGGTAACAAATTCCAACCCCTGGTGTTCAATATTATTGTTCGTGGCCTTATCTAAGTGGCCGATCTTATGGGGTGGCACTCTGAATATCCTGGCAATATCTTCTACCTGGAATCGACGGGTCTCGATAAACTGAGCGTCCTCATTGGAGACGGCGATCTCATGGTACTTCATACCACGCTCTAGTATCGCAGTACGGCCTCGGTTAACACCCGTCTGGGCATCTTGCCAAGAGTCTTTGAACCTGTCTTTCTGATCACCATCTTGAAACGTGCCAGGGTATTCAATCCATCCCCCAGGTCGCGCATCATTCTTATAAAACCGTGCGCCATAATCTTGGGCGGCTAACGACATGCCAATTGTTTGACGCTCCATTTCAATGGGGCTAATGCCGATGTATCCGTCTGATGACATGCCCCTGATGTGGAAGACACGCCGCTGGGTCAGCGTTCTTACTTCCCCCGCGTTGTCTTTAATATCATAGATTATCTCACCACTGTCTTGAGGCCTTGGTGTCACGCTACCAGGATTCATAGGGATCAATTGCTCAATGATACCTGAACCATTGGCAACAATTTCACTGTAAGCATTGCCCCTTAGTGCCACATGACCCACCATCATCTCTCGCCACTCGAATGATGTCTGCCAAACATTGGGGCGTTTGTAAAGCAATCGATACAACGGATGCTCTAGTGCCCGACTCTTCTTGTCACCCTCACGCTGGTAAATAAACAGGGGTAGTTGAGCCACACTTTCTGCCAGCACTCGCACACAGGCATAAACCGCAGTGAGCGCCAAGGAGGATTCAACTGACACATTGACGCCAGACGCGGTAGCAATTCCTGCACTCTTATACCAAAAATCATCCCCAGGTGATCGATCAATGGCTCCGACATCTCGGTTAACGAACATTTAACTTAGCGCCTAGATACGTTAAAATAATGATGATACCCCCTAATGATATCATGGCGTAAGGAATGCTGATCATAGCAGTCCCGCCGGTAACCAGGATGGTTCCCAACAACAGACCTATATTATAGACTTCCTTTTTCATAGCACTGTCATCTCATAACCCGCTGGCAAGTCGTTTGTCTGATGGTGCATGGTTCTAGCCAGCGACATAATGATGGCAACCACACCATCTATTTTTGATCTTTCATTGTCTCTATTGGGAAATATGTTGTCTTTCTTATCAAGCTTAGCCACCACGTTTCCAAACATCCACATCAACACCGGACACTTAGTAAACATAATGTCGCGCTTTAATATCAGCGCTTCCAATTCTTTCATGGGTTCAGAGAAGTTCTTAACGGTCGCACCATACTCAATCATCTCAATGCCTTGCCCTACCATGCGAGTTGAAAACTGTGTGGCTTGGAAGGGATCATAGATAACTTCCACTACATCATGATTACTCACCAGTTGCTTTAAATCGTCTTCAATGAACGAGTAATCCAGTACGTTGCCAGGGGTAGTAATGATGTGATTGCCTGCATGCCAAGCTCGATACTGGGTGTTTCCACTATACAGCACGGTGTCTTCAGGAAGATAGTTATTCACGAAGCACGCCCACTTTCTGCGTGACTCACTAGGAGGGAATAAGATGGACATGCTTGCCACATCGGTTTTGCTAGCTAGATCGATGCCAATAAAACAACGCTGACCTGAATAGTAATTGAGTTGCAACTTATTCTTCTGGCAGGCTTGGTAGGCCAACATATTCATCCACGCCAACTTAGCGCCTACCCAACAATTCAAATACTTCGTTTTGTAAGTGACCTGCTTGCTCGGACTTCGCTTGGCTTTCTCTAGTTCTGCCGCCAAAAATTCTTTGTTAACACTGATGCCGTAATTCGGATTGGCTTTAATTTGTGACTCTATCGTGTCCCACTCATCCGCTTCATCTATCGTATAGATGATACCAAACGTGGTGTCATCCTGTACCGTGCCAGCCAAGATATTAATCACATCTGATCGCTTCTGATAGCACGGTCCGCCGATGGTGCTGCCTGCCGTGGTGATGTAGATCATCATGGGCTGGTCTCTGGCGCCCATGCCGGTGACCAAGGTGTCGACCAAGTCAGTGGTGCGATGCTCGTGAAACTCATCTGCAATACCGCATGATGGACTCGCGCCATCACCAGGGTTACCAATGATGGGCTCGAACTTTGAGAACTTATCGATCATCGCCAAGTTTCTTCGACCAATGATGATGTCAAAGTGATCGGAGAACTCAGGCAGACGCAAGCAAATGGCACGGGCTGGCGTGAAAACTTCCAAGGCTTGTCGCTCAGAGGTGGCACCACAGTAAACTTCTGCGCCATATTCGCCATCCCAAGTCATCATACCCAAGGCAACACCCGCTACCCAGAAGGTTTTACCTGACTTGCGAGGCACTTCAATGTAAGCTTCTCGGTATCGACGTAGTCCAGTTTCCTTGTTTTTCCACCCAAACATATTGACGGTACAAAATATTTGGTAAGGCGACAGCTTTAGCGTCTCATTTTTTGCCGCCCACTTGCCTTTCACGTGCGGGAAAGTCTCAAGCAACCGGCACCATTTGTTCGCCACATCGAGATCCAAATAGATATCTTCTCGACTCAGATCATTGATAAATCGCTCGCAAGACTGTTTAACGAATTTGCACGCCGGTATATCTTCATCCAGCACCTCATCGGCGTAGATTCCGGCTCGCTGGCAGTAGGTTAAATCATCCATGGCTAATCATAAGTCGACTTCACAGAGGGTCGCGTCATCTGAACCTTGGATCTGTCGCTAGGATTCAACCCAATTTTACCCAGGCAAACCTCCATTCGACTAATTCTTGCAGGGTCCATCTTGTAATATACATCAGTACCGTCGTCTCTTTGTCTTTCTACGGTCCCGTCTCGGCGGAACTCGGCTAATAATTTGGCGCAAATCTCAACAATAAATTTCTCGGAACGCGTCAAAACGAATTCGGGAGCGGCCACCAGTATTTCATTCCATGCATTTTTCTCGGCACGGTTAAAATATTTCGGCGGCTTGACCGTCAGATATTCATTGACCTCAGGCTCTTCTTCCCTGGCATTCT
>ENA-ORDP01000215-ORDP01000215.1-marine-sediment-metagenome-genome-assembly--contig:-NODE-215-length-39311-cov-10.138705_pt1 | contig 39311 bp, 36 predicted proteins | sample MGYA00248627_ERZ508539 | MGnify/ENA primary metagenome ERZ508539 (study PRJEB26208, sample SAMN05571518) | marine sediment metagenome | biome: deep sea; feature: Hydrothermal vent; material... | reverse complement strand
CGCTCCACGTATAATCCCTTCTTCCGGGCTGTACAGGCCCGTTTATATTACTGCTGCAGGAACCAAGTATTATTAAAACGCCTATTATTATTGCCAATGTTATTTGTTTAATCATTTAGATACCTTTAATATGTAAGACTAATTTTGTTTCCTTTTCATTTAGCTTTTTTTAAGCTTTTTCTCCTGTGTTTATTTTAGTTTACCATAATATATTAAAGACATTCCATTTGTTGTTATTGATTTTAAAAAAAAGACTTCTTTATCGAATAACAATCCTCCATTAACAAAACCTTCCGTTGCTAATAATAATTGAATATCAGTCCCATTATAATGAGCAATTCCTTCTGAAGTACCCAGGAATATGTCTTTTTCATTTCTTCCGAAAAATGAAGGCGTAGCAAATCGGGAATTTGTTTTAAATAATTCCACTAATTTATTTCCTTCGTATTTGTATATTGTGTTTGACAGCGAGAAATAAGGATTCCCACCTATAATTGAGACCCACGCTTGCCTAATAAACTTATTTTCATCAGAGTATATTTGCTTTAAATTCTTTCCGTCAAATTCATAGAGCACTGTTGTATCATTTGAATTATATTTTACATCTTGTTTAATACAGTCTATAAAAACCCTTTTATCAAAACTTTCTCTAACCTTGTAGAAATATGAATTAAAGTCGGCAAGGTATTCTTGTGTCCAGTTGTTTCCATCATAATGTAGTATTATTCCCCTCCTTGTTTCATTATCAAACCATACTGTTCCTACAGCATATAAATCGTGATTACTTGTGCCGTATAAATCTACAAATGTAAGATCTATAAAGCCATTAATTGTATGCTGGTGGTTCTGTGTCCAGTTGTTACCGTCATAATGCCATATCTTTCCGTTTGCTCCCGCTATCCACACATCATTTTTAGCAAAGCCATAAACAGACTCAGGTGAAATATTTCTGCCTATTCCGTCTGTTTTCCATTGCTTTCCATCGTAGTGCCATATTGTTGTATTAAGTGCTCCACCGGGGCCTACACCCCAGATATCCTCAGGGCTGCTGCCCCATATTTCCATAATATTATTTGAGAATATACTTATTGTGTCAACACTCCACGTATAATCCCTTCTTCCGGGCTGTATAGGCCCGGGCTGTACAGGCCCGTTTATATTACTGCTGCAGGATCCAAGTATTATTAATACACCTATTATTATAACCAATGTTATTTGTTTAATCATTTAGATACCTTCTATGTGTAAAACTAATTTTGTTGTTTCTACTTAACTTTTTTATAAGCTTTGCCTCCTATGTTTATTTTAGTTTGCCGTGATAAATTAGACCCAAGCTATTTTGTGACTCATATACAAGAAAAAACACAGCATTCTCAAAAAGTACTGCTCCAAAAACCCCTGTGTGGGATGGATAATTTAACGCATCCATAGTTCACACATAATTTCTTCTTCCGGGCTGTCTTTGCAGGGGTATAGTATAGTTGCTATTACAAAAGCTATAAAAAATAATTTTGTTGTTTTCATATTTTTGCTGTTATTTAAAATAAATATTGTTATACAACTATCTTTTGTACAACAGTTAGATATTAAAATCTTCTTTATTTTTCTTAATTCGGTATTAGAAAATAGTCCGTTGGCTAACGAATATATGCTACAAAAATCGTGCTAACGAATATATGTTTATTTCGGTCTAAAATTAAAGAGTACAATTTTTTCATCGGTAAGAGTTACCTTTTATCATAGGTAAATATTGCGGATTGTAAAGTTTCTTTACACTTTTATTTTTAGTAATTATGAGATTTGTTGATCGATGGATTGTATGATTTGTTATTAAAGAACAAACTTAAAATTACAGAGTTTTAAAATCAGTGTTTGTTATTCGATATTAATATTGGTGTTACCGATCCCGCAAAACAGTGGGCAGACATTCGGCAACACAGTTTCTCTACTGCTGAAATCATTATTAAATTTTATCGGAGTTTTGGGAATTTCTTCGGGGGATGCCTGTGCTTTGTTCCCTGTTCGTATGAATACGCAAACTTTATTAATTCCGGCTCGCTGAATAATTTACCCACAAATGTTAATCCCGTCGGTAAATTTAAACTTGTAAAACCCATGGGAACAGTTATAGCAGGGAAGCCGGTTTGAGGCGAAAGAATTTGACTGTTGTCTCCGTCGGGACTTTTCATATCACCAACTTTTCTCGGTTGATTGCTCCAGGTGGGATAAATAATTGCATCTAATTTGTACTTATCCATAGCTTTAATTACGGCATTTCGGAAAGCTATATTTCTATCAGTGTGGTATAAATCCAAAGCCGGAGGAACTCTTTTTTCAGGCGGTATATTGTGTTTTAATGCATTAACTATTGCTGCTTCCGATGCAGGAAGATACAAACCGGATTCATAAATTTCTCTCAATGTTTTATAAGGAACATTCTTTCCTTGAGATGCCAAATAATTGTTTAAATCGTACTGAAACACGTTGCGCCATATATTTTTTGTGAGTTTCTTATAATCCGGTATATCAAACGGGTCAACAATTTCGGCTCCGAGTCTTTTCAAATCTCTTATTGCCTGCAGTGTTAATTTCTTTACTTCGGGGTCGATAGTTTTTGTATCGATATATCTTCTTAAGACTCCGATTCGAGCACCTTTCAAACCATCCTTTATTAAAAATTGTGTATAATTTTTAGGTACCTTTCCCACACTTAGTTTTGTAATCGGGTCAGCCGGGTCGTAACCTGCAATTACTTGAAGTATTTTCACAGCATCTTCTACGGTCCTTCCGAGAGGACCGCCGATATCGTTTCTTAATTGAAGAGGGATTATTCCTGCACGGCTTGTCAGTCCCATTGTTGAACGAAAGCCCACCAAACTGTTGAATGATGCCGGTCCTCTTATAGAATTCCCGGTGTCGGTACCAACACCTATTAGTCCCAAATTTGCCGCAACAGCCGCAGCCGTACCTCCGCTGGAACCTGCAGGAACTCTTGTTAAATCATAAGGATTACGGGTTATACCCGCGATTGAACTTACGGTTACAACATTGCTGAAAGCCCACTCCGCCATATTGGATTTTGCCAGCACAATTGCGCCCGCTTCTTTAAGTTTTTTTACCTGGTATGCATCTTCGGAAGGATCGGCTCCTTTAAGCGCCAAAGAGCCGCCGGAAGTTTGTAAGCCTTTGGTATCGTAGTTATCTTTTACAATTATCGGAATGCCTTGTAAAGGAAGGAGCTTTCCGGTTCTTCTAAATTCTTTGTCCAATTTATCCGCTTCTTTTAAGGCATTGGGATTTATAACAACAATGGAATTCAGTCTCGTAGATTGATCGTAGTATTTAATTCGTTTAATGTATGCTTCTACTAATTGTCTTGCCGTCAGGTTACCGCTTTGCATTGCTTCGTGCACATCGGAAATAGTTGCCTCAATTAAATTGAATTTTTGGGTTTCCTTTTTTTGCTGAGAGCAGCTTAGCCCGATAACGGATGTAGCAAAAAGAAGTAACGCAATAACAACTGTGTTAAAATATTTTCTAAACATTTTTTAACCTTTTAATTTTTATAAAGTTCTTTTTTAAAGGCTGTCACGGTCGTACAGTGACAGTAATAATTTACTTTAAAAGAAAATCGGCTATCTTTTTTATCAACAATAATTTTTTATAAAAACAAATCAAAATTCCCGATGTTTTTAAAACATCGGGAATTTAAGCCTATTTCACTTCATCCTTCAAATGCTTTTCAACTAACTTTTTTACTTCGGGTACAATTTCATTCGGTATTGTCATTGCAAGATTGTAATGTTTAATCTTCCAGCCGGTTTTTGTTTTTATCAGAATACCGGAGCCTCTTGCCGGACCGAATCCCGCCGTAAGCACTTCATCAAACCACGCATAAGTTTTGTCGGCGGATAAATAGATATTTCTTTTTGTTGCGAAAATATTCCACGCTGATTTTCTTTTAAAATACTTTTCCGACCATTTTTGGAATTCTTCTTTTGTCCAATATTCTTTTGCATCCGTTCCCATATAAATTGCATCGTCTGCAAGATAACCAAAGTATGTTTTTGCATCGGCAACTGCCGCAGCGTGATGCCATTTTGTTAAAAGAGTATCAATTTCTTTTACTTCGTTTACATTAATAAACGGAATTAATAAAGATAATAATATAATTGTGTTTAACATATATTTCCTCTTAAAATTATAAAAATGTAGAGCGATTCTCCTGCCTCGGTTTTAGAAGGGCTGAATCGCTTATTGAGCGAAACTCTGTTTCGCTTTACAAAAAAGTTTGTTTGCTGTATTTGATATAAATAAGTTTAAATATAAAAAAAAAGATTATGAAAATTTATTTTTAAAGAGGTAAACAAAATGAAATTTAACCCTGCAAAAGCTTTACAAAATTATTTAGTGTTCGGTGAATTTGGGGGCGTAAATCCTTCAATTACGGATTCTTCCACATACACATTTTTGGATCCCAAAAGAATGGAAGAAATTTTTGAACACGAAATTGAAGGATGTTTTTTGTACTCACGTCATTGGAACCCGATAAATAAAGAACTATCTAAAACACTTGCAAGAATGGAAGATACGGAAGCGGCACAGGTTGTTGCTTCGGGTATGGCGGCAATAAGTTCCACAATTCTTCAATTATGTAATACCGGGGATGAGATAATTTCAAGTCACACCATTTACGGGGGAACTTATGCTTTGTTCAAAAATTATCTCCCAAGATTTGGTATAACGGTAAAGTTTATAAATACAAATAATCTTGAAGAAGTTGAAAAAGCGGTAAACGAAAAAGTAAAAATTATATATTGCGAAAGTGTAAGTAACCCCCTACTTGAAATAGTAAACATACCTGAACTTAGTAAAATATCTAAAAAACATAATATTAAATTAGTTGTCGATAATACATTCAGCCCGATGATTATTACGCCAAAGCAATTGGGTGCTGATATTATTGTACACAGCATGACAAAATTTATAAACGGTACAAGTGATTGTGTTGCGGGATGTATTTGTGCATCCAAAGAATTTATTGATTCGCTTACGGATGTTGCAAGCGGAACAACAATGCTGCTGGGTCCTGTACTGGATAGTTTCCGTGCTGCAAGCATTTTAAAAAACATTCACACTTTACACATTAGAATGAGACAGCATAGTCACAATGCACAGTACCTTTCCGATAATTTTGAAAAACTTGGATTAAAAGTTTTTTATCCCGGTTTAAAATCACACAAACAGCACGAACTATTAATCGAATTAAAAAATCATGGTTTCGGTTTCGGGGGAATGATGGTTCTGGATATGGAAACTCTTGAAAACGCCCAAAAATTGATGGTAAAAATGCAGGAGAAAAATGTGGGTTATCTCGCTGTTAGTTTGGGTTATTTTAAAACATTATTCAGCTCTCCCGGTAACAGTACCTCTTCGGAGATTCCCGAAGAAGAACAAAAAGAAATAGGAATAAGCCAGGGATTGGTTAGAATATCTGTTGGTTTGGATAATGATATTGAAGATACTTTTAACACAATTAAACTTTGCTTGGAAGAGATTGGATATTTAAGGACGTGATTAACTTTAAAAGTTTTCTTAAAAAGAATATTTAAATTTAACCTCCAAGGTTACAATGCTAATTATTTATAAAAATATTTTTGTTTTTCTTTTAATGCTTGGAAACCTTGGAGGTTTTGTAAACGTGTTTTTATAATTTAAAAATAATTCTTACACCAAATAATTAATCAAAACAAAACCGCCGATTAATAAAATTGTAAAAAGTATTGCAAGAAGGTTAAAGTATTTATCAATAAAACTTTTTATCGGTGAGCCGAACTTCCAAATTAAAGCCGATACCAAAAAGAAGCGCGCTCCCCTGCTGATAATTGAAGCAAGCAGGAACAAAGGGAAATCTATATTGAATGCACCTGCGCTAACCGTAAAAACTTTATATGGAAGCGGAGTAAATCCTGCAGTAAAGACTATCCAAAAATTATATTGGTTGTACAATTGCTGAATTTCAAAAAACATTTCTTTCGTAAATCCCGGAAAGTTGGAAAAGAAAAACCCTGCAAGTGTTGAAAATTCATTACCAGGTGTCCACCACAAATAATGTCCGATTAAATATCCTAAAATCGCACCACTGATTGAACCTACTGTACAAATTAGTGCAAACTTAAAAGCTTTTTTTCTTGCCCCTAAGACAAGAGCAATTAACAAGGCATCGGGTGGAATCGGGAAAAATGATGATTCGGCAAATGCCAAAAGAAAAAGAGCAATTGCCCCGTATGGTGTTTCCGCCCAGGATAAAACCCAATCGTATAATTTTCGGATGTATTTCATTAATTTTTAAACTTAAAATTCTAATGCAAAAACATACTGATTTTTTACAGGATAAAGAATATCTTTCATTAACACTTTTTATAATAAATGAATTAAAAGAATGTTTGCGTATTTAAAAGATCTGTTAGCACCTGAAATTAGAAAAACTCACCCGGAAGATATAAGTAAAGATGAAAAAATTAAAACAGCGACCTGTGTTTTATTTATAGAACTTGCACGGGCGGACGGTGATATTTCTGATGACGAAAAAAAATTATTAAGAAAGATAATAAAAAACAGATATGATCTCTCGTCAGAATCCGTTGATAAACTGCTTGAATATTCGGAAATAAAGAGGGAAGAGAGTTTGGACCTTTTTCAATTTACTTCCGTTATTAATTCATCATTTTCGGGAAGAGAAAAATTTAATTTAATGATAAATCTTTGGCAACTTGTTTATAGCGACAATAAACTTGATAAATATGAGGACCATATTATTAAAAAGATTGGCGGTCTTCTTAATTTAGAACATAAAGATATTATTGATGCAAAGCTTTTGGTCAAAGAAAAAAAACAAAAAGATAATTCATAAAAAATGTTTTCAAAAAAGCATTATATAAACTGGTTCTCTTTAATTTTTATAGCTATCTCAACAATCATACTTTTTTCAAATACCCGGTTATTAAAAGATGCATCATCTGTTTTAATAAATAATTTATTAGGCTCAATATTATTGATAATTATTTTCTTCATTGTTGATAAATATATAAATCCCGGTAAAATTGATATCTTCATTGTTTCATTTGCTTTTATATTAAGTTTCATATCTTATTTTTCTTATTTCACTTTTGGTTTTTACCTGATTTTTCTTCTCTTCTTTTTTAGAAATAATCTTAAAGTTTTATTTGTTACTGTTTTCCTGATTTTATTATTCGATTTAATAATAAAGTATTATATGATTGGAAATTATAACGGTGAAATTTTTTATTGGGGATTTTCCTGGGGCTGGATTACTTTATTATATCTACTTTCTATTTATGTAGGGTGGATGGTTGCGGATATGCAGGAAGTTTATTTCTCAACGGGAATTATTATATTTTTTTGGTCTTTAATTTTTTGGATTTCTAATAATACTACTTTTTTAAATTCCATGGCAACTGCATCATTTTTAATTTCGATCCCATTTTTTCTTTCTTCATTCAGAAGATATAAAGTTGATAAATCTTTGGGAAAGGTTTATAAAGATTTATAGAATTATAGAACTTCAATAATACTTTTAATGGGACGTCAGAAATGACAATGCTTTACTTGTCATATCGAAGGAACGGAGAGACTGAGATATCTTTTCCGATGAATTGGAGAAAAAGATTTCTTACGTAGTTTATCCGTCTTTGACGGAGTCTGAAATGACACTAGCGATAGTTCTGCAACAGACCCTAAACGTCGTGGATAAAAACAATAATTATAAAACGGCTTTTCTCAAGGGATCCTTTGCCGAAGGCATTCCTTCGGAACGGATAGCCGCATTTCATCTTAAAATTTTAAGTGCTGCCGTACAGTAGAAAGTCACCGGGCACAGATTGTAGAAAAACCAAATCTGCACGGAACACATAGTTGAATTCAATCTGCCATTCAAAATAGGAAACTGTTTTAGACAACATAAATCTATACTTAGCCAAAAGTTATGGTTTTAATAGAGATTTGGCTGACTATACTTAATTTGTTATTCGAAGAGACAATCCATAGTTAAACTGTTTTGAACTATTTCCAAACTGTGTTTATTCTCATATAAACCATAAGTAGTTATCATTAAAACGAATACATTTTTCCGTGATTTTGTTGTTCTTTTGAATACATCAATTTTCTTCTTTATTTCTTCGGCATACCTTTTAGTAATGGTAAAAACACTGTTTGAAAACTTCATTTCACAAAGATTGATGATATTATCATCTCTGTCAATCAGTAAATCGATCTGTGCGCCGTTATTTATATTTTTACTAATCCAACTCGAATTTTCAGAATGTATTCCGAAAATACCTAAACCGTTTTTGATTTGTTGAATATGCTTTAAACAAACTGTTTCAAAACTAAAACCGGACCAGGAAATGTAAGACCTGGCATTAAACATTGTATTCCATGTTCCCACGCCATGTGCCCTGCTGTTATTAATAAATTTGAGGTAAAACATAGAATATTCATCTGTCAGTCTATAAAACGATTCCTTACTTTTTTTCCCAAATGGAAGGTATTGTGTTACAAAACCGGATTCAATTAACTCATGCATGATTTCAGTAAAAGTTCCTCCGGAAGTTATATTTTTCTTTTTAATTAAATCATTTCTCGTCATACCTTTTCGCACATTCGCCAGCACCTTAACAATAGAAACATGCTTTTTATGATTGTCAAATAATGAGGCAAAAACAAGATTAAATTCGTCGGTCAAAATTCCATCCTTTGCAAAACATAAGCGGTCGAGTGCTTGTGCTACGCTTTCACCTTTCTTCAATTTTTCAAGATAATACGGTATTCCCCCGATTGCCATATACAACTGAAGAATATCATATCGAGAATATTGAATTTTTTTACTCTTTAAAAAAAGTTCCGTTTCATTCAAATTGAAGGGCAGCAATCGTATCGATTGAGTTGTTCTATTGTGTAATCCCCCTTTATTTTTAATTATCTTCGTTACCATATAAGATGCTGCCGAACCGCAAATCACTACAACTAAATCTGTTCTTTTTGAAGCGTGGCTATTCCAAAAGTTTTCAAATGCCATTAGAAACTTGGATCTTGGAGTAACTAACCAAGGGAACTCATCAAAAAAAATTACTTTTTTCTTTTTAGACTTTAAGCTGTTTATGTAACTTACCAGTAATCGGAAAGCCTCTAACCAGGCAATTGGTGTTGTAATAAATTTCCCTTTCATTCGCTGCGATAACTCAATTGAAAAATTTTCCAATTGATCGGATAACTTCCCGTTATGCAAACCGGATAATTCAAATTGTATTTGCTTCCGATAAACTTGCCTAATCAAGAAGGTTTTTCCAACTCTTCTCCTACCGTAAACAACAATCAGTTCAGGCGTTTCGCTTTTCAATGCTTCTTGTAATAAAGCTGTTTCTTCTTTTCTACCAATTAAAGTATTCATACAAAACATTATTTTAGTTAGCCAAATGTACCAATTTTTTCGTTATTTGGCTGCATATAAAAAGAAGATAAGATTTTTTAATTTAAAATTTATTTTTGAATTGGGACTAATTGCCACGATATTTATGTCATGGGGTCAATGATAAAGTTTGATTAGGGCTTTTTTCAAAGGAATCACTTTGCGAAGCCGCATTTCATCCAAAAACTTTGGGCTTTTAAGACAGCCTTGAAGAATATTTCAACTCATCAAAGAAGCAATGCAAACCGTGTAAACTATATCGTCAACACTGCACCCGCGGCTCAGATCGAAAAACGGTTTTTTTAATCCCTGAACGATGGGACCAACAGCCGTTGCACCGCCAAGTCTTTCTGCTATTTTGTAGCTAATGTTTCCGGCATTCAAATCGGGAAATATAAACACATTTGCTTTGCCTGCCACGTTACTTCCGGGTGCTTTTCTTTTACCGATTGAATCAATTATAGCGGCATCAAATTGGAGTTCTCCGTCAACATTTAAATCCGGTCTTTTTTGTTTTACAATAGATAACACACTTAATACTTTATCAATACTTTCGTGTTTTGCACTGCCTTTGGTTGAAAATGAAAGCAAGGCAACATTAGGTTCTTCACCCATTAATTTTTTATAGTTATCAGCGGTCGCTATTGCAATATCAGCTAATTGTGTTTCATCAGGATCCGGTACAACCGCACAATCTGCAAAACTGTAATTAAAATCAGGGAATATCATTAAAAAGAAACTCGAAACAATCGATATTTCCGGTTTCATACCTACACACTGAATTCCCGCTCTCAAAACATCACCTGTTGCAGCAACAGAACCGGCAACACTACCGTCCGCCATTCCTTCCTTTATCATCATTGCTGCAAAGAAAAGATTTTGCCGGATTGTCTCCCTTGCCTGCTCAATAGTAATTCCCTTTTTCTTTCTTAAATTGAAATAGATGTTTGTAAAATCGCTTAGTTTATCAGAAGTTTTTGGGTTTATAATTCTTAGACCATTTAATTTTAACTTTAAGTTCTCTGCATCCGACCTTATCTTTTCTTCATCACCTAAAGTAATAACCGAGACCAAATTTTCGTTTAATAATATTTCGGCAGCACGTAAAACTCTTTCGTCTTCTGATTCCGGAAGTACGATGGTTCTCTTATTTTGTGAGGCATTTATTTTTATTTTATGTAAAACACTGAGTTCCATTTTAATCTCCTGATATCCTTATATTTACAGATTAAAATTACAAAAATTGAGGTTATCTCAAAAGTAATCTCTTTATTAAAAAATAGCACACGGATAACACGGATTAAACTGATTTTCGCAGATTTTTATTTGAAAATTACTTTTAAGATAACCTCAGTTTTGTTCAACAGGAGGATTAATGTTATTTGTCTCTTATTAAATTAATTTTTGTAAGTTTATATAATGTTTATTTCAGCCAATAAATAAAGGCTGTTGTTGATTATTTATTTAAAAAACAATACATTCACATTCCTTATTTACAATGATAGAAGATAACCTTAATAGGATTAAAGAAAAGATATTTAATAAGTGTTCTGAAGTAAACAGAAACCCGGCTGAGGTAAAACTCATCGCTGTTTCAAAAAACTTTGGTATCGGTTATATTAAAGAAGCTTTTACTGCCGGACAAATTGATTTTGGAGAAAATAAACCGCAAGAATTAGACGGAAAAGCAAAATTAATTGATGAAAAAATCTGTTGGCATTTTATAGGCAACCTGCAGAGAAACAAAGTAAAATATGTGGTTAAGTGGGCTGAATTTATACATTCCGTAAATTCTTTATCATTGGCTGAAGAGATAAATAAAAGAGCAGAAAAGCTTGGTAAAATTCAAAAAGTTTTTGTTGAAATAAATACATCGGGAGAAAGTACTAAACAAGGGTTAACAGATGAATTGGAAATTGAGACTCTTGTTTACAAAATTGAAGAAATGAAAAATTTAAAACTAACCGGTTTTATGACAATGGCTCCGTTTACCGACGATGAAAATAAAGTTAGAAAAAGTTTTAAATTTTTACGTATGTTAAAAGATAAATTTGTTAAAAATGGTGTTGAGCTAAAACATTTATCAATGGGAATGTCGGCAGACTATGAAATTGCAATCGAAGAAGGAGCCACTATGTTGAGAATCGGTTCGGCTATTTTTGGACAAAGAGATTATTCAAAAAGTTGGAAAGAATTATGAAAATCTCTCCGTTAAATATTAAAAGACAGGAATTCAGTAAAACAATAAGGGGATATGATAAAGAAGAAGTTGATGCTTTTCTTACAAAATTAGCGGATGAATTTGAAAGTACCCAGAGAGAAAATGATACTTTAACAAAAGAATTGGAAAACGCAAAAGAAAAGTTGGGTGAATACAGGCGAATTGAAAAAAACCTTCAAGACACATTACTAAAAGCGCAAGAAAATTCATCAAAATCAATTGAATCGACAAAAAAACAAGCAACACTTATGGTTAAAGAAGCTGAAGTTAAAGCTTCTCAGATATTGGAAAAAGCAAGAGAAGATGCAAATGAAATTAGAACAGCCGTCATTCATTTAAGGGATGAGCGGGATTTAATTGTTTCTAAATTAAAATCCATTATACATTCGCAAGCACAACTTGTAGAATTAAAATTAAGCAGCGGAGAGGAAGAACCGGATCCGGAACAATTTAATTTTGAAAGCAAGAAAAAATTAGATGTAGATATTGACGATATTGTTAATAAATTATTGTAAACAAAATTTATATTATGAGTGATCTAATTACAAAAATAAACGAAACGCTAAAGGTAATTAAACAATATACTGAAGACGAATACCCGGTTGGTATTATTCTGGGCACGGGTCTCGGCGGATTGGTAAAAGAAATAAATGTTGAACACGAAATTGACTATTCAAATTTGCCGCATTTTCCCGTTTCGACTGTTGAATCACATAAAGGGAAACTTATTTTCGGCACTATCGGCGATAAAAAAGTTGTTGCCATGCAGGGTCGTTTTCATTACTACGAAGGTTACTCTATGCAGCAAATTACTTTTCCTGTTAGGGTAATGAAATTTCTATGTGTAAAAACTTTACTTGTTTCCAACGCTTGCGGGGGAATGAACCCTCTCTTTCAACGAGGGGATGTTATGCTGATGGTTGATCATATCAACTTTTTGGGAGATAACCCTCTGATAGGTAAAAATGAAGACGAACTCGGTCCGAGATTTCCCGATATGAGTGAACCTTACAGCAACGAACTTATTTCACTTGCCGAGAATGTTGCAATTGAAAATAAAATAAAAATACAGAAAGGTGTATATGTCGCTGTTCCGGGTCCAAATTTGGAAACAAAAGCAGAATACAGATTTTTACGTGCAACGGGAGCCGATGTTGTGGGAATGTCCACCATCCCTGAGAACATAGTTGCCAATCATATGGGAATTAAAGTATTGGGCATAAGCATTGTCACGGATGAATGTTTCCCGGATTCCTTAAAACATGTAAATGTTGAAGAAATTATAGCGACAGCACAAAAAGCCGAACCAAAAATGACATTAATTATGAGTGAAGTAATAAAAAAATTATGATGAATTTAAAAGTACCCATATATCACTTTTTTATTCCTGTGCTTCTGGCACTAATGATGTTCGGCTCAAATTTTTTAAATACAAACATCTTCAGTTTTGGAAACAATGCATTTGCGGTTTGGTTTATTCTACTTGTTCTTTGTTTTGCATGTGGCTGGTATATTGACAGAACCTTGAATTGGAATTTTGGGGGCAAGGTAATTTTTGCAACCATTGTTGCGGCAACATTTATTAGTCTTATTGTTGTGGTAACTTTCAGAGAATATTTTTTCGGTAATCAATTACTTGTTGAAAATTTAATAATGTATACTTTAAGAAATATTACACTCGGTGCAATTTCATTTTTTGGTTTGGCTGTTGCAGAAATTTTGATGCTCGAAAAAAACAATGCAGTTCTTTCAGAAAAAGTAAATTTATTTGAAACTGTTTTGCACGATGCAAATAAGGAAGCCGAACTAAAAATGAAGGAAGCCGAACTGAATGCCGAAAAAATAGTAAATGATGCGGAAATTGAAGCGAAAGAAGTCCTAATGAAAAAAGAAAGAATTCAAAAAGAATTAAAGGACTTCATACGGATTGAGAAAGAATTAATAAGAAAATACGAAAATTTATAAAGTCAGATTAATATAAAAACAGAATATTGATAAAAAATGTTTAAGCAGAATTTAGAGAGAATAAATTATCCGGAAATTGAAGAAAAGATATTAGATTTTTGGAAAGAAAATAAAATTTTCGAAAAAAGTGTTTCATTAAAGGATGAAGCTCAAAGCTTTACCTTTTATGAAGGACCTCCGACCGCTAACGGAAAGCCGGGTATTCATCACGTAATATCAAGGACCCTAAAGGACCTTGTTTGCCGTTACAAAACAATGCAGGGTTATAAAGTAAACAGAAAAGCCGGGTGGGACACCCACGGTCTGCCTGTCGAAATTGAAGTTGAAAAATCCCTCGGTATAAAACATAAAAGTGAAATACCTGAATACGGTATAGAAAAGTATAACAAAGCCTGTAGAGAATCGGTTTTTACCTATAAAGATTTGTGGGAAAAAATGACCACACGCATGGGTTACTGGATTGAACTTGACGACGCCTATGTTACTTTTACCAATAATTATATCGAATCGGTTTGGTGGGCATTAAAAACTCTTTTTGATAAAGGATTAATCTATAAAGATTATAAAATTTTACCCCAAGACCCTCACTCTGAAACCGTACTTTCTTCACACGAATTAGCATTAGGATACAGGGACACAAAAGACCCTTCGGTTTATGTTTTATTTAAAATAAAAAATTCCGATTCTCACTTCCTGGTTTGGACAACAACTCCCTGGACACTAATCTCTAATGTGGCTCTATCTGTTGGTGATAATATTGATTATGTAAAAATTGAAACCGAAGGCAAAAAAATTATACTTGCCAAAGAAAGACTAAGTGTAATTAAAGAAGAATATGAAATAATTGAAGAATTTAAAGGCAGTCAACTTAAAAACACTGAATACGAACAACTCTTTAATTATTTAAATGTTGATAAAAAAGCATTTTATGTTGTAAGTGGAGATTTTGTAAGTACGGATGATGGCTCCGGTATTGTTCATATTGCCCCGGCTTTTGGTGTTGATGATTATGAACTTTTAAAAGAATATGATTTACCGATGCTTCAACCTGTGACAAGGGCGGGTTTATTTACCGATGACATTACAGATTTTGCCGGACAGTTTGTTAAGGACGCCGATAAAGGAATCATTATAAAGTTAAAAGAAGAGGAAAAATTATACAGAAAAGAAACCATAACTCACTCCTATCCTTTTAGCTGGAGAAATGAAAATGTACCGATCATTTATTACGCAAGAGAGTCATGGTTTATAAGAACTACTCAGCTTGCCAAACGTATGGTTGAATTAAATAAAACCATTAACTGGCATCCGCCGGAAGTAGGCGAAGGAAGATTTGGAAACTGGCTTGAAGAAAATAAAGACTGGGCATTATCGAGAGACAGGTTTTGGGCAACACCACTCCCAATTTGGATAAACGAAGATGGCGATACGTTTGCTGTGGGAAGCATTGAAGAATTAAAAGAAGGTTTTATTGTAGAAGATGGAAAACGGATAAAAGTTAGTGAACTTAAAGAAATAGATTTGCACAAACCGTTTGTTGATGAAATTCTTTTTGAAAGAAATAATAAAATTTATAAAAGAACACCCGAAGTTATTGACGTTTGGTTTGATTCCGGTTCTATGCCTTTTGCACAGTATCATTACCCGTTTGAAAACAAGGAGTTGTTTGAAAATAATTCTTTCCCTGCCGATTATATCTGTGAGGGTATTGATCAAACACGCGGCTGGTTTTACACACTGCACGCAATTTCAACTATGTTGTTCGATAGTATTTCATACAAAAATATTATTGTTAATGAATTAATATTAGATAAAAACGGACTTAAAATGTCCAAGTCGAAAGGCAATACTGTTGACCCTTTTATGCTTTTTGATAAATATGGTGCGGATGCAACAAGATGGTATTTAACAACTGCAAGTCCGCCTTGGAGAACCACACATTTTGACGAAGACGGATTGAAAGAAGTTCAAAGAAAATTTTTCGGAACATTGTTGAACACATATTCGTTTTTTGCACTGTATGCAAATATTGACAAATTTAAATACGAAGAAGATTCAATTGATTATGAAAAAAGACCGGAAATTGATAGGTGGATATTATCGAAACTAAACTCTCTTTTAGTTGCTTACACGGAAGATATGGACAATTACAATTTAACAAAGGCAGCCAGAGCAATATCCGAGTTTACAATTGACCAGCTTTCAAATTGGTATATCCGTCGCTGCAGAAGAAGATTTTGGAAATCGGAAATGAACGAAAATAAATTATCCGCATATCAAACTCTTTATGAATGCCTGATAACAATTTCAAAACTTGCTGCCCCGTTTATTCCATTCATTACTGAAGAAATATATCTAAATCTTAATTCGGTTACTAAGAAAGAGAATTATGAATCAGTTCATTTGGCGCCCATTCCAAAACTAATTTACAAAAACAATGAACTGGAAGATAAGATGGAAATTGCTCAAAAAGTTGTATATCTTACCCGTTCAATGAGGGCAAAAGCGAACTTAAAAGTACGCCAGCCGCTTGAGAAAATTATGGTTGTTGTTGATAAATTAAAACAAGATGCCGTAAAACAAATGAAGAATGTTATTCTAAATGAAGTAAATATAAAAGAACTTGTCTTGCTGGATGATGATTCAGGAATAGTAAATAAAACCGCTAAACCAAATTTTAAATCTATCGGACCAAAATTCGGTAAGAACGTAAAAAGAGTTGCCGAATCAATAAGAAATTTAACGAGAGAAAACATTGATACTTTGGAAACAAATCATAATATTGATATAAACATTAACGGTGAGTTGTTAAATATTACTTCCGATGACGTTGAAATTTTAGGCTCTGAAATTGAAGGTTGGGTTGTAGCAAGTACTGAGGGCGTTACCGTTGCTATTGATTCTGAGCTTTCGGACGAATTAATTGCAGAAGGACTTGCAAGGGAGTTTGTTAACCGTATTCAGAATATGAGAAAAGATTCAGGTTTTGAAGTAATCGATAGAATCAAGATTAAATTTACAGGCAACACCGAACTAATTAATGCAATTAATATGTTTGACGAATATGTTTCAAATGAAACCCTGGCTGATGAAATAAATAATGTGGAAAACCTTAACGGTGCTGCTAAAACTGATTGGCAGATAAATAATATAAATTGTTCAATCAGTATAGAAAAAAGCTAATTCCTAATTTGAGGAGATTTTATAATGGCTAAAAAGAAAATAGAAAAAAAGACTTCTGCTAAAACAAAAAGTAAACCGGTTAAAGCAAAAGACGAAAAAAATAAATTAAAAAAAGTTACTGCTAAATCAACATCCAAGAAAAAAAACGGAAAGAAAGCATCTACTATGGAAAAGAAGACAACAGCTAAAAAAACAATTTCTAAAAAGAAAACTACAACAAAAACTAAAAAAGTTGTTAAAGAACCTATAACAAAAAAAGATAGTTTAAAGAAAACAACAGTAAAAGCAAAAAAGACAGTTGTTAAAAAACCAAGAAAAACTGCAACCAAAAAACAAGAAGTTTATTACGAAGACGTAGACGCAAAAGCTGCAGCACGTGCCGAAGCAATCAAAAAGATAAAGGGATACGGCAAGAAAGACTTGGAGCATTTTAGAAAAATTATCATTGGAAAAAGAGATGAAATAATTAGACAGCTTCAAAACTTAAAAGAGCAGATGATGGATACTTCCACCGGCGAATATATAAATGAAAATTCCCCTTATTCACTGCATATGGCAGAGCAGGGTACGGATGCGATGGAAAGAGAAAAAACATTTTTATATGCCCAAAGAGAAACTAAGTTTTTAGGATATTTAGAAGCTGCATTAAAAAGAATTGATGCCGGAACATACGGTATTTCTCTTGAATGTATTGAAGAACCAAAACATTTATGTGAAACATGCCCGTTAATACCAAAAGCACGCCTTGAAGCGGTTCCCCATAGCCAGGTTTGTTTACCTTTAAAACAGAGACAAGAAAAAAAGTAATAAATAGTTTTTGTCCTTTTACATTAAATTCAATATATATTGAATCTTTATTTATTTAGATTCATTATATTGATAAAAATGTTAATTGAGGTATACTAACGCAATCAGCTACAAATTTTCTTTTAATAATTTAATTTACAGCAACCATAAATGATAAATATTTTCCGGGATGTTCTTTTAGAAAGTGTAAGCATAACATTTTTTGTGCTATTAATGATGATACTTGCTGATTATATTAATGTACGAACAAAGGGTAAACTTCACGTACTTCTAAAAGGTTCAAATAAATGGAAACAATATGTAATCGGATCATTTTTAGGTACGATACCGGGAGACCTCGGTTCATTTGCAGGTGTAAGTTTATATATGCACGGAATAATTAGCTACGGCACTATTGCGGGATTAATGATTGCATCTGCAGGAGACGAAGCTTTTGTGATGCTGGCCTTGTTCCCTAAAATTGCAATACTGCTTTTTGTTGTTCTTTTTGTAACAGGAATTTTTTCAGGCAAAATAATCGATTACATTGTAGTTAAATTTAAGATTCCTTATTCTACTGATTGTGAAACAGTACAATATCATCAACATGAGAAAAGCTACAAACACTATATGAAAGAACATATTTGGCATCATATTATAAAGGAGCATGTTTGGAAAATCTTCTTATGGATTTTTGGTGCACTGTTGTTACTTGAAATCGGTACAAGTTATTTGAATCTTGAATCTTTAACCACACAGTATATTTGGCTGGTTTTACTGGTAAGTGTTTTAATAGGAATTATTCCTGAATCCGGTCCGCACTTGATATTTGTTACTATGTTTGCCCAAGGATTAATACCTTTTTCCATACTATTGACAAGTTCAATTGTTCAGGACGGACACGGCATGTTGCCGATGCTGTCATTTTCTGTAAAAGATTCTATCAGCATAAAAATATTTAATGTATTATTTGGTTTAACCTTAGGCTCTATCTTATTGTTGCTTGGTTTGTAATTTTTATTTCCTTATCAATATAAAAATAAACTCAAATATTTTTTATCTTTTTCGTAGATTTACAAAATAAATTTAAATTAGTAAGGGTTTCTATGAGAGTATTATTCGTTTCATTTTTTGTTGTCCTTATAGATCAGGTAGCAAAATTAGCCGTAAAAGGTTTTTCTATTCCATTTATTAATTTTCACTATACCGGTATGTATGAAGGTGAAAGGATTAGAATAATTGGAAACTTTTTTCGTCTCACTTTTATAGAAAATCCCGGTATGGCTTTCGGTATAGACCCCGGTATAAATTTTAAATTGTGGATTACGGTTTTTTCACTTTTAGCAAGCATCGGTATAATTGTTTACTTGTTTATTATCAAGAACGAAAAATTTACTCTTCGATTTTCTTTAGCACTTATATTAGGAGGAGCAATCGGTAATCTTATCGATAGGCTTTTCTACGGTATTTTTTACGGGTACGCACCATTGTTTTACGGAAGGGTAGTTGATTTTTTAGATGTAAATTTCTTTCACTTCACATTATTTGGAAAAACATTTAACAGATGGCCTATTTTTAATCTTGCCGATACCGCGGTAACTATCGGAGTTTTAATACTCCTTATTTTTAATGCTCGAACACAAGAAAAAAAGCAAGATAAAATTATTGATGGGAGTGCAGCTCAAATATCATTAGAAAGTAAATCGAATGATACAATTACTACAAGTTGATATATTTAATGTCTAAAATAATCTCAGAAATAAAATATGAATTTATAATACCCGAAGGAAAGCAAAAAGAAAGACTTGATGTTTTCTTAGCTCACTCTGTGGAAAATGCTACGAGATCAAAAGTTCAGAAACTAATTGAATCAAAAAATGTAACGGTTAATGGTAAATTTGTAAAAGCAAGTTATTTGGTTCAACCTAATGATATAATAATTGCAACACATCCAATTACTCCCCGTCCCGAAAAAGCCGAGCCGGAAGACATACCGCTTAATATTGTTTACGAAGACGAATATCTTTTAATAATTAACAAACCGGCAGGAATGGTTGCACATCCGGCTTATGCAAATTACACGGGAACTCTTGTTAATGCATTGCTTTATCACTCAAATAAATTAAGCAATGTAAATGAAGAATTTCGCCCGGGAATTGTGCACAGAATTGACAAAGAAACAAGCGGACTTTTGGTTGTAGCTAAAGATGATTGGACACACGCAAAGTTAGCCGAACAGTTTTCAAAACATACAATTGAAAGAGAGTATTGGGCTGTTGCCTGGGGAATTTTTAAAGAGAGAAAAGGAGAGATAAATTATAACATTGCTCGAAGTAAAAAAGACAGAAAGAAATTTACACACAGCCAAACAGAAGGGAAAACCGCTACAACGTTTTATGAGATAATCACAGAATATGATTTTACATCTCTCGTAAAACTTAATCTAAAAACCGGACGTACACATCAAATTCGCGTTCATTTATCATCTGTAAATCACCCTGTTTTCGGTGACCCCGTATACGGAGGCAGAGAGCTTGTTTACGGATCTTCTTTACCGAAAATAAGGAACAGGTTACATAATCTGTTAAAAATAATGCCGCGCCAGGCATTGCACGCAAAAACACTCGGCTTTATTCATCCCAAGAAAAAAGAGTTTGTAAGATTCGATTCCGAACTTCCCGAAGACATGAAATTATTGATATCTAAATTGTAGGAACGTTGAAACCCAACCCGGCAACTACCTGATAGTAGTAATTTGAGAAAGCTCTAACCCCGAAAAGAAAAAGATTCGGGGCAGACAGTGACAACCTATAAATTATAAGTTATTCCCATCCTAAATGGTATACTGGTGATTTGATTTTCAGTGAAACCAATTAAGTATCGAATGTCAAGAAACACACCAAATTTTGAATTAAAATCAACGTCAAACCCTGCACCAAAATTTGATGAGAACGCATACTCAGTAGTAACTTCGAAACTCCTAATACTAATTCCAACATCATTAATTGCTCTTGGCGCATCACTGGTACCTATTACGAAATAACCAAGCCCTGCAATGAGGTAAGGCGTAATCATTTTAGAAGTGAGAATCTTATATTTTATATTACCGGAAATATTAAACTTTCTCAGAGTACCGCCGACTATTCTGACATTACCACTGTTAACAACCAAGTTTTTTCTTACATGATTTTCATTTATGGAGAAATAGCTATACACAGCATAAGACATAAATGATACTCGCTCATTTATACTTAGATCAAGCCCCAATCCTAAACTTGTTCCGTTTGACCAGTTGTCAGAATAATAACCGGGAAAGTTAGTTGACGATACTCCAATATAACCAAAGATCCTACTCTCATTGCTTTGTGCTAATAATGAAGAAAATGCAAAAAGTGTTAAAATAACAAAGACATATTTTTTCATTAAGCCCTCCTAATGTTTGATGTTTTTATGATATTAATTATGTCTGCGACGACAAACTTTATTTTTCCTAAAGTAACAGCAATTATTGTTAACACTAGTAATAAATGAAAGAGTAAGTAAGATTTGTGAAACTGTAGCTCTTGAGTATGTTAACCCCATCATTGAAAAGATCCCATTTTATTTTTCGTAAAAACTAAACAAAAAAAAACGGTTTATCAAGTTAATAATTGAATTTAAACCCCCAGTCCAGGTATCATAAAATGTAACACCATCTAACACGCACAATCAGGCAACCCCGAAGTTATTATTACTTCAGCCTGTCGTAAGCCGGTTTGAGATTGCCAACGTCAAGATTCCCGATATCTATCTAAAATGAAATGATAGACTAAGAAATAAAATAGTATTTGAAAATACGAGGAATGTTGCAATTGCAGATATCGGGAATCTTTAAATTGAAAGTCACCCACATATTTTAGGGCAACCTTCGGGGTTTGCCGGCGCAGCAATCCTTCAAGGTTACTTCCTAAAACCTTGAAGGTCACCCACATATTAGGGGGCAACCTTCGGGGTTTGGGAAAGCAACCCCGAAGGTTTTCTTCATCGGAGGCTAAACCACCGCTTAAATTTAATTCTTAATTTGGTTATCTTTGTTTATTCAAAACCGGTAAAAAAATAGAATACTATGCTTAAACTATATAACACACTGACTAAACAAAAAGAAGAATTTAAGCCAATAAATCCGCCAAATGTTAATATGTACGTTTGCGGACCGACTGTATATGATTTTTTCCACATCGGCAATTCACGTTCTTTTATTATGGCAGATATAATAAGACGGTATTTGGAATACTCAGGGTACAAAGTTAAATATGTAATGAATATAACCGATGTAGACGATAAAATAATTCGCAAATCAATTGAACAGAACAAACCGTTCAAAGAAATTGCCGGCAAATATGCAGATTATTTTTTGGAGGATTCCGAAAAACTTAAAATAAAAAAAGCAGATGTTTTCCCACGGGCTACCGAGCATATAGATAACATTATAACTCTTATAAAAGAACTTGAAGACAAAGGGTTTGCTTATAACGTGGATGGAAATGTTTTTTATAATGTTTCAAAATTTGATGGATACGGAAAACTTAGCGGAAAAAATATAGAAGATCTGGAATCCGGTTCAAGAATAGAAATTAACGAAGAAAAGAAAAACCCGCTTGATTTTTCACTTTGGAAAAAAGCAAAAGAAGGTGAGCCGTACTGGGAAAGTCCATGGGGTAACGGCAGACCGGGATGGCACGTTGAATGCTCTGCAATGAGTTGCGCACATTTAGGAAATAATTTTGATATTCACGCCGGCGGCAGCGACCTTATTTTTCCGCATCACGAAAATGAAATTGCTCAAAGCGAAGCAGCTAACGGTGAGCACTTTGTAAATTACTGGCTTCACTTCGGATTTCTGAATATCAACAATCAGAAAATGTCAAAATCACTCGGTAACTTTTTTACAGCGAGGGATATTCTTAAAAAGTATTCGGCAGAGGCAATTAGACTCTTTTTTGCACAGGCTCATTATTCCGGTCCTCTTAACTTTAACGAAGAGCTTCTTGCTGCAGCACAAAAGGGTCTTGAAAAACTCACAAACCTGCAAAGAAAAATTGAAGATGAACTTTCTTTGAAAACAACAGAGGGAACTACGCCTGAACTTAATTTTAATAAGTACAAAACAGGCTTCCAAATTGTAATGGACGATGATTTTAACACATCCCAAGCTGTGGCTGTAATTTTTGACTTTGTTAAAGATGTGAATAAAGTCATTGGTGAAAACACTAATATTAATAGTGCGTTTTATTCCGAAGTAAAAAACTTCTTGCAGGAAACAGCGGAAGGTGTTTTAGGAATAATGGATTTTACACAAAAAGAAGAGACCGATATGGCAACAAAGGAAAAAGAATTAATAGAACTTTTAATTAAATTAAGACAGAATGCTAAAGAAGAAAAAAATTACTCTCTTGCCGATAAAATAAGAGATGAGCTAAAAGCTATCGGCGTTGTTTTGGAAGATTCAAAAGATAAAACTACTTATAAAGTTACAGTTAATTAAAAATTAATAATTTTATAAATCTATGTCCAAGATGAAAAACGACTTCACCAATAGTCAATCACTTTATAAATACAGCTTTGAAAGCTCTCCCACTCCAACATGGATAGAAGATTTTTCTGAACTTTACGACTTTTTACAAAAGCTAAAGAAAAGGAAAATAAAAAACTTCCAAAAATATCTGGATAAAAGACCATCTATGGTGATTGAATGCACAAAGATGATTGTTGTTGTAGATGTAAATAAAGCAGCCGTTAAACTTCATAAAGCAAAAGATAAGAAGCGGCTTTTAGCATTTATAGATGATGCATTTACAGGAAAGTCATACGAAATATTTAAAAAAGAATTAGTTGCAATTTATAATGGTAAAAAATTCTACGAAGCTGAAGCCGAAATAAAAACATTCGATGGCGAAATAATTGATGTTATAATTAGATGTACATTACAAATTAGAAAAAACAAAATCCACACAAACGCCTCAGCAATAGTCACTCTTGAGAATATAACAAGACTAAAGAAATATCAAAATATTATAAATGAAAGTACTGCGGTTACTTTTTCTTGGGTTACCGAACCCTCAACTCGCGAACTTTTTGTTTCTGATAATGTAAAAAATGTTTTTGGTTATTCGGCTGATGAATTTCTATCCGGTAAAATACGTTATTTAGATATTGTTCACCCGGATGATAGAAAAAGAGCAAAGGCAGAGGCTAAATATCATCGCTTTATAAAAAAAGAAACTAGTTATACACAAAATCCTTATAGGATTATAACCAAGGATAAAAAAATTAAATGGGTAGAAGATAGAACCTCTCAACAAAAATCATTATCAGATGGATTTGTTACATATAAAGGAATTATAATTGATATAACAGAAAGATATTTAGCCAATGAAAGATCGCGAAAAGCGGAACAAATAATTAACACAAGTCCTGCAGTTGCTTTTATTTGGAAGAATGAAAAAGGTTGGCCTGTTGAATTTGTGTCTGAAAATGTAAAGAATTTATTCGGTTATTCCGCTGAAGAGTTTTTAACCGGAAAAGCCCCTTGTTATGATGATCTAATCCACCCGGAAGATTCCAAACGTGAAAAAAAAGAAGCAGCAAATTTTTCAAAAGATAAATCTGTAAATTACTTTGAGCCTACACCATATAGGATAATAACAAAATCAGGTGAAATCAAATATGTTGAAGATCGCACTAATATAATCCGTGATGATAAGGGAAATATAACCAGCTTTCAGGGTTTAATATTAGATATTACAAAACGTATAAACACACAAAATAAATTAAGAAATGAAGAAATTAAATTTAGAAATCTTGTAGATAAATCGCTGGTGGGTGTATATATAATTCAGAACGGTAAGTTCCCTTATGTGAATCCCAAAATGGCACAGATTTACGGCTACAAGCAAAATGAAATAATTTCTTTAAAATCAGTTAAAGATTTAGTAGCCCCTAATGATAGAAAGTTAGTATCAGATAATATTAAGAAGAGAATATCCGGTAAAACAAACTCAATAAATTATTCATTTAAAGGATTAAAGAAAGATGGAACAATATTCGATGTTGAAGTGTTTGGCTCAATTTCTTCTTATAATGACAAACCCGCTATAATTGGAACATTGCTTGATATTACCGATAGAAAAAAAGCACAACAATTACTTGAAGAAAGCGAAGAAAAATATAGAAGCCTAACCGAAAATACAAAGAGCGGTATTATAATAGTAAGAGGTGAACGGTTTGTTTATGTAAATCCGGCTTTTGAACAAATAGCCGGTTATAAACTTGAAGATTTAACAAATATGAAATTTTGGGATATTGTACACTCCGAATATAAAGAGATTATGAAACGACGTGCATTTGCAAGACGGGTTGGCAAAAAAGTAATAAACAGATACGAATTTAAATTAATAACAAAAAAGGGGAAAGAAGTATGGATAGACTATTCTGCTACTAAAATAAATTATATGGGAAAACCTGCTATTTTAGGTACAGGCTTTGATATAACAAAATTGAAAGAAACAGAAAAAAAATTACAGGAAAGTTTAAACAGGCTTGATAAAGCACAGCATATAGCATCTATGGGGTTTTTAGATTGGGATTTAAAATCTAATTCTATCTTCTGGTCAAATGAAATTTGTAAAGTGTTCGGTGCAAAACATGGTGAAAATTTACAAACAATTGAAAACACGGTAAATCTTGCTCATCCTGATGACAGGGATTATATACAAAAGAATTTAGAATTAGCTTCACAAGGAAAGAAAGATTATAACATTGATCACAGAATGATTACAAAAGACAATAAAACTATTTGGGTCCATGCTCAGGGTGAATTAATCAAGGATAAAAATGGTAAGCCAAAGTATCTTTTAGGCACCGTTGTTGATATTACAAAAAGAAAATTAGCTGAAAAAAAACTTATAGAACAATATCAAAAAAATGAAAAAATATTATCAACTACGTTGGATGGTTTTATATTAGCCGACACAAAGGGGAATATTGTAGACGTAAACAATCCTTACTGCGAAATGATGGGTTATACAAAAGAAGAACTGCTGACAAAAAAGATAATGGATGTGGACAGCTTTCATTCACCGGATGATTTTAAGGAACGAATAAAAAGAATTAATGAATTGGGACACGACCGTTTTGAAACCATACATATTGAAAAAAGCGGAGAAAAAGTAAATCTCGATGTCAGCACCTCGTTAATGGAATTTGAGGGTGCAACCTACGTTGCAGCGTTCGTAAGAGATATAAGAGAGAGAAAAAAATATGAGACCGAAATATTAAATAGAGAAAGAGTACTAAGAAATCTTGCAACACACCTTCAGTCAATAAGAGAGGAAGAAAGGAAATTGCTTGCCCGCGATATACACGACGAACTGGGACAAATTTTAACGGCAGCTAAAATAGATTTACGATTGTTAGAAAAAACTTCTACTGAAAACACAAAAGAGATAGGTGCAATTGCATTATTAATACAGGATGGAATTAATGCCACAAGAGGACTTGTAAATCAATTAAGACCGGAGTTGCTTCAGGAACTTGGTTTAATAGAAGCCGTAAAAGATTTGATTTCAAAACTGAAGATGATAACAAAAGTTAATATTTCTTTTAGAAATGAAGTTAAATCATTAAAATTAAATTTTAATATAAGCCTTCCGCTTTATAGGATAATTCAGGAATCGCTAAACAATGTTATTAAACATTCAAAATCAAAAACCGCTAACGTTTCATTTAAAATAAAGGGTAATAATTTAATCATAAAAATTAAAGATTTCGGCATCGGCTTTGACAGAAAGGAAATAAAGACAGGCAGTTTCGGTTTGCTCGGTATGAGAGAAAGATTGATACCTTTAAATGGGAAATTAAATATTGAAAGCAAACGCGGTAAAGGTACAACGGTTACCGTAAGTGTACCGATTGAAATTGATTAACTCTAATTTGTTTGGTTTTTTGATATGAGAACATATCTTGTTTTATTATTTACTAATATGGTCGTTTTTCTCAGTGTTCACTTTTTGGGGTAAGGATAACAAAGCTTATAAATAAGTGTTCAATGTTATATGTTCAAATATAAATTCTTTTGTCTCTTGTTTTTACTTTTAAAGATTTTGGCAAAACAACAAAACTCAAATGCTAAATTACAAGCTCCAATATTTGATACACAAATAAACTTTCGGTTTTGTAAAAGCAACTGTTACAACAGTATCTTATTTGTGATTATGCAATATTTTATTAGATTATCTAAACAACAAGATCAATTACAATTATGTTTAAAATAATAATAGCCGATGATCACCCGCTTTTGAGGGAAGGATTAAAAAAGATACTCTCTCAAGAAAAAAATTTTCAAACTGTTGCCGAAGCAAACAACGGGGACCAACTACTGAAAACATTAAGCAGTACGGACTGCGACATTGTAATTGTTGATTTAAATATGCCTGGTAAGCATGGCTTAGATTTAATAAAAGATATAAAAGCACTTTATCCAAAAATAAAAATATTAGTGGTCAGCGCGTTGTCATCCGAGAAACACGGACCACGTTTATTAAAATCCGGTATATCGGGTTTTATGCCCAAAGACTTAGCGGCGGATGAATTAATAGAAGCCGTAAAAAAAATATCTTTGGGTCAAAAATATATTACCCCTTCACTTGCGGATAAACTGGCTTCTTCTTTCGGTGAAATACCCGCCGATAAACCCCACGAAAAACTTTCAGACAGGGAGTTTCAGATTTTATGTCTAATTGCAGAAGGATATACCGTTCACGAAATTTCAGTAAAACTTTCTATTAGTATTAGCACTATTAATACATATCATTCACGTATCTGCGAAAAGATGGATATGAAATCCAACGCAGAGCTAATCCTCTATGCTATAAAAAACAACCTGGTAGAGTAAAAAAAAAACCATACAAGTTTGGTTTAGAATTACGTAACATTTACAGAAATGACGGTTCGTTTTACTTTATCATGTTTTCCGAAGGAACGGCTATGCCGAGAAGAGTAGAGCGAAGAGATATCTTTCCCTTCTTTTAATCTTCTCATCTTTTTTGTAGCGAAAAATGCTACAAGAAAATCATAGTTTTGTCTATGCCAGCAAGTAACAAAACAAAGTACGTTATATGCAATAATAAGAAAATTTTATCAATGAATAATACGGAGGATAAAATGAATTTATTAATAATTGAAGATTCGCCGCTCATAGTTGAAAGAATTCAAAACATTGTTTCAAAATTTAATGAGATTAGTGTAATCGGTTCTGTTGATACTGTAAAAGAAGCCGAAGAGAAAATACTGGGTATGAAACCGGATGTTATCATATTGGATATTCATCTTCAGGATGGTAGTGGTTTAGGTCTTCAATATTTAATTAGTTCTAAAGGGCTTGATATAAAAACCGTTATCTTAACAAATTATTCCTCTCCTATCCTGCAGGAAAAAAGTTTTGAAATGGGTGCGAAATATTTTCTTGATAAATCAAATGATTTTGAGAAATTATCTGATGTATTGAATGAGATAATAAAAGACAACTTATTATGTTAATGGATTTTATACAAATATTAAGAGGAGAAATAATTTTGAACGGAAATGTTTTTGTAAAAAGTAGGTTAGAACAAAGCTCGGCATTTACAATTCGTTTTAACAAAGTTGAAGCATCCGCAAAAAATAATAATTTAGAAAAAAAAGAAACAGAATTTGAAATGGAAGAAAAGGCCCCCACCACTAGTTGCGTACCCCAAATACTCTACGTTGAAGATGACCCCAACTCTCGAACTGTGGTGGGACTTTTCTTAAAAAATAATTATGATATTACAATAGTTGAAAATGCAGAATCAGCATTAGACTTAACAAACCGTAAAATATTTGATTTAATTTTGATGGATATAAACTTAGGAATCGGTATGAGCGGGTTAGATTTAGCAATAGAAATAAAGAAAAAAAAGCAATACAAGGATGTACCTATTGCTGCTGTTACTGCAAATGCTACTATCGGTGATAAAAGGAAATCCCTCAGCAACGGTTGCTCACATTACATCGCAAAACCGTTTAATAAATCCACTATTATTAATTTTATAAAAGGTATTTTAGAAAAATCGAATTAGGTAATTACCGATTCTTACATTCAGTTGAATGAAAGACTTGAGGTTTTTCTGTTGTTTGGATAAAGCCTGGTGCTGTCTTAAGTTGACGGCATTGCTTACGAAGAAAGGGACTTTTTAAAAGCTTAGAAAGCGGCTTGTTGAAGTCCCTTTTCATTTTAAGAGATTGGAAATTTGACATAAAGTTTTTACACAGTTTCTTCAGGTGTGTGTTAACCAAATAGATTACCACTTCCTAAAATTAAATTGGGATCGAGTGCTTTTTTTATGGCAAACATTTTGCCGATTGTACTTTTTCCTAACATTTCTACCAACAAATGAGTTTTAGATTTCCCAATTCCGTGTTCAGCCGATACAGTACCGTTTAGAGATATTGCTTTTTTACAAATCAAATAATAAAGTTCTTTTGCTTTTTCGTATTGTATTTCATTCCCCGGTAAAAAATTAAAGTGCATATGCGAGTTACCAAAATGTCCGTAATTAACATATCTTATTTTTTCTTTTTCCGTAATGTCTTTGGCGTAATTATAAAGTTCTTCAAAACAATTATGCGGAACGGCTACATCGGTACCCAATTTTCTAAAATTTTTGCCTGTCATATATTCGTTTATCTTTTCAGAAATCGAATGCCTGAAATCCCTAATTTTTTTCTCTTCTTTTTCATTAAAAGCAAACCAACAATTATCTTCATTCCCATTATTGGATTTAATTAGTTCCACCCATTTGATTATTAAAAGGTCTTCGTTTTCATTGTTGGTTTCCTGCTCAAACCAAACGGCACATTTGGAGTTTGTAGGAATGTTTGCAAAATCATTTCTTAAAAATCTTAGAGAGTTTTTATCGAAATACTCTAAAGCAAGAGCATTTATAAAATCACTTGAGTGTCCTTTTTTATTATAAACAGATTGATCCCTTGCCTGCTTTATAAAAGTTAAACCGTCTAATTCATTTTCAAAAAACACGACAGATGATATTTTTCCTTTCGGCATTGGCAAAACCTTAAGCTTAATATTTGTAATAATACCCAAGGTTCCTTCCGAGCCGATAAAAAGATCAATGGCATCCATGTTTTTTTTGCAAAAATATCCTGATGCATTTTTTGTATTCGGCAGGTTTATTTCGGGCAAATCAAGTTCAATTTTTACACCTTCTTCCGTTAATAAAAATAGTTGATTTCCTTTCGCTTGATTTATACCTCTCTCAAGATTTAGTTTATTTCCGTCAGCTAACAAAATTGTTAAACCAATAACATAATCACGTGTGGGTCCGTATTTAAATGTTCTTGCTCCCGATGCATTTGTTGCTACGGTTCCTCCCACAAAGCAAGTAGTTTCGGTAGGATCAGGGGGATAAAATAATTGATGTTTTTTTAATTCATTTTGGAGATCGAAAAGAATTACCCCAGGTTCTAATTGGACGAACATTTCTTTTTCATTTATTTCAATTATTTTGTTCAGCTTCTCTGTTGAAATAACAATACCGCCATTTGGAACACCGGCGCCTGTTAGTCCCGTTCTGTTTCCGGCAATAGTTACCGATGTTTTATTCTTGTTTGCTTCTTTTAATATTGAAATTATATCTGATTCTGTTTCTGGAAAATAAACGGCATTACAGGTGCCTTTAAAATTAGAAGCATCTTTAAGATAGTTTTGTATTTCGTCCTGTGCCTTTTTGATTAACATAATTAAACAGTTATCTGTATAAGTAATTTCTCATTTCAATTAAATATTTTTTTTGAATATCAATATGTGGAATTGTCCCTTTCTTTCTTTTACTTTCAAAATTAATATTAAGCATTTTAAACATTTCATCGAGTGCATCAAACATATTTATTTCGGGATAAGCAGTATCCCTTAAGTAGTGAATAAATTTTAATGTTTTAAAACCATCAAACCATCTAAGTTTTTGATTATAAAGCTGTTTTAAAGATTTAGAGTTTTTAATAATCCCGTTCATAATATTTATAAAATTTTGTTCCGTTAAAAAATTATAAAGTTGCGGAGATATTTTTTTGGCTTTACTTATAACAATTGCGGTGTCGTTTTCCGTATCATTTAAAAATAGGGACAGCCAATTCTTAAGAATATCAAACCCTACCGGATCAGGTAAAACATACTCATCTTTTACATTTGATAAAAACCGCCCTACTCTTTGTCCTGTACCGAATGGTACCCTCCAGGATTTTCTTCCCGATGGATAAACAACCGCATTATTGATTTCGTGTATCTCATAATTTTTTGCAAGTTTTTCTAAAAAATAAAAATCTTCAGCAGCTTTTCTTTTATTCATTCCCTCTACCCGTATATAACTTTCGACATCACACGCCATCGCAGAACCTATTGTCGGGAAAGCATAAGTTGAGTCGGCATATAAAAGCCCAAGAAGATAATACCTGAGAAATATTTCATAACAAATTATTGCTTCTGTTCCATTATCATTTTTTTTGATGTTGTGTTCATATCTTATAACAGCAGCGTTAATATTCTTTTTGTTAAATGTTTCTACAATTTCGGTCAGATAATTTTTACTGATAATGCAATCGGCATCAAGGCAAATAAGAATTTTTTTTGAAGTGTTGTTAAAATCAAATAGACTCAAAGCATGATCCATCCCTATTTTTCTCGCTAATCCCACACCGGCAGTTTTACCCGGTAATTCTCTGTCTTTGGACGATGCATCAATGAATCCAATGTTAATATCTGAATTTATGATGGATGAAATAAGCATATCATTTCCACTTTCATTTTTATGAACAATATTTTCAAGTAGTTTTAAACTTTGTTTGTTGTCCTTCTTTATATCTTCAACAATCATTTTTTTATTGTTTATCACAAACAAAAAGAGTGTAGAAAAAAGATACTTTGAATTTAATTTTAATATTGAAGCAAGGAGATGTTTTATGTTTTCATATTCGCTAATGGCAGGTATAACAACAATGTTATTAAAAACTTTCTCCGTATTTATATTTACAGACCAACCTGGTATTGAATATTTATTTAAATATTTTTGAACCTTTAAAGGAAGATCATTCATTAAAATAATTCCTCATAATCATTTCCTCAGCTTTTGCGTAATCGTTACCTTCAATCCAATTTATAACACAACCTTCTCTTTCCATTTTTCTAAACCAGGTCATTTGCCTTTTTGCAAAACTGTTAATCGCGCTATTTAACTTTTGAAACATATCGTTATAGTTCAGTTCACCTTTCAAATACATTGCAATAAATTTATACTCCAAACCGAAAAGCATAAGCCTGTTATAAGTTATACCGGACTTCATTAAACATTCCACTTCTTCAATCATTCCGTTTTCCAATCTATGTTTCAAACGAAGTTTAATTTTTTCTTTGATCTTATCCCTGCTTAAAAATATTCCGATGTTAAAAGAATTAACGTTGGAAGTTATTTTTTCATTTTTTAATTTTGACTTTTCAACGGCAATCGCTTTTATTATTCTTTCTCTGTCAAGTAGGTCTGTTGTGTTATGAAGTTTAGAGTTTAGTTTTTTTAATATTGACACTAATTTTTCAGTAGACATTTTCTTTAATTGTTCAATGTAACCGTCATTGAAATCCGTTTTGCTTAAATTATATTTTTGAAGTATTGAACTTACATAAAGCCCCGTTCCCCCCACCATTATTGGCGTTTTGTTTCTATCTCTAATTTCAGTGAAAGCAGAATTGAAATGTTTTATAAATTCGAATAGATTAAATTCATCTTCCGGTTTTATTATATCAATTAAATGATATTGTATTTTAGTCTTATTGATCCGGTACTCATTTAAATCTTTACCGGTACCGATATTCATTCCTTTATAAACCTGTCGTGAATCGGCGGATATAATTTCACCGTTAAATTTATTTGCAAGCTTTACCCCCAAATTTGTTTTACCAACGGCAGTTGGTCCAAGAATAGTTATTAAATTATAAGGCATTTTTGATATGCTGTTTGATAGAGTTACTCTTTTACAACAGGCAGGGAGATGGTAAATATTGCTCCACCTTCCGATGAATTTGAAACCGTAAGATTTCCACCGTGGGCTTTCACAATCTTATCGGCAATACTTAATCCAATACCGAGATGTTCGCCTGTTTTGTAAGAAGTAAATTTCTTAAATATTTCTACTTGGGAATCAACCGGTACACCTTCGCCTGAATCTTTAAATTCAATATTAACTTTACCGTCAATTAAAGTTGCAGTAATATAAACAGAACCATTAATTGTTTGAGCATCGCAGGCATTTTTTATAACCTGGTAACAAGCAACAGTAAACTGTTTAGAGTCAATATTAACTTTCGTTTCCACATCAATTTTTTTATAAAGCACAACATTTCTTGATTCGGTGTATTCTGCAAGCAGATCTAAAATATCATTTACGGCTTCTTTAAAGGAAACTTCCTTTAATGATAAGTTTATTTTGTCTTCAGAAAAAACGGATAAATTATCATTCAACGAATCAACAAAATCAGTTTGTTTAATTATTAATTGAAGAACTTGTTTAATCTCTTCGGGAAGCTTATCCTTTCTTAAAATATTCGCATAATGTTTAATTGTAAGTAACGGATTTTTAACATCGTTATAAACATACTTTGAAAAAGATGATAAAGCTTTTTCGCTTTCTTCGTTTAGAAGATCTTCCGTTTGCCTGCAATTTGTAATGGCAGTAAGTAAACTTTTGGAAAAGATTTTCATGATTTCAATATCAATATCCGAAAACATATCGTTTTTGCTATTGAATATTTCTATTACAGAAATTACATTTTCTTCTTCATCTGCAACGGGAACAACAAGTAAATTTTTTGTTTTGTAATTAAACGCTTCATCATAAACAGGATAAAATCTATCATCACTCGAAGCATCTTTAACATGAATAACGCGGTTGCTTAACACACAAACACCGGCTAAGCTTGTATTCATCGGCATTTTTAAGTCGGTAGATTGATTGTTTAAATTAATTTTTGTTTCCAGCATTTTATCTTTTTCATTAACAAGATAAACAATGCTTCTATCGGCATTAGCTAATTCTACAGATAATTCTGCCGCCCTAAGTAAAACTTCGTCTAAACTTTTTTGAAGAAGTAAATCATTAACGGCATTTATTAACTGTAAAAATTGCTTTTCACTTATTCTTTCTTCATCCGGTTTTATATTTTTGGTAACATTATGAGATGGTAAATCTTGATTTATTTCATTCGTAATAATGGCGGGTTTTTCTTCTTCGGTAGTTTTATGTTCTTTGATTGTTTTTTCATTCAATGATTCAGAGATATCCTCTTTTGTCTGAGGCTCTTCAATAATTTTATTTTTTTTAGTTTCTTCTTTTTCAGTAATATTTATGTTAGGCAATATATCGTTTTTTGTATTACCTGCTTTATCTATAAAATAATCTTCTTTTTTTTCTACTTCATCAGTTTTAAAAATATTTTCAAGAGTAATTTCTTCTTCTTTTATATTATCGGTAAAAGAATTGGTAATTGGTTTTTCAGGATGTGCTTTTATTGTTTTTTCGTAATCAATATTTTTTTCTATTTTTTTATCATTTGTACTTTCCTTTGTTATTTCTTTTAGAGTTTTGCCTTGATTAACAATTGTAGTTATTTCAAGGTTTTCTTTTATAACTGTGCTGCTGGAAATTAATTTTTGAAGATCGGAGTATGTAATTGGATACAGTTGACAATCTTTTTCAGCCACACAGGAAAATATTCTTTCACTTTTTTCGAGCAGTTCTTTTTCGCCGAAGAAATCATTTTTATATTTAAATTGTATTTTAGGTGCAAACGGCGGGTTGGGTATTTTTATCTTTACAACTCCTTCCATTATCAGGTAAATGTAATTGCTTTTATCTCCCTTTTTAAAAACAATATCACCCTCTTTGTATTTAATAAACTTATCCGAAGAAAATACAACTTTTACTTTTTTCTTATCTACATTAGCAAAAAGCTTATTTGAGTAAATATCGATTTGTTTTTTAGTGCTAAACATATAGTTAGCTTATATTGATAATTGTTTTACAAAATTTATGGAATAATGAATTCTAATCAAATAGTTAAAGGCATAAAACATATTTACAATAATGATGTTAAAATTGCAAGAATTATTGATATAGCAGGAACCTTTGATTTAAAACCTCATAATAATTATTATTATTCGCTCTTAAAAGCCATCGTAGGTCAGCAACTTTCTGTAAAAGCAGCTTCTTCTATAAACAAAAAGTTTTTTTTGCATTTTAACAATAAGCCTTCGGCACAAAAAATTTATAATTCAAAAGATCAAAATTTAAGAAACCTGGGTCTTTCTTGGGCAAAAGTAAAATATGTAAAAGACCTATCACTAAAAATAATAAATAAAGAAATACACTTCAGAAATATAAACAATAAATCAAACGAAGAAATTAAATCTGAATTAACTAAGGTAAAAGGCATTGGTGTTTGGACTGTAGATATGTTTTTAATATTTACCTTGGTAAGGCTGGATGTTTTACCGATTAATGATCTTGGATTAAGAAAAGCTATTAAGGAAGTATATGGTTTACGAAAATTACCCGATGAGAAAAAAATTGTGAGAATTTCAAAACAAAATCACTGGGAGCCTTATTTCACAATAGCAAGTTGGTATCTGTGGAGAAGTCTTGAGATATAAATATTAATATTTTATTAGTATCTTTTGAATCTTATTTTAAAAAATTGCATCTGATGAACGAAAAAGAATTAATAGAAAAAGCCAAAAAAGGTGATAAATCTGCTTTAGCAAAATTGGTGAAAGAAAACGAAAAAACTGTTTACAATTTTTCGTTTAAGATATGCAGAAATCCGGAACAGGCTGAAAACATAATGCAGGAGACATTTCTCAGCATGATAAAGTCATTAAATCAGTTTGACGGAAATTCCAAATTGACAACCTGGCTATACCGGATAGTATCAAACCATTGTTTGATGGCTTACAGAAAGAAAAAGAACCAGTTTTTATCTTTCGAGGAAGAAAATGATATTGAGCAAAAAACTCCAAGCAACTGGTCTGATATACCATCTAATGCAGTTGAAAACGATGAGTTAAAACATATATTGGACGATGCAATTAGTAAACTATCTCCTGATTACAGAATTGTTTTTATTTTAAGAGATGTGAATGGGTACTCAACTGAAGAAACAGGTAAAATTATAAATTTATCCGTGCCTGCAGTAAAGTCAAGACTACGTAGAGCAAGAGCTTTTTTGAGAGATGAAATAAATGAGGCATTTAGAAAATGAAATTAAAAAAAGTCACATGTAAAGAAGTAACTGACCACATTTGTGAAAGTTTGGGTGAAGAATTGAATTCACCTATATGCCTTTCAATAAAGGAGCATCTTAGTTCTTGTACCGACTGCCAGAATTATTTTACATCGATAGAAAAGACAATAGTATTTTATAAAAAATATAATTTGGAACTTCCGAAAGAAGCACACGATAAAATGATGGATCTTCTAAATTTATCAGATGTATAAAAATATATGTCTGAGATAAAAATTAATTAAAGGAACGAAATAATGAGAAAAACCAATTTCCTCTTTCTTGTATTGTTTATTCTTTCAATTGGAGCCTACGGATGTTCAACTAAAGATTCAACTTACAGATCAATAACAGTTGAACAACTAAAAAAAGAGATGAAAGAAAATCCTGATATGATAATACTTGATGTCAGAACCCCACCCGAACTTAAGGGACCTTTGGGACAAATTAAAGGTGTAATAAATATTCCCGTACAAGTATTAGAGCAAAGAATTTCTGAGTTGGATAAATATAAAGACAAAGAAATTACTGTAATTTGCAGATCTGGTCATAGATCCGCTATTGCTTCTGAAATTCTTTTTAAAAAGGGTTTCAATATTACAAATGTTAAAGGGGGAATGATAGCATACAGAAAAAGTGAAAAACAAAAGTAAATTTTAAATATGTAACTCACGTTACGCATTATTTCATGCTCGTCTCGGAGACGAAGTCTACGGATATCGTATCGTCTATTATTATTACTCTATCTTCTCTCTGTATTTCTCTCACCGTACGTTTTAGTAATGCCCATAACCTTGCTGATGTGAATTCTTCTGAACTTAAAAATCTTGTAACCTTATCGTGACTTATTTTACTCTCTGATAATATCGAAAGACCTGTGGCTGTTGTATAGGAATATGAACTCATTAAATAATCAGAGTATATTTCTAAGAGTTGCTTGTTCATCTCTAGCCTCTTATTTTCTTACTTAGAAAGTTAATGATTTTCTAACTTTCTGCGTAACGTGAGTTAATAAAACAAATATTCATTATTAAAAATACCTATGAATATCTTAATTATTGAAGATGAAATTAAAACCGCACGATATATCAAAACCGGTTTATCGGAAAACGGGTTTTTTGTAGATACATCCGATAACGGTTATGAAGGATTGGAATTGGTAAAATCGAATAATTATGATTTGATAATATTGGATGTGATGCTGCCCGGCAAAGATGGTTGGACAATATTAAAAGAGTTAAGAGATAAAGGTAAACTAATGCCTGTAATTTTTCTTACGGCGAAAGATACGGTTTTAGATAAAGTAAAAGGACTTGAATTAGGCGCCGACGACTATTTAATAAAGCCTTTTGCTTTTTCCGAATTATTGGCAAGGATAAGAGCACTACTGAGAAGAGGGAAAACAATTCAACCGGATAAAATAGAAATTGCGGATTTAACTATCGATTTACTTCGTCAAACGGCGCATCGTAACGGGCGGTTTCTTAATCTAACTAAAAAAGAATTTATGCTTCTATCATTATTTGCTCTTCATAAGGGAGAAGTTTTGTCCCGTACTTTAATAGCCGAACAAATTTGGAATATAAATTTTATCACCGATACAAATATAATTGATGTTGCCGTAAGAAGACTTAGACAAAAGTTAGATGACCCTTACGATAAAAAACTGATTCGTACAGTTCGCGGTGTCGGCTATATTTTGGAAGACAGGTAAAATAAGAATGCGCATTAAAATTAAAAATCTTTTCACACGTTATTCAATAACGGGAAGGTTGACAATTCTTTACACCACATTTACTTTTGCTCTGCTGTTAATTGTCAACATCATACTATTTAAAGTTATTACTTCAAATTTAGAAAAAGAAGATTCTCAATTTTTACGAAACAAGATTAATGTTATCAGAGTAATTTTACAAAAAGACGACACACGTAAAGGATTAGAAGAAGAGATCATTTGGGAAGGCTATGCCCTGCAATTTACCAGATATTTTGCGAGGCTAATCGACGGCAAAGGAAACATCATTATTGAAACACCGCACATGGCAAAATTATTAAAGCCTTCGTTTTTCCCACCGCCGCACAAAAACAAACCGGATGAACTGAGTAAGAAAATCAAAAATAATTCCGGACAGACTTACCTTTTAATGTCTGCTTATAGTGATGTTAATAAATGGAACAAGAGCACTAAAGTAATTCAAGTTGCACTTGATACTACATATGAAGAAAATATTATAAAAAATTATGGTGAAATAATTATTCTTATTCTTATCGGCGGATTGATTTTTGCCGGATTAATCGGTGTATATATTGCGAAAAAAGGAATGGAGCCATTAAAAAACATTACTGAAGCTACGGGTAATATCACCTCTTCGCGTTTAAATCAAAGAATCGGTTCAATGAATTGGCCTAAAGAATTGACCATCCTTGCTAAAGCTTTTGATGAAATGCTAAACAGGTTGGAAGATTCATTTAACAGGCTTTCCCAATTCTCAGCAGATATTGCGCATGAGCTTCGCACACCAATAAATAATTTAATGGGAGAAGCCGAGGTGGCTCTTTCAAAAGAACGTTCTGCCGTCGATTATAAAAGAGTTCTTGAATCTAACCTTGAGGAGGGTCAAAGAATTTCAGTATTAATTGAAAGCTTACTTTTTCTTGCGAGAGCCGAAAATTCCGAGATCAAATTAGAAAAGACTGAATTTAATGCAAAAATTGAAATAGAAAAGATAATCGAATTTTATCAATCTTCAGCCGAAGAAAAAAACATAAAATTTATTTTTTACGGTAATGTAAATGTTACTGCCGATCCGGTCCTTTTTAGCAGAGCTATTATTAACTTAATTTCAAATTCAATTAAGTATTGTAAAGAAAACGGTGAAGTAAAGATATTATTGAAGCAAACTGAAAATAATTCTGCTGAAATTAAAATTATTGATAACGGAATTGGGATTGCTTCCGAACATATTTTTAAAGTTTTCGACCGGTTTTATCAGGTAGATGTATCCCGTGCTAATTCAATTAAGGGAACGGGACTTGGTTTATCGATAGTCAAATCTATTATGGAACTGCACAACGGAACCATTGATATTCATAGTGAAATAAACAAAGGGACAAGCATTAAACTTATTTTCCCTGCTTAACAAATCTGCATATCAACTCACCGCTGGACAATAAGAGAGTCAAGCAAAAGCATTCAATATTAAACTCTTAATCAATTCTTACAAAATTGTAATCTTGCTGTAATTCTTTCGTAATAATCTATCGGCTAC
>ENA-ORDP01000214-ORDP01000214.1-marine-sediment-metagenome-genome-assembly--contig:-NODE-214-length-39373-cov-35.320845_pt1 | contig 39373 bp, 36 predicted proteins | sample MGYA00248627_ERZ508539 | MGnify/ENA primary metagenome ERZ508539 (study PRJEB26208, sample SAMN05571518) | marine sediment metagenome | biome: deep sea; feature: Hydrothermal vent; material... | reverse complement strand
CGGCGTCCATGCTCAGTGCACGAATCGCATTCGCAAGTTCTTTACGCGAGGCCATCGCTGTCTCCTGTTTAGTGTCTTGAAATCGGTTTTCTCTGCCAAACCGATGCGCTGTACCTGCATACGCAACCGGGGTCGCATCCGACGCGCGGCGCTTAATGCGCTTCAGCCCAGTGGCTGGGTCGGATCGAGCGCGACATTCTCCATCAGATGGGGGGCCGGGGCAACTGTTGATTTGAGGTGGCGACGGTTCGTTGACGGGTTAACCGAAATTTCGCCAAGCTGTCCCTATAAAGGTATAAATATAACCCTTGCTTGTCAGCCAGCGCCGTCTTTCCATTTAATGGAACAGCCCATGCCCGGGATCTGTTCTTCAGGCCCTTTGCCGCTGGCAGCTATCTGCGCCATCGCCTCGAACAGGTCACGGCGCGCATCAGGCGGGGCCGTATCCTTGCGGCTGGCATCGAGGCGACCGCGATACTGAAGCTCCAGGCCCGCATTGTAACCGAAGAAATCCGGCGTACAGACAGCCCCGTAGGCCCGGGCTATTTCCTGGGTTTCGTCCATCAGGTAGGGAAACGGGAAATCTTCCCGCTGCGCTATGGCTTTCATATTCTCGAATGAATCTTCGGTGTACTCGGCCGGATCGTTGGACATGATCGCCACGCTGTTCAGGCCCAGCGATGCCAGTTCCCGGGCATCCCGCACCAGGCGATCAAGAATCGCTTTGACGTAAGGGCAGTGATTGCAGATAAACATGACCAGCAAGCCGTTTTTGCCCCGGCAGGCTTCCAGCGTCCAGTTTTTGCCGTCAACGCCAGGCAGGGAAAAATCTACGGCGGGTAGCCCAAATTCACAGACAGGGGTTTGCAGTGAAACCATGCGCTACTTGCTCCAACAGCCGAAAAGGGAACCCGAGTTTAGCGCAAGCTTCGTTTCGGCACATAACGTTCGAGAAAGACCAGGCTGTCGCCCAACCTGTCGAAATTTCTAACATAGCGTGTTTCACGAAAAATTCACGGCCCCACATGGTCATATCACCTTGTTTCAATTGAATTTATAAGAAAAAAATACTCCAGTGAACATGCACTGCACTGACGGAAATATTAACAAATTTACGACTAGCCATTCGTCTAATAGCCGCTTACTGACTGAAAAGTAACACATAGTTTTTTCTAGCACGAATATTGCTTCATATGAAGCGGCAGAGTGCCCACAATAAAGCGGAAAAACGCCGGACACCTGACAAAAAACGGACCAAATCGCTTTTTATAAAAGAAGTTTTGCTGGATAAAACGGATTTGGCATTGCAATTCTGGAGGAGAAAGCAATGAGAGCAAGCAGATTTTTGCTGGTTGGTTTGTGGGGTTTCCTGGGCTTTGTGAGTTCGGCGAACGCGGCACTATTGGGTACCGTCTGCACATTTGCGAGTGGGTGCGGACCGGATTTCGCCGTAACGAGCACCAACCCGATTGATTACGCATACAATACTGGTGCTGGCACAGGTGTACTGTCCTTCAGCGGCACGGTGGGTAATGTGTCTTTCCTTGATGGGCAGCTTGATCCTGCATTCTCAAGCCAGTTTGGCAGCACCTCCATTCCGGTACTCTCAGCTACAGGCGGCGATAAAGCGTTCTTGATGAGCCTGACAATAGATAGTACCGGCAACCTGATAAGCGGTAGCTTGAGCATGAATGGCAGAGTTGTAGGGTTTCCAGGTAGTGTAACCGCTACTTCAGCTAACGGCACACTGCTGGATGGCAACTTGATTGTTGGTGGCGCAATTGACCAGTTAGGATGGGACAATAGCAACATCGATTTCACGGGCAGCATAGATCCCACCAGCCTTCTCTCCATAGCCGGGTACGGCACCGGACTGAGCGGCATTATATCTCTGAATGCGGCAACCAACACGTCTTCAACCGGGAATGTCGAATGGAATGAGAGCTGGTCGGCAGCAGTCAATGGCTTCGATGTTGTCGTTCCCTTGCCGGCTGCATTTTGGCTGTTTCTGTCGGGTATAACCGCATTATTCTCTGTTTCAAAAAAGGCCAGGCAATAGCCTGGTGTCCCACCAATTTTTTGTAATGACGAATGCATTCACTTGTAGGAGCGGGCTTTGCCCGCGAAAAATTCGCCACCAAGGTGGCCCCTGCATCCATCAATACAACCTTGACAGTACACTAGAGATCTTTAAGAAAAAATAATAGTACTCAGGAGACAACCAAGATGAAACGTCAAAGAACTCTATCGCTCGCAGTTTTTGCTTTCCTTTCAAGCAATGCGGTTGGCGCCCCCCTTATAGGGGTGGTTCCCGGCGAGCCGCTGTTTAACTATAATTCCGGGGGCACAACCACTTACGACGGGGTCACAGGCTCATTGGTGGTAAATGCAACACCATTAAACTACACCCAGGTTGGCGGTGTCCCACTGGATATCTTCTTTCTGCAAACCGCGCCCTCAGTGTCGTTGAACATATCACTGGATACAGCCTGTAATCTGGTGGGAGGAAATGCCGGTGATGATCTCACGGTTACTGGCGATATTGATCTGAACGCAGATTTCGTCCCTGAAATCTCGGGAACACTGCTTACCGGTGAAATTGTGGGGTTTGGCGTTGGCCCGGCACCTGCAACCATAGCTTCATTTGATGCAAGATTTGCCATCACAGGCGGCGAGCTTGTAACAAGTGGCGACTATACGCTCGGAAGTGAAGTGGGCATGACATTAACCGTCGAAGGCAACAACTTCACCGGCGCATGCGACGTCGCATGGAATGGCGGCGCGAAAGGCAAGATTGGCTTCATCCAATCTGCCGTACCGCCCACACCGATCTGTTTTGACGTCAAGAAGATAAAAATCCGTGACGGCAAGAAGCACTATCGCCACATGGGTTCGTATGGCAATTCAAAATCCAAGATCATGGCGAGTCTGTCGGCTGGCTGCCCCGCTGGCTTTGATCCAACGCAGTCACTGATTTCGCTGTCGATGGACGGTGAGACTTTCGCTTTTCCAGTCGGATCCTTTGCGCAGGTCGGTAGCTCCAATAAGTACCGTGCCTGGGTTGCAGGCTCCCCAGCGCTGGATGCGACACTTAATTGTGATAGAGGGAAATTCAGTTTCAGCGCTTCCAAGGCCGATACCAGCCAGATTGACAATAGTGACGGCGTCGACGTCACGCTGGTACTGGGCGACTCGTCAGCCACCAGGAACGTTGTTCTGCAGGCAACCGGTCATTACTACTCGAATAGAGGGCAGAATAACGTGCTCTACTACCATAACGATAACCCGCTCGATTGTTCTGCAACGCCCGGGGATGACGAATCAGATATACATGAACTGAAGATTCGCCACCGTGCATCCGGCAGAATCCACACCTACAAACGCTCCAAGGGTGGTTACGGTATGAGCTGCCTGGTCAGCGATTCGATATCCGGACAGTACGCATCCTTCGACACATCGAAGACATCTACTTTGACTTGTGGTGACGGTGATGCCAACTTCGAGGTGGTGGGTATTGAGCATTCCACTTCCAGCAAGTCGTGCACGTTACTGGATGAAGTCGAGGAAGATGACGACGTTGAAGATAACCAGTACAACTAACAGCCGCTTCGGCTAAAACTTGAAGGCCCGCATTTGCGGGCCTTTTTTATTTGGCGCTTTTGACAATGAAAAACAGCAAAGCTCTATACATCGGCCTGATCGTAACGAGCCTCGTGCCGGCCCTCGTTTATTATTTTACAACGGTGAATGAAGACGCGACGCCACAGTCCGGGCAGAGGTCAAACAGGGCATCCGAGCCTGTGAGCACACTGAAGAAGTCACCGCAATCAACCAAGACGACCAAACCAGCGCCCAAGCAACTGGATCCACTGGCCGGGGCGGTAAACAAACGGTTCGCGGACAAACCCGATGTCCAGAAAGGCTGGGCAAGCCGCGGACAGACCATAGTACTGAAAAATCATCCGACGGCCGATTCGGCAAATTTCAGCAATACCTTTTTCCACCGCGGTTTCAAGGATCTGGCTGTAGCCTGTGGCGAGGTACAGTTTGAGGCCCATGGTGAAATTATCGATGACTATCAGCGATTTATATACTCTGGTGGCCAATCAACCCACCTGGAAAGTGACATCCCGAATTTTTATCTGCTTTGGGACAAGTTGTGTGTTCAAACCTACGATAGATAGCGAACATCGGCCAGATTGCGTTACAGGTAGCTTCTATAATCACCAGTAAATACATATGGTTAACTGATATTTTGTTGTTTGAAGCACGGGCGGTAAAAAGCTGGCCGTTACCAGCAAAGTTGACCGCGGCCGGGGACACCCTCTATAATCACCGTCAAGCGCCGATTTGAAATTCAGATTGCGGGCGCTATACAAATACGGCTAAAGCGAGGAAAGACGACAAATTTCCAAAACCCGCTTGAGCTGACGCCATGCGGGTTTTTTGTTTTCAGGAGTAGAAAAAATGAGTGGACATCTTTTTACATCAGAGTCAGTGTCTGAAGGCCACCCGGACAAGATGTCTGACCAGGTGTCAGATGCCATACTCGACGCCATCCTGATCGAAGACCCGCACGCCCGCGTGGCCTGCGAAACCCTGTTCAAGACCGGTATGGTCATGATCGCCGGCGAAATCACCACCACGGCCAAACCCGATTACGAACAGGTCATGCGCGATACTATCAAGGGTATCGGTTACACCAGTTCCGAAATGGGCTTTGACTACGAAACCTGCGCGGTCATGACGGCTATTGGCATACAGTCACCTGATATAAATCAGGGTGTGGATCGCGCCAGACCCGAGGATCAGGGCGCCGGCGATCAGGGCCTGATGTTTGGCTACGCCACCAACGAAACCGACGTGCTGATGCCCGCGCCGATCACCTACGCACACCGGCTGGTACACCGCCAGTCCGAGATGCGCAGCACGGGTGTACTCGCCTGGCTGCGGCCGGATGCCAAGAGCCAGGTCACTTTCCGCTACCAGGACAACAAACCGGTGGCGATCGATGCCGTGGTGCTGTCCACCCAGCACGCGCCGGACATCAACCACAAGGAACTGGAAGAGGCGATCATGGAAAACGTCATCAAGCCGGTGCTGCCGAGTGAATGGCTGACGGCTGATACGCAATATCACATCAATCCCACCGGTGCCTTTGTGATCGGTGGCCCGATGGGTGACGCCGGGCTGACCGGACGCAAGATCATTGTCGACACTTACGGCGGCGCCGCACGTCACGGTGGGGGTGCCTTCTCCGGCAAAGATCCGTCCAAAGTGGATCGCTCCGCAGCCTACGCCGGACGTTACGTTGCCAAGAACATCGTTGCCGCCGGGCTGGCGGAACGCTGCGAGATCCAGATCTCTTACGCCATCGGCGTGGCGGATCCGACCTCGATCATGGTCGAGACTTTCGGTACCGGCAAGATCAGCGATGAACGCATTACCGGGCTGGTGCGCGAACATTTTGACCTGCGCCCGTATGGTATTCTCACCATGCTCGATCTGCTCAACACCGACAAGATCAAGTACCGGAAAACGGCAGCCTACGGTCACTTTGGCCGTGAGGACGAAGGCTTCACCTGGGAGCATACCGACAAGGCCGAAGCCCTGCGGGCGGATGCCGGGGCCTAGGACACAGGGGACAGATTTGAAATCTGTCCCCGCTACCCTATAATCGCAGGCCTTAAATTCAGCTGTGTTCCCTGAGGGGCGCTGCAGCGGGCGATGCCCGCCAGGCTCGGAGAAACCAGCATCTCAAAACAACTGCGCTCGACCTTAAGTGACCTTTAAGGGAGATGCACTATGAACGCTGTTCTCAACTCCAGTAACGAATACAAAGTCGCCGATATTTCGCTGGCCGACTGGGGCCGCAAGGAAATCAGTATTGCGGAAATCGAAATGCCCGGCCTGATGGCACTGCGCGAGGAATTTGGTGCGCAGAAGCCGCTCAAGGGCGCGCGCATCACCGGCAGTCTGCACATGACTATCCAGACCGCCGTGCTGATTGAAACGCTGGTTGATCTGGGTGCCGACGTACGCTGGGCCTCGTGCAACATTTACTCCACCCAGGATCAGGCTGCAGCCGCGATCGCCGTGACGGGAGTGCCGGTGTTCGCCTGGAAGGGCGAGTCCATTGAGGAATACTGGTGGTGCACCGAGCAGGCCCTGGCCTGGCCGGACGGGCAGATGCCCAACATGATTCTCGACGACGGCGGCGACGCCACCCTGCTGATCCACAAGGGTGTCGAGTTCGAAAAGGCCGGCGCCGTGCCGGCTACAAAGGACGACGATAACGAAGAATGGAAAGCCATTCTCAACGTGCTGCGTAGCAACCTGGAAAACAATCCGGGTATGTGGCAGAAAATGGCCGACAGCATCAAGGGCGTCACCGAAGAAACCACTACCGGTGTACACCGCCTGTACCAGATGCAGGAAGCCGGTGACCTGTTGTTCCCTGCCATGAACGTTAACGACTCGGTTACCAAGTCCAAGTTTGACAACCTGTACGGTTGTCGCGAATCGCTGCTTGACGGCATCAAACGCGCCACCGATGTGATGATTGCCGGCAAGATCTGCGTGGTACTGGGCTACGGCGACGTAGGCAAAGGTTGCGCCCAGGCCTATCGTGGCATGGGTGCCTCCGTGCTGGTCACCGAAATCGATCCGATCTGTGCTTTGCAGGCAGCAATGGAAGGTTATCGCGTGGTCACCATGGACGAAGCTGCCAGTGTCGGTGATATCTTTGTCACCACTACTGGCAACATGAGTGTAATTACCCATGACCACATGGCGGCAATGAAGAACGAAGCTATTGTCTGCAACATCGGCCATTTCGATTCGGAAATCGATATCGCCTCGCTGGAAAAATACCAGTGGGAAGAAATCAAACCACAGGTGGATCATGTGATCTTCCCGGACGGCAAGAAGATCATCATTCTGGCCAAGGGTCGTCTGGTTAACCTGGGCTGTGCGACCGGTCACCCGAGCTTTGTGATGTCGGCGTCCTTCACCAACCAGGTGATGGCACAGATGGAGCTGTTCAGCAACGGCGAGAGCTACAAAAATGAAGTCTTCGTGCTGCCGAAACAGCTGGACGAAAAAGTTGCACGCCTGCACTTGCAGAAGATCGGCGCACAACTAACTGAATTGACGCCGGAACAGGCAGCGTATCTTGGCATTCCGACGGAAGGCCCATACAAACCGAATCATTATCGTTACTGATACTGCCCGCTCCTACAATTTTCGCTTTAAGCGGCGGGGAATAGAGCCTCATGGAATCACAAAAAGAACACCCACGCGTTTACAGCTTTGAGTTTTTCCCGCCTAAAACAGAACAGGGTGTGGCCAAACTTCGCAACACCCGCGACGAGCTGGCGAAACTCAAGCCGCGTTTCTTTTCGGTCACTTTTGGCGCCGGAGGCTCTACCCGGGAGCGCACTTTCGAAACGGTTTGTGAAATTCAGAGTGACTCGGGCATTGAGGCGTCACCACACCTGTCCTGCGTGGGTTCCACAAAAGACAGTATTCGTGACATTCTGAACCTGTACAAACAGCACAGTATTCACCACATAGTAGCTTTGCGCGGTGACCTGCCATCAGGCATGGGGCAACCGGGGGAATTCCGCTATGCCAGCGAACTGGTGGAATTCATTCGTGCCGAAACCGGTGATCACTTCCATATTGAAGTCGCCGCCTACCCTGAATTCCACCCCCAGGCGAGCAACGCCGACGCTGATCTGGATAATTTCAAACGCAAGATCGAGGCCGGTGCCGACAGCGCTATCACGCAGTATTTCTATAATCCCTATGCCTACTACAATTTTGTTGATCTGTGTGAAAAGCGTGCTATTGACCTGCCCATAGTGCCCGGCATCATGCCGATCACAAACTATACCCAGCTGGCACGGTTTTCCGACATGTGCGGTGCTGAAATCCCGCGCTGGATCCGCAAGCGGCTGGAGACCTATGGCGATGACAAGGCATCCATCCGGGCCTTCGGTGAAGAAATTATCACGCAAATGTGTCAGGCACTGCTGGATGCCGGGGCACCCGGCCTGCATTTCTATACCATGAACCAGGCCGGTCCAACCACAGCCATCTGGAACAAGCTGGGGCTATGAGTCCTGCACACCTGCCCCGCTGCTGATGCGCATTTCGCGCTTTTATACCGGACAACAACTCGCTGACAGGAAAACTGTCGAACTGGACGAAGAAACAAGTCACTACCTTTACCGCGTATTGCGCCTGAAGAACGGCGCCCCGCTTATTCTGTTCAACGGCGACGGCTGCGATTATCACGCCATTCTGGATACGGTCGGGGAAACTCTGGTAAACGCAGCCATTCAGCGCGCTGAACAAACGTCCAGAGAATCGAGCCTGGATATTACCCTGGGACAGGGAATCTCTCGTGGTGAGCGCATGGACTTTGTACTGCAAAAATCAGTCGAGCTCGGTGTCAATACCATAACACCAGTCTGGACCAATCGGTCACAGGTCCACCTGCACGGAAAACGGCTGGAGAAACGTATGGCACACTGGCAGGGAGTTATACGATCTGCGTGTGAGCAATCAGGCCGCTCCGTCCTGCCCGAACTGGGAAATGCCTGCCCGTTATCTGACTGGTGTACGGAAACGCAGGCGCCACTCCAGCTGGTGCTTGATCCAGGGGCTGATATCAATCTGGGTGCGCTGGCGCCGGCGAACCGGATTCATATCCTGATAGGACCGGAGGGAGGTCTGGACGCTGACGAAACTGAATTCGCAGTATCTGCGGGTTTTCAGCGCGTGCGGCTGGGCCCAAGGGTGTTACGCACGGAAACAGCGGCACTTGCGGCTATAAGCGCACTGCAAACGTTATGGGGTGACCTGGCGAACTAGTCGGCGTGTTTATTTTCTGACAGCTGCCCAGGCTTTCCCGACCATCACCTGAATCTTCTCGAGATCAGGAAGCAATGCTTCTTCATTACCGATTTTCACACAGTCCACAACGGTGTCCGGCAGCTCCCTCTCCCCCAGCATGGAACCGCCCAGGGCATCGTCATCTGCACTGAACAGGCGCGGGATACCCGCTGTGACAATGGCATAAAACGACAGGTCTGAACCGGGAATCGTTGAATTGATCACCGAAATACGCGAGCCGCGTTCACCCTGAGGCAGGTTGAATCCGCATAGTCGCTCCACCGAAATTACCGGCAGTTCCTGCTCGCGCCAGCGCAAGCACCCCAGCAACCAGTCGGGTCCGTCATGGATGAGATCCAGCGGCTGGTAATTGATGACTTCAGCAATAGCGACATTGGGCACCAGCAGGTTCACCTCTTCCAGAGGGACCCACAGCGTTCTTACAGACTCAACTACAGCGTTCATTATTTACCACTCCCTGTACCTGTCATCTAGTTAATGCTCGCGGACGCCGATTGACAGCGCGTCACCAGTACCTGCGCCAGTTGTTCGGGGGTCCCGCTAAAATCTACATTGCAGGAGCGCCGGACAGCTTCCGGCATACTCGCTATCGCACAGCTCTCAGAGTTCTGTGTCCACACAAACCCGCCATGTTCTGCAATGGTCGCACAGCCAAGGCTGCCATCCTGACCAAGACCACTGAATATAATCGCTCCGCAGCGTGTACCGAACGTTTCTGCTGCACTCGTCAGAACTGCATCGATATTCGGCCGGTGCGCAGAATTCCACGACTTTCCGCTGTGACGCACCACACCGTCTGCGTCCATTTCGATACGGCTCTCGGAGGACACCATCCACACCTGCCCTGCTGCAAAGGTCTGTTCTTCGCCCAGCAGAGCCACCGGCCAGTCACTGCACCGATCCAGCTGCTCCACAAGCAGATCCTGATGCAACGCGGAAATATGCTGCACCAGCAACAAAACAACCGGCAAATCACCAGGCAGCGCCTGCAAAAACCGGGCTACCGCGCCGGGTCCGCCCATCGATGCGCCCAGCACAATCAGCCACGGAGCCTCATCACTTTTGCTACCCTGACCAGGCACCACACGCAAATCCGGCCGACTGTGATACACGTTTCTGCCCGCTTCCGGCACCGACCGGTCGGCCAATGTCTGCAGCTTGCCCACCAACCTGCGATGCCAGATCGCGCTGCTACCAATACCGCCCTGATTAAGCAACACCGGAACCGGTGACTGATCCAGGACGTCCTGTACCTGGAAGCGATCCGATCGGCCGCTCATATCGACCAGCAGGACCTCTGCGCCGTTCAGGATACCGGGGAGCGGCAGCTCGAAGCTGTCGTCAAGCACAACTTCCATACCTTCACTTTCCAGCAAGGCACGAAACTTTTCGCGTTCGCATTTCTCTGCCAGTAACGCAACTCGTAATGCAGTCTGTGAAGCCTCATCCATCTACGCCCGGTTCCTCAAGTAAGCCCTTGATATTCTCCAGCAGCTCGGATTCCTGGAAGGGTTTACCCAGGTAGCGGTTTACGCCGATCTGCATCGCTCGCTGCCGATGTTTATCACCAGTTCGTGATGTAATCATAATGATCGGAATATCGCGTAAACGGGCTTCGTTGCGAACGTGTGTTGCCAGTTCGAATCCATCCATACGCGGCATTTCTATATCGAGCAGCATAATGTCGGGAACATGTTCCTGTAGTTTGGCAACGGCGTCAACTCCATCCTTGGCGGTAATCACGTTCATGTCATTCCGTTCCAGCAGGCGGGTGGTAACCTTGCGTACGGTAATCGAATCATCAACTACCATGACAGTCAGGGTTTCGACCGCTTTCGGCTGTCGAATCATATCTTCGACCTGGTCCATTACATCCACTACGCCACTGCGTAACATGGCAGTAATGTCCAGAATCATGACTACCCGGCCGTCACCGAGGATTGTGGCGCCTGAAACACCCCGCACCGTGCTGATCTGGGGACCCACAGATTTGACGACAATCTCGCGACTCCCCATCAGGTTCTCAACCTGAAATGCAACACCATGATCACCAACGCGCGACAGCAACACCGGGGCACGGGAAGGACCACTGTCCAGATGTGGACTACCGGTACCCAGCACGCTGCCCAGATGGCGTACCTCGTACTCGAAGCCGCCATAAGAGAACCGGGCCTCCGGGTCCGTGTAATAGGCCTTCAGATCCTCGCGCTTCATGCGCACGATACCTTCGATACTTGACAGCGGAATCGCGTAAGGATCCTCCCCGACTTCTATCAACAGCGCCTGGTTCAGGGCCAGTGTAAAGGGGAGCCTTATGGTAAACGTTGTGCCTTTCAGGGGTTCCGAATCGATATGCAGCGAACCACCCAGTTGCTTGACTTCACTATTGACGACGTCCATGCCGACACCGCGCCCGGCAACCTGGGTTATTTTTTCTGCAGTACTGAAGCCCGTTTCAAGGATAAACTGGAGTACCTCGTTATCTGTCAGATCAGAATCTGCCTTCATCAGACCGCGCTCAACAGCCTTGCTGCGTATAGCGTCCATCTTGATACCGGCACCGTCGTCGGAAATACGCAGTACCACGTCGGAGGATTCACGTTGCAGTGTAATATTTATGGTTCCGCACGCCTTCTTACCGGCCTTCTTGCGTTGTTCCGGGGACTCTATTCCGTGAGATATGGCATTGCGTAACATGTGCTCCAGCGGGGCGACAATGCGATCTACCACGGTGCGGTCCATTTCACCTTCCGCACCAGACAGCTCCAGCTCTGCTTTCCTGCCGAGCTCATTGGCAGTCTGGCGGACAATGCGCCGCATACGGGCAGCAAGACTGAGGAACGGGACCATGCGCGTGCGCATCAATCCTTCCTGCAGTTCGGTATTTACACGAGACTGTTGCAGCAACAAGGTTTCTGATTCGCGCGTAATGTTTTCCAGCATGCCCTGCAAGCTGCCCAGGTCGTTGACACTTTCCGCCAGGGAACGCGACAGCTGCTGCATATGCGAATAGCGGTCCATTTCCAGCGGGTCAAACTCTTCGTCGTCGGCACCTTCCGCGACTTCCGATTCGTAACGGAACAGCACCTGGGCCTCGGTTTCTATATCGAGTTTGCGCAACTGTTCACGTACACGCGAAACGGTTTGATCCAGTTCAGCCAGGTTGAAACGATAGGCGCCAACCTGTTGCTCCAGACGAGACCTGTAGATACTGACCTCGCCGGCAAAGTTAACCATATTATCAAGCAGCGTCGCCTTGACACGGACCAGTTCGTGATTGGTTCGAGAGTGCGTGCGACGATCTTCCAGCTCTTTCTCACCCTGTAGAGCTACAGACCGGGTTGATTTCCGTGCGGCCTTTTTCCGATTTGCGGTTTGCGCTACAACGTCCTTACCTTCAGTCAGCAATTCCAGGTCGTGAAGAACCGCCGTAGCCTGTTCCAGCGACTGTCGATTTCGCACCTGGTCGACCATTCCCGAAAGGCAATCGTGCGCCTGGTGAAGCACCATAAACATTGACTCGCCGGCGGCCACCGCACCCTCTGAAACCTTGACCATAAGAGACTCAACAGCGTGCGCAAGATCACCAATTTCGGTGATATCCGCCATACGGGCACCACCCTTCAAGGTATGCAGTTCGCGCTGGAACTCAGTCATGAAGGACTTGTCATCCGGTGTATTTTTCCAGTTCTGCAGGGTCTGCTCGCTGTTCTCCATTATATCGCTGGCTTCTTCCAGGAAGACTTCCAGCAATTCCTGGTCTGTTTCAGCATAGGGGTCATCTGCTGCATGAACCGCCTCGGCGGCAACAGCAGGCACCATTTCTTCCATCGCCGGCTCTTCAATAGTCTCATCCACTGCTGCCTCAGCGGTGTCGGCTACCGGGATCCGCTCACTCAGTTCCTGTAACCGGTTTATGAGAGCGTACGCCGACTCAACTGATTGGCGGCTACGCACACTTTCCAGCATCGCCACCATACTATCCTGAGCGTCTTGCACACCGTCCAGCGCAGAGTCAGCCGTATCGGCCTTACACTCGGCAATAACCGTGACAAGCGATTCCATTGCGTGGGCAAGATCGCCCATCGGGGTAATATCAGCTATGCGCGCACCCCCTTTAACGGTATGCAGGGCGCGCTGCAATTCAGCCAGCGCTTCGCTATCCTCCCGTGATTTACACCAGCGCAACAATGCTGCACCACCGGTTTCCAGATTATCGGCACTTTCTTCTATAAAGACTTCCAGTAGCTCATCGTCACACGAGGCATAGAGATCTTCTGGTTCGTTGTCCATCCCGGCAGCCGGCTCTGCTTCAGACCGCATGACGATCTCGTCCATGGCAGGAACAGGAACCGCTTCCCACAACGAATTGATTTGCTGCAGCAGTCCCTCGTAACGATCAGGTCCGGAGATAGCGCCAGGCAGGCTGGACAGCATCTGATCAATAATATCAACACTTTCCGTCAGGACGTCACGCCCGTCATCCGCCAGCGGTTGCCCTGCACCCATCAGTGCTTTGACCCACCGTTCCAGCGCTCCCGCCAGATCTGCAATGATACCGGCCTCAGCCATATGCGCACTGCCATGCAGGGTATGAAGAGCGCGCGCCAGTGGCTCACTGATCATCGAGTCGCCTAGCGCTGCCTGATTGAGAAATTCTCGAATAACTTCAAGATGGCCACGAGCCTCGGTGTTGAATATTTCGTACAACATCGAATCCATAACACCGTTGCAGACTACCTCTTCGACCTCTGAATGCTCTTCGTCAGCAACCGCTGCTGCTTCGACAGGTGGTGTGATTGCCTCGGGCACAAAGTCAGGTTCTGTCAACGGTTCTGGCGCCAGTGTCTCAACTTCCGGGGCTCGCTGTGTGTCAGACGCGCTGGTTGCCGACGGTGATTTACCGCTACTTAGTGCGGCTGCACCACTCATCAAATCGGAAACCGACCCCTGCACCGGTGTTCCATCCCTGACCTCCTGAACCAGCTGCGGCAGCATCTCTGCTGCGGACTGGAGAAGGCCGGTCAGCTCCGGTGTTACCGGTACAACACCATCAATAATACGGTTAAGCAGATTCTCGTACGCCCAGGCAAGTTCGCCAATACGTAGCGCACCGACCAGCCGGCCACTGCCTTTCAGGGTATGCCAGGAGCGCCTCATACTGCTCATGGCTTCGGTATTGTCGTGATCGCTGATCCAGGCCGGAAGCAGCTCGTTGATACTGGCTAATTCTTCTTCAGCTTCTTCAATAAATATTTCCAGAATTTCTTCATCGACTTCTTTGCCGATTACAGACAGCTCTTCACCCTGGTCATCAGCCTGGTGTGATGCAGGCTCGGCGGGTGGTGCGGATAACGTTGTTTCTTCTGCCAGGTTTTCCGCAGCTTCGCCAACGGACTCTACGAGATCGGTTTCTGTCGTATCAGGAGCCGCAGCAGCTGCTTCGACCTCCATAACCGTCTCCGCGCTCTCATCCTCCAGGGCCGGGTAACCCAGTTTATCGATACTTTCCTCAGCTACTGACATGGCGGAGCTACCGTACATGCGGTGCTCCTTGCGACTCTCCAGATAGTACTCCAGCCCGCAGACAGCATCGGCCAGTGAATCCAGCTCCTGTTGCGGGGCCTGCTTGTTCGACTCGACCAGCTCTTTTTCAATATACCGGCTGATAGAACCAACCAGTGCGGCGGGTCTTGACTCGCCCAGTAACAACAGCCCGCCCTTGACCTGGTTAAACCACTGCGGGACCTCGCTAAGCGCGCTTGTATCATTGTCCGAGTCAATATAAGCGATGATGGCTTCCTTGGCGCGCAGAAGATCGGTGATGGCTTCCTGGATGACAACATCCATCACCTGGTTATATTCTGACCGGGCGAGCTGTTCTTCAACCTTTCCACCACTGTCCGCCACAGCGCGACCACAACCCATTCCGTCAACTGAAGATTCGACAAACAGCAGTGTACTGGCCACATCCATCAGCGAGGTATCCGCCGGTATTTCCTGTGCGTCGATACTGCGCTGCAAATCAGCGGACTTGCTGGTGACAGCCTCGCGTGCCGCACCCAGGCTTAACATACCCAGGGTATCCCCAAGTGAACACAGCGAATCGGCAAGCGGCTGCAGCTCATTAATTTCCCTGCATCCGTTACGCAGCACAATATCAAGCGTATCCTTGAGACGCCCCAACTCTTCCTTCACGGCAACGGCTACCGTGGCGAACAGGTCGGCGTTCTGTCCGGCCATACTTTCGCGGGCCGCGGCCAGCTCTTCGTCACCCGGCAGCAGGTCCTGCAGCTTGTAGGTCGATTGAATTTCGGCTACGCGTGGACCGGCGCCATGTGCCTGTCCGGCGTAAAACAGCAGATTCTTGAATAAATCGCGCGGCATATTCCGGGTCAGGAAGGATTCGCCATGATCCATTACAGATTTTATCTGGCGGTCAACCTGTCCCATCAGTCGTTTGACGGCTATACTACTTTCCAGTGTCTCTGTCCTGAGCGCATCGACGATTCCGGCAGCAACCCACCAAAGGCGCGCTGCACCGGCATCTCCGCTCTGGTTCTGCAAGCTTTCCAGTACCCCGGACATCGAAGCAAGCGCGTCCTGAGTACCGCTGCCCCTGAACCACCCCAGCAACCCCAGCTGAAAACGGTGACGTAGTGCCTGCGCCTTAATATCACCATTGCCATCAGTCCCGGGTGTAATAATCGATTCAGGCACTGCCGCATCAAGATCCGGTGAGAACATGTGATTTTCGGATAACAGATTCTCGCCGCGCACAGCGCGCAAGTCATTGAGCAGCGGTAATAACACCAGTGGAATATCACGGTAACCCGCAATCAGTCGATCCAGGTAGTCGGGCAGCTGAAGAATGGCCCGCATCAATACGTCACAGGCATCGTCATGCTGACTCACGGTCCCGGCCGCAATGCCCCTGGCGACCTGCTCCATTTCCTCTGCCAGCAACGAGGCACCGTACAACTCAACCATGTGCAGCGTGCCGTACACCTGGTGCAGGTGCGCTGTCAGAAACCCGAGCTGGGCATCATCCTGCGGGTTTTCTACATGAGCCTCCAGCGACTGCCGCGCTTCCTTGAGCGTTGCATCCAGTTCGTTCTTAACCCACGTCAGTGTGCTGAAGTCGATTGCCTGATTCATTATTTATCCTTTCATCCCGCACTAGGTGCTACTAGTCTGTGCGCCGATACGCCAGCGTATCCGGATAACGCACTTTCTCCATATTCGGATGCTGCCAGTCCAGTATTTCTCCTGGCCCCAAAACCAACACCCCTCCGGGGCGTAGACAACCCGCCAGCTGGTTTACCAGTTGCGCCCGCCGCTCACGATCGTAATAAATCAACAAATTCTGACAGAATACAAGATCAAGATTTGCAAATGGTGCTCTCTCAACGTCTCGCGAATTCAGCTGGGTAAAACATACTCGCTTACGCAAATTCGGATTCACCCGGAAACGAGTGTCAGTTTCCGACTGGCAATATTTACCCTGGAACGCCGGTCGAATACCCTGCAAGCGTCGAACAAGGTATAAACCTTCCCGCGCATGACGCAGTGAGGGCAGACTTATATCCGTGCCTGTCACACCAAAATACCGGTCGCTCTCCCTGGCAGCGCAAAAGTCATCAATTACCATTGCCAGGCTGTACGTTTCCTCGCCAGTGGCACAACCCACGCTCCATGCATTGAAACTTCGCTGACGTTCAAATACGGACGGGATCACCACCTCTTCAACCAGCTTCATGGAAGACTCGTGTCGGAAGAAACAGGTCTCATGAACCGTAAGCTGATCCACCAGCAGAGACCATTCCCGTATCTGGAAATACCCTATAGACAGGTGATCGTAATATTCCCGGTAATCCTCGTAACCCGTCTTACGCATACGCGTGCGTATTCCACTCACCAGAAAGGACCTGCGTTCCGGTGCAATGAATAACCCGGTACGGCTCTCCAGCAATCTCGTCCAGTCGGAAAATTGCCGGTCATCCATGTCCAGCGAACACCCGGCATGGGACCGGGTTTCCGTCTCGGCTGGTGCCTGTCCACTCGTGTCAGCCACGGGCTTGCGCCTCTCTCTGTTACTCAGGCAGTTTGAAGCCGGCTACCGAGTGGCCCATATCGTCAGCCAGGCCGGCAAGGTTGCCGATAGAGGCTGAGGTTTCGTTGGTACCGGCCGAGGTCTGCGTCGTGATCTCCTGGATAACGTGCATGGTCTCGGAGATGCTGCCGGCCGCCTTGGACTGCTGACGGGCAGAAGCTGATATATTCTGGATCAATCCGGCAAGGTCATCAGAAACCTTCTGAATCTGATCCAGAGCTTCACCGGATTCCTCCGCAAGACGTGCACCGTTAACAACACCCGCGGTACTCTGTTCCATAGAGATAACCGCTTCGTTGGTATCCGTCTGGATGGTTTTAACCAGCGCCTCGATCTGTTTGGTTGCATTGCTGGAACGTTCAGCAAGTCGCTGAACTTCGTCAGCAACCACCGCGAAACCACGACCTGCTTCGCCGGCCATAGCTGCCTGAATGGCTGCATTCAATGCCAGAATGTTGGTCTGTTCGGCAATGTCATTGATCAGCTCAACGATATCACCAATTTCCTGGGAGCTTTCACCAAGGCGTTTAATGCGCTTGGATGTCTCCTGGATAGTTTCCCGAATACGGTCCATACCATCAATATTACGGCGTACCGTTTCGCCACCTTTCTTGGCGAAGTCTACCGACCTCATTGCTTTTTCACTGGTCTCTTCAGAGTTCTTCGATACCTCGTCGATTGATACCGCCATTTCGTTGATCGACGTTGTGGCGGAGGCGATTTCGTCTGCCTGATGAGTACTGGCTTCAGTCAGGTGCTGGGCGGTTTCCTGCGTTTGCCTGGCAGCGGAAGACACCTGCCCGGAGGTCTCGTTAATGGTGGTAACCATGTCACGCAGAGCATCGATGGTATAGTTAACCGAATCCGCGATCGCACCGGTGAAATCCTCGGTAACCGTCGCATACGTTGTCAGGTCACCATCAGCCAGGTTGCCCATCTCGTCCAGCAGGCGCAGGATGGCTTCCTGGTTGTTGGCATTCTCTGCCTCTGCATGTTTGCGTCGATTCTCCTGATCCCGGTACACCTGCATACCCAGCAGGAACAGTATCAGCAGACCAATGCCACCGAACATATAGGCCATTTCAGGCTGCACCGGCCGCAAATCCGCCGCCAGCGAGTAGCCATTCTGCAGACGCAGTGCCGCCGCGAACAGGTCATCAGATTTGGTAGAGATGCTTTGAGCGGCGTTCTGGATATCCAGTAAGTCCTCTGACAGGTCAAGAAGTTCTTCCACGTAATCAGAAACGATAGTAAACAACATGGAAGTCTCAAACAGCTTGGCCTGCACTTCTTCGTTCTTGACCATGGCGATCGTATCGTTGCCACGCACCATGCCTTCCAGCACCGACCCATACTCTTCTACATCTTCAGAAAACCGTTCGATAGCCAGGTCCACATCGGTGCCGCTCAGGGCATGGTTGACGTTGTTGGCAATACGCTGGCTGAGCATCAACTGCCGTGTTGCCAGGTTAATAGTTTCACGGCTGGCTTTTTTATCCAGAAGAATATCAACAATCTCTTCGTCATAGGCCTGCAGTTTAGGCATCAGATCGTTGATGACCTTACTGGCTTCGGCTACTACGGTCACGCCTTCCTTACCGGCCAGGACGAAGCCGATACTCTCCTGGAAACCCTGCCATGTTTCTTCCAGTGTACCCAGGTCGCTGTCGACAGACTCCCCGCTGGGCGGAAGCCCGGTAGCCACGTTTCCGTTGCGCTGATGGCCCAGCGTCTCATTAAAACGGTCCCGGTAATGAACCAGCTGCCCGAACGCTGTTTCAACACCTGACGAAGCTTCAAGTGCATATTTCGCGATCTGTTGCGAAAGCACCTGCTGTTCACTGGCATAACTGATGTATTCCTTGTCGTAGTTGGACTCGATCTCCACGTACCAGAAAATGCCAACCATGACACTAAACGATAGCAGCAAAGCCGCTAACAGATACATCGTCCTTTTGTGTGAACCCACCTTGACGTGGGATTGATTCTCTGTACTCATGCTTCGTCTCCTGACCAAATCAGCTGATCTTTATTCCCTGGTAATAACAACTCGTATAAAACCCTTAACCCCTAAACTCTAAATCGCCGCTTTTAAAAACTGCGGTGCCTGCGCAACTGCGTGCAAACTGAATACACCCCAGTGTTCAGCGCCTACCTTGAATCCATGCAGCATATATTGGTGCAAGTGCTCATCGTCGCCCGGCAATTCATCGCAACGCTGCTCATCGCGGAAATGCCTTAACCCCATGACGGCGTCGACTACCAGGCCCGAGTACACGCCATCGTGGTTCACCACAAGGATGCGGCTATGCCGTTTTACTACCGCCGTGCGATCGTACAGGTAACCCTGAAGATCCATAATCGGCATCAGATTTCCGCGTACATTCGCGATTCCACATACCCAGTTTTTGGTGCGCGGAACCCGGGAAAGACCTGGCGGGGTCAGTATTTCGGCCACCTCACCGAGTGGTGCGACCAGCTGCAGTTTCCCCAGCCGAAAACCGATACCCAGCCATTCCTCATCTGCTTCTTCCTGTTGTGGCAGCCCATGGGCATGCTCCAGGCACAGCTGTTGCAGGTAAACCAGGTGTTCCAGCGGTGTCTTTGATGAACCGGACATATCTCTGCGCCTCAGGCTGTTTCAAGCACTGCGTTAATTTTTTCCATCAACGTTTTCTCGACAACCGGCTTGGAGATAAAATCCCGGGCGCCCTGGCGCATGCCCCATACGCGATCCGTCTCCTGGTCCTTGGTCGTCACGATAATGACCGGGATGTCTGAAGTCTCAGATCCTTTGGTTAACTGGCGGGTAGCCTGGAAACCGTTCAGGCCGGGCATCACTACGTCCATTAAAATCAGATCCGGCTTCAGCTCTTTGGCGCGTTCTATGCCCTCAGTGCCGTTCTCGGCTGTTTCTACTTCAAACCCGTTTTTTTCGAGCATGCCTTTAAGGACATGGGCCTCGGTCGGGGAATCGTCTACGATAAGAATTCGTGCCATCGGTCTTTCCTCTTGGTTAATCACCGCGTCTTCGAGCATGTGCACTCACATGCGGGAACGGTCTGCTACGCCTTGACGTGCTCGCGGATCGCTCCCAGTAATTCATCTTTGGTAAAGGGTTTGGTCAGGTACTGATCGGAACCCACGATGCGACCGCGCGCACGGTCAAACAATCCATCCTTGCTGGATAACATGACAACGGGGGTTTTTTTGAATACCTGGTTGTTCTTGATCAGCGCACACGTCTGGTATCCATCGAGACGCGGCATCATGATATCGACAAAAATAATGTCCGGTTTCTCGTCGGCAATCTTGGCAAGCGCTTCGAAACCATCGGTCGCAGTCACAACCTCGCAACCCTCCTTTTTCAACAGCGTTTCCGCGGTGCGACGGATGGTCTTGGAATCGTCGATGACCATGACCTTAATATTGGAAAAATGATTTTCATCGGGCGTAGCGTCTGCATCGGCAATTTCCTCAGCCTGGGATTCCGATTTTTCTGCTTTTGTCGGATCTACAATGGTTTGCATATGGCTCTTACCTGACCCAGTTGAATTCCTGTGTTCGCGCCTGGCCTGCGACGACTCCAAGCGCCCGATTTGCCGACAAATTTACGATATACTGGCGGCTACTGGCTTCTATCGTCCGGTGACCAGCAAACTTTACAACTATGAACTCGTTCACAATCCGGAACATAAACCAGACAGGTGGGACACCCGGTGACACTCAAACTCGGCATCGTTATGGACCCGATCAGCGCGATCAAGGTCTACAAAGACAGCAGCTTCGCCATGCTGCTGGCGGCTCAGGCGCGCGGCTGGCAGCTTTTCTATATGGAACAGGCGGATTTGTACCTGCAGGATGGCCGGGCATCGGCGTCCATGCGGCAGCTTCGGGTACAGGATCAGAACGCGGACTGGTACCAACACTCTGCGGCGGAAGAACATCCTTTATCCAGCCTTGATGTCGTGCTGATGCGTAAAGACCCTCCATTTGATATGGAATATCTCTATACCACGCATATTCTGGAACGCGCTGAACTGGAAGGGGTACTGATTGTCAACAGTCCTTCAGCATTGCGCGATTGCAACGAAAAACTGTTTACCTCCTGGTTTCCCGAATGCTGCGCACCCAGTGTCGTCAGTCGTAATCCGCAGCGCCTGCGGGCATTCCTCCACCAGCACCACGACATCATTCTCAAACCGCTGGACGCTATGGGCGGCGCCTCCATCTTCCGGGTGCGAGAAGAGGACCCGAATACCAGCGTGATACTGGAGACGCTCACTGAACTGGGACAACGCACCGCCATGGCGCAGAAATTCATACCGGAAATCAGCCAGGGCGATAAACGCATCCTGATGGTAGATGGCGAACCTGTGCCCTTCGCCCTGGCGCGTATACCCGCAAAGGGCGAAACGCGAGGCAATCTTGCCGCTGGTGGTCGCGGCGAAGGTATTGAGCTCAGCGAACGTGACCGCTGGATCTGTGCACAAACCGGTCCGCAGCTTCGTGAGCGCGGGCTGATGTTCGTCGGCCTCGACGTTATTGGGGATTATCTGACTGAGATAAACGTCACCAGCCCAACCTGTATCCGTGAGCTGGATCAACAGTACGGCCTGGACATTGCCGGCCGGCTCATGGAACGTATCGCGAACCGTCTCCAGTCCAGCAAGTGATAATACGCATCGCACTTTCCCTGACGGCCCTGGGCCTGCTGCTGCTCGCCGGCTGCAGTCGTCCCGTGCAAGATGTCTATCAGGAACAAATATTTGCCTTTGGCACAGTGATAGACATTACGCTATACGGCGTCGAGGAAAAGCGGGCTCAACAGGCCGTACAGGCTGTTGATGCCATGTACCAGCGCCAGCATCGAGACTGGCACGCCTGGCAACGCGGCCTGCTGATGGACCTGAACAATGCCATAGCCGCTGGTAAATCCATCCACACCGACCCTTCCATCGTAAAGTTGATTCAGCTGGGACAGGGTTTCGAACGCAGCAGTGGCGGCCTGTTTAACCCCGCAATCGGAAATCTGCTGAGGCTGTGGGGCTTCCAGCAGGATGATCCCGCACAAGGCCCACCCCCTTCACGCGAGCGCATACAGCGCTGGCTGGATTCAGCACCCAGCAGCCTGCAACTGCAAATCGACGGGCAGGTCGTGAGCAGCAACAACCCGGCAGTGCGCCTTGATTTTGGCGGCTTCGCCAAAGGTTACTCTGTCGGAAAAGCCGTAGAACTGCTCCAGCAAAGGGGCATCAATAACCTTATCGTAAATGCCGGCGGCGACCTGTGCGTTCGCGGCCGGCGAGGTGACAGACCCTGGCGTATAGGCATCCGCCAGCCCGACTCAAGCGGGATTCTGGCAAGCATCGAACTGGAGGGTTCCGGCTGCATTTTCACCTCGGGCAACTATGAACGCTACTTCGAATATAACGGGCGGCGTTACCATCATATCCTGGACCCGCGCAGCGGCTACCCTGCCGAAAAGACGGCATCGGTAACCGTATTGACCCAGGATCCAACACTGGCAGACGCCGCAGCGACCGCACTGTTTGTCGCCGGCCCCGATAACTGGCAGACAGTCGCCGCCCGGATGGGCATACAGGATGTGCTACTGATCGACGAGCACAACAGTGCCTGGCTGACACCCGCGCTCGCCAAACGCATTCATTTTGAACAACAGCCGGCGGATATTGAAATCGTCCAGGTAAACCCGTAAAGCGGTATAATTCCTGCACTAAGTATTTGAGATGCGCGTACCTGGATTGATACCGTGACAATAGCAATGGAATCCTCACTGGAGCCACAAACCACTGATCGGCTGGTGCTGATGCTGTTTATTGCAACCGCGTTCCATGCCCTGATCATTCTCGGTATCAGCTTCGACACTTTTGATCGCAATCCACCCGACCAGGATACACCCACGCTCGATATCACCGTTGTTACCCACACCGATTCGCCCCCGCCGGAAGATTACGACTACCTGGCGGAATCCAGTCAGGAGGGAGCCGGTAACACCGAGGAAAAAGTCCACCCCCGGCAGCAACTGATCGAACAGGCGCCTCCGGTTACACGCTCGGAGAGCAAGCCCACACCGACCCGTGTACTCAGCAGTGATGACAGTCAGCAAAAAACAGACCTGCAGTCGGAACCGGAACCCGAGCAGGATTCGGAGCAGACCAGGGCTGCGGAACTCATTAGCCGCAGTATGGAAATGCTGGCACTCAACCAGCAAATCAACCAGTCTCTGCAGGCTTATTCAAAGGCGCCAAAAAGCAAGTTCATCTCGTCTCGTACCCGGGAATTCAAATACGCCAGCTATATGCGCGACTGGGTACAGAAAGTAGAACGCGTTGGCGAGCTGAATTACCCGGATAGTGCACGCCGCCGGCACCTGTCCGGCAAACTTATCGTCCAGGTCGCCCTCTATTCGGACGGCAGCGTGCGTGAGATCACCATTCGCAAGCCTTCCGGACACAAGATTCTGGATGATGCGGCGGTGCGGATTGTCACGTTGGCCGCACCTTTTGCACCGTTCCCGGACAACATCAAAAACGAGACCGACGTTCTGTACATTACCCGCACCTGGGTATTTACCAGCGGCAAGCTGAAGGGTCGCTGATCCTCGTTGTATCACGACAGCAGCAGGGTCGGCTTGTACTTGAACGCCGGCTACAGGATACTAGCGATATGAGCGACACCCGGTACCTGACCAACCAGTTCCTCATCGCCATGCCAGGCCTGGAAGACCCTAATTTTTTCCATTCCGTTACCTATATCTGCGAACACAATGACGAGGGAGCGCTCGGGCTGGTGATCAATCGGCCACTGGACATGCAGCTGGGAGAAATCCTGCAACATGTTCAACTGGAGCAAGCCGAGCCGGAGGCCAGGCAGATCCAGGTTCATCTTGGCGGCCCGGTACAGCAGGAACGCGGCTTCGTTCTGCATGAGCCGTTAGGCGAATGGGAAGCCACTCTCAGAGTCACCGACCGGATCGGCATCACCTCTTCAATGGATATTCTGGAGGCCATCTCCAGAAATGACGGTCCGGAACACGCTCTGATTACGCTCGGTTACGCGGGCTGGGGGGCGGGTCAACTGGAGCGGGAAATGGCAGAAAACGTGTGGCTGAGTGGCCCGGCACACCCTGATATCCTGTTTAACACACCCGATGCGGAGCGCTGGAAGGCTGCCGCTGCATCGCTCGGAATTAATCTGGATTTACTGTCGGGAGAAGCCGGCCACGCCTGATGGCTATGTCACCAACCACTTTCCAGACATTGCTCGGTTTCGACTATGGGCGCAAACGCATCGGCGTTGCCGTAGGACAACAGATTACACAATCCGCCACCGCATTGACCACCGTCAGTGCGCGTGACGGCAAGCCGGACTGGCCCGCCATCACCCGGCTGATAGAAGAATGGAAACCGGACGCGCTGGTGGTCGGAATCCCGTATCATATGGACGGCAGTGAACAAAATATGACCCTGGCAGCGCAGCGTTTCTGCCGACAGCTGGCAGGCCGCTACCGCTTACCGGTACTCCCGGCGGAAGAACGCCTGAGTTCCTATATCGTAGAGTCCGGATCTCCGGGTTCCGGCAAGACCGGCCAGACCATCGACCCGCTGTCCGCACAGGTTATCCTGCAGGACTGGTTGCAACACAAAGAACCCTGAATTTGACTAAACAGCACGACATCGCCGCACTCATCGAACAGATGGCCGCTGACTTGCGGCAGCAGATCGACATCGATGATCGAACCGCGATGGTCGGTATCCATACCGGCGGTGTCTGGATTGCCGAGGGACTGCACAGGATACTCGATATCCAGGAACCTCTCGGCGTACTGGACATTTCCTTCTACCGCGATGATTTCACCCGTATCGGCATGAACCCGCAGGTCAAGCCCTCGCAGCTCCCTTTCACACTCGACGACCGCGACATTATCCTGGTGGATGACGTACTGCATACCGGGAGAACCATACGCGCCGCCATGAATGAGCTGTTCGATTACGGGCGCCCGGCTTCGATTCTGCTGGCGACACTGGTGGAACGCAGCGGGCGCGAGCTGCCGATCGAAGCCAACGTAGTCGGCCTGGCCATGGAACTCGCTCCCGGTGAACAGGTAAAACTCAGCGGGCCCGAACCTTTGGCGCTGGAAGTCAGGTCAGGCACATGACGACTGCCAATATTCAAATCCGCGCAGATGGGCGCTTGCGCCACTTTCTTTCGACTGAGGGCCTGACACGCGATCTCCTGACCGAAGTCCTGGACACGGCCGAGTCATTTGCCGGTGTTACCGAACAATCGGTAAAGAAGGTTCCACTGCTGCGCGGCAAAACCATCGTTAATCTGTTCTTCGAAGCCAGTACCCGCACCCGCACCACCTTCGAGCTGGCAGCCAAACGCCTGTCCGCCGACGTACTGAACATCAACGTCACGGCGTCTTCTGCGGTCAAGGGCGAAACCCTGCTGGACACCTTGCGAAACCTGCAAGCCATGCACGTCGATATGTTTGTGGTCCGGCACGCCGATAGCGGAACCGCACATTTTATTGCGCACCACGTACAGCCACACGTCAGCGTCATCAACGCGGGAGATGGCCGGCATGCCCACCCCACTCAGGCGATGCTCGACATGTTCACCATACGCCGTGAAAAAGGCGCCGATTTTGGTCGCCTGACGGTTGCTATTGTGGGAGACGTCGCGCACTCGCGTGTCGCACGCTCGCAGATTCACGCCCTCAACCTGCTGAATACGGGCGACGTACGTATCGTCGCACCGCGCACCCTGATACCGGCCCACGTCGAAACGCTGGGTGTACGTGTGTTCAACGATCTGCGTGAAGGTCTGCGTGATGCGGATGTCGTCATCATGCTGCGTCTGCAGCGGGAACGCATGCTCAGTGCATCGCTGCCCAGCGAACACGAATATTATCAGCTGTACGGCCTGACCGAAGAGAAACTGTCCATAGCCAAACCGGACGTCACTGTTATGCACCCCGGCCCGATCAATCGCGGTGTCGAAATGGATTCCAGGGTGGCGGACGGTCCCCACTCGGTCATCCTGCAACAGGTCACGTATGGTATCGCCGTACGCATGGCGGTTATGTCGATGGTCATGCAACAAAGCACGACGCAGGAATCCCATGCCTGATCCCAACATACGTATTGCCGGGGGGCGGCTGATAGATCCTGGCAATGACATCGACGACCTGCTGGATATCTATATTGCTGACGGACGCGTGGTAGCCGTTGACCAACCTCCGGACGGTTTTTCCGCGGATATCGAGCTGGATGCCACCAGCTTGTACGTCATTCCGGGCCTGATTGATCTGAGTGCCCGCCTGGGCGAACCGGGCAAGGAATTCAAAGCGACCATAGACAGCGAATGCAGGGCGGCGGCAGCTGGCGGCATCACCACCCTGTGCTGCCCACCGGACACCGACCCGGTAATAGACACACCGGCGGTCATCGAGCTCATCCGACACCGCGCACGACAGGCCGGTGCTGCACGCGTAGTCTCGCTCGGCGCACTGACACGTGGACTGGACGGCGAGCACCTGAGTGAAATGGCCGCCTTGCAGCGTGCCGGATGTGTCGGCGTCAGCAATGCCCTGAAACCTCTGGCATCTACCTACATAGAGCGGCGCGCCTTCGAATATGCCGCCACCTTTGACCTGACGGTATTTCTACACGCTGACGATGCCGCGCTGTCAGCCAACGGCTGCATGCACGAAGGGCATATGTCCACGCGTCTCGGCCTGCCCGGGATACCGGAGGCCGCAGAAACGGTTGCCGTCGCCCGCGACCTGGCATTGATTCAGCAAACCGGTGTACGCGCCCATTTTTGTCACCTGACAACGCAACAGGCGGTACGCATGGTAGCGCGCGCACGGTTTGACGGTGTTCCCGTCACCGCAGGTGTTGCCATGCCAAACCTCTACCTGACCGAACTGGATACCGTAGACTTTGGTGCCGACTATCATTTCATTCCTCCGTTACGCACCCAGGAAGACCGGGACAGCCTGCGCAAAGGCCTGCAAAACGGCACCCTGTCAGCCCTGTGTTCAGATCACCAGCCGCACGAAGCCGATGCCAAACTGGCGCCTTTCCCGGCCACCGAACCCGGCGCTTCAGGCCTGGATTCACTGTTGTCGCTCACCCTGAAACTGGTAGAGGAAAATCACCTGTTATTAACGGATGCCATTGCCCGCGTGACCAGTGGCCCCGCCAGCATTCTCAATATCCCCTATGGTGAGCTAAGCGTCGGACGCGCTGCCGACATCTGCATCCTGGACCCCAATGCGACCTGGCAGCTTGACGAGACCCGCATGCACAGCCAAGGCAGGAACACACCGTTCCGAGGCTGGGAAATGCCCGGCCGGGTACGCTATACGCTGCGCAACGGGCAGATCATCTTTAGCAACGACGATTCATGAACGACAAATTCCGGCGCGGGACCATAGGGCTGGAGACTGCGCAGATACTTTCACAGCAACCCCACAGCGGAGAACAGTACGTATTGCGCGTACAGGCGCCGGACTGCGCCGCACACGCCAGACCCGGGCAGTTCGTCCACCTGGGGTGTGACCCGCTACTGGCCATGCGCAGGCCGCTATCCATTATGCGCACAGACCCACAACAGGGCTGGGTGGATTTTCTCTATAAAGTAGTCGGGAAAGGTACCGCACTGCTGGCACAAAAAAAGGCAGGTGAAACCATCAGCCTGCTGGGTCCGATCGGCCAACCGTTCAGGCCTGATATGTCCCGCCCCCGCACCCTGCTGCTGGGTGGTGGTGTGGGAATGCCACCCATGATTTTTCTTGCCGAGCAGCTAAAACAGGAAGGCACCTGGCGGCCGCTGGTATTGCTGGGATCGGAAGTTCCGTTTCCGTTTAAGCAACGCCCGTCTCAAATACTGATCCCCGGCATCCCCGAGGGGGTAATTGGTACCATGCCGCTGCTGGAAGATCGGGGCATTGCCTCGCGCCTCGCCAGTCAGCAGGGTTACCCCGGCTGCTACGACGGTTACATTACCGAGCTGGCGCGCTGCTGGCTGGATGCCCTCGATGAGCAACAACGCTCGGAAGTTGAGATTTTTGCCTGCGGTCCACACCCCATGCTGGAGGCCACGGCAGGACTGGCAAAGCAGTATGACCTGCCCTGCCAGGTATCACTGGAAGAGTTCATGGCCTGTGCAGTCGGTGGTTGTGCAGGCTGTGTTGTAGAAGTGCGGACCACACAGGGACCGGCAATGAAACGCGTCTGCGTCGACGGCCCGGTGTTTGACGCTTACTCGGTATTCGATCCCTAGGATTCAACCAGCGTCACACCTTCGAGCGCATTGGTGGCATCCAGGTCGCTGTCTTTCAGTTTGATCATCAGGCGTACTTCATTCGCCGAATCGGCATAGTGGATGGCATCGTCCTGGGTAATCTCCCCGTCTCTATATAACTCGTACAGGGCCTGGTCGAAAGTTTTCATCCCCTGCTGGTTGGAACGCTTCATCAGATCCTTGAGTTCGTGCACATCACCCTTGCGGATCAGGTCTGCAGCCAGCGGCGTATTGACCAGTATTTCGACGGCAACACAGCGCCCCTTGCCATCGGGTGTGGGAATCAGCTGCTGGGCCAGGATGGCCTTCAGATTCAGCGACAGATCCATCAGCAGCTGATTGCGACGATCTTCCGGGAAAAAGTTGACAATACGGTCCATCGCCTGGTTCGCATTATTGGCGTGCAGCGTCGCCAGGCACAGGTGACCGGTTTCGGCGAAGACAATCGCGTGGTCCATGGTTTCTCGGGTACGGATTTCGCCGATCAGGATAACGTCCGGGGCCTGGCGCAAGGTATTTTTCAGCGCCACAGCGAAAGAATCGGTATCAATACCGACTTCGCGCTGGGTGACGATACAACCGGCATGCTGGTGGATATACTCGATGGGGTCTTCGATGGTAATGATATGCCCGGTACTGTTGTGGTTACGGTAACCGATCATGGAAGCCAGTGACGTTGATTTGCCGGTGCCGGTAGCACCAACGAATATAATCAGACCACGCTTGGTCATGGCCAGGTTCTTGACGCTCGGTGGCAGATGCAGGTCTTCAATGGTTGGAATATTGGTCTCGATTCGGCGCAGCACCATACCGCAGTGGTTACGCTGATAAAATGCACTGACACGGAAGCGACCCACACCGCTGGCACTGATGGCAAAGTTGCATTCATGGTTCTTGTCGAAGTCCTTGCGCTGCTCCACCGTCATCACGCCAAGGACCACTTCACGCGCCTGCTCCGGCGTAAGCGTCGACTGGGACACCGGCTTGATGCGGCCGTTAACTTTCATGCTGGGCGGCAAACCGGCGGTAATAAACAGGTCCGAGCCCCGCTTGTGAACCAAAAGCTTCAGTAAAGAATTAAAATCCATCGTGTTTCCCGGTAGCTACAGGTTTATTGGAAATCGTCTTTGTTCATGGCTTTGGACCTGGCATCCAGGCGATTGATCAGGCCACGCTGAACGAGCTCCAGCAGATTCTGATCAAGGGTCTGCATGCCGACTGACTGTCCGGTCTGAATCGAGGAATACATCTGCGCAACCTTGCCTTCACGAATCAGGTTACGAATCGCCGGTGTACCAATCATAATTTCGTGGGCCGCAATTCGACCACCACCTGTCTTCTTCAACAGGGTCTGTGCAATAACCGCACGCAGGGATTCTGAAAGCATGGAGCGCACCATGTCTTTTTCTGCGGCGGGGAATACATCGATAATACGGTCAATGGTCTTGGCGGCGGAACTGGTATGCAGTGTGCCGAAAACCAGGTGACCGGTTTCAGCGGCAGTCAACGCCAACCTGATGGTTTCCAGGTCACGCAGCTCACCAACCAGGATAATGTCGGGATCTTCGCGCAGTGCCGAGCGCAACGCTTCGTTGAAACCGTGTGTATCGCGATGCACTTCGCGCTGGTTGACCAGACACTTTTTGCTTTCGTGCACGAATTCGATTGGATCCTCAATAGTCAGGATGTGTTCGAAGCGTTCGTTATTGACGTGATCCACCATCGCCGCCAATGTGGTGGACTTACCGGAACCGGTCGGCCCGGTCACCAGCACGATACCGCGCGGCTGGTCGGCGATATCCTTGAAAGTCGCCGGGCAACCCAGCTCCTCCAGCGTCAGGATGGTCGACGGGATGGTACGGAATACGCCGCCGGCACCCCGATTATGATTGAAAGCATTGACACGGAAACGCGCAAGGTTGGGGATTTCGAAAGAGAAATCGGTTTCAAAGAATTCCTCGAAGTCCTTGCGCTGCTTGTCGTTCATGATGTCGTAGATCAGGCTGTGAACCGTCTTGTGATCCAGGGCCGGTACGTTGATACGGCGGATATCGCCGTCGACACGGATCATCGGCGGCAGACCCGCAGAAACGTGCAGGTCAGATGCGTTGTTTTTTACGCTGAAGGCGAGTAACTCGGCAATATCCATGTGCTTTTCCTTTGCTGGTTCTGGAATTCCTTATCGTCAGCCAGTCACAGAACTTGACCTTACCGATGGCCGATCGAGGTAAGTATAGCCCGCTGCCCCGGACACCGGGGCCTGAGGATAATTTGCGCTTGTATCAGACATTTATGATCCTGTATTGTCTGCGCCATGAAGACAACCCGACTCGCATTTATCGGTGCCGGCAACATGGCGCGCAGCCTGATTGGCGGCCTGATTGCCGACGGCTGGGATCCCGCCAGCATTTCAGTTTCCGATCCGGACAGCCGGCAGCTCGCGACGCTGACCAGCCACTTTCAGGTACATACCAATACCGACAATAATAAGGTGGTGGAGGCCAGCGAGGTTGTAGTCCTCGCGGTAAAGCCCCAGATTATTCAGGAAGTTGCTGAAGATCTTGGCAGCACTGTACAGAAGCAGTCGCCACTGGTGATCTCCATCGCCGCAGGTATCCGCAGCTCCGACCTGCAGCGCTGGCTGGGCGGAAACTGCGCCCTGGTGCGCTGCATGCCCAACACGCCGGCGCTGGTGCAAAGCGGCGCTACTGCCCTGTATCCCAGCGAACAGGTCTCCAGCGAGCAAAAAGATCAGGCTGAAACCATCCTGCGCGCTGTCGGTCTGGCTCTGTGGGTGGAAGACGAGGCGCTGATGGACGCCGTTACGGCCCTGTCGGGCAGCGGGCCCGCCTACTTCTTCCTGGTCATCGAAGCCTTGCAAGAGACCGGGGCAGCCCTTGGACTGAACGAAAAAACCGCCCGGCTGCTGGCCCTGCAAACGGCATTTGGGGCAGCAAAAATGGCGCTGGAAAGCAGCGAAGATGCCGCTGTATTACGTCGGCGTGTCACTTCTCCGGGTGGCACAACCGAAAAAGCGCTCGCGGTACTGGAAGCGGGTGGAATAAAAACCCTGTTTAATGACGCCTTGACCGCCGCCCGGGATCGCTCCCGGGAACTGGCACTGCAACTTGGAGAAAAATGATGGGCAGCACTTACGTTACCAACCCCGTCGAATTCCTGATCAACACCCTTTTCGGGCTTTATATACTGACAGTGATGCTGCGCTTTATACTGGCTGCGGTACGCGCGGATTTTTACAATCCTGTCAGCCAGTTCCTGGTAAAAGTCACTAACCCGCCACTGATTCCACTGCGTAAACTCATCCCGAGCATCGGTAAAATAGATACCAGCTCGCTGGTTCTGATGCTGGTTCTGCAAATTGCCTCGTTCAGCCTGATCGCACTGTTGCGCGGCGGACACATTCCCCTCGTATCACTGATCATACTGTCGTTCGCAGAGCTGATCGGGCTGCTGCTGAACGTCTTTTTGTTCTCCATTTTCATCCAGGTCGTCATAAGCTGGATAAATCCGGGGGCCTTTAATCCCGTTGTTTCGCTGTTATACAGCATCACCGAACCGGTCCTGCGGCCCTGCCGGCGCCTGATACCCCCCATGTCAGGTATGGATCTGTCTCCACTGGTGGCGTTGATTGCGATACAACTGGCAAAAATGCTGCTGTTACCACCGCTTCACCAACTGGCCCAGTGACCTTGCTCGCATGCCGGAGTCCTGGTATCGCTGGCAAAACAAGGTTTTGATCCTCAATATACGCGTTCAGCCTCGTGCCAGCTGTAACGAGATAGCCGGTCCCGTCGGCGACCATCTCAAAATCCGCCTCACCACCCCGCCTGTTGATGGCAAGGCCAATAAACACCTGCTGGAATTTCTGGCGAAAACATGTGGTGTGAGCAAAAATCAGGTCGAACTGCTGTCAGGTGCCGGCGCCCGCAACAAGCGGGTACGCATTACCGCTCCCAAAAAACTTCCGGAGGGTGTCCCGGCGCCCGAACTGTGAACCGGTTCACATACGGCCTGCTCGTTCCAGGCTTACGCTGGACATCCGCTAACTCTCTAAAAACCGGACTAAAGACCACTTCCACCCGGCCGCTAGGAGTGTCGGATGCGCCCAAAGCGTAAAACCGCCGGCGGCTGGCGGCAATTAAAAACGTCTATCAGGAACATGTTGCATGAAGCAGGATCGACTCGATCAACGCCTGGCGTCCTACACGGCATGGCGTGAGAAACTGGTTCAGACTATCCAGAATTTTCAGGGCTGGCTGGAGGACAATGAGCTGGCTTCAGCGGAACAGGAATTGAGGATATTTGAAACCATCGAGGCATTGCGCAAGGACCGCCTTACCATCGCTTTTGTGGCAGAATTTTCGCGCGGCAAAACCGAACTCATCAATGCGCTGTTTTTTGCAAACTACGGGCAGCGCCTGCTACCTTCCGAGGCCGGCCGTACGACCATGTGCCCGACCGAGCTGTTTCACGATCCCGATTATGCCGAAGCCTATATCCGGCTGCTGCCCATCGAAACGCGCCTGCGGGATGAAAGTATCGCCGAGCTGAAACACGACCCCATTAGATGGACGCAGATTCAACTCAACGTTAACGATCCCAAGCAGGTATCACAAGCTTTGCACGAAGTCATCAAGACCCGCCAGGTACCGCTTGCCAAGGCGCGTGAACTGGGACTGTACGATGAAAGCAGTGATCCCTATTTCCGGGCACACGGCAAACAGCCGGAGCAGGTTGAGGTTCCGCACTGGCGTCATGCAATGATCAGCTTCCCCCACGAGCTGCTCAAAAAAGGACTGGTAGTCCTGGATACCCCGGGGCTGAACGCCATGGGCAACGAACCCGAACTGACCCTGAACATGCTGCCCTCCGCCCAGGCCGTCATGTTCCTGCTGGCAGCCGATACCGGCGTCACGCACAGCGACATGGAAATGTGGGAGCATCATGTGCGTACTGTTCGTGACCAGCCGGACCAGAACCTGATAGTGGTCATGAACAAGATAGACACCCTGTGGGATGAACTCAAAGACTCTTCCAGCATTAATGCAAGTATCGAGGCACAGCGCCTTTCAAGTGCCGAGCAATTGCAGGTTGATCCGGTCCGGGTATTTCCGATTTCAGCACAGAAGGGCCTGCTTGGAAAAGTTCGTGATAACGCGCAGCTGCTGAAAAAAAGCCGCCTTCCGGAACTGGAAAAATTCCTGGCGGAAACGGTGCTGCCCGGAAAACAGGAAATAGTGCGAAACAACCTGGTTTCCCAGATCGGTGGACTGGTCGACGACAACCTGACCCTGCTGGAAAATCGCAAGAACAAGACCACTGGCCAGCTCACTGAATTACGCTCGCTACGCGGCAAGAATGCCGACGTCATCATGCACCTGATGACCAAATCACGCGAGGAGCAAGCCACCTACCTGCGCAACGTGGAAAGTTTCCAGAACAGTCGCCGCCTGCTGCAAAACCAGGCACGTAATATGCTGGAGTCACTCAGCATGGATACGCTGGACCGGCTTATTAGCAAGACGCGTGACAGTATGACCAACAGCTGGACCACGGCCGGACTGAAACGTGGTATGGAAACTTTTTTCGACGGTGCACGTGACAGCATGGAACAGGTCAGCAGTCATGCCGAACAGACCCGCATGCTGATACGTGCAACCTACAAGAAATTTCATGAGGAACACGGCCTGCCGCAAATCACACCAAAACAGTATTCTGTGGCACGATTTTCGACAGAGCTCGAACGCCTCTACCAGGAAGCTGAAACATTCCGGCGCAGTCCCGTCACGACCATGACGGAACAGTCTTACGTGACAAAAAGATTCTTCATATCACTGGTCAGCCACACCCGCAGCCTGTTTTTCAAGGCAAACCAGGACGCCAACACCTGGCTTAAGGAAGTCATGAATCCCCTGGTCCGGCAAATAAAGGAGCACAAGGCCACCATGGAGAAGCGTCTGGAGACCTTGCGGCGTATCAGTGAATCCCGCGATACCCTGGAAGTGCGCATCAAGGAACTCGGTGCGAATCTGCGCGAAACCAGGAAACAAATTGACACTTTGCAACAGATGAACCACACCATAAACACACCCCTGCCCGGCACAACAAGCGGCGCGGACGCACGTATGGAAAAAGCAGAAGCCATCGTATAGATTTTCCCTGGGTGTGGAATGTGTCCACCAGCGGGGACGGGTTCAACCGTCCCCGCTTTTTTATTTCCGCCGCAATTTTCCCCGGTTTGGTCTATAGTTTGACTGGAGACCTGGATTCACAGGCAAGGAGAAAATTGATATGTACAAGAAATATCTGTTGCCATTCCTGTTCAGCACCCTGATCACCCTGACAGGTGCGGCCCATGCGGAAAACTCCCAGGATTTTGGTGACTATGTCGTCCATTTCAACGCCCTGAACACCAACTACCTGCCGCCTGCGGTCACGCGCGAATATAACATCAAGCGCAGCAAGAACCGCGGCATGATCAATATCGCAGTATTACAGAAAGTACTGGGGACAACCGGTAAACCCGTGGAAGCTGATATTAACGCGTCCGCCACCAACCTTCCCGGTCAAAAACGTAATATCAAACTGCGCGAAGTACGCGAAGATACGGCCATTTACTACATAGGGACTTTTCCGATTACACACGAAGAGACCCTGCGTTTTACCGTCCAGGTAAAACCGGAAGGTGGCGGTGAGGCCCACGAGGTAAAGTTCACACACCAGTTCTTCACTGAATAAGCCTTAGCAGGGAATACAAACCGAAAAGTATGACCAACAGACCTGCAAGTTGTCGGGTGCGGTGGTCGCGCACCCGGGCGGACAGCCATGTTGCGGCTGCGCCCATCGCCAGCAGGTTCGGCAAGGTTCCCAGACCGAAACTGAGCAATAGTGCAGCACCGTACAATGGACTGGCCGTGGATATTGACCATACCAGCACACTGTAAACAAGTCCGCAGGGCAGCCAGCCCCATATCAGCCCCAGCAGGAACGCCTGCCCGGGGGACTTCGCCGGCAGGAAACGCCGCCCCAATGGCTCCAGTCCGGCCCATACCCGGCCGCCGACGCGCTCCACCCGTGCAAGACCCTGCCACCAGCCGCCCAGATACAGGCCCAGCGCCACCATAAACAGGGCGGCGAGAAGCTGCAAAAACAGCTGCACCTGGTGGACTCCGCTCCAGTTGGCCGCCAGCCAGCCAACGCCACCCAGTAATGCGCCTGCCAGTGTATAACTCGTAATTCGCGCCGTGTTGTACGCCAACAGGTAGCGCCAGCGCGCAAAACCACTGCGCTCCGCTTCCGGAAGACCGAACGACAAGGCCGTGACAATCCCGCCACACATAGCGACACAATGCACACCACCGAGCAATCCAACGAGAAAAGCAGAAATCAGCGAAACATCAACAGGCATGGAAAGTCATCATGAAGGAAATAAAAGCAGATTCAAATCTGCCCGGATCTCGTGTTAAATACCCTGAATTCAGATAACTGCCTCAATGACAAAAAACGCCACCGAAACCGCCGACCAGAAACTGCTGCACTCAAAGTTATTCTGGGTAGGCATCCTGTATTTTGCCGAAGGCTTCCCGCTGGGCGTGTTTTACGACGTATTTCCGGTTCATTTCCGAACCCAGGGTGTCGAACTGTGGAAAATAGGCTTTATGAGCCTGCTGGGCCTTGCCTGGACGCTGAAGTTCCTTTGGGCCCCTGCCGTAGATCACTACCGGCAGCACCGGCGCTGGATGCTGCTGGTGGATCTGGTAATGGCCACGGTTATGGCTGTATTTGCCCTGCACGCTGATTTCGGCCCCTGGGTATGGTGGGCTATCGGACTGTTTACGCTGATGTCTGCCACCAATGATATCGCCATCGACGGCTACACCATCGAAATGCTCAACAAGCGTGAACTGGGCCTGGCCAACGGTTTGCGCATCGCCTTTTACCGGGTCGGGATGCTGGCATCGGGTTTTGCATTGATGCTGTCCGATGTATGGGGCTGGACCGGCACCTACCTGGCCGCCTCGGCCATTTTCATTGCCGGCGGTATCGCCTGCCTGCTGGCACCCGGAGAGGTCAGCAAGGCGGGCAGTGGCCGCCTCGGCATCCGGCATGAGCTTAAAGCACTTCTTGTCCACCCCGCCGCATTCGGTCTGGTTGTTCTATTCCTGCTGGGCGCACTCTGGCTGGCCGACAACAGCGTTCACTGGTCAAGGACATTGGCAATGTTCTGGCCCACTGCATTTATCGTCGCAGGCGCACTGGTACTGGGTGGATGGATTTTCTCCCGAACCTCGCACAGGATAAAGGCGCAGGAACAGCGCACACCGCTGAGCGAAGGCCCGATGTTCGGCACACTGTTTGGTATGTTGCAGCGGCCTTATATCATCCCGGTCATTATCTTCGTGCTGATTTTCAAGCTCGGTGACAGCTCCATGGGCTTTATGATCAAACCCTTCTGGGTCGATGTCGGGTTTACGGCCGGCGAAATCGGTCTGGTGTCGGTCAATATCGGTCTGGCCCTTTCCATCGCCGGCGGTATTACCGGTGGCTGGTACACCGACCGATCCGGCATATTCAAAGCCCTTTGGGTGCTGGGACTGTGGCAGGCCCTGTCTAATCTGGGCTATGCCTATGCAGCATCTGCGCTGCCACTGGCCGAGTCCGGTGCCGTGCTCAGCGAATCACAACGCTGGCTGATGTATTCAGCGAGCGCACTGGAGTCCTTTACCGGGGGACTCGGCACAGCAGCCTTTCTGGCTTTTCTGATGGCCATCGTCAATAAAACGCATTCGGCAACCGAGTACGCAATTTATTCATCAATTTTTGCACTCAGCCGCTCTTTGGCCGGCTGGGCCGGGGGCTTTGGCGCGCAGATAATGGGCTACGCCGATTATTTTCTACTGACCTTCTTTCTCGCTTTTCCCGCGTACCTGTTGTTACCCTGGGCAAGGCGGATGATGACCTATGCCGAGCAGCAAAAGGAATTCGGCCAGCACTAGTACCCCGTCAATAGGAGACCCCCCAGCTCTGCTGGGGTGATTACCTGTCTTCTCGCGTATGCCAAAGTCGCAACACGTAGATTGTGGATTTCTGAATCTCGTAACGTATTTCATATTGGCCGACGAGGATACGGCGAACTTCACGCGGTTCGAATTCATCAAGCCGTTCACCGATACGCGGTTGCTCTAACAGGCGACGGGGTGCCGCCGTTAACGATTGCACCGTGCGTGCTGCGGCCGGTTTGTTTACCGGAGCCAGGAATTCATGAAGTCTCGCCAAATCCGATAACGCTTTACTAGCCCATTTCAGATTCATTTGTTCGGTATTGGCAGGGAGCTATCGGTGTCCAGACTGTCCGCCCACGCTTGAATTGCCTGGTGGTCGATGACATTTCCGGCATCCACATCCGCCAGCGCTTCCAATGTTAATCGGCGACGTTCCTCCTCCAGTTCAACCCATGCGGTTAACGCCTGTTTCACTATCCATGCTTTAGACCGTTCAAGGCGCTGTGCCAAGTCATCGATCTTATCAGCCAATGGTAAAGGAACGTGTGCAGTGACAACTTTGGTTTCCATGATGAACTCTCTATCTATGTCTATCACTGGCAATCATAGTAAATCAGATTGATTTACGCAAGATAGATAGAGGGTCGGCCGGGATTCTGACGAAAAACAGCCACAACATACATATCCTATTGTATTTACAATGAAATATACGCTATTATGAGAACCGTTGAAGTTGCTTGAACTGCCCCTCAGCCATGTCGCTTGATCCAGGACTCCAGGTCTTGGCGTGGGATTACATCGAGGATGCGCAGTGACTTGCCCGGCTGCCAGAGCGCGGTGCGCAACGGCGTATTGAAAGGACTTGAAACTCTTGAAAGCACGCGCCTCCTTGGCGATGCGCACGATGATCAACAGCTCATCCAGGCATTCGCGCAAGTGTAAAAGATGCGGGCGCTTGTCGCGCACGGCGTTGGCCTTCATGATCAGCGCCACCACTTCGCGGCTTTTATTACGCAGCTCCGTGCCCAATGTGTACTTGTGATAGCGCGAGAACCCGGCCACCACTTTCTCAAAATGCACGGCCACATCCATGGCCTGTTTGTAAATCGGCAGGTGTTCGTAACGCGCCACGGGTTAAGGTAAATATTATCCTCGAACCGTTCGCGACCAAGGTCGCTCCTACAGGTGGATCGGTGGCGCGAATAAATCTTTCAAACCGCTTGGGGGAAGGCTCCCCCAAACCTCCTCAAAAGGGCCAAATCATACCAATGACCAAAGGGTCAAATATCAGCGCGTGCGCTTCGCCATACCCAGCAAGCCCATCAGGCCACTGCCGAATAACCACAGCGCCGCAGGTACCGGCACTGCGCTGATATCGCCGGGACGAACAGCCAGAGCGAAGAGGGCATTAGTCTTATACTCGACGCCCTGAAAGCCGTTGTAGAAGCTGAATGCACACGCGTAAGGCGCACAGTCCAACCCGGTCCAATAACTGCCGGACGGGAAAACGCTACCGGACTGGAAGTTACTAAAGGGGCCGGTGTTGGTCAGACCCCAACCGGACCGGACTGCCCCGCTGGTGCCGAGTCTAGCCAGATTGCCCAGTGTATTGTAATACAGGTGAGCCATCTCGCTCGCTGTGCTGCCTGCATATGTGGTTCCCGGCGCACTAACGCTATAACTGGCGTCGGTGGTACCGTCATAGCCATAGGTAAAGTTAAACGCCGTCCCGTCGATGGGACTCAGTGTCGGCAGGCGCCAGCCGGTCACACCATTCACATTCAGATTATTGGCCCAGGTTTTAGCATCGGCCCAAGTCATTCCGGTTCCTGCTGCATTCGCATCCGCCAGCCAGGTGATATCCAGTGTGGTGTCGTAGTAGGCCTCGTACGTGGTGGCATTGCCGTCCAGGTCGCGGCCTTGCAGCGTGGTCTCCCAGGTGCCCTGACCTGAAACAGAAACAGCCAACGCGGAC